>Ga0207667_10000134_pt1 | contig 112086 bp, 111 predicted proteins | sample KBSCornC52_FD_184301 | JGI IMG/M metagenome (GOLD analysis project Ga0207667, IMG submission 184301) | Corn rhizosphere microbial communities from Kellogg Biological Station, Michigan, USA - KBS Corn C5-2 (SPAdes) (version 2) | ecosystem: Host-associated > Plants > Roots > Rhizosphere > Soil ... | reverse complement strand
GTGCGCGGGCTTGCGCCTCATCGGTCGGCAAGATCCCCAACTGCTCGCCGTTCTCGTCGATGACGCGGACTTGGCGGATGCGGATCTGATCGTTGACGCGGAGCGGTCGAGCTATGGCGTTTCTCCTACAGAAAACAAAAAATGGCGCCGCCGAAGCGACCCCACTTGTAAAGACCGGCCTGCGGTCTCTCGAATGAAGACCGGATCGCCCGAGGGCATCCGGTGAGTCCCCCTTCGGGCACTACTTCGGCTCACGGATAGTAGCACGGGGGTGGGGGCCGGGTCAACGAGGTCCGTCGGTGCCCCGGATCTGGCACCGAGGGTTCCCCCGGCCGGGTCCCGTAGGCGGGGCCCATGAGCCGTAATTTCTGCCGGAAATCTGCCACGGGCGGCCTGCTCGCCCTCGCCTTTCTTCTTTGTACCGTCGCCGGAGTCCGGGCCGCCGAGCCGATCGGGCTGACCCTGGACACCTCCAAGGCCCCCACCCAGAACGTGGTCTTCACGACCGAGCACATCCCGGCCAAGCCCGGGCTGCTGACCCTCTACTATCCGAACTGGATCCCGGGGCAGCACCAGGCGGTCGGGCCCATCGCCAACTTCGCCTCGATCGTGATGACCGCGAACGGCAAGAAGCTGGCCTGGCACCGCCAGCCCAAGGACATGTTCGCCTTCGACGTCGAGGTGCCGGCCGGCGCGACCGCGGTCGACGTGAGCGCGACCTACCTGGGCGCGACCTTCGGCAACTACTCGTCGTCGCGTCTGGCGACCCCGAACATGCTCGTGATCACCTGGGATCAGAACCTGCTCTATCCGTCGACCGGGACGATCCAGGACACGATCTTCTCGCCGACGATCGTGCTGCCGGGCACCGACTGGGGATTCGCGACGGCGCTGACCGGGGCCAAGCGGACCGGCAACAGCGTCGCCTTCGACGACGTCTCGCTCGAGCACCTGATCGACTCGCCGCTCGACGCCGGCACGAACTACAAGCGCTGGGAGCTGTGGAACGACGGCAGCGCGGCGGCCTATCTCAACGTCTTCGGCGATACGCCCGAAGAGGTCGATGCGAGCCCCGAGACGGTCGGCCACTACAAGAAGCTCGTGCGCGAGATGCTGGCGATGTACGGCGCGCATCACTGGCGCAACTACAACTTCTTGCTGACCGTCTCCGACGAGATGCCGGGCGAAGGCATCGAACACCATGAGTCCTCGGACGACGGCGACGACGGCGACTATCTGATCGACCCGGCCGCGCTCGCGGCCGGCGGCGATCTGCTCTCGCACGAGTTCAACCACTCGTGGGACGGCAAGTACCGCATGCCCGAAGGCCTCTACCAGAAGAACCTGCAGCTGCCCTACGACGACTCGCTGCTCTGGGTCTACGAAGGCATGACCCAGTTCTACGGCAACGTGATGAGCTATCGCGACGGCATCCGCAAGGGCAAGGACTACCCCGACGCGATCGCCTCGCTCTACGCGCGCTACGACAACATGCCGGGCCGCATGTGGGACTCGCTCGGCGCGGACGCGACCGCGGCACCGTTCATCTACAGCGCGCCGCGCGGCTACGGCTCGCAGCGCCGCGGCGAGGATTTCTACAGCGAGGCCGAGCTGATGTGGCTCAAAGTCGACTCGATCATCCGCGAGAAGAGCGGCAACAAGAGATCCCTCGACACGTTCGCGCGCGCGTTCTTCGGCAAGACCACCACCGGTCCGGTCGTCGAGACCTACAACCGTCAGGACGTCATCGACGGCCTCAACGCGGTGCAGCCGTACGACTGGACCGGATTCTTCCACACCTGGGTCGATGACGTCGCGCCGCATCCGCCGGACGGCTTCGTCGCCGATGGCTGGAAGCTCGTCTACACGAGCGAGCCGTCGCGCACGGTCAAGGCGAACAACTTCTTCTACTCGCTCGGGTTCCAGATGCGCGGCGGCACGGTCGGCGACGTCCGGTTCGGCTCGCCGGCCTGGAACGCGGGCCTCGGGATCTCCTCGAAGATCGAGGCGGTCAACGGCCGGGCGTACTCCGACGACGCGCTCAACAACGCGCTCAAGTCGGCCCAGAAGACCCACGCGCCGATCCAGCTGCTGGTGACGCACGGGGACCTGTACCGGACGGTCTCGATCCCGTACTTCGACGGACCCCGCTACCCGCATCTGGTGCGGATCGACGGAAAGCCGGATAGGTTGAGCGACGTGGTGAAGCCCCTGACCCCATGAGCGAACCGCACGAAGAGATCGAGGTCTTTCGCAAGGTCAGCCGAGGGCTCTCGATCGCGGAGCGCTCCATCTTCACGGTGGTGGCGCTCCTGCTCTTCGTGGCGGCCGTCGCGCTCGCGTGGAACGGGGTGCTCGACATCATCCCGCTCTTCACCGGGCCGGCCCACTCGGCCATCGCGGAGACGGCCGAGTTCCTGAACCTGGTCTTGCTGATCCTGATGATCGGCGAGATCGCCTATACGGTCACGCTCTCGGTCCGCGGCGTCGGCCTCAACGCGCAGCCCTTCCTGATCGTCGGATTGATCGCCGTCATCCGGCGCGTGCTGCTGCTCACCGTCGAAGAGGTCCAGGGCAGCGGCGAGACGATCAACGGCATCGTCTCCAAGAGCACCATCGACCTAGCCATCCTCACGCTGGTGGTGATGGCCTTCGTCTTCGCGATCTATCTACTCAGAAAGCAAGAAAAGTAGGTCGAGCCACCCGAACTACCGGTCGACCGATGTTTTTGAAAAAGGAGTTCGGCAACGCGCTAAACGCGAATAGATGGTAAGGTCTGAGAAATCATGAAGAATCAGGGGACGCTTTTTTTACACTATCCGTGCTTTGACGGCATAGTATCGGCCGCCCTGGCGGCGCACGTCCTCATGCACGCCCAGGGCTGGCGCATCAGAACGATTGAGCCAGTAGACTATTCTGTTGCTAAGTCCTGGCTTGCCCGCAAGCTGCCGGAGAAATCGGCCGTCGTTGATTTCTTGTATCATCCTGACGCCGAATTCTGGGCGGACCACCACGAAACGTCTTTCCTGAACAGGGATGACAGATCGGCATATACCGTTGGGCAGGCTGACGGCTTCACGCGCCTATATGATCCGACAGCTGTTTCGTGCGCCGGGCTGATATTTTCGAAATACACATATGTGCTCGCGGCCGATGTATTTCGCGATATGGCAGCATGGGCGGATAAGATCGATGGTGCCCGGTACGCCACGGTTGAAGAAGCAGTCCTAGGCTCCGGGGCGGCGACTGATATCAATCTGAGTCTTGCCTTCGGAGATCGGCGGTACTGCAAATTCCTTGTTCGCTCCCTTGAAAATTCAACGCTCGAGGAATTGAGCCGGTCTTCAGAGGTTCTCCGACGTGCAGAACGGGCCAAGGAAGAGATTTCGCGGGGGCTGCAACGTGTAGCCCGCTCGTTGAGAGTGGTGGGCGGAGACATCGCTGTGATGGATGTCGCGCAGTCCAAGGGCATCGTAATTAACAGGTATAGCCCGTACCTCTATGCGCGAGACGCACGATACTCGGTTTCGCTAGTCCGGTCACACGCTGGAGCAAAGATTACCGCGATGCGAAATCCTTGGCTGGATTTCGAAAGTGTCGATTTGGGGACTCTTTTTCGGCGCTTCGGTGGTGGCGGCCATCAGAGAGTTGCCTCAGTACTGGTGTCTCCTGGTCGAGGTGCGGCGGCGCTCCTTGAGGAGGTTGTCTCGGCCATTAGTCTGGCGGATAGCGGGCAGAATAATCAAGAAAGGCCTACGCATGATCGAAAGGTTCAATTTCTATGACTTGTACGGATATCTAGTTCCTGGGATAGCTGTAATCGTTGTTCTGTGGCTCCCGTCCGGATTGCATCAATCAGCCTTGCCCGACTCCAAGATACTCTCTGTGGCCGCCACGCTCGTAGTGGCTTACGTCACCGGCCATTTTATACAGTCGATGGCGACGATGGCGATGTCATCGGCAGAAATCGATAGTCAAGGGAATCGAGTCTACCCATCAGATCGGCTTCTCAATAAGTCTGATTCAACGTTCTCAGCCGACCTAAAGTCCCGAATTGCTAATAACGTAATAGAATGGTTCGCACTGAGTGTGGACGTTGATAGTGATGTCAAAGACACAAAGAGCCCATTATCGGCTATCAGACAGGACGCGTTCTTTCTTTGTAGGCGAATCGGGAACGAGAGCAGCACCTATGCAGAGCAGTTTCAGGGGCTGTACTCCTTGACGCGTGGGCTCGCTGTCGCTTTCGGTATCGGGCTGTTCTATTCTTGCGGCTGGCTTCTAGGCGAGTCGGTTCACTCGTTCCCGTTTGTTGTTCCCGCAGCCGATTCATTGGCGGTGTTCGTTGCCCTATCCCTTTCCCGATTTTTTAACAAGGACTATCGTCAGATAAGGGACATTGAACGAGTCTCCCTTGCCGCGTTTGCATTATTCCTTGCAATGGTTGGCGCCATCGCGGGGAGAACACAGACTCTTTCACAGGGTGGTGATTTGGTTCTTGCCGGATGCGCGGTCCTCTATCTTTGCGCATGCTACCGGTTTCTCGTTTCTTACAGATTTTATTCGGTCGAATTTGCGAAGGCGGTTTGGCGCCATTTCGCCGCAGAGCCAAATCGCCGGCCTAGCTAGTGCGCGCCTTAACGTGGGTGAGCGCCTTTTCATAGGCCCTCAGGAGCAGCGCGATCGCGTCGTCGTCGATGACGAGCGGGGGTGCGATGCGCAGCACGTTCTCGTGCGTGTCCTTGGCGGCGATGCCGCGCGCCAGCAGCGCTTCGGAGAGATGGCGCGCCGCGACGGTGAGTTCGATGCCGATCAGCAGCCCGCGACCCCGGATCTCCTTGACGAGCGGCGACGCGACGGCGCGCAGGCCCTGCACGATCTTCGCGCCGGCGTAACGCGCCTTTTCGGCCAGGCGCTCGTCGATGACGACGTCCAGTGCGGCTTCGGCGATGGCACAGCCCAGCGGATTGCCGCCGAACGTACTGCCGTGCGAGCCGGGCTCGAACAGGCCGAGCAGCGGCGCGCTCGCGAGCACGGCGGAGACCGGATAGAACCCGCCGCCCAGCGCCTTGCCGACGATCAGGACGTCGGGCCTGATGCCGTCGTAGTCGCAGGCGAAGAGCGTGCCGGTGCGACCGAGCCCCGTCTGGATCTCGTCGGCCATGAAGAGCACGTCGTGCTCCTTGCACAGCGCCCAGGCGCGTTTGAGGTAACCCTCGGGCGGCACGATCACGCCGCCTTCGCCTTGGATCGGTTCGATCAGGATGGCGCACGTCTGGGGCGAGAGCGCGCGTTCGAGCGCGTCGGCGTCGCCGTACGGCACCAGCACGAAGCCCGGCGGGAACGGCCCGAAGTCGCGCTTGTACTCGTCCTGCGAACTGGCCGCGATCACGCCGGTGGTGCGGCCGTGGAAATTGTTGGAGAAGACCACGATCTCGGCGCGGTCGTGCGCGATGCCCTTTTCGCGATAGCCCCAGCGGCGCGCGAGTTTGATCGCGGTCTCGACGGCTTCGACGCCGGTGTTCATCGGCACGGCCATCTCGAAGCCGCACGCGGCGGTCAGCCGCTCGAGGAAGCCGGGGAGCCGGTCGTTCCGGACGGCGCGCGAGGTCAGGGTGACGCGGTCGGCCTGCGCGCGCATGGCGGCGTCGATCCGCGGGTGGCGATGCCCCTGGTTGACGGCCGAATAGGCGCTGATGCAGTCGAGATAGCGGTTGCCGTCGACGTCCCACAGCCAGACGCCCTCGGCGCGGGCGACCACCAGGTCCAACGGCTTGTAGGTATGGGCACCCCGGCGATCCTCGAGTGCGATCAGATCTGCGGCGTTCTGCGAGTTGATCATGTCGATTGTCTCTACGCCGCGTGTGTTTAGCCGGAGAGGCGACCGCAGGGGCGTGCACGCCTGCGTTCGAGGAACACTTGAGGCGCTTCCTTAAGGACGGACCGCGAGGGCCCCTCTTTACCATATGACGGACGTATTCACCGGCGCGCAGCGCCTCTTGGACCGGATGCTCGAGCGCGACCACGACCGGGTGGGCGAGGCTGGGCGTACGCTTGCGCTCATCCACGCCGCCCGGACCGCACGGTCGGCGGTGCTGTTCCACGGTCTCTCGGCCAGCCCGATGCAGTTCGTGCAGATCGCGCGCGGTCTGCACGACCGCGGCTACAACGTCATCGTCCCGCGCCTGCCGCGTCACGGCCACGCCGACCGCATGTCGACCGCGCAGGCGTCCCTGCGGGCCGAGGACCTGAAGGAGGCCGCCCTTTCGAGCCTCGAGGTCGCGCGCGGGCTGGGAGAGCGCGTCACCGTCGCGGGATTCTCACTGGGCGGATTGCTCGCGGCCTGGACCGCGCAGACCCAAGAGGTCGAGCGCGCTATCCCGATCGCGCCGTTTCTCGGCATCGCCTTCGTGCCGAGCCGTCTGAGCGCCGGTCTGACCCGCGCGGCGCTGCATCTGCCGAACGTCTTCAACTGGTGGGATCCGGTGCTGCGCGAGAAGCAGATGCCGGCGCACGGCTATCCGCGCTACGCCTCGCACGCGCTCGCGCAGGCGATGCTGCTCTCGCACGAACTGTTCGAAGCGGCCGCCGCCGGAGCGCCGAAGGCGCGCAACATCATGCTGGTGACGAACGCCAGCGAGGCCGCGGTCAACAACCGCGCGGCGCGCAAGCTGGCGGCGCTGTGGCGTGCCAAGCGTCCGGAGGCGCTCGAGACCTACGAGTTCACCGACCTCCCGATCTCGCACGACATCATCGAGCCGCTCCACCATCCCGAGATCGTGGAGAAGGTCTACCCCATCCTCATCGAACTGCTCGACCGGTGAAGCGCTGCTCGTGGGCCAGATCGCCGGCGATGATCGAGTACCACGATCGCGAGTGGGGCGTGCCGACCCGCGACGATCGCACGCTCTTCGAGTTCTTGATCCTCGAAGGCGCGCAGGCCGGCCTGAGCTGGGAGACGATCCTCAACAAACGCGCGCGCTATCGCGAGGTCTTCGCGGGGTTCGATCCGGAAAAGGTCGCGCGCTTCACGCCCGCGCGCGTGGAGAAGCTGCTGCTCGATCCCGGCATCGTCCGCAATCGGTTGAAGGTCGCGGGCGCGGTGAAGAACGCCAAGGCGTTCCTGGCGGTCCAGCGCGAGTTCGGCAGCTTCGCGGAGTACGTCTGGGCGTTCGTCGGCGGTGCGCCGATCGTCAATACGATCCGCAAGCCGGGCGACGTCCCCGCGACCACCCCGGTCTCGGGCGCGCTCGCGAAGGACCTGAAGAAGCGCGGTTTCACCTTCGTCGGATCGACGATCGTGTACGCCTTCATGCAAGCCGTCGGCATGGTCGACGATCACCTGGACGGTTGCGTGCGCGATGCTCGAACGACCCGTTAGCCGCCCGGCCGCCGGCTTCGACGAAGCCGTCGCTCGCGCGAAGGCCGTCATGGCGCTCGACGATGCGAACATCTTGCCCGAAGCGCGTACGGCGTTGCTCGCCGATGGGCCGGCGGAGTTGGCGGTCGTGCTGCTGCACGGCTTCACGAACCATCCCGGGCAATTCCGCGAGTTCGCCCCGCTGGTGCGCGCGCGCGGCGCGAACGTCTTCGTCCCGCGTATACCCGAGCACGGCGACGTCGACCGGCTGACGACGCGGCTCAAGGACTTGACCGCCGAAGCGTGGCTGGCGAGCGCGACCGAGGCGATCGACATCGCGTGCGGACTGGGCAAGCGGGTCGCGGTCCTCGGCATCTCGACCAGCGGGCTGCTGTGCGCGTATGCGGTGCAGTACCGTTCCGACGTCTGGCGGAGCGTCCCGGTCAGCCCGTTCTTCGCCCTGCTGCAGTTGCCGCACGGCGTCAGCTCGTCGATCGGCAAGCTCCTGCGTTGGGTGCCGAACATGTTCCTCTGGTGGGATCCGCGGGTGAAGGCCAAGCAACGGCCGCGCACGGCCTATCCGCGCTTTTCGACGCGCGCGCTCGGGCAGGCGCTCCGCATCTCCGATCTGGTCTATCGCGACGCGGATCGCGAGAAGGCCCTCGCTCAGCAGGCGTACACCATCGTCAATCGGGCCGATCCGGCGGTCAATAACGCCGTCTCGGCCGAGGTCTCGCGCAACTGGCACGGCCTGCGCGGGTACGGGGTGGCCTATCGGGAGTTGCGCAACCTTCCGACGAACCACGATATCATCGAACCCGACAATCCGGCCGCCCGGACCGACCTTGTCTATCCCGTCTTGCTCGACGCACTGTTCTCGGAGGAGTTACCGACATGAACCGCCCGATCGCCGCCGCCCTGACCGCCTGCATGCTTGCAGCCTCGCTGACCGCCTGCGGCGGCAGCACCTCGTCGTCGACGTCGACGACCTCGACGGATACGACCGCGCCTTCCAAGGCGAGCGGGTCGATCGCCGCGGCCGGTTCGACCGCACTGCTGCCGCTGGTCAAACAAGCCGCCCAGGAATACCAGGCGAAGTTCCCGGCCATCAATGTGAGCGTCTCGGGCGGCGGATCCCGCGTCGGTATCACGCAGGCCGCGCAAAAGGGCGTCGACATCGGCGACTCCGACATCCTCGCGCCCGGCGAGCCGTCGCTGGTCGACCACAAGGTCGCGGTCGCGACGTTCGCGATCGTCGCCAACCCGGCCGCCGGCGTGAAGAACCTGACGACCGCGCAAGTGCGCGACATCTTCTCGGGCAAGGTCACCAACTTCAAGCAGGTCGGCGGCGCCGACCAGGCGATCACGGTCATCAACCGTCCGCGCAGCTCGGGGACGCGCGCCGTCTTCGTCGCCAACGTGATGGGCGGGACGGAACCGATGGAGGCCGGCACGCAAGACTCGTCCGGCACGGTCGCCTCGATGGTCTCGTCAACGCCCGGCGCGATCTCGTACGTCTCGACCAGCTACGTCCGCGGCGGCAACGTCGCCGCGCTGTCGCTCGACGGCGTCGTACCGACCGCCTCCAACGTGACCACCGGCAAGTACAAGTTCTGGTCGTACGAGCACATGTTCACCAACGGCCAGCCGAACAAGGACGTCGCCGCCTTCATCGCCTTCGTCCAGACCGACACGTCCGCGCTTCAGAAGCTCGGCTTCATCCCGGTCTCCGCCATGAAGGTGAAGTAGCGCGTGCTGGCAGGCCTCGCGCTCGGCGCGGTCTTCGCGGCTTCGCCCCAGCAGGCGGCGGTCAAGGCCGTCTATCACGACGCCGCGACCTCGATGCCGCGCGCGCTCAAGACCAACGTCGTCGGTCGGTACGCCGTCGTTCACGTGAAGGGCGGGATGATCGAGAGCGAGCACGTCGACAACCTCATCCTTCTCGAACATTTCTCCTTCGGCTGGCAGCCGCTGAACCTCGCCAACGACCGGTGCATGTTCGAAGACCGGTTCGCGAAAAGCACGACGGCGGCGTTGCTGGTGGGCATGCCGGTCCCGGCGCGCACCGGTCGGTGCAAACGTCAGGAAGCCGATGGCGATACCGGCGTCGCAGCGGCGGTCGAGGCCGTACGACGTCTCATGCGCGGCCCGTTCGTCCCGTCCGTTCACGTCGCCGGCATCTATGCGATCGGCGAGTGGTACGGTGCCGGCGGCGGTGAGGGCCTTTTCAAACGGATCGGGCCGGCGTGGACGCGCATCGGAGGCGGTGGTGGCGCGATGGGCGTCGACGTCGTCCATGCGTACGGTGTGCCGCGTTCCCTGATGTGCGCGCTCCACGTGTACGACGCCAGATGCGAGACCACCTGAGAGCGCTATCGCGCGGAAGTCACCTCCGCGATCTCGTCGCCGAGGCCGTCGAAGGATTCGTGGACGCGGCGCGCTCGCGTTAGCGCGGCGTCGATGTTCGGGAGGACGTTCTCGGTGCCGACGCGCGTGAGGAACTCGGTCCGATCCAGCAACCTGGCCGGCTGAAAGCGAGCGCCGCAGATGAGAAGGGTGCGGCCGGACGCCCGAAGGCGATCGTGCAGCGTATCGATGGCGTGCAGGCCGGTGGCGTCGACCGCGGTCATGTTCCGTAGGCGCAAGATCACGACCGTCGCGAGCCCGGCCAAACGCTCCGATTCTTCGAACAGCTTGTCGGTCGTGCCGAACAAGAACGGGCCGTGGATGCGCAGGACGGCGACGTACGGCGGGATCGTCTTGTCCTGAAGGACGTGCACCCGGTTCTCTTCGATCTCCTCGTTCGAGACGGTCGAGACGGTGGTCGTCTGGGTGACGCGATAGATATACAGCAGTGCGGCGAGCGCCAGGCCGACGCCGACGGCGATCGTCAGATCCGCACAGACGGTCAAGGCGAAGGTCACGAGCCAGACGGCGCGGTCGGTCCTGTCCAAACGGAAGACCATCCCGATCTCGCGCCACTCGCCGATGCGGTAGGCGACGACGAGCAACACGGCCGCCAGCGACGCGAGCGGGATCGACGACGCGAGAGGTGCGCAGAACATCACGATGGCGAGCAGCGTCATCGAATGCACCAGCGCCGCGACCGGGCTCTTCGCTCCTGACCGGATATTCGTACCGGTGCGCGCGATGGCGCCCGTCACCGGCATCCCGCCTACCAGCGGGACCAAGAGGTTCGCCGCGCCCTGCGCGATCAGCTCCGCGTTCGAGTTGTGCCGGTCTCCGGTGATCGAATCCGCTACGACGGCGGACAGCAGGCTTTCGAGCGCGCCGAGGACCGCGACGGTGATCGCGGACGGAAGCAACTGCAGGAAGAGCTCGGGATGGATCGGCGGCAAGGCGAGCGGCGGAAGGCCGCTCGGGATCCCGCCGAAACGGGAACCGATCGTCTCGATCGGCAGGTGTAGCGCGGAGGTCGCGAAGGCCGCGATGGCCACGGCGACGATCGCCGCAGGGACGCGCGGCGCGAACCGGGAGACGAGCAGAAAGATCGCCAGCGAGCCCGCGGCTACGGCCGCGGTCGAAGGGTCGACGGTTCCGATATGCGCGGCGATCGCGTGCGCTCGCGCGAAGAACTCGCTCGGGCTTCCGGCGAACTTCAAGCCGAGAAGATCTTTGATCTGCGTCGAGGCGATCAGCAGCGCGATGCCGTTCGTGAATCCGATGACGATCGGCCGTGGGATGAACTTGATGGCGTTCCCGAGACCGGTCAGACCGAGAAAGACCAGGATCGCGCCCGCCATCGCGGTGACGACGAGCAGACCCGGGACGCCGTGCTTTGCGATGATCCCCGCCACGATCACGACGAACGCTCCGGTCGGTCCGGCTATCTGGAACCGCGATCCGCCGAAGATCGCGACGATCGCGCCGCCGGCGATCGCGGTGTAGAGTCCCGCTTGAGGCGTGGCCCCGGATGCGATCGCGAACGCCATCGCGAGCGGAAGCGCGACCAAGCCGACCGCGACCCCGGCTAGAAGGTCGGCGAGAACGTCCTTTCGCGTGTAGCGTCCGAGCGAAAGGAGCTTGGGGCGGTAGCTTGCCGGGATACTCATCAGCGGAGTTCGGCGTTCAGGTCGGCGATATCGGCGAAGTGCGAGAAGAAGTAGTCGCGCAAGAGCGACAGCACGTCGGCAAGGACCGGATCGCGCAGCGAGTAGTAGATCTGATTTCCGGCGCGGCGCGTTTCGACCACGCGCTTGGAGCGGAGCACGGCGAGATGCTGCGAGGCATTGGCCTGCTCGAGGCCGAGCCGGCCGATGAGCTGCCCGGCCGAGAGCTCGCCGCCCGCCAGGGCCTCGACGATTGCGACCCGGGTCGGATGGGCGAGGGCTTGAAATATCTCAGCTTTGTAGCGGTGAAGACGGTCGGGCATCGGCTAACTATATATCGATATTCGAATATACGCAAGTAGTAGCCCGCCCGGGCGTCTTCAGTTGTAGTTCTTGACCGCCGGCCAGACCGCGGCCACGTCGACGTTGAGGCCGCGGCACACGTAGATCGGGAGATCGTCTTCGTACGGCATGCCCCACGGGTTCGAGAACGTGCCGCCGAGGGAGACGCTGGTGCAGACCTTGCGGAGGACGGACGCATCGCCGTTGACGTCGATAAGCGTGGCGCCTCGCGTGAAGTGCGGCCCCCAGATCCAGTACTGGTTGTGGCCCGAACTCGCGACCGGTAGCCCGTATTTGCCGCCGAAGAAGTTGATGGCGCTGGCCTCGCCGTAGTTGCTGGCGTTGATGCCGGCGCCGGCCCGTTCGCTCGGCGAGAGCGCCTCGTAGACGGTGATGACGGCGGCGGTCATCTCGGGCCAGCCGTGCATGTCGGCGAAGTCCGACATCATGCGCGCTTCCTTGTGATGTTCTCTCGGCGGCGTGCTCAGCACGCGGCCGACCACGTGGCCGTACGCGACCAGCTGCGTCTCGCCCAGGGCCGGCGTTCCGAACGGCAAGAGCAGAAGTCCCGCCGCCAGGGCGATCGCCGCGACGGCCGGCCGGAGGTAGGCGGCCCGCCGGGTGAGGATCTCGAGGGCGACGCCGCCGGTCGCGAAGAGCAGCGGATAGACGTCGGCCGGATAGTAGTCTTTGGCGTGGAGCGCGATCATCGCGGCCATCACGATCGCGAACGTCCATCCGACCCAGCGCGTCGCCGGCCGGACGAACGCCAGCACCAGCCCGGCGAGCCAGACCAGCGCGAAGACCGGGTTGAGGATCACCACGTCGGCCATCACGAACTGCAGTGGGGTGAGGATGACGTTCTTGCCGTGCTGCCCGGCTTGCAAGAGCTCGAGCATCGGCAGGCCGTGCGCGATCTGCCAGGCGATGTTCGGCGCGACGATGAGCAGCGCGAGCGCGACGCCGGCCGGCATCCAGGGCGTGCGCAGGATCCGGCGGGACGGCGAGAGCGCGATGCCGATCAGCAGCGCCACTCCGAAGAAGAGCACGCTGTACTTCGCTTGGCTCGAAACGCCGAGCGCGAGGCCGACACCCAGCCACCAGCGCGGGTCGGCGCCTTGCACCAGGCGCGCCACGTAGAGCGCCGCGAGCGGCCACAGCCACATGCCGACGTCGTCGGGACCGAGCTGCGTGCCGAAGGTGAGCAGTACCGGCGCGAGCGCGACGCACAGTCCGCCGATGGATTGCGCGAACGCGCCGCCGCCGAACTCGCGCACTAGCCGCGCGGTCGCGAAGACGCCGCCCGCCGCGAACAGCGCCGGGATCAGACGCAGTGCGAACAGCGAGATGCCGAAGGCCTGCGACGCGGCCGCCAGCAGCGGCACTAGCGGCGGCTGGTCGACGTAGCCCCAGTCCGGGTGGCGGCCGCAGATGATGAAGTACAGCTCGTCGCGGAAGAAGCCGTAGTGCGCGTTGGTGATGCAATGGATCAGCAGGGTGACCGCCGCCAGGAGCGCGGGCACCAGATATTCGTCGGCGAGGCGGGACGCAAGCGCGTTCTTCATGGCTCGATCCTAGCGGAGCGGCGCCCGCTCGTCCGCCCGGCCGGGACGAGCGGAGCGGACGATGTGACGAGCGGGCGGCTACGCCAGATCCGGGCGCTTGGCGGCGTAGCGCCGGCTCCAGGTCAGGCCGGTCCCGTCGCGCAGCACGATCTGGCGATCGCCGTGGAACCACGGCTGGATCTCCTTGATCGCGTCGAGATTGACGACGTGCGAACGGTGGACGCGCGCGAAGCGCTCGGGGTCGAGCTTGGCTTCGAGCGATTCCAGCGTCGCGCGCATCGTATGGATGCCGCGCGCGGTGACCACCCGCACGTTGTTGCCGTCGGCTTCGAGCCGCACGATCTCGGCGACGTCGACGAAGACCGAGCGTTCTTCGCCCGGCACGAGCAGGCGTTTCGGGAAGCGGCGCTCCGGCCGCAGGGCGTCGAGCATCTCGAGCAGCCGATCGCGCGAGGGTGGTTGGTCCGGCGCGACGGCGGCGCGCGCGCGCGCGATCGCCTCGCCCAGGCGTTCGCGTTCGAGCGGCTTGAGCAGATAGTCGAGCGCGCTCACCTCGAACGCCCGGATGGCGTGTTGATCGAAGGCGGTCGCGAAGATCACGCGCGGTACGTGCGCGTCACCGGCCAGCTCCTCGACCACATCGAAGCCGTCGACCTCGGGCATCTGGATGTCCAGGAAGAGCACGTCCGGCTTGGCCTTGCGCACGAGCGCGATCGCGTCGGCGCCGCCGCCCGCCTCGCCGACCACGTCGACGTCGTCGAACTCGGCGAGAAAGCGCGCCAGCTTGCGGCGCGCGGGCGCCTCGTCGTCGACGATCGCGACGCGCAGCATCATTCCGCCGGCCTCGACGTCCGGTAGGGGAAGCCGAGCCGCACGTCCGTGCCGCCGCCGGCGCCGGCGAGCACGTCGAACGTGCAGTCGCCGTCGTATAACTGCTCGAGGCGCGAACGGACGTTCTGCAATCCGCGGCCCTCGGGACGCAGCGTCGCCGGCGGACCGACGCCGTCGTCGCTGACCCGCAGCATCACGCGGCCGTTCGTGCGCGACGCGGCGATGGTGACGCGCAGGCTGCCGCCCCCGGCCGGCCGACCGTGCTGGATGGCGTTCTCGATCAGCGGCTGCAGCAGCATCGGCGGCACCGCGGACCCGGCGGCGTCCTCGTCCACGCGGGTCACGAGCGCGAGCGCGCTCTCCAGCCGCGTGGTCATGATGTCGACGTAGGTCCGCTCGATGTCGATCTCGGCGTGGAGCGGGATCTCGCGCGCGTCGCTCGACGCAAGGATGGTGCGCAGGAACGCGCCGAGCTTGGCGATCATCGCGTCGGCCTTGCCGACGTCCTCGTACATCACGGCCGAGATCGCGTTGAGCGTGTTGAAGAGGAAGTGCGGCTGGAGCTGAAGCCGCAGATTCTCCAGGGTTGCCTGCGCGAGCTTGCGCTGAAGGTCGGCGGCAGCGAGCTCCGTGCGGCGTGCCTGCTCTTGGCGGTCGAGGAACACCACGAAGCCCGCGATCACCGCATAGACCACGACGTCGTTGAACGCTTCCATCGGATAGCGGTAGACCATATTGCCGTAGTCGTAGTGCCCGAGGTGCGCGAGCGGGAAGATCAGCGAGCGGGAGACCGCCATCAGCGTCGTATGCGCGACCGAGAACGCGGCCCAGCCGAGGACCTGCATCGGGATCGCCATCGACCAGCGCAGGCAGATCCCGTATCGCCGGACCATCCACGAGACGAACGGCACCAGCGCGAAGCCGGCATAGGCGCCGGTGAACTCCTCGATCGCCCGTTCCGCGGCGGTACCGGTGATGCCGCGGGCCAGATCGTCGAAATAGCGATAGCCGAACAGCGACGCGCCGACCGCGGTCGCGAGCGCGAACAGCCAGAGGGCGGTCCGGAGCCGAGGGGAGAGACGCATCCGCTCACTCATAGCGCGAACCGCGCCGGGCCGTCAAATCGGTTGTGACGAGCGGGACGAAACCGCCCTAGTGCGGACGAAGGTCGAGTTGATTGCCGTTCTTGAGGGCGAAGGTGCACGTGCCGGACTTGGTCACAGACCATGCGCCGCCGTTGGCCGTCGGGCGGACGATCGCGAACACGCAGGTCGTCTTCGGCGATGCGGTCGCCGTGATCGATCCGCTCCCGGAGCAACGGTACGTCGGCGGCCCACCGAGTTGTCCGCCGGTGACCGGATTCGCCGTGCACGGGCCCGAGACGTAGGTGAGCTGCGGCTCGACGGTCAGCCGCAGGACCGGCGGGATGGGCGTCGGCGTCGGTGCGGGTGTGTGCGGGACGAACGGAGTCGGCGTCGGTGTCGGCTGGCTGGTGCGATGCAGCACCTTGGCCGAGGCAGCTCCGGTCGACTGGTATGGGCACGAGCCGCCGAAGTTGGTGATGCTCCACGTGCCGCCGGTGAACGGATCGTTCGATTTCGCGATGGAGATCGTGCACGTGCCGTAGCCGTCGTGGAAGACCACCGTGCCCGGAGAACAACTGTAGACGTACCCGTTGCTCGAGCACGGTCCCGAGACGAGCGAGGTCTGCCCGTCGGTCTGCAGTGTGAAGTACATCGCGGACGATGCCGCAGCCGGGGCCGGCGGGACGACCGCCGCGAGCAGCGAGAGCAACAGGCCGAGCGAGCAAAGCTTCATCGAAGGCTCCTGTAGCGACACCCCGTGACCGGACCCCGTTACGGAGGCGGACGCTCGCTCCCTGTGCGGGTGAGCCTAGGAGGGGTCGAAGCTTCCGCTTTCAATCATGGACTGCGACCGGAAGCGCGCCTCGCGGTAGCGGTCGCGGTCGAGTTCGGTGGTGCCCGGCGGCAACTCGCGCAGAATCCGGTCCAGTTCCTCGTCGAACATGGCCGAGAGCGACGTGGGCGTGGCGGCGCCCGGGAACTTCACGCGCTGGGCGATCATCAGGCGGTAGATCCGGTCCGTCGCGAGGTCCTCCATGTAGCCGTCGAGCAGCGAGGCGCCCAGGCCGTCGAGCACGCCGTGCCGGTAGCGGATGACCGTGCGGACCGCGGCGCGCGTCCCCTCGATGGTGGTCTTCCCGACGCCCTTCGGCGAAGGCCGCAAGTCGAGACCGTCGGACGTGAGCGACGGCCGCTTGTCGAGTTGGTTCGGGACCGGGAACTGCGCGACCGCGATCGCGTTCTGGTCCGGGTGCCCGGTCCAGGCTCCGTCCATCAGGCACGACGCCTCGTTCTTCTTGTCCCGTTCGAGCGCTTCGAGCGCGCGCGCGTTCAGCTCCGCGTTCTCGCGCGAGGGGAAGAGCGCGGTCATCCCGCCGATCGCGAGCGCGCCGTGCTTGTGACAGATCTCGGGCATCAGCGTGCGCACGTGTTGGAAGAACGGCACGTCGGCCGGGATCGTGTTGCGATCCGGCAGCACCCAATCCGGGTCGGAGAGATTGAAGTGGATCAGGCTCGCCATGTAGTCCCAGCGCCCGAGATTGAGGCCCATGATCCGGTCGCGCAGGTTGTAGAGGAACTCTTCCATCGCGTACGCGAGCGGATGGGCTTCGACCAGCGCCATGCAGCGGATCGCGTCGGCGGCCCAGCCTTTAGCGGCGCACAGCGCATCGAAGACGTCGCGCCACCACAGGGCTTCGTCGGCCGATTCGGACTTCGGGATGTAGATGCAGAGCGGATGCTTGAGACGCGCGTAGTCGATCTCGTGGACGAGCCGCGCCAGATCGTAGAGCGAGGCGCTGGTGTGCTCGCCGCCGGCGATCTTGTGGTTCTGCGCCAGATGCAGGCCGCGCACCCGGACGAACGTGACGGTGGAACTGGGCGCGATCGAGACGGCGTGGCCGCCGCGCTTGTGATCGTCGTAGGTGAGCACGCCGTAGAGCGCGGCGATCACGTTCGCGTAGCCGGCCTCGAGCGCGGCGTCCTCGTTGACCATCGAATCTTCGAGGTCGAGCATCACGCCGGGCGCACCGGAGTTGAGCATCTTGACGACCAGCGCGGCGTCGTCGGCCGGCCCGGTCATCTGGTTGCGTTGATCGCGCACCCACGCCGGAAGGTCGATGGTCCATGCGGTCGTCGTCGCCGTCGAGGGCGGCGCGTAGTCGGGCAGGTCGCCGGCCTGGGCGCGCGCGAGCCGTTCGGCCCGCGCGGCGACCAGGCGATCGCGCTCCGGCGTGAAACGCCGGTGCAGCGGTTGATAGAACTCCGCGAACGTCATGCCCGCGTGAGTTCGCCGACCTCGACGGCATCCCGCCCGAACTGCTCGGCTTCGGTCGAACCCTTGAGCGCGGTCGTCGATGACGAGCCTTCGCTCACGACATTGGCGACGTCGTCGAAGTAGCCGGTGCCGACCTCGCGCTGGTGGCGCGTCGCGGTGTAGCCGAACGGTTCGCTCGCGAACTCCCGCTGCTGGAACTCGGCATACGCGCTCATGCCGCGGTCTTTGAAGTCGCGCGACAGCTCGAAGAACGAGTGGTTGAGGGCGTGGAAGCCGGCCAGCGTGATGAACTGGAACGCGTAGCCCATCGCGCCGAGTTCGCCGCGGAAGCGCGCGATCGTCTCGTCGTCCAGCTTCTTCTTCCAGTTGAACGAGGGCGAGCAGTTGTAGGCGAGCATCTTGCCCGGATACGTCTCGTGGATCGCCGCCGCGAAGCGCCGCGCCTCGTCGAGGTTCGGCTCGGACGTCTCTACCCAGATCAGGTCGCAGTACGGCGCGTACGCCAGGCCGCGCGCGATGGCGGCGTCCAGGCCGCCGCGCATGCGGTAGAAGCCTTCGGGCGTCCGGTCGCCGGTCAGGAAGGCGCGATCGCGATGGTCGACGTCGCTCGTGATCAGTTGCGCGCCGTTCGCGTCGGTCCGGGCGATCAGCAGGGTCGGCACGTCGAGCACGTCGGCCGCCAGACGCGCGGCCAGCAGATGGCGCACGGCGGTCTGGGTCGGGATCAGCACTTTGCCGCCCAGATGGCCGCACTTCTTCTCGGAGCTGAGCTGGTCTTCGAGATGGACGCCGGCCGCGCCGGCCTCGATCATCGCCTTCATCAACTCGAACACGTTGAGCGCGCCGCCGAAGCCGGCCTCGGCGTCGGCCACGATCGGCAGGTAGTGCTGCACGCCGCCGTTGCCGTCTTGCGATTCGATCTGGTCGAGGCGCGCGAACGCGTTGTTGATGCGCTTGACCAGTTGCGGAACGCTGTTGACGGGATAGAGGCTCTGGTCGGGATAGATGCTGCCGGCGCTGTTGGCGTCGGCCGCGACTTGCCAGCCGCTGCAGTAGATCGCGCGCAGGCCGGCCTTGGCGGCCTGGATCGCCTGACCGCCGGAGAGCGTGCCGAGCGCGGTGACCGGCTCCGCTTCGTGGAGCGAGGACCACAGCCGTTCGGCGCCCAGGCGCGCGAGCGTCTGCTCGACGATCACGCTCCCGGCCAACCGGACGACGTCCGCGCCGCGATAGTTCCGCGTCACCCCGGACCAGCGCGGGTCGGTCTTCCAGCGGTTCTCGAGCAAGGCGGCGCGATCGATCATGGCTGCTGTCCTTTCAGGCGAGAGGCATGTCCCCGGGTTATACCTGCGCAGGGGGGACTGGTCAATGTATCGCTTCATAACCCGGTTACTTCACGCACGAATACCGTGCTGTGTAGGGCCGTATCATAGTTGCGTAACCCGGTTATTTACGATACGCTGTCCGACATGAGATGCTCGCGCTGCGGCAGCCCCATCCCGCCTCGCCGTCTGGTCAATGCCGAACGGGTCGGCGCCCGGGCCGACTATTGTTCGCCGTCGTGCCGGAACGCGGCCAAGCAGGCGCGTCACCGCGACCGCACCCCCAAGACGCCGCAGGACCGCATCCACCTGCGCAACCTCGCCGCCCACGGCATGATTGCCGCCAAAGTGATGCGCGATCCGACGCTGCTCGAGATCGCGCGCAACAACGTGCGGCGGTGGAGCGAGCGCAACGGCGCGACGCCCGCGATCGAGCACTGGCAGGCGCTCTTGCAGCGTAACGATCTGGCGGAGGTGCTCTACGCGATGCTGCGCGTCGACGACGAAGGCATGCAGCTGCGTTCGTCCTCGCCGTTCGCGGGCGTGCTCGACCAGTTCGAGGTCGAACTGCTGGCGCGCGCGCACCGCCCGTGAGGGCGGCTCAGCTGGCCCACGTCCTGCGCGCCGCCGCCGAGATCACCGGGCAGCGCGATTTCGTGGTGATCGGTTCGCAAGCCATCCTCGGGTCGCATCCCGACCTCGCCGACGGAGCGCTGGTGCGCTCGATCGAGGTCGATCTGTATCCGCGCGACGTGCCCGCGCTCAGCGACATGCTCGCCGAGATCGGCGAGTTCAGCGACTTCCATTCCGAGAACGGCTACTACGCGGATGCGGTCGATCCCGATACCGCCGTCTTGCCGGCGGAATGGGAGCGGCGCACGGTCGCGTTCGCCGCCGGCGAGGGTGCGACCGGGCACTGCCTGGAGCCGCACGACCTGATCATCGCCAAACTCGTGGCAACGCGGGACAAAGACATCGCCTACTTCGAAGAGGCGGCGGCGCGCGGACTCGTGGACGCCGGCACGCTCAACGCGCGTCTGCGCGCGACGAAGATCTCGTCGCGCGCGAAACGCAAGCTGATCGCGAGCCTACTGCAGCGTCGGTAGCGGCAGGCTCGGCTTGGTGCTCAGGTCGGGCGCCGGCGGTGTGCTGCCGCTGACCGCGGTCTGGATCAGGCGCAGCGCGAGATCCATCTGCGGGTCCTTGCCGTCGCGGTAGTCGTCGGGCGCGATGTCGACGTCGTAGTCCGGATCGGTGCCGTAGTTCTCGACCTTCCAGCCCACGTCGGTGAACCAGAACGAGAACTCCGGCTGGGTGGTGATGGTGCCGTCGACCAGGCGGTGGTACGGGTTGATGCCGATGACGCCGCCCCAGGTGCGCTTGCCGACCAGCGGCCCCAGCCCGTAGAGCTTGAAGCAATGGCTGAAGATGTCGCCGTCGCTGCCGGCGTGCTGGTTGGTGATCGCGACGATCGGACCGGCCACCGATTCGGGCGGATACGGTACGGCCTTGCCGTAGCGCGGTACGTCGTAGCCGACGCGTTTGCGCGCGAGCTTCTCGAGCAGCAGCGGCGAGACGTGGCCGCCGCGGTTGTAGCGGACGTCGACGATGAGCCCCTTGCGGTCGAACTCGCTCAGATAGCCGCGGTGGAACTCGGAGAAGCCCCACGGACCCATGTCGGGGATGTGCACGTAGCCGACGTCGCCGCCGGTCTTCTGGTGGACGATCGCGCGATTGCGTTCGACCCATTCGCGGTAGCGCAGCGCGCTCTCGCTGCGCAGCGCCTTGACCAGGATCGTGCGCGGTTCGCCCTTGCCGCTCGCGATCGTCAGGGTGACGTCGCGGTCGGCGGTGTTGATCAGCAGCTCATCGGGCGTAACCGTCTGGGAGAGCCGCTTTCCGGCGACCGCGGTGATGACGTCGCCGGCGCGCACATCGAGACCCGGCTCGGCGAGCGGCGAATCGGACTGGCGGTCCCAGCTGTCGCCGCGCAGGATCTTGTCGATGCGGTAGCCCTTGCGGTCGGCGTCCCACGACAGATCGGCGCCGAGGAAGCCGCGCTGGTACTGCGGCGGGATGCGATAGTCGCCGCCGTACTCGTAGGCGTGCGAGGTGCCGAGTTCGCCCTGCATCTCCCAGATCAGGTCGGAGAGTTCGCCGCGCGTGCGCACGCGCGGGAGCACCGCTTCGTAGCGGTCGTAGACCCGATCCCAGTCGATGTCGCTCATGTCCTCGACCCAGAACTGCTCGGTCTGCAGACGCCAGGCCTCGCGATACATCTGGGCCCACTCATCGCGCGGCCGGATCTCGATCTGGACCCGGTCCAGGTCGACGAAGCCGCTCTTGCGACCGGGCTCGGTCGACGGCTTCGGTTCGTCGCCGTCTTCGGGCAGGTCGCCGAGCGCGTCGATCGCGCGCAGTTTATCCGCCGAGGTGTAGACCAGCGTGCGGCCGTCGGTGGAGAGGAAGATGTCGGTGACGTCGGTCGCGACCGTCGCGGTGCGCTGGCCGTCGAAGTCGTACGCCAGCAGCACGCCGCTCTCGCTCTCCTCGTCCCAACCGCGGCCCTCGGGCTTGATCCCCCGGACCTCGAACTTGGTGAACAGCACGCGGCCTTTGAGCGCGGCCAGTTCGCCATAGTTGCCTTCGTCGACGGGGAACCCGAGCACGCGGCCCTGGATGCCGTCGAAGTCGATCTTGACGTCGGCGACCTTCTTGTCGTCGTTCTTGTCCTTCTCGGCCTTGGCGTCGTCGCCGTCGTGGTGGTCGTGCTCGTGGTGGTCGTGATCGCGATGGATCGGCCGCGACGTCGGCACGAACGGCGACGGCACGTCGTCGCGCAGGGTGACCACGAACGGGCGTTCCGCCTGCGGGAACGACAGGTCGAACTGGAGCGCGTCGTAGACCGGGTTGAAGTCGCGGGTCGAGAGGAAGTACAGGTACTTGCCTTCGGGATCCCACGACGGCGAACGGTCGATGCGCAGCGCGGACGTGACGTCGCGGACCTTGCCCGACTTCACCTTGACGGTGCGGATGATCGAGGTGCCCTGCGCCGGCCACCAGACGTACGCGACGAACCGGCCGTCCGGCGAGAACGCCAGGTCGGCGATCCGGTCGGCCGGACTCGCGTCCAGCGTTCGGACCTTGCCTTCGGCCGCGTCGATCGCGCACAGTTCGTGGCGGTGGTTCGCGAAGACGATGGTGTCGTTGGTCGGCGAGCAGGTCAGATCGGTGATGCGTCCGACATCGCCGGTCGTGACGAACGCCGGCTCGTCCGCATCGTCGGTGAAGATCGCGATTTGCTCGTAGCCGTTGATGTCGGTGACGCACGCGAAGCGCTTGCCGTCGTGCATCCAGCGCGCGAGCCGGTAGCGCGCGCGGCTGGTCGTGCCGCGGTGCAGCACGGCGCCTTCGAAGAACGGCAGCGTGTAGGGCTGACCGCGGGCGATCAGCACCATGCCGGTGCCGTCGGGATGCGGGGCGACGTCGTCGAGCTCGCCCGCCGCGCTCTCGAACCGGCGAGCGGTCTGCGGCTGCGCGGACGGCGTCGAGATCGGGATCTCGCGCACGGAGTCGTCGCTCGCGTCATAGAGCGAGATCGCTCCGCCCGCGCCGTACACGACGCGCGTGCCGTCGGTGGCGGGATGGCGGACGTAGTACTCGGCTTCGTGGGTGTGACGGCGCAGGTCGGTGCCATCGGGCGCGCACGAGTACAGATTGCCGATGCCTTCGTGATCGGCGACGAAGAAGACGCGGCCCGCGATGGACATCGGCCAGGTCGGATTGCCGTCGGGCAGACGCAGACGTTCGAACTCGCCGCTGCCGCGCGCGTCGACCCAGATCTCGCCGGCAGTGCCGCCGCGATAGCGCTTCCAGCGCGCGGGGTCGTCGCTGTTCCGTCCGACCGCGACCGCGCCGTGCCCACCGAACGCGACGCGCTTGCACGGACCGAACCGCAGCGGGACCGGCGCGCCGCCGGTGCGCGGGATCGCGAACGCCTCGGTCGCGCGCTCGTACCACGAACTCGGATTGGCGGTCGCGATCACGGCTTCGGAGTCGTCGCTCCAGCCGTTGACCGAGACCAGGGTGGCGCCCATGTGCGTCAGCCGCTCCGGGCGGCCGCCGCCGGCCGGCATCACGAAGATCTCGGGGTTGCCTTCGTCGGTCGAGACGAACGCGATCCACTTGCCGTCGGGCGAGAGCTTCGGCGACGAACACGTGCCGAAACTGACCGTCAGGCGGGTCGCCGTTCCGCCGCTCGCCGGCACGCTCCAAAGGTCGTCTTCGCAGACGAAGACGATGCGGTCCCCCGCGATGGTGGGGTACCGGTAGTATCCGTTATCCATGTCCCGCCTCAGGTTGGCGACCCGGCCTGGGCCCTCCGCCCGGCTTGCACTCGAACTTACTTTGTGATACAAAGTATTTATGCATGTCGCCGTGATCATGGACGGAAACCGCCGCTGGGCCCGGGCCAACGGGCTGCCGATCTTGGAGGGTTATCGGCGCGGGGTGCTGGCCCTGCGTGCCGCGGTCGGAGCGGCCCTCGACCATGGGGTCACTCGCTTGACCGTCTACGGATTCTCCACCGAGAACTGGCGCCGCGATGCGGGCGAGGTGGACCTGATCATGCAGCTGTGCGCGACCGCCGCGCGCGGCGAACTCCGCCATCTCGCCCAGCGCGGCGTGCGGGTCGAGACGATCGGCGACCTGGATGCGTTTGCTCTACCGGCGCGGGCCGCGTTGCGCGACGTGGTCCGCGCCACTGCGCAGAACCGCCGCATGACGCTCGCGCTGGCGCTCAACTATAGCGGCCGCGCCGAGATCGCGCGCGCGGCCAAGGCGATCGCGCTGGACGTCGCGCGCGGCCGGTTGGCGGTGGCCGACGTCGACGAGAGCGCGCTGCGAGCGCGCATGTACGCCCCGTACGCGCCCGACCCGGACCTCCTGATCCGCACCGGCGGCGATCTGCGCGTCTCGAACTTTCTGCTCTATCAGATCGCGTATACCGAACTGCTCGCGCTCCCGACGCTCTGGCCCGACTTCGACGCGCAGACGTTCGCGCAAGCGGTCGGCGGCTTCGGCGAACGTCAGCGCCGGTTCGGCGCCTGAGCGAGCAGATCGCCGAGCGCCGTATAGAGCAGCCCCGCGTTGTGGATCTGCACCAGCGGTGATGCCAGCGTCGGCGTGCGCGACGCGCGCTGGAACGGGATGATCGCCGCATCGCTCTGCACGAACGGCATCGCGCGAAAGCCGGCGGTCGTACGGAAGAGCAGCTCGGCATAGAGCGCGTTGGCCCAGCCGAACTCGGCGCGCGTGTAGCGCCAATAGCCGCCGTCGTAGAAGCTCTCGTGGATCAGGCCGTCCTTGCCGTCGGTCTCTGCGAGCGTGGTGATCTGCTGGGCGACTTCGTCGCTCCCGGTCGCGGTCAGCGCGCGCCCGATGATGCCGAGCGGCCACACGAAGTTCGCATTGGTGTGCGGGCTCCCCAGCCCTTGGGCGTAGGTGCCCGAGAAGTAGTACGGATTGGCGCTCGAGAGCGCGAACGCGCGCGTATTGAGGTAGACCGGATCGTACGACGAGCACCAGCCGAGATACGGGAGCGTCGTGAGATTCGGGATGTTCGCGTCGTCCATGAAGTTGACGCGGCCGTATCCGTCGACCTCGTAGGCGTACATCCACGCCTTCCGGCTCGCGTTCCAGACCACGCCGTAGCGGGCGATGCCGACCTGCACGTCGTCGGCGACCGTGGTCGCCTCGCGCGCGACGCCCGGATCCGAATATCCGTCCGTCGCCATCTCGGCGATCGCGCGTAGCGCGACGACGGCGGCCGCGTTCTGCGGGATATTGAAGCGGTAGAGCACCGGGTCGTCTGACGGCCGGAACGCGCTCCAGATCAAACCGGTCCCGGCCGCATACGCCTCGTTCGTCTTCACCCGGTACGGGTAGACGTAGGGACTGCAGCGCTTGTGGATCTGCTCGCACCGAAACGTCGCGACCACGATCCGCAGCGCGCGCCGCAGCGCCGGCGTGAAGATCGTGCGGTCGCCGGTGCTGCGCCAGTAGATGCTCGCCAGGATCGAGGGTGCGGCCAGCGAGTCGATCTCCCACTTCCGTTCCCAGACGTGATAGTTGGCCATGAAGGCGTTGGCGTAGGGGTCGACCGCGATGTTGCGCGCGTTGCGTTCGATCACGCCCGCGAAGCGCGTGCGCAGCGACGGGAAGGTGCGCTCGAAGCGCAGGTACGGGATCGTCTGGGCGGAGGAGTCGCGCAGCCACATCGCCGGGATGTCGCCGGTCTGCACGTACGTCGTGCCGTCCGATTCGTCGAAGAAGTCGGTGAAGAGCGTATGGAACAGCGTCGCGCTCTGGGTCGGCCGGGCGCGCTCGCCCGTCATCGGCACCATCAGGGTCTGCGCGAGCGCGACCGCCGCGATCAGGGATGCGATCAACGGGTGCGGTCCGGCGACGCTTCGGGGATCCCGAGCGCGAGCGCCAAGGCGGACCGCGCCAGCGGCCCCAGATCGACCGCATCCTCGTTCGCGAGCACGACGACGCTCGCGTGCGCGTCGGGCAGCGTGGCGCCGTAGGCGGAGAAACCCGCCACGTAGCCCTGCGCGAATCGGACCGGCCGGCCGAAGACGGTGCCGTCGTAGAACCCGTCTGCGTAGGGCGGCAGATAGCGCGGCCGTGGCACGAGCGCGCCCGCATCGAGCGCCGCATACCACGCCAGCAGATCCGGCACGTCCGATTGCAGATCGGCGGCGCCGAAGCCGAGCGTCGCCGAGCCTTGCGCGAGGCTTCCGGTCGCGCGGTCCGATTGCGGCACGAACGCATTGGCGATCGCGGTACGCGCGAGACCGAGCGGGCGCAGGATACGTCGCTGCAGGGCGGCGGCGTAGGGCGCTTCGTTCGCGCGCTGATAGGCGTAGGCGGCCAGCACGTAGTCTCCATTGGAGTACGCGAACGCGGTGCCGGGCGCGAACGCCGGCGGCATCGCGGCCAGACGTGCGACCAGTGCTTGCGGCGCGACCGGGTCGCGCGCCGAACGGTCGAACGCGTCGTCGTCCGCATAGTCCGGGATGCCGGCCGTGCCGCGCAGCAATTGGTCGATGATGATCTCCGGGGCGTCGGGATAGCCGGGCAGGTAACGCGCGAGCGTCGCGTCGATCGGGAGTCCGCCGCGGACGAGCGCCGCGGTGAACGACTTCGTCAGCGATCCGATCGCGAAGACCGTCCGCGCGTTCGCGCGCTGCCGGTGCGCGCGATCCGCGTAGCCATACCCGCGAACGACCACCGTCACACCGTCGCGGCTCACCCCGACGACCAGCCCGCCGATATGATGGTCGCGCATGACGAACCGCACGGTTGCGTCGAGGCGCGCCAGTACGGCGGGGGGTGGGAGCATCCGGCCCTCTTCGGCGCCGCATGCCGGAAGGTCCGGCTTCGCGACGGCGTCAATCCCCCGCTTGTGTCCGGATACGAGAGTGTGGCCGCGCTCCTGCGCGATTTCGATGCGAAACGTCCGCGGGCGCTCGCTCGCGCGATTTCGGTCGCCGAGGCGGGCCGCGGCGGCGAGTTGATCCGCCATCTGTTCGGGCGCACGGGGCGCGCGCTGACCCTCGGCCTGACCGGTCCCCCGGGCGTCGGCAAGTCGACGCTCTCGTCGGCGCTGGTGCGGAAGGCGCGCTCGCTCGGCAAGAGCGTCGGCGTGATCTCGGTCGACCCGTCCTCGCCGTTCTCGCACGGCGCGCTGCTGGGCGATCGCATCCGGCTGACCGAGCATTTCACCGACGAGAACGTGTTCATCCGCTCGATGGCCAGCCGCGGGCATCTGGGCGGCGTGGCCGGCGCGACCGCCGACGCGATGCTCTTGATGGACGCCTTCGGCCTGGACGTGATCCTGATCGAGACGGTCGGCGTCGGCCAGAGCGAGATCGAGATTGCCGAACTCGCCCAGACCACGATCGTGGCGCTCCAGCCCGGCAGCGGCGATTCGATCCAGGTCATCAAGGCCGGCATCATGGAGATCGCCGACATCTTCGTGATCAACAAATCGGACCACCCGATGGCCAACCAGCTCCGCCGCGAGATCCGCGGCATGATGGAGATGCTCGATTTCAGCGGCTGGGTGCCGGAGCTGATCTCGACCCAAGCGCTGGCCGGCGACGGCATTGACGACCTGTGGAAGGCGATCGAGAAGCACGCCGCCTGGCTGCACGAGAGCGGCGAGATCGCCACCAAGCGGCGCGAAGCGTTCACGCATCAGGTCCGCCAACTCGCGCTCGGCCGCCTGCAGCGCAAGCTCGAACGCGAACTCCGCGCCGACGTCGCCGCCGGCATCGACCCCTACGCCGCCGCCGACCGCGTATTAGGCGCCTTCAACGTCGGCGGAGTCGAGACCGAAGAAGAGTTCACCGCGGCAAGATCGCGCGCAACAGTGAAGGGTCTGACGTAACCGGTGATCGAGGGCGACGACCTCGCGGCGTTCGTGGTGCGGATCTTGCCCGAGTTCGAGTCGACGCTTGCGACGCACTGGGAAAGTTGGTGCTGCGACGAGGGGGTCATCTACCCCATGATTGATGGTCTGCGCCTCTTCATCGAGCGGCTGTGGGCCGAGGCGGACCCGCCGTATCGGGAAGACGTATTCAAGAGATTCTTCTGGATCGTCGATAGGTTGATCAGCGACGGGCACCCGAGCGTTCGCGATTGCGTCGTGCTCGAGATCGTGGAACCGGCCCCACCCGTCTGGTCGAACTACTTCGGTCCGAAAGCGATGAAGTTCGTGCGATCGCCTTAACGCTGCTCGAGCTAGGGCGAATGAAAGGGGAGAACCGAGATGAGCATCGAGAGGCAGATCGAGAACGCCGGTGCGATGACGGACATCTTCGGAGCATGGCGATCGGCGCCATCGCCGTCTCCCCAAGCTTTCGCCGGACAGCCCGGAGCCCAGTCTAGGCCCTCGCCTGCTCCCGACCTAGGTCGCGGGGGCCCGGGCGCGGGGCCGTCGAAGCGCCTTGATGTAGCTTTATGGCCAAAATGATGGATAAGCCCACCCCCGTGGCGGGCGCAAAACGACGCGGACCGGGCAGCGGCGCGGTCGACCGGACCATTTCGGACGTCCCGCTCAAGGCGGTCTACGGCCCCGAGGACGTCGCCGATCTCGACGTCGCCCTCGACACCCCCGCTCCGGGCGAGTTCCCGTATACCCGCGGCATCCACCCGGGCGGATACCGCGACCGGCTCTGGACGATGCGCCAGTTCGCCGGTTTCGGCAACGCCAAGCAGACCAACGAGCGGTACCACTTCCTGCTCGAGCAAGGGCAGCATGGGCTTTCGGTCGCCTTCGACATGCCGACCCTGATGGGCTACGACTCGGACGCGCCCCAAGCGCGCGGCGAGGTCGGCAAGTGCGGGGTCGCAATCGATACGCTCGCGGACATGGAGCAGCTCTTCGACGGCATCGACATGGGCGACATCACGACCTCGATGACCATCAACGGTCCGGCGGCGATCGCGCTCGCGCAATACGTCGCGGCGGCCGAGAAGAAGGGCATCCCGCGCGCCAAGCTCGGCGGCACCGTGCAGGCCGACATCCTCAAGGAGTACATCGCGCAGAAGGAATGGATCTTCCCGCCGCGGCCGCACATGCGCGTCATCGTGGACATGATCGAGTTCTGCACGAACGAGATGCCGCTCTGGAACACCATCTCGGTCAGCGGTTACCACATCCGCGAAGCCGGTTCGACCGCCGCGCAGGAGCTCGCGTTCACGCTCGGCGACGGGTTCGCGTACGTCGAGGCCTGCATAGCCCACGGCATGGACGTCGACTCGTTCGCGCCGCGCCTCTCGTTCTTCTTCAACGCGCACAGCGACTTCTTCGAGGAGATCGCCAAGTTCCGCGCGGCCCGGCGCATCTACGCCAAGCGCATGCGCGACAAGTACGGCGCCAAGAACCCCAAGTCGTGGCAGCTCCGTTTCCACACGCAGACGGCCGGCTGCAGCGCGACCGCGCAGCAGCCCGAGAACAACATCGTCCGGGTCGCGTTCGAAGCGCTCTCGGCGGTGCTCGGCGGTACGCAGTCGCTGCACACCAACTCGATGGATGAAGTGCTCGCGCTTCCGACCGAGAAGTCGGTCGAGATCGCGTTGCGGACCCAGCAGGTGCTGGCGTACGAGACCAACGTCACCAACGTCGTCGACCCGCTGGGCGGTTCGTACTTCGTCGAGGCGCTCACCGACGAGATGGAGCGCCAGGCCGAGGCCTACTTCGCCCAGGTCGAGGAGTACGGCGGCGTGGTCGAGGCGATCGAGGCCGGCTTCTTCCAGAAAGAGATCGCCGAGGCGTCGTATCGCTACCAGCGGTCGATCGAGTCGAAGGACCGCGTGATCGTCGGCGTCAACGCCTTCCAAAAGGAAGACGAACTCGGCGACCTCGAGCTGCTGCGCATCACCGACGAGATGGGGCGCGAGCAGGCGCGATCGGTACAGGAGATCCGCGCGAAACGCGACGGTCAGGCGGTCCAGGCGACGCTCGCGCGCCTGCAGGCGGCCTGCCGGGATCCGAAGGACAACGTGATGCCGCACCTCATCGACTGCGTGAACGCCTATTGCACCGAGGGCGAGATCGTGGACGCGATGGTGCAGGTCTACGGGCGCTATACGGAGCGATCGGTATTTTGATGACGCTGCATATCGAGAGCGAGCGCGAACGCGAGTTCGCCCGCGAGACCCTGCACGAGGTGATCCGCAAGCTGGAAGAGGCGCTCGCGCTTCAGCGGGCCGCCGAGTCCGAAGACGCGTGCGGCCATGAGTAGGCCGCTGCGCATCGTGGTCGCGAAGGCCGGCCTGGACGGGCACGACCGCGGCGCCAAGGTGATCGCGCGCGCGCTGCGGGACGCGGGCATGGAAGTGATCTATACAGGCCTGTTCCAGTCGCCCGAGCAGATCGTGCAGACGGCTATCCAAGAGGACGCCGACGGCATCGGCCTCTCGATCCTCTCGGGCGCGCACATGACGCTCTTCCCGCTGGTGGTCGAGCAGCTCAAGGCGCAGGGCGCCGGCGACATCGTCTTCTTCGGCGGCGGGACCATCCCGGCCGAAGACGCCGAGGAATTGAAGAAGTCCGGCGTGCGCGAGATCTTCACGCCCGGCGCGCCGCTCCAGAACATCATCGACTTCGTCGAACGCGAATGCGGCCGCGGCCGCCAGCTCGTCGGCTGATCCACCGCACAAGAAAGCACCAGTGATCGTCAGAACTCGCGTCGCTCCGTCGCCGACGGGGGACCCGCATGTCGGCACCGCCTACGTCGCGCTCATCAACTACCTGTTCGCGAAGAAGCACGGCGGGAAGTTCTTGCTGCGTATCGAGGACACCGATCAGGCGCGCAGCACGCGCGAGTCCGAGACGGCGATCCTCGACTCGCTCCATTGGCTCGGTCTTTCGTGGGACGAAGGCCCGGATATCGGCGGGCCGCACGGCCCGTATCGCCAGAGCGAACGGTCGGCCATCTATAAGGAATACGTCCGGAAGCTGATCGACGCCGGACACGCGTTCAAATGCTTCTGCACGCCGCAGCGTCTCGAAGAGATGCGCGAGGCGCAGAAGGCGGCCAAACAGCCGCCCCGCTACGACGGCCTGTGCCTGACCTACGACGCCGCCGAGGTCGCGCGCCGCGAGGCGGCCGGCGAGACGCACGTCGTGCGCATGAAGGTCCCGGACGAGGGCACGTGCGTGGTGAACGACACCCGGCGCGGGCCGATCGAGATCGAATGGCGCACGGTCGACATGCAGATCCTGATGAAGTCCGATGGACTGCCGACCTACCATCTCGCCAACGTGGTCGACGATCACCTGATGGAGATCACGCACGTGATCCGCGGCGAAGAGTGGGTCTCGAGCGCGCCCAAGCACATCTTGCTCTACCGGTACTTCGGCTGGGAGCCGCCGGCGCTGATGCACGTCCCGCTCCTCCGCAATCCTGACAAGAGCAAGCTCAGCAAGCGCAAGAACCCGACGTCGATCCTGTTCTACAAAGCGATGGGCTATCTGCCCGAGGCGCTCGTCAATTTCCTCGGCGCGCTCGCCAACTCGACCGCCGAAGGCGACGACGAGGTGATGACGCTGGCCCACATGACCGAACGCTTCGACCTGATGCACGTCGCGCTCGGCGGCCCGGTCTTCGACGTCGCCAAGCTGGACTGGCTCAACGGACGCTACCTGCGCGAGCGGCTCGACGCCGACGCCTTCGAAGCCCGCGTCGCGGAGTGGGGCTTCGCGCCCGCCCGCATGAAGCGCATCGCCGCGCTCGCGCACTCGCGCATCGAACGCTTGAGCGACCTCGGCAACCTGTGCGGATTCTTCTTCGCCGGCCGCCTGAACTACCCGGTCGAGCTGTTGCGCGCCGGCAAGCTCGACGACGACGCGTTGCGCGCGGCCTTCGCGCTGGCGCAGGCGGAGCTCGACCTGCTGCGCGAGTACGACCTGGCCGGCATCGAGCGCGTGCTCAAGGGCGTCGCCGAGAGCCTCGACAAGAAGTTCCGCGACGTCGTCCGCGCCTTCTACATCGCCGTCACCGGATCGCCGACCTCGGTGCCGCTGTTCGACGCGATGGAGATCCTGGGCCGCGACATCGTCCGCGAACGGCTTCGTCACGCGCTCGAAGCCCTCGGCAAGAAGGAGAAGACCGCTTGAACCTCCGCGCGATCGTCCTCGCCGCCGGGAAGGGCACGCGCATGAAGAGCGCGCGGCCCAAGGTGATGCACGAGATCTGCGGCCGCCCGATGATCTGGTACGTGCTCCGCTCGCTGCGCGACGCCGGCATCGAAGAGATCGTGCTGGTCACCAACGACGAGCTGGACCCGCACGCGGCATCGTTCGGCGTGAAGAGCGTGATCCAGCGCGAACAGCTCGGCACCGGACACGCGGTCCGGGTCGCGCTCGACGCGATGGATACGCGGCCGGGCGGGAGGATCGTGGTCGCCTACGGCGACATGCCGCTCGTCCCGCACGCGACCTTCCGCGAGCTCGTCGCGGCGCTCGACGGCGCGTCGCTAGCGCTCGTCACCGCCCGGATGGGCGCGGGCTCGAACTTCGGACGCATCGTGCGCGACGAACGCGGCGTGCGCCGGATCGTCGAGGTCAAGGACGCGACGCCGCAAGAACTGGCGCTCGATGAGATGAATGCGGGCGTCTACGCGTACGACGAAGCGGCCTTGCGCGACGCCGTCGTGCGGCTGCGCGACGATAACGCGCAGAACGAGTTCTACCTGACCGACACGATCGCGGGCCTGGCCGACGCCGGCCGGCGGGTCGCGCCCATCGAGGCGGACAAGCGCGACGTGCTCGGCGTCAACGACCGGACCGAACTCGCGACGGCGCGCGCCGCCCTCAACGCCCGCATCTGCGCCGCCCACATGCGCAACGGCGTCACCATCGTCGATCCGCTGACCACCTATCTCGAGCCCGAACTGACGATCGGGCGCGACACGGTGATCTATCCGAACACCGCGATCTCGCTGCTGAGCGAGATCGGCGAGGGCTGCGTGATCGGCCCGAACGCGCGCCTCTCGGCCGCCAAGATCGGCGACCGCGCGACCGTGCGCGAGAGCGTGGTCGTGGACAGCGAGGTCGGCGACGGCGCGACGGTCGGGCCGTTCGCGCACCTGCGCGGTCATACCGTCCTCGGCGCGGACGTGCGCGTCGGCAACTTCGTCGAGATCAAGAACTCGACGCTGGCCGATGGAGCGAAGGCCAGCCACCTGACCTATCTCGGCGATGCGACCGTCGGGGAGGAGAGCAATATCGGCGCCGGCACCATCACCGCCAACTACGACGGCGTCAACAAGAACCGCACGACCATCGGCAAGAACGTGCGGATCGGCTCCAACTCGTCCCTGATCGCGCCGGTCACCATCGGCGACGGCGCCCTCACCGGCGCCGGGGCGGTCGTCACCAAGGACGTGGCGCCGGGCGATCGCGTCGTGGGCAACCCGGCCAAGCCGCTCCCTACGAAGTAGTCCGCGCCGCGATCCGGCGGTCGAGCATGGCCTCGACCGCGGCGAAGATGCGCCGGATGTACCCGTCCTTATAGACGAACGTCTTGGTCGGATCCAGCGCGTGGACCAGCATAGCGGTGTCCGCCTCGAAGAGCAGCGGCCGGCCGTCCGGCCCGATGGTGCAATCGGCCGCGAAGTAGTCCAGCTCCAGCCGCGCCGCCAGCGTTCGCAGGCCGGCCATCAACCCGTCCGTGCGTCCGCCGTCGCCGTCGCGTAGAAAGGCCTCTTCCTCGTCGCGCATCCAGGTCTCGTGCCGCATGGGCGTCGCGTAGTAGTGGACCTTCCAGGTCGGCGAGATGGCGAGGTGATAGCCGTACGGCTCGCCGTCGACCACCACGATGCGGTACTTGCGATAGTATCCGTCGGCGTTCGCGTAGTCGACGAACGGGCTGACGTAGAACGCCTCGTCGCGATTCGCATCGAGATAGGCGGCGAGTTCCGCGCGATCGCCGATCCGCTCGAAGCGTTCGCCGGCCTGCGAGCCGGGCGGACGCACGACCAGCGGGAACGAGGCCGCGTCGGCCAGCGTCTCGCGCGGGATGCAGTCGATCGGCGGCATCGCGATGCCCGACAGATGCGGGACGATCTTCGCCAAGCGCTCGCGATCGGTGTCGGGGATGCGTTCGGGCCGGTTGACGACCGGCAATCCGGTCTCGCGCAGAAGGCGCGCCGCGACGCGAAGCGGCGCCGCGGCCCACGGCGATTCACCGATCGCGACGAAGGCGACGTCGGCCTCGGGGAGTTCCGCCGCGTTCGAGAACTCGTTGCAATAGTAGGTATGGAGCGTCGTCGTGCGCGGATCGAGCAGCAGTTCGAGCGGCGCGTTCGCCTTGAAATCTCCGGGAGCGTAGAGCGCCAGCACGCGCCGGCGTTCGTCCGGCGCGATCCGCGAGTAGAGCCGCCGCCGCCGCAGGGCCTCGCGCTGGAAGGCGAGCGCGCCCGGCACGTCGCCCCGCACCTGGGCGAGGTCGGCGAGCGCGCGATAGGCATCGCAGTGGTCGGGATCGAGCGCGACGACGCGGCCGAACGCGCGCTCGGCATCCTCCCACGCGCCCAGGTCCGACGAGACCTGGCCGAGATTGAATTGCAGTTCCAGGACGTCCGGATCGAGCGCGACCGCCTCGCGCAGCACGGCCGCGGCGCCCGCGACGTCGCCCGCCGCGCGCAGGCGCAGCGCGCGCAGGTTGGCTATGCGTTCGCGCATGCGTGCACCGCGGCGAGCAGTTCGTCGAGGTCGACGTCCTCGGTCCGATGGTTGGCGATGCAGACGCGCAGCGCCCGGCCCTGCGGCAGCGGAAGCGTCGAGACGACGGCCCGCCCGCTCTCGGCGATCGAGGTCGCGAGTTCGTCGGTGAACGCATCGAGCGCGGCCGCGTCCAGGCCCGGCGCCTTATAGCGGAAGCACACGATGTTGAGCGGGACAGGCGCGAGGCGCTCGAGCATCGGATCGGCATCGATCAGATCGCGCAAGCGGCGCGCCAGCGCGACGTTGCGTTCGATCGAAGCGCCGAGCGCGTCGGCGCCGTGCTCCTTGAGCGCGAACCAGACCTTGAGCGCGCGGAACCCGCGCGAGAGATCGATGCCGAGATCGGCGAACCACGGCGCGCCGGCGGCCGGTCCGCGCTCCGCCCGCGCGAGATATGCGTCGCCCGCCGCGAACGCGTCGCTCAGCCGGTTCGGGTCGCGCGCGATCAGGCAGCCGGCGTCGTACGGTACCCGGAGCCATTTGTGGAAATCGAACACGATCGAATCCGCGCGCTCGATGCCGCCAAGCGTCTCGCGCAGCGACGGCGCCAGCGCCGTCAGCGCGCCGAAGGCGCCGTCGACGTGGAACCACAGGCGCTCGCGCGCGGCGATCGTCGCCAACGCATCGAGCGGGTCGGTCGCGCCGATGCCGACCGTGCCGGCGCAGCCGATCAGCACGAACGGCTGCAGGCCTTCGGCGCGATCGCGCGCGATGGCCGCTTGGAGCGCATCGAGATCGATGCGGTGATCCGCGCCGGCCGGTATCGCGCGCAGCGCGTTGGCGCCGAGGCCGGCCGCTTCGAAGGCCTTGCGCACCGAGCCGTGCGCGGCGGACGACGCATACCCGACCATACCGTCGCGCGCGCCCTCGCGGCCGCGCGCCGCGATCACGGCGAGCAGATTCGCGGACGACGTCCCGAGCGTGCACAGTCCGCCGGCGCCGGCCGGTTGTCCGAACAGCTCCGCAAACCAGCGCACGACCTGCCGTTCGACGTAGACCGCCGCGTGGTCGCGACCGCCGAGGTTCGCGTCGAGCAGTCCGGCGAGCGCGTCTGCCAGCGCGGCGCCCGGGGTCGCGCTGCCGTGCACCCAGCCGAAGAAGCGCGGATGTTGATTGCCGGTCGGATAGGGCGCGATCGTGTTCTGGTACTCGGCGATCACGCGGGCGAGCGGCCGCCCCGCGGCCGGCATCGGTTCCTCGAAGCGCGCCAGGACGTCCTCGGGGACGGCCTGCCAGACCGGCCGGTCGCGAACGCGTTCGAGCGCATCGAAGGCGGCATCGAGCGCGCGATGCGCGTCGCCGCGGAACGCTTCCCAGTCGTTTGGATCCAGCACGGTTGTGGCCGCTTCCGCGTTTCGATGGGCACTCTCCTGGTCGTGTCCGCCGCGTGGAGCGCCGTTCCGGTCGCCGCGTCCTTCGCCGTCGCGGCGTGGGCGCTGTTCCGCGCGCGCCTCCTCGGTCTGCGCGTCCGCTTGCTCGAAGCGCGCGAGCGTGAACGGCTCGACGGTATGAGGGCGCTGGCCGAAGCCTCGCGGATCTCGCCCGAGGCGGTCCTCGCGCTGGTGGACGCGTCCTTGCGCGCGCTCGAGCCGGGCGCCGATGCGTTCCTCTGCTACGTCCCGCACGGCGACGAACTCGAATGCGTGCGCGCGTCGGGTGCGCGAACCGAGGCGTACCTCGGCAGCCGCCTCCGGCGCGACGGCGATCGCCTGCCGGCGCGGGCGGCGCGGGCCCGGCATCGCGTGCGCTTGTGCGACGACGGGGTGCTGCCGACCGATCTGGACGCGATCGCGCTCCCGCTGCGGGACGGCGACGCCGTGCTTGCGGTCGCGTACGTGTCCAGCGCGCGATCGCATGTCGAGCGGCCCGACGCGCTGGTCGAAGCGGTCGAGCGCGCCGCGCCCGCCTACGCGCTCGCGCTCGAGCGAGCGCGCGACCGCCGCAGCGCGACCTACGACGGCCTGACCGGCCTGCTGACGCCGCACGCGTTCCGCTCGCGCCTACGCGAAGCGCTCGCCGAGGCGCGGCAGCGCGAGCACCTCTCGCTGTGGTTCGTCGATACGGACGAATTCAAGGCCGTCAACGACGCCCTCGGACACGGCGCGGGAGACGCCGTGCTCGCGCAGATGGCCGCCCTGCTGCGCGCGCATACCGACGAGGCGGTCGACGTGACGGCGCGCAACGGCGGCGACGAATTCTGCGCGCTGCTCCGCGGAACGCCCAAGAGCCTCGGCATCGAACGCGCCGAGACGTTTCGCCGGGCGGTCGCCGAGCACGACTTCGGCATCGGCCGGCGCTTGAGCGCGAGCGTCGGCGTCGCGTCGTTCCCGCTCGACGCCCAGAACGCGAGCCTGCTGCTCGAACGCGCCGACGCCGCCATGTACCACAGCAAGCGGACGGGGCGCGACCGCGTCTCGTTCGCGCTGGCGCCCGACGCCTTCGCCGTCCATCCTCGCTAGGAAGCGATTGGGAGCGCCTGCGCGAAAGGGCCGACCATGAGGGCGATCTTCGGCGCGGCGTGTGCCGTCTTCATCGCGGCGATCGTCTGCACGTCGGCTCTGCCGGCCTGCGCGGCGCTCGCGCGCCCGAACGCCACCGACAAGCACGTGAGCGCGATCTCGGAGTCCGCCCTGTTGGCGCAGCCGGCGCTTCAGCTCGTCGACGCCCAGCGCCAAGCGGCGGCCGCGCGCCTGGTGCGCTGGAAGGCGCCGGGCTGGGTGGTGATGGTGCTGGCGCAGATCCTCGCGCTGGCGTACTTCTGGCGGAGCGGCGGGGCGGCCGCGTGGCGCGACGCCTTGCGCCGGCGGATCCGGCCGGAGTTCGCGGTCCGCTTCGTGTTCGGCGCGTCGCTCGCGGGCATCGCCCGGCTGGCCGCGCTGATCCCGGATTTCTACCTCTATCGGGTGGAGCGGGTGATGGAACTCTCCGGCGAACTCTCGCGCGCTTGGGCGATCGACTGGGTCGCCGGTCTGATCGGCGCGATGCTGCTGGGCGGGCTGGTCGCCGCGGCGGTGCTGTGGATCGCCGACCGCACGCACCAATGGTACATCTACACGCTTTTCGGATTCATCGCGATCGCGCTCGCCGTCGCCTGGGCCGGTCCGACGCTGATCGAGCCGTTCTCCAACCGCTACGTTCCGCTGGCGATGCAGAACCGTCCGCAGGTGACGGCCTTGATCGCGTCCGCGTCGGTCGGCGACGTCCCGGTCGTGGTCGAGGACCGCTCGCAGCGCGCGCAGACGCAAGCCGCGCGCTACGACGGTCTGTGGTCGACGCGCCGGATCGTGCTGACGGATACGGTCGTGGCCGGGTCGACGCCGCGCGAACTCACCTGGTACGTCGCGCTGGAACTCGCGCACGTCGCGAACGGCGATCCGCTGCGGCGGGCCTTGCTGCAGGCGTTGATCCTGATCCTCGGCGCCGCCCTCGGCGTCTTCGCGGCCGACCGGATCGGCTTCCGTCGCGACGACGATCCTGTCTCGCGTCTGGCGCTGGTGGGCGCGATCTTCGGAGGCGTGTTCTTCCTGGCCGTGCCGGCGTACAACGTCGGGCTGCGCGCGATGGAGGCGCAAGCCGATCGCTCGGCCGCGCGGATGACGCACGATCCGGGCGCCGCCGTCCGCGCGCTCGTCCGCACCGCCGACGAGAACCTCGAAGGGGTCTCGCCCGGCCCGTTCGCGATGCTCTTCTTCGAACGCACGCCCTCGATCGCCGAGCGCGTCGCCGCCCTCAACGGGAAGACGTAGATGATGATCGCCGCCGTCGCCTTGGCGCTGCTGGTGGCAGCGCCGCCCCCGTCGCGGGCGGCCCGGGTGCGCACCTACGTGAGCAGCGCGCGCGGCCACTTCGCGCGATCCGAGTTCGACGCCGCCATCGCCGACCTGACGACCGCGCTGAGGATCGACCCGAAGAACGCGGCGGTGCTGGTCGACCGCGGCGCCGTCTACGATGCGCTCGGCGACTACGATCGCAGCATCGCCGACTACGACCGGGCCGTCGCGCTGCGCCCCGACTGGGCACCGGCGCTCGACAACCGCGGCAACGCCTACGCGATGCGGGGCGACTACGCCAAGTCGCTGGCCGACCACACCCGCGCGCTCCAGATCGATCCGACCTACTCGGGCGGCTATCGCAATCGAGCGCTCACGTATTTCCTTATGGGGCGGTACGACCTGGCGGCCGTCGACGACGATCGCTTCTTGGCGCGCAACCCGCAGATGCGTTACGCGCGGCTCTGGGCATCGGTCGCGCACGCGCGCGCCGGGACGGCGATGCCGGCCGGAAGCGCGACCGCGACCGCGCTCGCCGGTGCGGGCTGGCCGCAGCCGCTCCTCGACCTCTACGCCGGGACGGCGACGCCCGAGGCGGCCGCGGCCGCCGCCGCCAGCGACGGGCAGAAGTGCGAGGCCGCGTTCTACGTCGCCGAATGGAAGATGGGGAAAGGCGATCCGGCGGCGGCTCGGGACGGCCTGACCGAAGCGGTCGCGACCTGCCCGCACGGCTTCGTCGAGTACGTGGTGGCCAAGGCCGAGCTGGCGCGCTTGCCGGCCGCGCCGTTACAAAGTCCGTAGCCGCGGTGCTCTAGGAGCGTATGACGGTCCTGGCGGCGCTGACGATCGATGACGCGATGACGTTCGAAGAACTCTTCTTGCTCGAATACAACCGCGTCGCCAACGTGGCGTTGCGCATCCTGGGCGACCGGGCTGCGGCCGAAGACGTCGCGCAAGAGGCGTTCGCCTCGTTCGCGCGTCGCCGGCTGCGGATCGGGGACGGCAGTCGCGGCTGGCTGTGCACGGCTGCGGTCCACGGAGCGCTCAACGAACTGCGCAGCCGCCGGCGGCGCGACACGCGCGAACGCACGGTCGTTCGACTGGAGGGCCGGCCGATCGCGGCCGACCCGTTCGACGCGGTCGCGCTCGAGCAGACCCGCGAAGCGGTCCGCGAGGCCATGAAACGTCTTCCGGAACGCAGCGCGGAACTGCTCTCGCTGCGCTACGCCGGACTATCGTATCGAGAGATCGCGGTCGCGCTTCGCTTGGACGAGGCCCAGATCGGCACGCTGTTGGCGCGAGCGCAGAGCGCCTTTCGTAAGGAGTTGGACGATGAACGAGCACGATGAAGCCTTCGACGCACGCGCGGCCTACGCGCGCTATCTGGCGACCCGGGCGCGCCGCCCGAATCGCGCGCCGTGGTACCTCGGGGCAGGCCTGGCCGCGGCCTCGGTACTGGCGATCGTCTTCGCCGCGCCGATCGGCTCGGTCGCCCAGAGCTTCCTGACGATCTTCCAGCCCAAGCAGTTCGTCGCGATCGACGTCTCGTCGATGCACGCGAAGAACAAGCTCCTCCCCGCGCTCAGCGACTACGGCACGTTCGCAGCCGTGCCTCCGGCTGCGACGGCGCGTCCGGCGAGCGTCGCGGAGGCGTCGCGCTTCGCCGGATTCCGCGTCCTCGCGCCGGCGTCGGTGCCCGATCAGGTCGGCACGGCGCACGTCTATCGCGCGACCAAGGCGACCGCGAACGCGTTCCGCTTCGACGCCGCGATCGCGCGCAAGAGCGTCGCGCGCACCGGTCACGCCCTGCCGCCGATGCCTCCCGGGATCGACGGTACGAAAGTGACGGTCGCGGTCGGGCCGATGGTCGAGACGATCTGGGGCTCGGCGCGCGCCGCGTTCGGCGGACGCGGGACCTCGGATGCGGCACTGCGTGGGGACGGGCTGGTCATCATCCAAAGCCGCGCGCCGGTCGTCCGCAGCAGCGGCGCGAGCCTCGCGGATCTCGAGGCATACCTGCTCGCGATGCCGGGCATCTCGCCGGATCTCGCGGATCAGATCCGCGCCATCGGCGATCCGAGTTCGACCCTGCCGGTGCCGATCGTCGGCACGAAGCAGTCGGCGCACCCCGTCGATATCGGCGGCGCGCAGGGATTGGCGATCGGCGACAACACCGGCATCGGCGCCGGCGTACTGTGGCAACGCGACGGTTTCGTCTACGCGGTCTTCGGATCGCTCACGCAGGATCAGGTCGTGGCCATTGCGACCGGCTTGCGCTGACCTCGCGATCGACGTCGCGCATCTGGCGAAGTCGTACGGCGCGATCGACGCCGTCAGCGACGTATCGCTGCGGATCGCGCGCGGCGAGACGTTCGGCTTCCTCGGCCCGAACGGCGCGGGCAAGACCACCTCGGTGAAGATGCTGCTCGGGCTGACCCGCCCGACCGGCGGCGGCGGGACGCTCCTCGGTCGCCCGCTCGGCGACCGGCGCGCGCGTGCCAAGGTCGGCTACCTGCCCGAACTGTTCCGCTACCACGACTGGATGACGGCGCGCGAAGAGCTGACCTTCCACGCCGGCCTTGCCGAGGTTCCGTACGCGGATCGTGCGCGTAACATCGACGAGATCCTCGACCTGGTCGGGTTGAGCCGGCGCGCGAACGACCGCATCGGGACGTATTCCAAAGGCATGCAGCAGCGCGTCGGCATCGGCGTCGCGCTGCTCGGGTCGCCCGAGATCGTGTTCCTCGACGAACCGACCTCGGCGCTCGATCCGGTCGGGCGACGCGACGTCCGCGAGATGGTGCGCGCGCTCAAGGCGCGCGGCACGAGCGTCTTCCTCAACTCGCACCTGCTGAGCGAGGTCGAACAGACCTGCGACCGGATCGCGATCGTGGATCGCGGGCGCATCGTGGCGGCCGGCTCCATCGCCGACGTCGTCGGCGGATCGCTCGGCGTACGGCTGCGGCTCGGCGTCCTCGACGACGCCGCTCTCGCGCTGCTGCGACGCTACGGAACGCCCGTACCCGCGGGCGACTGGCAGACGATCGCCGGCGTTCCGCGCGAGTCGATACCGGCGCTGGTACGCGAACTGGCCGCGGCCGGCGTCGAGATCTTCGCGGTCGAGCCGCTGACCACGACGCTGGAACAGCGCTTCATGGAGGTCATGCAGGCGTGACGATCCTGGGCATCGCGTCGCTGACGCTCCACGAGATGATCCGCCGCCGTCTGATCCTGGTCGCCGCGATCCTGACCGTCGTGGTCGCGCTGCTGACCGGCTTCGCCTTTCACGCGCTCGCGACCAAGCTGTACCACGGGCACCCGCTTCCGCACGTCCAGGTGCTCGCGATCGCCGCACAGCTGCTGACGCTGGTCGCCTACATGTTCAGCCTGGTCTTCGCATTGGGCGGCGCGTTCTTGGCGGCGCCGGCGCTCGCCGGAGACGTCGATACCGGATTGCTGCTCCCGATGCTGACGCGCCCGGTCCGCCGGGTCGATATCGTGCTCGGTAAGTTCCTCGGGCTCGCCGTCTTCCTGAGCGTCTACGCGTTCGGCTGTGGCCTGCTCGAGTTCGCGATCGTGCGCGCGACGACCGGCTATTGGCCGCCGCACCCGTTCGTCGCGCTCGGCTACCTGAGCGGCGTCGCGATCGTGATGGTGGCGGCGACGCTGCTGTTCGCGTCGCGACTCTCGATGGTCGCGAGCGGTATCGCGTCGGTCGTGCTCTACGGCCTCGCCTGGATCGTCGGGGTCGCGTCGGATATCGGCGCGAACGCGCACATCCAAGCGATGGTCGACGCCGGTACGATCAGCCAGCTGCTCCTGCCGTCCGACGCCTTCTGGCGCACCGCCGTCTACCATCTCGAACCGGCCGCGCTTATCGCGGGCCTGCACGGCAACGCGCCGTTCATGGTCGCGACTCCGCCGCCGCTCGCGATGCTGCTCTGGTCGTTCGGGTGGATCGTCGTCGTCGTCGCGGCCGCCTGCTGGAGCTTCGCGACCCGCGACTTCTAGGGCAGCACCCAGGTGTTGACCGACTGCATCGCGTCCTCGACGCCGGCATCGAGCCATCGTTGCACGCCGTCGGCGGCGGCGGCGATGACGACCGGGAGCGAGATGCGTTCGTCGCTCGAGAACGGGCTCAAGACGTGATCGATGCTGTCGCGCTCGGGCCGGCCGACGCCGACCCGTAAGCGAGGGAACGCGTCGGTCATCGTGCCGATGATCGAGCGCAAGCCGTTGTGGCCGCCGTGGCCGCCGCTGGGGCGCATGCGCAGCCGGCCGAAGGCGAGGTCCATGTCGTCGCTGATCACCAGCACGTCCGCCGGTTCGACGCGATACCACGACGCGATCACGCGCACCGGCGCGCCGCTGAGGTTCATGAACGACTGAGGTTCGACCAGCAGCGCGTCTTCGCGCGGGACCAGCGCTTGTCGCGCCTTGTCCTTGACGCGCCACTGGTCGACACCCCAGCGGCGCGCGAGCTCCTCGACCACCATGAAGCCGACGTTGTGTCGCGTCGCTTCGTACTCTCTCCCGGGATTGCCGAGACCGACGACGAGGCGCAACTACGCCGAAGGATTCTCTTCCGGTGCGCCGCCGATGACCTCGGGCTCCGCCTGTTCGGTCGTCGCGCCGGCCGCGGCCTCTTCGACGGCCTGGGCGGTCTTCGACGGTTCGACGGTGACCACGAGCTGATCGGCCGGGGTGAGCAGTTTGAAGCCGTTCGGTAGCTTCACTTCGCCGGCGGTGATGTGCTGGTGGATGCCGAGCTCGGTCACGTCGACCTCGAGGTTCTCCGGCAGTTTGTTGGCCGGCCCCTCGATCTCGATCTCGTGCAAGACGGTGTCCATCACGCCGCCGAATTCCTTGACGCCGATTGCGACGCCGACGGTGACGATCGGGAGCTTCGTGTGGATGCTCTCGGTCGCCGAGACGCGCTGCAGGTCGGCGTGGACGACCTTGTGCGAGACCTGGTGACGCTGGACGTCGCGGACCATCGCGGTCTCGTTCTTGCCGTTCTTGACCAGCGTGATGATGCCGTTGCGGCCGCCGTGGTGCAGCAGATCGTCGAACGCCTTGGCGTCGACGGCCACGTGCTCGGGCGCGTCGCCGTGGCCGTAGACGACCGCGGGGATCTTGCCGGCGACGCGCAGTTTGCGCGCCGAGTTCGAGTCGACGTGTCCGGTGCGCGGTTCGATGGTGAGCTTCAGCTCTTGCTTGGTAGCCACGTTGGAAGACCTTCCTTAGGAGACCGCCACCGGCTCCGGCGCGTCGGGCGCGGGGAGCGGGTTGGCGAAGTTCGGGGATTCTTCGTCGCCGAACAGTTCGGAGACGGAACGGTTGGTGGTGATGCGCGTGATCGCATCGGCGAGCGTCTGCGCGATCGAGAGCTGGACGAACTTCGGATGGTTCTCGACACCGGCGAACGGGATGGTATTGGTGACGATGACCTTCTCGATCGGCGAGGCCTCGAGCACGTCGATGGCCTCGCCCGCGAAGATGCCGTGGGTCGCGACGGTGTAGACCTTGGTCGCACCGCGCGCCAGGATCGCCTCGGCCGCCTTGGCCAGGGTGCCGCCGGTGGAGATCATATCGTCGACCACCACCGCGATCTTACCCGTAACGTCGCCGACGATATCGGTCACTTCCGAGACGTCCGGCTCCGGGCGGCGCTTGAACACGATCGCGAGCGAAGCGTTCAGGCGCTTGGCGAACAGCTCGGCCCGGTGGACGCCGCCCGCGTCGGGCGAGACGATCACGATCTTGTCGTCGCAGAGCCCTTCCTTCTTCAGATAGTTGCATAGGACGGGCATGGCCATCAGGTTGTCGACCGGCAGGTCGAAGAAGCCCTGGATCTGGGCGGCGTGCAGGTCCATCGTCACGATGCGCTTGGCGCCGGTCACCTTGATGAGGTTGGCGACCACCTTGGCCGAGATCGGCTCGCGGCCTTTCGTCTTCTTGTCCTGCTTGGCGTAGCCGTAGTACGGGATGACCGCGGTGATGCGCGCGGCCGACGCGCGACGCAGGGCGTCGATCATCAGCAGCAGCTCCATCAGGGCGTCGTTCACGCCGTCGCCCTTGGGCGACTTGCAGATCGGCTGGATCACGAAGACCTCGGATCCGCGGACGTTCTCGCCGATCTCGACGCGCGTCTCTTCGTTCTTGAATTTCGCGACGAGCGCTTTGCCCATATGGACCTTCAGGCGCTTGGCGATATCTTCGGCTAGTTGCTTGTTCGCGTTGCCGCTGAACAGTAAAGGCGTATGGCTCACAGAGCTGATCTCCCCGGGGCGAGTTGCAGCCCGGTCCCCCTTCACGCGAGCGCCGGGGCATCCCTCGAAGGGCCCGTAAAAAGGAGCTGAAACCGAAAGGCCGGCCGGGGTGTCGAAGGAGCGCACCATGTCCGGAAGGTTCAAACTCGTCTCGCCCTTCGCGCTCGCGGGGGACCAGCCCAAGGCCACCCAACTGCTGGGCGAGGGCATCCTGCGCGGCGACCGGGCCCAGACGATGCTCGGCGTGACCGGTTCGGGCAAGACCATGGCGATGGCGCGGACGGTCGAGATCGTCCAGAAGCCGACCCTGGTGCTCTGCCACAACAAGACCCTGGCGGCCCAGCTGTGCGCCGAGTTCCGGGAGTTCTTCCCCGAGAACGCGGTCGAGTATTTCGTGTCGTACTTCGACTACTACCAGCCCGAGGCGTACATCGCGTCGACCGACACCTTCATCGAGAAGGATTCGTCGATCAATGAGGAGATCGAGCGCCTCCGGCACGCCACCACCCAGGCGCTGCTGACCCGGCCGGATACGCTGATCGTCGCGTCGGTCTCGTGCATCTACGGCCTCGGGTCGCCCTCCGACTATATGGCGATGTCGGCCGAGATCAAGGTCGGCGACGAGATCGACCGCGACGCGCTGCTGCGCAAGCTGGTCGACATGCAGTACCGGCGCAACGACCTCAACCTGGTCCGCGGGACGTTCCGCGTGCGCGGCGACACCCTGGAGTTCGTCGGCGTGGAAGAAGAGCTGGTCCATCGGATCGAGTTCTTCGGCGATACGGTCGAGGCGATCAACGTCGTCAACATCCTGACCGGCGAGTACGTCGAGAACAAGACCGAGGTCACGCTCTTCCCGGCCAAGCACTTCATCACGCCCGACGAGAAGCTCAAGCGCGCCATCTCGTCGATCGAGATCGAACTGCAGGAGCGTCTCAAGGTCTTCAAGGACGCCGGCAAGCTGCTCGAGGCCCAGCGTCTCGAGATGCGCACCAACTACGACCTCGATATGCTCCGCGAGGTCGGCTACTGCAACGGCGTCGAGAACTATTCGCGTCACCTGACCGGCCGCGAGCCGGGCTCGACGCCCTGGTGCCTGCTCGACTTCTTCCCCAAGGACTGGCTGCTGTTCGTCGACGAGTCGCACGTCTCGTTGCCGCAGGTGCACGGCATGTACCACGGCGACCGCGCGCGCAAGATGTCGCTGGTGGAGCACGGCTTCCGCCTGCCGAGCGCGCTCGACAATCGGCCGCTGACGTACGAGGAGTTCGACGCGCATCTCAACCAGGTCGTCTACGTCTCGGCGACGCCGGGCACGTACGAGATCGGACGCAGCGCGCAGACCGTCGAGATGATCATCCGTCCGACCGGCCTGGTCGACCCCGAGGTCGACGTCCGCCCGACCCGCAACCAGGTCGACGACCTGATGGAAGAGATCCGCATCCGCGCCGAGCGCAAGGAGCGCGTGCTGGTCACCACCCTCACCAAGAAGATGGCCGAGGACCTGACCGACTTCTTGCTCGAGATGAACTTCAAGGTGCGCTACCTGCACAGCGAGGTCGACACCCTCGAACGCATCGCCATCCTGCGCGACCTGCGCCTGGGTGTCTTCGACGTGCTGGTCGGCATCAATCTGCTGCGCGAGGGCCTCGACCTGCCCGAGGTCTCGCTGGTCGGCATCCTCGACGCGGACAAAGAAGGCTACCTGCGCAGCGAGACGTCGCTGATCCAGACGATCGGGCGCGCGGCCCGCAACGTCGACGGCCGGGTCATCATGTACGCCGACGTGATCACGCAGTCGATGGCGCGCGCGCTCGGCGAGACCAAACGCCGCCGCGAGATCCAGGTCGCCTACAACCTCGAGCACGGCATCGAGCCCAAGACGATCCGGCGCGAGATCCACAACATCCTCGCGATGATCGGCGTCGAGGAACAAGAGACCGCCAAGCTCGGGCTCAAGAAAGACAAGCTGCCGCGCGACGTCGCCGCCCGGATGGCCTCGGAGCTGGACAAGAAGATGCGCGAGTTCGCGGCCAATCTCGAGTTCGAGAAGGCCGCGGCGCTGCGCGACGAGCTGCTCGAACTGCGCAAGCAGATCGGCGGCAACGAATCGGTGCTGTTCCAGGGCAAGGCGCCGAAGATCTTCGCGCAGGCGCTCTCCGAGCTGACCGGCTAGAGCCGCCTCGAGCCGGGAACCTCGCCGCGGCGGGCGAACGCTTGCCGCATGGGATGGACCAGTCTGCTGCCCGAGATCGGGATCATCGTCGCGATCGCGCTGCTCGCGGTCGGCCTGCACTTCGTCTTGCAGAGCCGGACCAAGTACGAGGTGCTCCGCAAGCACAACGACGTCGCCGGCTATCTGTTCTCGGCCATCGGCACGATCTTCGCGGTCGTCCTCGGATTTCTCGTGATCATCGTGTGGCAGAAATTCGATGCCGCGGTCGGCAACGCGCAGGTCGAGGTCGCCGCCGTCTCCGACCTCTATCGCGACGTGGCGGCCTATCCGGAAGCGGAGCGCGGGCCGATCCGTCGCGAACTCCACGAGTACATGGACACCGTCACGGCGGTCGAGTGGCCGGCGATGGCCGCGGGAAAGGAGCCGACGGCATCGGTGCGCGTGCTCGAGCTGATCGCCTACAACGTCGACCGCTTCAAACCCGCCTCGCTCGTGGAGCAGGATGCGCAGGATAAATCGATGGACCAGGTCCAGCGATTGCTCGACGCGCGGCGGCTGCGCATCCATCAGAACGAACCCTCCGTCCCGCCGATCCTCTGGTTCGCGCTAGTCGTGGGCGCCGGCGCGGTCATCGGCTTCGCCTTCATGTTCGGTGTCGAGAACCGGACCTCGCAGCTGATCATGACCGGGGTGCTCGCGATCGTCATCGGCCTGCTCTTCGTGGTCATCTACGAGTTCGATTCGCCGTTCAGCGGCGCGGTCGGCGTCCCGCTCGATGGTTGGCTCGTGCTCCACGATCGCTTGATGCAGATCCACTAGGCCCGCCGCGCCGCCGCGGGGAACGGACGCGCTATGATGCGCATCTTCGCTCTCGTCCTTTCGCTCGCGATCCTCGGCGCGGCGCCGGCGTTCGCCGCCGCGCCGTCGCCCGTTCCATCGCCCGCTCCGACCTCGGCCGCGGACGCCGCAGCGGCGGTCCAGGCGGCCGCCTGGATCCGCGCTATCCAGGCCGGCACCATCGACCGCGGCGCGCTCACTCCGGAGATGGACCGGTTGCTGACCCCGGCGCTGGTGGCCGCCACCTCGTCGCGTCTCGGGCCGCTCGGCGCGCCGGTCTCGATCCGCCAGACCCAACTCGTCCACCAGGGCGGGAACACCGCGCGCGTCTATGCGGTGGATTTCGCCCACGCGTCGCTGACGTTCGTCTATGCGACCGACGATGCGACCGGTAAGGTCAGCGGCCTGCGCTTTTCGAACGCGGAATAGCGCGTGCGCGTCGCCCTGCGCGAGGTCGCCCGGAGCGACGCGCTCGTAACCCTCGCGGCCGAGCTTCCGCCGAGCGCCGGCGAGACGACCATCCGCTACGCCACCCGCACCGGGGCGCTGCTGCGCCTGGACGGCGTCACCGCGGGCGCCTTCGACCGCGAACATCGCGAGGCGATCGTGGGCTCGTCGGACGCACCGCGCGCGCTGACCCTCGAGGTCGAACGGCGGGCGCTGCCGACCAACGGGCTCCCGTCGGGGCCCGGTTTGGACTGGTGGCTGCTGAACGCGCGGAGTGCGCCGAAGCCGAGCATGCAGCTGTCCCTCGACTCTGGTCGCTCCGCTCCCGACGCTCGGGATGACAGGGGGGAGCTCGCGCTTTGGGGGCACTCGCACCTCGATGTGGCGTGGTTGTGGACGTACGAGGAGTGCCGGCGCAAGGCGCAGCGTACGTTCGCGGTGGCGACGGAACTGCTCGACCGGGATCCGGCCTTCGTCTTCATGCAGAGCCAGCCGCAGCTCTACGCGTTCGTCCAAGAACGCGATCCGGCGCTCTTCGAGCGCGTGCGCGGGCTGGCGAAGGCAGAGCGCTTCGACCCGGATGTCGCGGCGATGTGGGTCGAGCCGGACTGCAACGTGCCGTCGGGCGAGTCGCTGATCCGGCAGATGCTCTACGCCCACGCGTACTGCACGGCCGAGTTCGGCGTCGCGCCGAGCATCGCGTGGCTGCCCGACAGCTTCGGCTTCGCCAACACCCTGCCGAGCCTGCTCGCGCACTGCGGCATCCGGCGTTTCGGCACGACCAAACTGCAGTGGAACGACACCACCCGATTCCCATATCCGCAGTTCCGCTGGCGCGGACCGGACGGCGAAGACGTGACCGCCGTGCTGATCGCCTCGTACGACGGCGGCATAACGCCCGCGCGCGTCGCGGCCGCGCGGGAACGGGACGAACCGATCGTGGCGGGCTACGGCGACGGCGGCGGCGGCGTGACGTACGAGATGCTGGACGCGGCCCGCGATGCGGGCACGTGGCAGCGCCCGGCCGTCTGGTTCGCGGCGCTCGAAGCGCGCTGCGACGACCTGCCGGTCCACGCGAGCGAACTCTACCTGCAGTACCATCGCGGCGTGCTGACCACGCACCACGATCTCAAGGCGGCCAACGCGCGCCTCGAACGCCGCCTGGCCGACGCCGAAGAAGCGGCGGCCTGGTGCGTGGCCGTGCGCGCGCCGCACGGCATCGCGGGCGAGCTGCGCGCGCGTTTGCACGCGGCTTGGGAAATCGTCTTGCGCAACCAGTTCCACGACGTCCTGCCCGGCACGTCGATCGCGCCCGTCAACCGCGACGCGCTCGGCGAGTACGCTCGCGCCGAGGAGATCGTCGAGCGCGCGATCGTGTCGTCGCGCGCGGTCCTGCCGCGCGGCGGCGCGTCGCGCGCATCGGCCTTCGCGGTCCCGCGCGCGGTCGCCGACGGTTACGTGCTGGCCAACGCATTCGTGCGAGCGACCGTGGCTCCCGACGGCAGTCTGCTCGAGTGCGCGACCGCGGACGGACCGAACGTCGCGATCCGCGCCAACCGGCTGGCGCTCTACGCGGACGCGCCGAAGCAGTGGGAGGCCTGGAATCTCGACGCGGGATACGAGCGCCTGGCGATCCCGACACAGTTCGAGGATGCGCGCGCGACGCCCGAGGGTCTCGAGACCCGTCACGCGCTCGGCGACTCGCGGGCCGTCATGACGGTCTCGCTGCGCGAGGACGAACCGTTCGTGCGCGTCGAGCTGGCGGTCGAGTGGCGCGAGCGGCGCCGCATCCTGCGCGTCGAGAACGCCCTCTCGCTCGATGCGTCGACCGCGTTCTTCGGCAGCCCGCACGGGACGATCGAGCGTTCGACGCTGACCGACACGCCCGAGCGGCGAGCCGCCTTCGAAGTGCCGGGTCAGCGCTTCGGGTTCGCGCGCGACGCGGCCGGCGACGGCATCGCCATCTTCGCGCTCGACACGTATGGGTGGAGCGCGCGCCGCACCGCCGACCGCGCGCTGGACCTGGGTCACTCGCTGCTGCGCGGAACGACCTGGCCGGATCCGGAGGCGGACCTCGGCGAACACCGGCTCGCGTGGGCGTTCGCGCCGTTCCGCAAGGTCGGCGCCGGCGCGCTCGAGCGCGCGTGGGAGGCGTTCGCGTGCGAGCCGCGGGTCCGGCTGTTCGACCTGCCCGAGACCGGCGCCGCGATCGTCGCGTGCAAACCGGCCGAGGACGGCGACGGCGTGATCCTGCGCGTTCGCGAGTGCGACGGCGAGGCCCGCTCGGTCGCGATCCGTTGCGGGGGACGAATGCGCGAGGCGGTCGCGGTCGACGGATTGGAGCGGCCGCTGGCCGGCGCGGGCGCCCGGATCGAGGGCGAATCGCTGGTCGCCGACCTTACCGCGTACGCGTTGCGGTCGTATAGGGTACGCTTCTAGCCTATGACCGCGCGCCAGCCGTTCGAAGCCGTCCTCTTCGACCTCGACGATACGCTCCACGACGACACCTACGCGTTCGCCAGCGCCGCCGAAGCGGTCGCGCGCGAGATCGCAGCCGAGCACGGCATCGACGCGCTCAAGCTCAAGGCGGCCTACGTCGCCGAGTCCGAGGGCTTCTGGATCCGGCTCACGCCCGACCAGCTGACGACGAAGTTGGCGGGCCTGCGCGAGCGCACGTGGGCCAACGCGCTGCGCGAGGTCGGCATCGTCGACGACGCGCTCGCGTCGCGCAGCGCGACCCGCTACGTGGACTATCGCCGGACGTTCCTCACGATCTTCCCCGGAGCGATCGACCTCTTGCGGACGCTGCGAGCTCGGGGCGTCAAGGTCGGGATGCTGACCAACGGGTTTGCCGAGACGCATCACGACAAGATCGCCGAACTGCAGCTGGCCGACGAGTTCGACGCGATCTTCATCGCCGATGAGGTCGGCATGATCAAACCGGATCCGTTGCTGTTCGCCCACGCCTGCGCCAAGCTCGGCTGCGCGCCGGCGCGCAGCGCGATGGTCGGCGACCGGTACGAACGCGACATCCGCGGCGCGCTCGACGCCGGCCTGTACGCGATCTGGATGAACGTGCACGGCGAGACCATCCCGCCCGGCGGACGGCCGCCCGACGTGACCGTGCCGGATCTGGCGGGCGTCCGCGCCGTGCTGCTGTGAATGTCCGGGTGGCCCTGGTCTGCGGCCTCGTCGCCGGTCTGCTGATGCTCGGCGTCCGCGCGACGCTGTCGACCTACCAACTGGTCGGTTCCGGCGACGCCAATGCCGGCTACGCCGCCTTGGCCGTGCTGATCGCCGGCATGCTGGTCGCGGCCATCGCGGCCACACTCCTGCAGTTCGCGATGCTCTCCGGTCGTCCGGCCCGGACCGTGCCGGTCGCGATCGCGGTGCTGGCGCTGGGGGTCTGTGCAGCCCTGCTCGGTCCGGTGACGTTCTTCATCGCGACGGCGATCTTCGCGGGTGCGTGCCTGTACGCGATCCACGCGGCGGCGGACGGACGCAGCGTCCCGGACGCGATCGCCGAGTCGTGCCGGCTCGCGCTCGCGGCGCCCGGTCCGACGGCCGCGGCGGCGGCGACCATCGGCGCCGGCATCGCGCTCGGCGGCGTCGTGGCGGCGCTGCTCGCCAACGTCGCACCCGTCGCCGGCGACCTGGCGGCCGGCCTCCTCGGCCAGCTGGCGGCCGGATACGCGGCCCCCCGCGTCGCCGCGACCTACCTGAAACTCCAAGTCGGTCCCGAGGTTTCATAACCAGGTATGCCTCAAGCCCTCGACGCGATCGTTATCAAAGGCGCGCGCGAACACAACCTCAAGAACATCGACCTGGTCCTGCCGCGCAACAAACTCATCGTCGTCACCGGGCTCTCGGGTTCCGGCAAGTCCTCGCTCGCCTTCGACACGATCTACGCCGAGGGTCAGCGCCGTTACGTCGAATCGCTCTCGTCGTACGCGCGTCAGTTCCTCGGACAGATGGAGAAGCCCGACGTCGATTATATCGAAGGGCTCTCGCCGGCCATCTCGATCGACCAGAAGTCGACCTCGCGCAATCCGCGTTCGACGGTCGGCACGGTCACCGAGATCTACGACTATCTCCGCCTGCTCTTCGCGCGCATCGGCACGCCGCATTGCTATAACTGCGGCCGCGAGATCTCGTCGCAGTCCTCCGAGCAGATCGTCGACGCGATCCTCGAACTCCCCGAAGGCACCAAGGTGCAGCTGCTCGCGCCGCTGGTCCGCGGCCGCAAGGGCGAGTACGCCAAGCTCTTCGAGGAGATCGCCAAAGAGGGCTTCGCGCGCGTCCGGGTCGACGGCGAGGCCAAGGAACTGCGCGATAAGATCACGCTCGACAAGAAGCGCAAGCACACCATCGAGGTGGTGGTCGACCGTCTGGTCATCAAGCCGGACGTCCGCAAGCGGCTGACCGACTCGATCGAGACGACCCTGCGGCTCTCGACCGGCATCGTGACGGTGATCGCGCAAGAGCCCGACGTCAAGACGCCGCACGAGCTGACGTTCAGCGAAGCGTTCGCGTGCGTCTCCTGCGGCCTGTCGTTCGAAGAGCTGGCGCCGCGCCTGTTCTCGTTCAACTCGCCGTACGGCGCCTGTCCGTCCTGCACGGGTCTGGGCGAGAAGACCGAGATCGACCCGTGGAAGGTCATCCCCGATCGCAGCAAGTCGATCGCCCAAGGCGCGATCGTGCCGTGGAGCAAGAACTCCGGCAGCTGGCGTCTGGGGATGATGAACCCGTACTACATCCAGCAGCTCGAACGCGTCCTCAAAGCGTTCAAGGTGAAGCTGACGACGCCGATCGAGGAGATGGACGACGAGATCGTCGACGTCATCCTGTACGGGACGGATAGCGAGCAGAAGTTCGCCTATACCTCGAAGACCGGCAAGGTCTGGGAGTACAAGGCGACCTTCGAGGGCGTCATCAACAACTTGGAGCGTCGCTACGCCGAGACGTCCAGCGAGGGCGTCAAGGAAGACCTCGAAAAATACCGGTCCGGCGTCGTCTGCCCGACCTGCAAGGGCGCGCGCCTCAAGCCCGAGGCGTTGGCGGTCACCATCGGCGGCGGCAACATCGACGCGATCACCCGCATGTCGATCGAGAACGCCGAGGCGTTCGTGCGCGGACTGACGCTCACGCCGCGCCAGGAGCAGATCGCGAATCAAGTCCTCAAAGAGGTCCGCGCGCGCCTCGGCTTCCTCACCAACGTCGGTCTGAACTACCTGACGCTGGGGCGCTCCGCGACGACGCTCTCGGGCGGCGAGTCGCAGCGCATCCGCCTGGCCACCCAGATCGGCTCGTCGCTGGTCGGCGTGCTCTACATCCTCGACGAACCGTCGATCGGACTGCACCAGCGCGACAACGACCGGCTGCTGGCGACGCTCAAGACGCTGCGCGACATCGGCAACACCCTGATCGTGATCGAACACGACGAGGACACCATGCGGATGGCCGACGTCGTGGTCGACATCGGCCCGGGCGCGGGCGCCGAAGGCGGCGAGGTGCTGACCGTCGGGACGCTCGCCGAGGTCCTCAAGCATCCCGCCTCGGAGACCGGCGCGTACCTCTCCGGCCGCAAGTTCATCCCGATCCCGAAGAAGCGCCGCAAGCCGCGCGCCTGGCTCGACGTGAAGAAGGCCAACGCCAACAACCTGCGCGGCGTCGACGTGAGCTTCCCGCTCGGCGTCTTCTGCGCCGTCACCGGCGTCAGCGGATCGGGCAAGTCGTCGCTGGTGAATCAGGTGCTCGTCAAGGCGCTCAACCAGCACCTGCACGGCCAGCCGTCGGGCGGCACCTACGGCACCGTCAAAGGCGCGGGCGAACTCGACAAACTGGTCGTGATCGACCAGTCGCCGATCGGCCGCACCCCGCGTTCCAATCCGGCCACCTACACCGGCGCGTTCGACCACGTGCGCGAGCTGTTCTCGATGGTCCCCGAGGCCAAGATGCGCGGCTACACGCCGGGACGCTTCTCGTTCAACGTCAAGGGCGGCCGTTGCGAGTCGTGCGAGGGCGACGGCATCATCAAGATCGAGATGCACTTCCTGCCGGACGTCTACGTGCCGTGCGAGGTCTGCAAGGGCAAGCGCTACAACGCGCAGACCCTCGAGGTCCGCTACAAGGGCAAGACCATCGCGGACATCCTCGAGATGCGGGTCGACGAGGCCGCCGAGGTGTTCGCCAACATCCCGCGCATCCACAACCGGCTCAAGACGATCTGCGAGGTCGGCCTCGGCTACATCAAGATGGGCCAGCCCGCGACCACGCTGTCGGGCGGCGAGGCGCAGCGCGTCAAGCTCGCGACCGAACTCTCGCGCCGTTCGACCGGCCGCACCTTCTACGTGCTCGACGAACCGACCACCGGCTTGCACTTCGCCGACATCCACAAACTGCTCGAAGTCCTCGACCGTCTGGTGCAGACCGGCAACACGGTGCTGGTGATCGAGCACAACCTCGACGTCATCAAGACGGCCGATCACATCGTCGATCTCGGCCCCGAGGGCGGCGACAAGGGCGGCACGGTCGTCGGGACCGGCACGCCCGAGGAACTCGCCAAGAACAAGCGCTCGTATACCGGCGCGTACCTCAAGCCGGTCCTGGTCGACCAGCGCTCGGTCGGGCATCACCCCACCGATCCGGCCGCGCTCAAGAAGCTCGAGGACGAAAATCTTGCCGCGCTCGGCGATTTGGCGAAGGGCGAACGCGTCGCCGTCGAAGCCTAGCCCCTAGGATGAGATTCGCGGTAGTGTTATTGGTGTGCGCCGACCTCGAGCGTTCGCGCACGTTCTATGGCGACGTGCTCGGGCTCAAGAGCGTCGGCGAGAAGGGCGCGTCGTGGGCGAGCTTCGCGCTGGGCGACGGGTCGACGCTCAGCCTGCACGCGAAGACGGATCTGCTGGCGGTGCGCCCGGGTTCGCTTCAGCTCGGGTTCTCGGTGGAGAACGTCGACACGTTCTGCGCCGATTGCGCGCAGCTGGGCGTGCCGGTCTTCCAGGATCCGTACGACGAACCGTTCGGACGGGTCGCGATCATCGGCGATCCGGACGGCTATCCGATCCAGATCTCGTCGCCCCGCAAGGCCCGCAGGTGAATCCGGAGTCCCGGGCGCTCGACCTGCGCGCGCGGATCGAAGACGCGAACGAGCGGTACTATCGGGCCGACGCGCCGGCCATCACCGACGCGGAGTACGACCGGCTGCTGCGCGAGCTGATCGATCTCGAGCGCGCGTTCCCGGCGTTGCGGACGCCCGACTCGCCGACCCAGCGCGTCGGCGCCGGTCCGTCGGAGCGATTCGCGACCTACCGCCACACCCGGCCGATGCTGAGCCTGGCCAACGCCTTCGATGCCGGCGAACTGCGGGCGTTCGACGAGCGCGCGCGCAAGCTGGCCGGCGAGCCGGTCTCCTACGTCTGCGAGCTCAAGATCGACGGCCTGGCGATCGCGATCGACTATCGCGACGGCGCGTTCGTGCGCGGCGGCACGCGCGGCGACGGCACCGAGGGCGAGGACGTGAGCGCCAACCTGCGCACCATCCGGTCGATCCCGCTCGCGCTCGCCAAGGGAGCGCCGCAGTTCCTCGAAGTGCGCGGCGAGGTCTACCTGCGCAAGTCCGATTTCGAACGTCTCAACCTCGCGCGTCTGCACGACGGCCAGGCCGTCTTCGCCAATCCGCGCAATGCCGCGGCCGGCGGCGTGCGCCAACTCGATCCCAAGATGACGGCCAAGCGCCGCCTCTCGTTCTTCGCCTACGCGATCGGCGCGATGGAAGGCGCCGGCATGCCGAAGACCCAGTGGGACGTGCTCGCCCACCTGCGCGAAGACGGCTTCGACGTCAACCCGAACATCGCGCGCGCCGCGACGATCGAAGAGGCGATCGCGTACTGCGCGCGCTGGGAAGCGCAGCGCGACGAACTCGACTACGAGATCGACGGGGTCGTCATCAAGGTCGACGACCTGGCCGTGCAGGAGCGGCTGGGCGCGGCTTCGCGCGACCCGCGCTGGGCCGTCTCGTACAAGTTCAAGGCGCGCGACGCGCGCACCAGACTGCTCGACATCAAGATCTCGGTCGGGCGGACGGGTACCCTCAATCCGAACGCGGTCTTGGAACCGGTCCAGATCGGCGGCGTCACGGTCAGCAACGCGACCCTTCACAACGCCGCCTACATCGCGTCCAACGACATCCGCATCGGCGATACCGTGCTGGTGGTCCGGGCGGGCGACGTCATCCCGCGGGTGGTCGGCCCGATCCTCTCCGAACGCACCGGCGAGGAGCGCGTCTTCGTCATGCCCGACCGCTGCCCGGTCTGCGGTTCGCAGGCGGATCATCCCGACGACGAAGCGATGGCGCGCTGCACCAACGCCGCCTGTCCGGCCCAGGTGGTCGAGCGCGTGCGGCACTTCGCCTCGCGCGGCGCGATGGACATCGAGGGCCTCGGCGACGTCATGGCCGAGCAGCTGACCGAACTCGGGCTGGTACGAACCATCGCCGACATCTACGGACTCGATGCCGCCGCGCTCGCGACCGTGCCGCGTACCGGCGAGAAGTCGATCGCGAAGTTGCTCGAGGCGCTCGCGGCCTCGAAGTCGCGCGGACTGGCGCGGCTCCTGACCGGCCTCGGCATCCGGTTCGTCGGCGCCCAGACGGCCCAGATCCTGGCCGGCGATTTCGGCAGCATCGACGCGCTCGAGGCCGCCACGGCCGAAGAGCTGCAGGCCAGCGAAGGCATCGGCCCCGAGGTCGCGGCCAGCGTCACCCTGTTCTTCGCCCAACCGGCCAACCGCGAGATGATCGAGCGCCTGCGGGCCGCCGGCGTCGCGATGACGGCTCCCAAACGCGAACGGATCGCGGGCGCCCTGGCCGGCAAGACCCTGGTCCTCACCGGGACGCTGCCGTCCCTCACGCGCGACGAGGCCTCGGCCCTGATCGTCGCGGCGGGCGGTAAGGTGTCCTCGGCGGTGAGCTCCAAGACCGACTACCTGGTGGCCGGCGAGGCCGCCGGCTCCAAGCTCGCCAAGGCCGAATCGCTCGGGGTTCCGGTCCTGGACGAGGAAGGGCTCAAGGGCCTGGTCTCTTAACCGTTCCTTTACAGAACGTTCTCAGGTTCGTCGCGAGCCCGGCGTAGGCTCGTTCCACGATGATTGACGGAAACGTAGTGGATATGACGTTCCTGGGTTCGCCTTTTCGCAACCAGCACACCATCATCCGAGCCCGCCTGGCCGACGTGATCGAACGCGCCGCCGACGGCAACGGCTACGATCTCTCCGTCCTGTTCGAGCGCCTCGCGCTCGCCCTGCGCTCGCATCTGCTGATGGAAGACAACGTCGTCTATCCGGCGATGATCGCCAGCCGCGACCCCGGCCTGCGCGCCCGCGCGACCCGCCTGCGTCAGGAGGGCCGCGACCAATCCGCGCGCTTCGAGACGCTCTACGAGAAGTGGGGCGAACGCAAGTTGGTCGATGCCGACGTGCCGGCCTTCGCGCGCGATCTGCAAGCGCTTGCGGTCAGCCTGAACGAGCGCATGGACGCCGAGGACGCCGAACTCTACGCGCATCTCCCGGTCGCACGCCCGGGCCGGCGCGCGACCGCCTAACCCGGCGCTACGGTAGGGCGCGCGCGAGCGCGTCCGGCAGATCTCCGGCGACCACGCCGACGCGCCGTTCGCGCGCGAGCGTCTCGCCCGCCCGCCCGTGCCAATAGGCCGCCGCCCGCGCCGCATCCACCGGCGCGAGCCCTTGCGCGAGCAGCGTCGCGATCATCCCGGTCAGCACGTCGCCGCTTCCGGCGGTCGCCAGGGCCGCGCATCCGCTGGCGTTGAGGTGGAGGGTGACGCCGTCGTCGATCAGCGTGTCGGGACCCTTGAGCAACGTGACGATGCCCGTCCGTCCGACGAACTCGCGCAGTCGCGCCACCCGTTCCCCGGGCGCGATCGTGCCCTTGCCGGAGAGGCGCGCGAACTCGCCCGCGTGAGGCGTGAGGACGATCCGCTTTCCGCGCAGCGGCTCGAGGTGTTTGGCGAGATGGTAGAGCGCGCTGGCGTCGACGACGCACGGAAGCGACGTGCGCGCGAGCAGGCCGCGCACGATCTCGCCGGTGCGTTCGTCCAGGCCGAGACCCGGACCGATGGCGATGCTGCCGTTGCGCGCCGCCACGTCGAGCACGCCGCCGATCGCGTCCTCCACGCCGCCGGTATCGTCGATCGCGACCACGACCTGTTCGACCAGATGGTGGCGCAGCAGATGGGCGGCCCGGGGCGAGGTCGCGACCGTCACGTAGCCGGCGCCGGCCCGGGCGGCGGCGCGCGCGCACAGCACGGCGGCGCCCGGGAACTGGGTCGAGCCGGCCACGATCAGCGGGGCTCCGGCCGCGCGCTTGTCGGCGGTCGCGTCGCGCGCGGGCAGCAGCGCGAGCAGCTCGTCGTCGTCGACGGACGCGTAGGTGCGCGGCTGCGCTGCCAGGATCGCGTCGCTCATGCCGATCCCGGCGAAGGAGCATCTGCCGGCGTGCGAGCGCGCCGGTTCGAGCAGCAGCCCGGGCTTGAGCGCGCCGAGCGCGATCGTCTCGGTGGCGCGCACGGCCTGCGGCGCGACCGCACCGTCGAGCGCGTCGCATCCGCTCGGCACGTCGATGGCGAGCACCGGACGCTCGCGCGCGTCGAGCGCCGCGAGCGCCGGCGCCAGATCCTCGCCGACCGGCAGGCGCGCGCCGGTGCCGAGCAGCCCGTCGACGGTCAGCGCCGCTCCGCGCGCGATCTCGCGCGCCTCGGCGGCGTCGCGCGGAAACGCGCGGACGTTGACGCCGGCCGCAAGCGCGCGTCCTTCGGCCGAACGGCGCGCGTCGGACTTGGTCGCCGCGTAGGCGGCGCAGACGATCCGTTCGTACGACGCGTCGAGTTCCGCGAGCGCCGCGAACGCGTCGCCGCCGTTGTTCCCCGGCCCGGCGAACGCCACGATCCTGCCGGGCGGCACCAGGGCCGCGATGCGCGCCGCGATCGCGCGTCCGGCCGCGCGCATCAAGGCGTCGGCGCCCACCTGCGCGCACGCGGCGGCGTCGGCGGCGCGCATCTGCTCGGGGGTGAGGACGTACCTCACGCTTCGAGGATGACGACGGCGGCCGCGGTCGTCTCGGTGTGGGTGATGGTCAGGTGGATGGTGCGGACGCCGCGGTCCGCGATCAGGCGATGCGCCTCGCCGGCCAGCAGGATGGTCGGCTTGCCGCTGCGCTCGTGTCCGACCTCGACGGACCGCCAGGGGATGGCGTGCCCGAAGGCCTTGCGCGTCGCCTCCTTGGCCGCGAAGAAGCCGGCCAGGCGTTCCGCCCAGTTCCGTTTGTGCATCGCGTACGCCATCTCGGCGTCCGTATAGATCTTCCGCGCGAACCAGGCGCGCTCGCGCTCGTCGAAGCGATAGCGAGCGACCTCGGCCAGGTCCAGGCCGATCCCCAGAATCATTTCCGGTCGCGTTCGCGAGTTCGACAAGTTTTCCGTCCGTGCGGGGCGAAGTCAGCCGCCGAAGATGGAGTCGCCAATCCGTATCGTCCCGATCAATGCCGTCGACGGCGGTTTTCTCGATCGCCTCGCGCTCTGTCTCGAAGAACGCTTCCTCTACGCCGCGCGCGTCGAGCGCCCGCTCTCGGTCCCGCGCAGCGCCCTCAACAACACGCGCCAGCAGCTCTTCCTCTCGACGCTGACCGCCAAGGTGCTCCGCGCCCACCCCGAGCCCGGCGGCATGCTGCTCGCGGTGACCGAGTACGATCTCTACAAGACGTCGCACCGGTTCATCTTCGGCGACGCCGACGAGGGCCAGGGAGTGGCGGCCATCTCGCTCCACCGCCTGCGCTCGGAGTTCTACGGCGAGACGCCCGACGACAACGTGCTGTTCCAGCGCGCGCTCAAGGAGACGGTCCACGAACTCGGCCACGCGCTCGGGCTCAAGCACTGTTTCAACGCGCGCTGCGCGATGTACTATTCCAACTCGATCTTCGAGACGGACAACAAGATGTCGCACTTCTGCGAGACCTGCGACCAGCGCCTGAGCCGCACCCGCAACTAGGCCCGCGCGAAGCGCGCCAGCGTCTCCCGCGCGCGCGCGACCACGTCGTCGCGCAGGTCGTCCGGCTCGATCGACGCGATCGCGTCGCCGAGCGCGATCGCCTGGAAGACGGCGGCTTCGCGCCCCGGGAAGGTGACGCTCACGCGCGCGAACCCTGGTTCGGCGTCGTCGGCGATGGTCGCGCCCCAGGCTGCGCTGAGCCGGTCGTACGCCTCGGCGCGCACCCGGAAGGTCGCGTCGTAGGATTCGTTCGGCTGGCGTTCCATCGACGCCACCGACGATCGCCAGTACGCATCCAGATCGAAGCCGGCCGGACGCGCGAAGCGTTCGCCGGTGGCGGCCGCTTCGACGATGCGTTGCGCCCGGAACGAGCGATAGTCGGCCGCCGCGACGTCGCGCGCGACGACGTACCAGACGCCGGCCTTGGCCACCAGCCCGAGCGGTTCGACCGCGCGTTCGGTCACGTTTCCGGTGCGATCGCGGTAGCGCATCCGCAGCACCCGCTCCTCGGCGACGGCCGCGCGCAGCGCCCCGAGCAGTTCGGTCGGCTGTTCGCCGCGATACCATTTGTTGTGGTCGAGCAGCAGCCGTTCGCGGCCGCGTTCGGCGGCCAGCCGCTGCGCGGTCGGCAGCGCGCCGGCGAGTTTCTGCAGTGCGGCCGGCTGCGAGACGATCCCGATGTCGGCCATCGGGCCGGCGGTCGAAGCGAACAGCGCCTGGAGTTCGTCGCCGGTGAACTGCGCGAGCGCGCGCCGGTAGTCGTCGGAGAGGATCACGCCGCCCAGCGGACCGCGTTCCATGTAGACCGGGACCCCGGCCGCGGAGAGGGCGTCGACGTCGCGATAGATGGTCCGGACCGAGACGCCCAGCCGGTCCGCCAGCGACCCGGCGGTCTGGCGGCGGGCGCCCTGGAGCAGCAGCAGGCACTCCAGCAGACGTTGCGACTTCATCTTTTTCCGGCTTCGCCGCAAATGCTGACAGTCTTTGTCATATATGGGGCGTAGCCTAGGGATATGAGCAACACCACCATGACTGCCGACGCGGTCGTCGGCCTCGATCTCTCCGCCTACCTGACCACCGACGCAAAGCGGTCGATCGCGTTCTACCGCGACGTCCTCGGGCTGACCCCGACCGACATCGACGAGCAGGGCCGGGGCGCGGAGTTCACCCTCGTGGATGGCCAGACGTTCGGCGTCTGGGACTCCGGCGAGAACAAGACCGGCGCGGTCGCCATGCTGGCGGTCCGCGACGGCAAGGCCGCCGTCGAGCGGATCCGGGCGGCCGGCGGCACCATCTCCGACCCCGAAGAGATCCCGGGCTGCTGCTCGATGGCGTTCGGCAAGGACCCGGACGGCAACGAGTTCATCATCCACGCCCGCACCGGCCGCGAGGCCGGGACCCAGCTGGCGCCCGCGACGGCGCCCGACCCGGCCGACGTGACGGGCATCGACATCACCGGCTACGCCACCAAGGACGCGAGCAAGGCGATCGCCTTCTACCGGGACGTGGTCGGGATTCCGCCGACCGGCATCGACCCCGAGGGCCGCGGCTCCGAGTTCGAACTGGCCGACGGGACCTGCTTCGGCGTCTGGAATGGCGGCGAGGAGTTCGACTACACCGGCGGCGTGATGTTCGCGGTCGGCGACGCCGGCGCGGCGGTCGCGCGCATCCGCGCGCGCGGCGCCCAGATCGGCGATCCGTTCGAGTCGCCGGTCTGCCACATGGCCTTCGGCAAGGACCCCGACGGCAACGACTACGTGATCCACCAGCGGAAATAACGCGCGCGGCCCCGCCGCCGGGCGACGTCGGCGGCGGGGTTCTTTCCGGTATCTCCTAAACAATGGCCCTACTTTAGCCGTTTAGTCTTAAAGAGGATGGACGCTGGCATTCCTTAGGGATGGTCGAAGCGTGCTTTCGCGTCGGATGGCGGCCCCTAGGAGAAGTAGGAGACTGGTGCTCAACGTCTTTCTCGAACGAACTCGCGCGCGGCTCGGCATGCCCGTCCGCATCGCCGTCCTGGTCGTCGCCGTCGCGCTCTGCTACGTGGTCGGGCTCTTCGGCGCGCACGTGCCCGGCATCGAGGTCGTGCTGGTCGCGATCGTCGCGTTGACGGCAGCCGCGGTCGGGTTCCCGATCGGTGCGATCGCGGCCGCCGGTGCGGCCCTGGCCGAATACGTCGGACGCCACGGCACCCATCAGCCCGCCGCCGTCGCGGTGGTCCTGGTCGCCCTCGCCTGCCTCGCCGTCGCCGCGCCCTACGCCGGCGAGCGCGCCGAGGAACTGCGCGAACGCGACGACGACGGCACCGAGCGCCTCGCGCTGGGCGCCGGCAGCGCAGGCATCGCCTCGCTCGCCTCGGGCGTGCGCGAAGTCTCGCAGGGCGACTTCACCAAGAACATCGCGGTCCCGGATGCGAGCCTGCAAGAACTGGCGATCGCGCTCAACAAGCTGATCTTCGGGATGCGCGAGTTCCTCGCGCAACTGCACGAGAACGCCGGCCAGCTCGGCAGCGCCGGCAGCGACCTGCAGTCCACCGCGTCGACGGCGCTGGCCGTCATCGAGGGCGCGGCGGTCGCGCAGGGCCAGCTCGACGAAGGCATCAAGGAGCAGTCCAACATCGTCGAGACCGCGACCAACAAGGTCAAGGCCCTGACCGAAGCGATCTCCACCGTCGCCGCGTCGGCCGAAGAGCAGACCCGCAGCCTCGACGAGACGGCGCTCGCGGTCTCGAACATGGCGAGTTCGATCGAACAGGTCACCGCGCAGGTCGACTCGCTCTCGTCGATCTCGACCGAGACCTCGCAGACGGCCCAGCGCGGCGGCAGCGCGATCGGCACGATCGTCGACGGGATGTCGACCATCCGTTCGACCATCGACGCGCTGGCCGAGGACATCCGTCAGCTCGGCAGCAACTCGGAGCAGATCGGCGACATCGTCAAGGTGATCGACCGCATCGCCGAACAGACCAACCTGCTCGCGCTCAACGCCGCCATCGAAGCGGCCCGCGCCGGCGAGCACGGCCGCGGCTTCGCGGTCGTCGCGAGCGAGATCCGCAAGCTCGCGGACGGCAGCGTGCAAGCCACCCGCGAGATCGCGTCGCACATCTCGACCACGCAGTCGGTCATCGGCGAGGTCGTCTCGGCGATGGAGAACCTGACCGAGCGCGTCGAGGAGAGCGTCAATAGCACGACGTCGGCCTCGGGCGCGCTCCAGGAGATCGTCACCGCGGTCCTGAGCGCCAACTCGCAGATCGTCGAGATCTCGACCGTGACGCGCCAGATGAGCGCCAACTCGTATCAGGTGATCCGCTCGATCGAGGAGATCACCAAATCGGTCGGCCTCAACCTGCAGGCGACCCAGATGATGAACACCCATTCCGACCAGGTCGACAAGGCCTTCTCCGAGATCGCCTCGATCTCGCAGCAGAACGCCTCGTCGGTCGAAGTGCTCACCTACGTCAACAAAGAGGTCACCGACGCCGCCCAGCGGATCCTCGGCTCCGTCGAACAGATGAACGGATTCGCGAACCGGATCGACGAGCGTCTCGGACAATTCAAAGTCAGCGAACACGGCACGGAGGAAGTCACCGTATGAAGATGAGCTTGCGCGTCCGCCTGTTGGGCACGATCGTCGGGGCGATCCTGCTCTGTTTCGTCATCAGCATCGTGGCGGCGCGATTCACGCTCCAGCGCGATCTGCGCTCGCAGGGACAGGCGCAGGTCACCAACGGTGCCAGCGCCTTCGGCGGCTACTGGGATTCGCGCAAGGATCAGATCCGGCTGTTGGTGGCGCAGGACGCCGTCGCCGACGCGCTGCGACGCGAACTCGCGGCGCACAACGCGAAAGGCCTGGCGGATCAACTCTCCAACGTCGCGCGCACCTCGGGACTCTCGTTCCTGACGGTCGTCGACGCGAACGGCCGGGTGGTAGCGCGAGCCAACGGTGCGAACGGCGGATCGCTGGGCGCCAATCCGTACGTCAAGCGCGCGCTGACCGGCGAGACCGTCAGCACGGCCGGCGCCCTGACGCCCGCCGATCTCGCCGGCGAAGGGCTCGCGCCCCAGGCGACCGCCGACATCAAGGATGCCGACGGCAAAGTCGTCTCGCACCTCAACGAAGGGCTGGCGCTGGTCGCGGCCGCGCCCATGAGCGACGCGAACGAACGCACCCTCGGCGCCATCTACGGCGGCGTCCTGATGAACCACTACTACGACATCGTCGACCAGAGCACGCACGCCCTGGGCGGCGCATCGGCCCTGCTCGACGGCGACGCGATCGTCGCCTCGACCATCCTCGCGCCGGACGGTACGCGGATCGTCGACCAGACGCTGCCCGAGGCGGCGGGCGTCGCGAACGGCACGCCGTACGACGGCTCCGAGACGGTCGGCGGCACCGAGTATCTGGTCCACGCCGACCCGATCCTCAACGACCAGAACAAGGCGGTCGGCGCGCGCTGGTACGGCACGCCGATGGCCGGCATCAACGACATCATCAACCACACCACCGAGTCGCTCGCGCTCTGGGGACTGCTGGCCGCGATCATCGCGCTCGCGCTGGCGGTGCCGGTCGTCCAGCGCATCTCCAACACCATCGGCCAGCGCTCGACGCAGGTCAGCGAGGCCGCCAAGGAGCTGGGCGTCGCGATCGTCGGCAGCGAGGTCTCGGGCGATCACGTCGCCGCGACCAAGGCGGCCGTCGAGAAGAGCGGCGCGCTGATCGACGACCTGGCGAAGGGCGGCGATCCGACCGGCAAGGTCGGGCAGCTCAAGGCGCTCAACGACGAGCTGGGCGGCGACATGTTCGTGATCGACACGCTCTCGCAAGAGATGAGTTCGCGCATGACCCAGGCGGTCGCGCGCGTGCACGAGCTGAACGACGTCGCCGGCGCGCTCGACAAACTCGTCACGGGTGAGAGCTAAGCGCCCGTGGCGGACGTCATCCTCTACTTCGGCAGCAACGCCGACACGATGATCGCGACCAAGGCGCTCAAAGATGCCGGCGTCGCGGCCAAGATGATCCCGAAGCCCGCGAACGTCAGTTCGCCGGCCAATCTGTGCCTGTCGGTCGACGGTGCGGCCGAGAGCCAAGCGGTGAGCGCGCTGGGCGCGGCCGGCGTGGCGCTGGGCGGCGTCGCGAAATAGCGACCCCGGAACCCATTGGACGGGCGGACTCGCTTGAGGGGCTTGACATATGGTCCAAAGCAAGTCCGGATGCTATAGTATGACTGCGTCCGGGCGACGCAGGAGGCCTCCATGAGACGAATTTTGGGTCTTGCGATTGTCGCGATGGTAGTATCGCTCTTCGCCTCGCCACTCAAGACGGACGGAGCGTACGGTTCCGGTTTCATCCGAGTCAGCAATCCCAACAATTACGATGCGCACATCACGATCTATTCCTTACATCAGGTGCGGATCGAAAGAAGCGGTCGAGTCGCGGCCAAAAGTTCCGTGGACTTCGCAGACGGCTTGTTCTCCGTTTGGACGTCCCACCACGTTCGTTTTGAGTGGATGATCGGGCACAGAAAGGTCTGCGATACGATCGCGCAAGTGACGATAAACGGCATAGCGGAATCCGGGCTTGCTGCCTCCGCGACCGGCGTATACGATGGCGGGTCGCATTGCCACATCCACGTCAGCAGCGGCGCCTCCTAGCTAACGTAGCGCGCGCGCGTCGGCGAGCGGGATCGTCTCACGCAGACCGTCGCGCTCGACTACCAATGCGCCGCCGGTCGCGAGCGCCATCGCGGTAGCGTCGAAAGGTTCGGGCTCGCCGTCCTTGAGAAGGCGGTAGCGTTTGCCCGGCAGTCCCGCCGCGATTTCCCACAATCGCGCGATGCGTTGCGGCGCATCGAGCGCGGCGATCGTGGAGGAGAACTGCGTGAGGATCGTCACCAACAGGTCGGGCGCCGCTACCGGTACGACGTCATCGCAGAAGGCGGGCGGTGGCGAGATCTCCGCGGCGGCGCCGGCCGAGCGCACCAGGTTGATGCCGATACCGCAAGCGACGTAGGCGCGGGCGCCGACGATGCGCGAAGTGCACAGGATGCCGGCGATCTTGCGCGGCCCGACCAGCAGGTCGTTCGGCCAGTGGAGGTCGGTCGCGATATCGTGGCGTTCGAGCCCGGCGCGAACGGCAAGCGCCGTCCAGAACGGGACCGTCCAGATCTCGCTTGCCGGCATCGGCTCGGGCAGAATGGTGGTGAAGAGCAGACTCGACCCGGGTGGCGCGACCCAGGTCCGCCCCTTGCGGCCGGCGCCGCGGGACTGGTGACCGGCCACGATCGTCAGGCCGGCGTGCTCGGGCTCGCCCAGTAGTGCGGCGGCGTCCTCGTTGGTACTGCCCGTCTCGGCCAGATAGCGGACGGCCGCGAACGGCGTCCCGACCAAGGCGGCCTGGACGGCTTCGACGGGCAAAGGAGCATGCGGATCGGGCATCCCGGGCGCGTTCGCGCCTGGCGGCAAGGATGGCCTTCAAGGTTCCGCGCGACGGGGGGCCGTAAAATGGGCGCACTATGGCTATCGAACGTACGCTCATCCTCTGCAAACCCGACGCGGTTTCGCGCAATCTCTCCGGCGAGATCATCTCGCGCTTCGAACGGCGCGGCTACCTGATCGTCGCGATGAAACTCATGCAGCTCGACGGCGAGCGGGCCCGCAAGCACTACGCGGAGCACGACGGCAAGTCGTTCTTCGCCGGGCTGGTCGAGTTCATCACCTCGGGCCCGCTGGTCGCGCTCGCCGTCGAAGGCGAGAACGCCATCGAAGGCTGCCGTCAGCTGATGGGCGCCACCAATCCGCTCAAGGCCGACGTCGGCACCATCCGCGGCGACTTCGCCCAGTCGATCGGCCGCAACATGGTGCACGGCAGCGACAGCCACGAGAGCGCCGAACGCGAACTCGCGATCTTCTTCGACGCGAAGGACTTCGTGACGCGCAAGCACGACCTCGAGCGCTGGATCGTCGAGAACTAGGCGCGATGTCGTTGGATGCGTTGCGCGGCAACGGCCGCCCGATCGTCGAAGGGGTGCACGCCCGCGAGATCCTCGATTCGCGCGGCAACCCGACGGTCGCGGTAGAGGTCGCCACGAGTTTCGGCGTCGTCGAAGAGGCGATGGTGCCCTCGGGCGCGTCGACCGGCGCGAACGAGGCCTGCGAACTCCGTGACGGCGACGCGAAACGCTACAACGGCAAAGGGGTGCAGAAGGCCGTCAAGGCCGTCAACGACCTGCTCGGCCCGGCGATCACCGGCTTCGACGCGACCGATCAGCGCGCGGTCGACGCGATGCTGATCGAGATCGACGGAACCGCGAACAAAGGCCACGCCGGCGCCAACGCGATCCTGGGCGTTTCGCTCGCGGTCGCGCGCGCGGCCGCGAGCAGCCTGGGCATCCCGCTCTACCGCTACCTCGGCGGACCGACCGCGGCGACCCTGCCGGTGCCGATGATGAACGTCATCAACGGCGGTAAGCACGCCTCCGGCGCGCTGCAGTTCCAAGAGCTGATGATCGTGCCGATCGGCGCGCCGAGCCTGCGCGAAGCGGTGCGCTACGGCGCGGAGGTCTTCCACGCGCTCGGCGCGCTGCTCCACCACAAGAAGCTCGCGACGCAGGTCGGCGACGAGGGCGGGTACGCGCCGTCGCTCGACAGCATCGAAGAGGCGCTCGACCTGCTGCTGAGCGCGATCGAGAAAGCCGGCTACCGCCCCGGAACGGATATCGCGATCGCGCTCGACCCGGCCTCGAGCGAGTTCTACCGCGACGGGAAGTACTACGCGCGCGACCCGCACGCCGGGCTGACGTCGGACGAGATGGTCGCGCTCTACGAGGGCCTGTGCGCGTCATACCCGATCGTCTCGATCGAGGACGGCCTGGCCGAAGACGATTGGGCCGGCTGGCACAAGCTCACGCAATCGCTCGGAAAGAAGATCCAGCTCGTCGGCGACGATCTGTTCGTCACCAACGTCGCGTTCCTCGAACGCGGCATCCGCGAGAACACGGCCAACTCGATCCTGATCAAGGTCAACCAGATCGGCACGCTGACCGAGACGCTGGATGCCGTCGAGATGGCCCACAAGGCCGGCTATACGTCGGTCATCTCGCATCGCTCGGGCGAGACCGAGGACACCACCATCGCCGACATCGCGGTCGCCACCGGCGCGGGCCAGATCAAGACCGGCTCGCTCTCGCGCAGCGACCGGGTCGCCAAGTACAACCGCCTGATGGCGATCGAAGAGCAGCTCGGCGAGCGCGCCTACTACCCCGGCGTCAAGGCGTTCAAAGCGCTGCGCTAGCCGCGGCGCGATGAAATCGGCATGAGAGAATGCTCCCACGCGCGACGCGCGGGAGCGAGCGGGCGTTTGTTGGAAGAATCAACGTGCTGTTGGGGCCCATAGCTCAGCGGTAGAGCAGCCGGCTCATAACTGGTAGCGCGTAGGTTCGAATCCTACTGGGCCCACCAAGCGCTCATGCGCGGAATTGTACGAGGCGGTCGATGCGCGGTCGTTCCCTGATCTCAGGCCTTCTGATCCTCGCCCTTGCGGCGTGTTCGAGCGGAGGCTCCGTTCCGATAGCTCCCTCTCTGCCCGGCGCACAGCGGGGTTCGCTCGAGGTGAGCCCAACGCCGGTGCAGTTGACCGACGACGCGCCGGCCGATTCGTTAACCGTCTCCGGCGATACGCCGGGCGTGGCCTATACGCCGGTCGCGGACGCGACCTGCGCGACCGCCAACGGCGCGATCGCCGTCGCGGGCGACGGGCAAGCGCAGATCGATCAGGCCGGCGTGCCGCTGATGTTCTTGGTCTACGCGACCGGCGCGACGGCGCCGGCGACGTGCGGCGTGATCCTGAGCGGCAGCGACGGCAGCGTCTCGACCGCGTCGATCACCTATGCCGTCAACCCCGTCATCACCGGCGCGGCGCAGAAGCGGCGCGCGGCGATCGTCGCCATCGCGCCGGGGGCGAACCCGTCGAACGTGACCATCGCGCAGGCGAACCAGATCGTCCCGGTAGCGGTCGGCGGCTTCAGCGGCACGACCACCGCGACCGTCGCGACCGGCTGCACCAGCGGCAGCGGCATCCAAGTCTCCCCAAGATCGGTCGCCGGCGGAGCCGGCACGTTCACCATCGTGCCGTTCGGTCAAGGCGCGATCGCGAAGTCGTGCACGCTCGACGTCGCCGACGGCGCGGGCGACCACGTCGCGGTCCCGGTCACGCTCGCCATTCCCGCGCTGCAGAAGTTCACCGCCGCGCCGGCGACGGTCCAGTTCGGCTGCGCAGGTTCGACCGCCCCGACGGCCTGTCAGACGACCCAATCGGTCAAGCTCTCGGAGACGGGCGCGTCGACGTTCTCGATCGTCACGCGTCCCGGCTTGAAAGGCAACTGTTCCAATGCGTTCGTCGGTCCGCTCAAGATGACGACCGGAAACGGCGCGTTTACGCAGAGCGTGGCCGGCCCCAACGCGACCGTCGCGTTCAACGGTCTCTTGCCTGGGAGCGCGCTCGGATGCACGTCGATCTTCGTCACCGACAACGGCGACCCGGCGCAACGGCTGACCATCGCGGTCGCCCAGACGTTCGCGACACCGCCGCCGCCGGTCGCGCCGGCCGCGGCGCCGTCGTGCACCGGACCGGATCCGCACGTCGCCGATCCGAGCGCGCCGCACGGCATGTACGTATGGAACCCGTATGCGGTCGATGGCGGCATCTACGAATCGCAACTCGAGAGTTCGGTCATCGGCAAGGATCCGACGCTCTGCGGCGTCAGCCTGGTGGTGCGCTGGTCGGATGTCGAGCCGACGAAGGGCGTCTACGATTTCACGTCGATCGACGATTCCGTCCACGGATTGGCGGCTCCGTACGTCAACGCGGGCCTGACCGTCAACCTGCTCTTCGCCGACGGTCCGGAGCGCGGTCAGAACAACCCGGTCACGCCCGCCTGGGTGACCGATCCCGTCGGCTCGGGCGGCGACGGCGTGCCGATCGTACGCTGCGATAACCAGCCGCCCGCGCCCGACTACATGAGTCCGACCTTCGAGAAAGACTGGTCCGCGCTCATCGGGCAAGCCATCGCGCACTACAGCTATAGCGCCTCGGCGCTGGCTCCGCGGATCGGTTACATGCGCTTCGCTATCGGCTTCGGCGTCGAAGCGGTCCCCGCGCACTTCGATACCGGCGAACACGCGGATTGCTTGGCCAAATGGCAGAACGCGCCGGTGAATTTCACCTACGACGGCTGGGTCCAGCATGCCAAGAACGTCGTCAACACGATGGGGGCGCAGCTCACCGACAAGCAGCTGCTGGTGGCGCTCAACGGCCTCGATGGCGGCCCGTCGATCTACGACTATCCGAACGCGGTCGCGGCCGATGCCGCGAGCAAAGGCATCGGGTTCGGAACCGAAAACCTCGGCATCGCCAACGTCGCGCTGCCGACCTCGACGCCGGCCGCATGCAACCCGCAGGCCAAGATCGTCAACCTGTACTGGTGTCAGGCGCTCACGCGGCACGTCGGCCAGGTGCCGTTCGAGTTCCAGACCATCGTGGCGTCGACCGCGCCCCAGCCGGGCGTCTCGCCGATCGATCTCGGCAAAGCGCTCGAATACGGTCTCGACAACAACACCCAGATCTTCGAGCTGTACCCGCAGGAGTGGCTGGCCGCCGACGTGGCCGGCTTCACGACTGCGGCCGATCAGGCGGCCCACAAGGCGGCGCTGACGCAAGCATCGGTAGTTCTCGGGGCTCATCGCTAAGCCGTATCGCGCATCCGTGTTAGTCTTTCGGCCTAAAGTGTGACGTAGCTCGCATTCGTGTGTGCTAGAGTGGCGTCAACTTATGGTCCATAACGAAAGGCATAAGATGAACAAGTTCCTCGTAAGCGCCGTAGCGATCGCATTCGCGGTCTGCATGGCGCTCCCGGCCCAGGCCGACGATTTCAGCGGCTGGTACGTCGGCGTCACCGGCGGTCAGGCCTCCGGCACGACCCTGGCCAACACCACCACCACCTTCAGCCCGACCGGCTATTTCGCGGCGAGCAGCGTTCCGGCGATCGGCTTCGTCGGCAACCAGCACGTCGGTTCCGACGGCGGCACCTACGGCGCCCAGCTCGGCTACAACTGGCAGAGCGCCAACGGCGTCGTGTTCGGCATCGAAGGCGACTACAGCTCGATGAACCTCTCGGGTTCGCAGTCGGGCACCGGCGTCTACCCGTGCTGCGCCCCGACCTCGTTCACGATCACGCAGAGCGTCTCGACGCGTTCGATCTCGTCGATCCGCGCCCGCCTCGGCTTCACCAGCGGCCATACGCTCGCGTACGCCACCGCCGGTTACGCCCAGACGACGTTCAAGTACAACACGCTGTTCACCGATACGTTCGCCCCGGCGACCGAGACGAACGCTCAGAGCGCGACCCGCACGGGTCTCATCTGGGGCGGCGGCGCGGAAGCCAAGCTGGCTCCGAAGGTCTCGTTCAAGCTGGAGTACCTCCACGCGAACTTCGGCTCGATCTCGGCCAACAGCACGAACCTGACGGCGTTCGTCCCGGCGATCGCGTTCCCGACGAACGTGTTCAGCCACACGGCGAGCCTCAACGCCGACATCATCCGCGGCGGTTTCAACTTCAAGTTCTAACCGGCCGGACGATTCGCCAGCGCCCGCTCCTCCTCGCGGATACGAACCGCGAGGAGGGCGGCGTTGAGCAGCATGAATCCGATCGCGACCAGATACTCGCCGAACGCGAGTGGAAGGGTCGCGATTTCAATTGTCACGATGAGATAGTTGGGATGGCGCACGAATCGGAACGGTCCGGAGCGCACGAGCGGGGCGTCGGGCGGCGAGATCAGCCGGGTCGTCCAATACGGACCGAGCGTCGCGATCACCCAGATCCGCGCGGCCTGCAGCAGGCCGAACAGGCCGATCAGCCACCAGTTCGTCTGCGCGTGCGTCGCGAGCGCGATTGCCGCCGTGCACAGCAGCCACGCTCCGTGCAGCAGGATGAAGAACGGATAGTGGGCCGCGCCCGTCTCGACCGCGCCGCGTGCGAGCAGGGCGCGCGTGTTGCGATCGGCATAGCGGAGTTCGAGCAGACGCTGCAGCGCGACCAGGCCGCAAACGACCAGGATCGCGATCACGTGCGTTCGAGGGTCGCGAACGCGGCGGTGAAGCCCGGTCCCATCGAGGTCACCAGCGCGCGCCGGAACGACGGCGCGGCGAGCGATCCGCCGTGCAGCGCGCGCTCCAGGACGAACATCACGGTGGCGGCCGACATGTTGCCGTAGTCGCGCAGGACCGACCGCGATTCCGCCAGGCCGCCGGCGGGCAGGCCGAACGCATGCTCGAGCGCGTCGAGCACTTTCGCGCCGCCCGGATGCGAGAGAAACGTATCGACGTCCTCGAGGCGCAGGCCGGATTCGGCCAGATAGTCCGAAGCGACGCGCCGCATCTCGCTCTCGACCAGACCCGGGATGTCGCGCGAGAAGATCGCCTTGAGCCCGTCGCCGGCGACGTCCCAGCCCATGATATCGAGCGTGTCGGGAAACGTGCATTCGCCCGACGCGGCGATCGCCGGGCCGTCGCCCTCGGTGCACAGGAGCGCCGCCGCGGCGCCGTCGCCGAAGAGCGCTGTCGCGACGATGTTGCTCTTGCTGAAGTCGTCCTTGCGGAACGACAGCGCGCAGAGTTCGACCACCAGGAAGAGCACGAGGCCGCCGGGCCGGCTCTGCGCCATCGCGGCCGCCCGGGCCAGGCCCAGCACCCCGCCGGCGCACCCGAGGCCGAAGATCGGGAGGCGCCGGGTCGTCCGCCGGAAGGGCAGACGCTCCATCAGGAGCGCATCGAGGCTCGGGGTGGCGATCCCGGTGGTCGAGACCGAGACGATCGCGTCGACCTCCTCGACGCTGCGGCCGGCCCGCGCCAAGACGTCGAGGGTCGCCCGCTCGAGCAGCTCGACCGCCGACGTGAGGTAGATCGCGTTGCGATCCGGCCAGCCGTGGTCGTCGTAGTACCATTCGATCGGGACGCACGAATAGCGCCGCTCGATACCGGTGTTGGCGAAGACCGGAAGCAGCCGTTCGACCACCGCCGAGCGCGAGCCGAACTGGGCGTCGACCCGGCGCATCACGTCGGGCTGGTCGAGGGCGAAGGGCGGGACGGCGGTCGCCAGATCCAGGAGGCGGGCGGGGCGTTGCATCCCCGACCCTTTGCATTGACAGGACCCCGACCCCTCGGGTAGCGTAAGGGTTCCGTCCACGGCGCCATAGTCTATCGGTTAGGACGTCGCCCTTTCACGGCGAAGAGACGAGTTCGATTCTCGTTGGCGCTACCACTTCGGCCCCGTTTTTACGGGGCTTTTTCTTTGGCCAGGCTCGCGGCGCTCTCGACTTCGGCGGCGCGTACGATGCGGGTCGCCATCTGTCCGAAGACCCACGCGTGGAACGGTGCGACCGCGTACCAATACAGATATCCGGCGAGACCGCGGGGTTCGAAGAAGGCGCTCTGCTGCAGCGTCGAGCCGCCCGGCGCCGGAAGGGCTTCGAACTGCAGCCAGGCGCGTCCGGGCAACCGCATCTCCGCCCGCAACCGCAGCGTGTGCCCGGGTTGGTAGGCTTCGACGCGCCAGAAGTCGAGCGCGTCCCCGACGCGCAGGCTCGAGGCCGATCGCCGGCCGCGCCGCAGCCCGACGCCGCCGGCCCAACGGTCCATCACGCCGCGCAGTCGCCAGAGCGGATCGGCGGCGAGCCAGCCGCGCTCCCCGCCGAGCGATGCGAAGACTTTGGCGACGCGCTCCGCCGGCGCCGTGGAGGCGCGCACGCGATGGTCGATCAGCATGCCCTCCTTGATGCCGGTGAAATCGTCGCGCAGCTTCTCGGCCGCGAACGCATCGAACCACGCGGTCTCGGGCTCGAACGTCGCGTACCGGTCCAGCGCCAGCCTCACCGCTTCGTCGTAGCCGATCGGATGGATGGCCGGGAAATCCCGCGCGGCCGAATCGTCGCGCACGATCACCTCGTTGTAGAGACCGCGGATCAGGGGCTGCGCAAGCTTGGCCGGGATCGGCGTCACCAGGTGGACCCAATAGGACGAGAGCGTCGGCGAGAGCACGGGCACCACCACGATGCGGCGCTTGAGCCCGCGAATGGCCGCGAAGCGCAGCATCATGTCGCGATACGACACGACGTCGGCGCCGCCGATCTCGTAGACGCGGCTCTCGGCCGGGCGGTCGAGCGCCGCGATCAGATAGGCCAGGACGTCGCGGATCGCGATCGGCTGTCCCAGCGTCGAGACCCAGCGCGGCGCGATCATGACCGGCAGCCGTTCGGTGAGATGCCGCATCATCTCGAAACTGATCGAACCGCTGCCGATGATCTGTGCGGCCCGGAACTCGATCGTCGGGACGCCGCTCTCGCGCAACACCTGGCCGACCTCGTGACGGCTGCGCAGGTGCGTCGAAAGGTCGTCGCCGTCGTCGCCGAGGCCGCCGACGTAGACGATGCGCCCGACGCCCGCGCGCCGGGCCGCAGCTCCGAACGCCTCTGCGGAGCGCCGGTCGCGCTGCACGAAATCGTGGGTCGAACCCATCGAGTGCACGAGGTAGTAGGCGGCCTCGCACCCCGCGAGGGCGCGTTCCAGCGCGTTCTCGTCGGCGATGTCGCCGTCGACGATCTCGACCGACGGATCGAACCGGCCCGCCAATCGCCCGGACGAACGCGCGAAGCAGCGCACGGCGTGTCCGGCCTCGACCAGGCGCGGGATGAGCCGCCCGCCGATATATCCCGTCGCGCCGGTGACGAGCACGCGCATCGGGCTAGATGCGGCTCTTACTTGAACCAGAGATTGTAGCGATTGCCGTTCGGGAAGAGGCCTGCGTGGAGCGTGTGGTTCGCCATCGTCGGATTCTTCCGGATGTCGTAGGTGTCGATGATGGTCGCGCCGGTGCAGTCGGCGTGCTGCTTGACCTCGGCCCGGACCTTGACCTCCGCCGATTGGTAGAAGTAGAACCCATGCGTCGTATGCGGTTTCAGCCATTGCGGGCGGTTCTCCGCGTTGCTGTTGACGATCGACCAGGGCGTGAACGCGGATGCCTCATAAACGGTGATCCAGGCGCACTTGTCGGTGAGATTCTCGACGAACACCTTGTCGAAATAATGTTGGGCCGGATAGGCGCCGGCGGCCATCGGAGCCACGGCGGCCGGGACGCACGCGAGCACGATCGCGGCGAGGAGCAGACGTCGAAGATTGCGCATAACCACCTTCTGCGAATAGCAGCGGATGCGGGTCATTGGGAGAAACGCAGCTCGCGTCGATCCGGTTCCCCGCCGGCCAACGTTCAGGCGGCATTGGCATTTACCCTAGCCGGCGCGATAGGGAGACTGCGGTGGTTCCGGCAAAAGGCGGTGGGATGAACGGCTCGCTGGGGCGATACGCATACGGCATAGCGGCGATCGGGCTTGGCGTCTGCGCCTGGCTGTGGCACGACTTCAGCGGCTGGCAGCAGCTCGCGGCCTGGGGCGCCGCTCCCATGCGCGACGCGCTGGCCGATATCGTCGCCGCGATCGCCATCCTCGGCGGCCTCGCCGTTCTCGCGCCGAAGACCGTCCGCGCCGGTTCCCTCGCGCTCGGCGCGCTCGCTCTCGCGATCTCCCTGCTGGCGCTGCCGGCCATCATCCGGCAGCCCCTCGTCTACAACGGCTACGGCAACTTCTTCGAGCAGTTCTCGTTCGTCGCCGGCGCGGCGCTGCTCTATGGTCGGCCTGCATGGGCGCGGTACGCGTTCGGCCTGTGCGTCATCTCGTTCGCGCTCGAGCAGGCGTTCTATCTCCACGAGACCGCGAGCCTCGTGCCGGCATGGATCCCGCCCGGACAGATGTTCTGGGCGGTCGCGACGACGGTCGCGTTCGCGCTCGCCGGGATCGCGCTGCTCGCCGGAAGGATGGCCCGGCTGGCCGCGCGGCTGACCGCGGCGATGGTCGCCGGGTTCGGGATCCTGGTCTGGGTACCGGCGCTGTTCGCACATCCCCGCAGCTTTTTCGGCTGGAGCGAAGCCATCGAGACGCTCGGCATCGCCGCGGTCGCCTGGATCGTCGCGGAATCCCGATGAAGAAGCTCGGCGCAGCTCTGACGGTCCTCGTACTCGCAGCCTGCGCGCGCCCGAGCGGGGCGCCTGCCGGCCAGCCGACTACGCGTCCGGCCGTCGCAATCGCTACGGCCCGACCGAGCATCGTCGTCCGCGACGCGAGGAGCGTCCAGGACTTCTGGAGCGCGACCGTGCTGCGGCCGCGGCGCCTCGCGATCGCTCGCGGCACGATCCGCGCCAGCGCCGTCTATCCGTACCGGGCGCCGAACCGGGGGCGCGTGCGCGTGACCGACGGATCGCGGACCTTGCTCGATGCGGTCGTCGGTGACGTCCCGGTCGCGTGGCAATTCGCCGAGCTCGAAGGTCATCGGCGCGTCCTGATCTTCGACGGCTTCACCGGCGGCGCGCATTGCTGTTTCGACACGACGATCGTGCAGCTGGGCGCCGGTGAGGGACGCGTCACCCGCGTCGACTGGGGGGACCTCGGCGAGACGCTCGTGCCGTCCGCCGACGGGACCGGCGACGTCTTCCGCACCGGCGACGACGCGATGGCCTACGCCTTCTCGTCGTTCGCCGCCTCGACGTTCGCGGTCAAAGTGCTCGCCCTGCGCGACGGCGGCATGCGCGACGTCACCGGCGCATACCCGCTGCTGATCGAACGCGACGCAAGCGCGCAGTGGTCGACGTATCTCGCTCGCAGGCGCGATCCCGGCCTTACCGTACGGGCCGACCTGGAGCCGCCGCTCGTCGCGTATCTCGCCGACGAGGCTCGCCTCGGTCGCGCGCCCGAGGCCTGGGCCCGCGTGCGTGCCGCCAACGGCCCGGCGCGCGCGTTCTACGCGGAGGTGCTGGCCTGGCTGCGGGGCCACGGCTACGCTTCGTGAGCGGAACGGCGGAACGGGTGGGCGCCCGCTTGCGTTGAAGGGGGCATGATGAAACGCTCTTTGGTCTGCTTCGCCCTGGTGGCGATCGCCGCGCTCCCGGCCAGCGCCGGCTACACCACGAAGCACTGGGTCTACAACCGTTCGAACGCATGCGCCTGGATCACGCTCGACGTCGCCAACTGGGCGCGGCCGTGGCGGAACGAAGCCTCGCATATGTTGCCGGCCGGGCACGACGTCGTGTTCGAGATCGATCCCACCAAGGAGTTGAAGATCCGCGCGCAACCCCGGCGCACGACCGACTGCGCGAGCGGCCCATCGGGCGACGACCTGCACGTCATCGAAAAAGGCGGCTTGGATAACCTCGGCAACTCGCAGACGACCTTGCGCGGGCACGCCGGCGCGTTCACCATCCGCTGGGGCGGCCCCTGATCGCGTCGCCTATGCGCCGGCGGAAGGCTCGCCCAAGTGCTGCGGGATGATCTCGTACATCCGCTCGATGACTTCTTCTTTGGAATGGCCGTTGGCTTCGACGCCCGGTAGCGCGGGGCAGTAGCCCCGGAACAGGTCGTCGTGTCGCTCGATCACGATCTCGTACATCGGTGCGCCCCTTTCGAGTGGGTCATTCCCGGAAATACGCTCGCGCAATCGCCGTGATCTCGTCGGCATGTGCCGGCAGGTTGTTGCGTAGCCACAGGATGGTGGACTCGGCTTCGGGGACCGAAGCCCATGCCGGGCGATGGTTGGGTTGGATCAGCGACTTGATCTCCCGCGCGCCGTCGACGCCCAGCACCGTCTCCATGCCGCGATCCAGTGCCGCCGCCAGGCCCGGGCCGGCGGCGGCCGGCACCAGGTGGCTGTGCGCGCACAGGATCGCGTCGACGTTGGACCGTTCGAAGTCGGCGCCGAAGATATCTAGCGGATACGAGCAGAACAGGCGCACCGGCACCTCGGCCAGCAACTCGTTCCACATCGCTTCCAGGGCCGCCGCGGCGGCCGCGTCGCCGGCGCTCCAGAGCAGCCCGACCATCTCGCCGTAGAGCCGCACGCCGGGGTCGTGCCGGGCCGCGTCGCGGATCGCCGCGCCGACGGTCGCATCGAACAGGGCCGGATCGGGGCGGCCGTCGACCACGAACGACGCGAGGGTCGCGCCGGCGTCCAGCACGACGATCGACCCATCGGCAAGCGCCCCCGCGACGTCCACTCCCCGGTGCTCGAGGTCGCTCGAGATCGCCTCCCAGTTCTCCGGGCCGACGATCACCAGCGCGCCGTGTCCGTGCGCGCGGCCGTCGGCCATGAACGTTCCGACGGCGCGCGCCAGTGCTTCGAGGTCGGTCCCATAGAGGTGGACGAAGTGGCTCCCGTCCGTGAAGTCGAGATCGTGTTCCGGAATGGTCATCTCCGGCGTTTTTCCCGTTCGCCGCGGTTTCTATCGGACGGTGATTGAGGTCGCGCGACCGTGGGAACGAGCGTTGGCATGGCAGCAAAGAAGAAGTCGGCCGTACGTAAGGTCGCAAAAAAAGCAACGAGCACCGTCAAGAAAGCCGCGAAGAACGCCCAGGGGATCGCCGGCAAGGCCGTCGCGACCACCAAGAAGGTCGCTCGCGGGGCGCAGAAGGTCGGCAAGGTGATGGAGAACGTCGGGCACGTCCTCGAAGCCGGCGGCGCGGCGGCCGAAGCGATGACGGACAAGGCGGTCTCAGTCGCCGGCAGCGTCAAGAAGAAGGCGTCGTCGGTCAAGAAGTCGGTCGCCAAGAAGACCACGGCCAAGAAGTCGAGTGCGAAGAAGTCGACCGCGAAGAAGTCGACCGCCAAGAAGAAGACCGCCAAAAAGCGCTAGCGCCGGGGGTGCCCCGGATGATGTTGGTGGTCCGCTGCGAATAGGACGTACCACCATGCATCACGACGTGACGCCCGAGATCCAGAAGACCGAGGACGAGTGGCGCCGGGAACTCGGGCCCGAGCGTTACCACATCCTGCGCGAAGCCGGTACGGAACGCCCGTTCACCGGCAGCCTGCTCGACGAGCGCGGCGCTGGCACGTTCACCTGCGGCGCGTGCGGCGCCGATCTGTTCGCGTCCGACGCGAAGTTCGACTCGCATTGCGGCTGGCCGAGCTTCACCCATCCGGAGCAGCAGCAGAACGTGCGACTGCTCGACGACGACAGCCTGGGCATGCACCGGGTCGAAGTGCGCTGCAAGAAGTGCGATTCGCACCTGGGACACGTCTTCGACGACGGTCCGGGCCCGACGCACCAGCGCTATTGCATCAACTCCCTCTCCATCGGATTTCGAAAGCGCTGACCCGCGTCGCGTGCGTCCACGTCGGGACGCCCAAGACCGGAACGACCGCGCTCCAGATCTTCCTCGGCGTCAACCACGACCGCCTCTTGGAGGCGGGCGTCCTCTATCCGCGCGCCGGCGATCCGCACTTCCGCGGCCAGCCGACCATGGCGCATCACGAGCTCGTCCGTGAACTCCATCGCGAGGGACCCGGCCCGCAGCTCGCGGCCGTCGTCGCCGAGATCGCGTCGTCGGATGCGCCGCTGGTGGTGCTCAGCTCCGAGGAGTTCCACGCGCTGCCACCCGCGCAGATGACGTCCCTGGTCGATGCACTGCGGTCGGCCGAGTACGTCCCGATCGCGGTGGTCTACCTTCGCGCCCAGCCGTTCTACGCCGAGTCGGTCTACGTCGAATTGCTCAAGGCCGGTCTGCTCTCGTCGTTCGACGCCTATCTCGCCGAGATCGTCGGCGGCGGTGCCTACGTGCAGCCGGACTCGGGCGCGCGGGTCGAGTTCGAGTATTCGCGTCTGGTGAGCGGTTTGGAGTCGTCGTTCGGCGCCGGCATGGTCGTGCCGATGGCATACCGGCCCGAACGCAAGCCCGGGGCGCAGGCCGTGGAGTTCCTCGGCTACCTGGGGAGGCTGCGCGGCGAGATGCACGTGAAGGGACTCGTCAACAGCACGTCGCGGGTGAACGAAAGCCAGACGCTTCGCGGCGTGATCGACCGTTTGTACGCGCTTGCCGGGGGACGTCCGCCCGCGAACCTGGGGATATTCGAGGACGATCTGAACGCCCGTTTCTCGCTGCTCTCGTTCGAGAACGTCGTGCGCTTCTACGAGCGTTTCGCCGGGGACAACCGGTCGCTCAACGCGCGCTTCGGGATCGAGATCCCGTTCGCCGCGATCGGCGACGTGCCGTCGCCGGACGATCCGCGGTTCGCGCGGGCGCAACGCCATCGAGAGATATTCGGCAGGATAATCGAGACGCTGGGCCTACTCTGAAGCGATGACCGATTACCCGCGCGATATGGTCGGCTACGGCGCCCGTCCGCCCGATCCGAAATGGCCGAACGGCGCGCGTCTGGCCGTGCAGATCGTGATGAACTACGAAGAGGGCTCGGAGTACTCGATCCCCGACGGCGACGGCACCAGCGAGATGTATCTGACCGAAGTGCCGGGCGCGACGCTGGGCCCGGGCAAGCGCGACCTGATCGTCGAGTCGGTCTACGAGTACGGATCGCGGGCCGGCTTCTGGCGGCTGATGCGGATGTTCGCGCAGCGCGACATCAAGGTGACGGTCTTCGGCGCGGCGCTCGCGCTCGAGCGCAATCCCGAGGCCGCCCGCGCGATCCGCGAGGCCGGCCACGAGGTCTGCTCGCACGGCAATCGTTGGGTCGGCTTCCAGGACATGCCCGAAGAAGAAGAGCGCGAGCAGATGCGGATCGCGGTCGACTCGATCGCACGCACCATCGGGCAGCGCCCGCAGGGCTGGTACTGCCGCTACGCGCCTAGCGAGAACACGCGCCGCCTCGTCGTCGAAGAGGGCGGCTTCCTGTACGACTCGGATGCGTACAACGACGATCTGCCGTACTGGGTCCGGGAGTCGGGCAAGGACCATCTGGTGATCCCCTACACCCTCGACGTCAACGACATGAAGTTCTCGGTGGCGCCGGGCTTCTCGGCACCGTCCGGTTATTTCGAGTACATGCGCGACGCGTTCGACGTGCTCTACGAAGAGGGCAAGACGGCGCCGAAGATGATGTCGATCGGCCTGCACACGCGCCTGGCCGGGCGGCCGGGCCGCGCCAAAGCGCTCGCGAACTTCCTCGACCACGTGCTCTCGCACGACGACGTCTGGGTCTGCCGCCGCATCGACATCGCGCATCACTGGATCGCGAACCACCCGCCGCGATGAGCGACGCGAGCAAGGTCCTAGCGCGCCTCGCGCAGCTCGCGAAACTCGGCGCGTACGACGAAGGCATCGATCGTCCGCTGGCCTCGCCGCAAGAGCGCGCCGCGCGCGAGCTGTTCGCCGGCTGGGCTCGCGAGGCGGGTTTCGAGTTGCGCCAGGACGACGTCGGCAACGTCTTCGTCCGGCGCGAAGGCTCGGACCCGGGGCGTAAGCCGATCCTGACCGGTTCGCATCTCGACACCGTCAAGACCGGCGGCGCTTACGACGGCGCCTACGGCGTGGTCGGCGCCATCTGCGCGCTCGAGCTGCTCGACGCGCGCGGCGTGAAGACCGCCCATCCGATCGAAGCGGTCGCCTGGGTCGGCGAGGAAGGCTCGCGCTTCCCGCTCGGGTGTCTGGGCAGTTCGGTGTTCGCCGGCATCACCGGCGCCGAGGACGCGCTCGCGATCGTCGCCGACGACGGCGTCTCCCTCCGCGACGCGCTCACCGCGAGCGACGGCGGACTGTTGCCGGGCGTGCCGTTGCGCGCCGGTCGCGACGTGGCCGCCTACCTCGAACTCCACGTCGAGCAAGGGCCGATCCTCGAAGAGGCGGGCGTCTCGCTCGGCGTCGTCACCGCCATCTTCGGCCAGCGCCGCCTGCGCGCCACCGTCACCGGCGTGAGCGGACACGCCGGCACCGTGCCGATGCGGATGCGCGCCGACGCGCTTTGCGCCGCGGCCGAACTGGTGCTCGCGCTCGATCGCGCCGCACGGACCGAGACCGACGCGGTCGCTACCGTCGGACGCATGCTGGTCGAACCGAACGGCACCAACGTCGTGCCGGGCAGCGTCACGTTCTCGCTCGACCTCCGCGCGCCGGCCGACGCCGCGCTCGACGCGATCGAACGGGCGTTCCGCGATGCGGTCGCCGACGTCTCCGCGCGGCGCAACGTCACCGTCGACGTCGAGGCGTTCGAGCGGCGCAAACCGACGCCGATGACGCCCGCGTTGCAGGCCGCCATCCACCGCGTCGCCGCCGCGATGGGCCGCAAGGCGATCGATTGTCCGAGCGGCGCCGGCCACGACGCCATGAGCATGGGCACGATCGTCCCGACGGCGATGATCTTCGTCCCGAGCATCGGCGGACGCAGTCACGTCGCAGAGGAGCGGACGGCGGATGCCGACCTGGAACTCGGCGTCGAAGCGTTGGCCGCCGCGCTCGTCGAGGTCGACGCGACGCTCGGAGAGAATGGGCGCGGATGAAGCGATTTTTTATCTGCGGTTCGGCCCTGACCGGCCAGCCCGACCACCAGAATCTCCAGGACGCCTATCTCGTCGGTCCGGTCAGCACCGCGCCGAAGTATCGCCTGCACTCCGTCAAAGATGGCTGGCATCCGGGCATCTATGAGGTCGAGAGCGGCGGCGTCTCGATCCTCGGCGAGCTGTACGAACTGAGCGACGAGCAGTACGCCTCGCTGATGGCGGGCGAACCGCCGGATCTCTACGAGACCCAGGTCGACCTCGCCGACGGAACGCACGCCAACGCGATGCTCTATCCGAAAGAACTGGTCGAGAAGAACGGCTGGCCCGACATCAGCCAGCACGGCGGCTGGGCCGCATATAAGGCGGCAGAGGGTTAGTCGGAGGCATCTTCGCCCCAGGACGGCAAAACAAACTGGCCGTCCTGTGCGCGGCGAAGCGAACATGGAACGACCACCGGCAGCGATGCTGGTGGTCCTTCTAGGTCACGGTTTCGCCGGAACTCCGCGCGACTTCACCCTGGGGTAGAAGCACGACGTTCACACCCGGAAGACGCTTGCTATACTTGCGCGACACAATTTCGAACGTCTTGCGATCGGTAACAAAGAAATATTTGAGATCTGCAGAGGCCGCATTCAATTTCACGAAGTCCTTTTCGAAAGCGGCCTTCTGAGCGGCTCCAAGGTCGTTTCCCTGATAGGGCGTTGTGGTCTTGATTTCGGCAACGACTCGCCGTCCGTCAATGGTCAGTTCGTCCAAGTCTAGTCCCGGGGCGCCTTGCGGCTTGTCGCCTATGTCGAATGGTCTCAAGGACATAACCGTCCCCAGATACTCTTTCGCCATAAGCGCTGCGATGAAAGACATATCATTATTCGCATTTCCCAAGATGCTTTTCAATGAATATAGATATCCAAACCAGCTCGCGCTATCAGACGCGATAGTCGGAAGTTCGCGCCTCAAGGCCTCGGCGAGCGCGGAAATCTTCTCGGTCAAGGCGACGAGGTAAGCTTCTTCTCGCGGAGAGCGGCAGCTCATTGCGCGATTGTCTTTCGCCCCCTGACGATCTTTGCGGCTATCAAAGTCATCGCAATAGCACCGACTTCAGCGTAAAGTTCGTCGGCAGTATCACGAAGGCTTCTCAGTTCCGGAGCATATCTATATTTTGTGACGAAATCTTGGATGCGCTGATAACGTTCTTGCGTATGTGGGCCGGCGGTTTTTACGAGGAAGTCCTGCCAAGGTTTGCCTTGTTTCACTGAATTGCAATCTTGGCATGCGGGTACTATATTTCCCCAGGCATGTAGGCCGAGCTCGCTCTTATTAAGCGGGATAAGATGATCTTGCGCGGTTGTTTTCGGCGACAAATCCTCCGCGCAGTAACAGCAGCGATTCGAGAAGTAAGAGCAGATCTCAGGGAAGTTTCTCTTTTGGTAAGGTAGGTAACCCCGCATCTCGTCGTACGCGACCCCCATGTCTTGAAGGAATATACGAACCGCCGTATTGGCGATGTCGGCTTGACTTCTAGCCATACTCAGCTCCCGCGATACGTCGAGTAGCCCCACGGGGCGAGGAGCAGCGGCACGTGATAGTGTCGCGCTTCGGAGATGATGAACCGCACGGGGATCTCGTCGTAGAACGACGGGGTCCCCGTCGTCTTCAGATACGCGCCGGCCTTGAAGACGAGTTCGTACTCCCCCGGCTGCAGTTCGCCGCCGAACGGGCCGGGGATGCGGCCGTCGTCGTCGGTGGTGCCGCTCGCGAGGTCGACGCGCATCGCGCCGACGACCTGGACGAGCGTCACCGCGATACCGGCTGCCGGGACGCCGCAAGCGACGTCGAGCACGTGGGTGGAGAGCGTCATGGCGTCTTGGCTCCTTGCGAGATCCACGCGCCCAGGGTGGCGCGTTCGGCGTCGGTCATGTCGGTGACGTTGCCCAGCGGCATCGCTTTCGCGTCGACCGCCTGCATGCGGATGCGCTGCGCGTTGGCCGCGATGCGTTCGGGGGTGTCGAGCAGCACGCCGGCGGGCGCGATCGCGAAGCCGGGCCGCGTGGGATGCGCGGCGTGGCAGACGGCGCAGCGCTGCGCGACGATCGGCCGGACGGTCGCGAACGTCACGACGGGCGCGTCCGCCGCCGGTGCGGGCGGCCGCGGCGCGATCGCGACGGCGGTTATCGCCAGGATCGCGAACGCCGCGATCGGCAAGCCGATCACGAGTCTCTGCTTGTGGGTGAGGACGAAGAAGTAGCGGACCAGGACGCCGGCCACCGCGATGGCGGCGAGCACCAGCCACCCGTTGGCGTTCTGATACGTCATCGGGTAGTGGTTGCTGATCATGATGAAGAGCACCGGCAACGTCAGATAGGTGTTGTGTACCGAGCGGATCTTGCCGAGCTGGCCCGGGCGCGGGTCGGGCTGCTGCCCCGCGCGGATCTGCGCGAGCATCTTCTTCTGGCCGGGGATGATGACGAAGAAGACGTTGGCGACCATGATCGTGCCGATGATCGCGCCGACGTGGATGTAGGCCGCGCGCGCGCTGAAGAGGTGGAACAACGCCCAGTCGGCGGCGAGCAAGAAGACGGAGATCGCGCCTGCCAGCACGCGCGGATCGCTGCCGAGCAGACGGCACAATCCATCGTAGACGAGCCATCCGAGGATCAGCGATGCGATGCTGACTAGGATCGCGCTTGCGGGCGTGAGGACCATCACGCTCTTGTCGATCAGGAACGTATCGGCCCCGACCCAGTAGATCAGCGCGAGCATCGCCATGCCGGAGATCCACGTGGAGTAGGCTTCCCACTTGAACCAGTGCAGGTGCTCGGTCAGCGGCTCGTTCTTCGGGCCGGTCAGGTACTTCTGGTTGTGGTAGAAGCCGCCGCCGTGGACGCTCCACAGCTCGCCGCTCACGCCGTTGGCGGCGTCGGCGGCGTCGGCCGGCTTGACCAGATGGTTGTCCAGCCAGATGAAAAAGAACGAGGCGCCGATCCACGAGATGCCGGCGACGAAGTGGAACCAGCGGACGAGCAGATTGAGCCAATCCAGGACGTAGGGAAGCATCAGGCGTGGGCCTCTAGGGCGTCGAGTAAGCGAAGGCGCGCGATCTTGCCGATCTCGCCCAAGGCGGTCGCGACCTCGGTCGCGCGGTCGTTGGCGCCGCGCGTCTGCAGGGCGGCCAGGATGGACGCGGTGTCGTGCTCGCGGGCGCAGATCACGAACGGGAAGGCGAAGCGCGCGCGATAGGCGGCGTTGAGCGCGTCGAAGCGCTCCAGCTCGGCGGGAGAAAGCCGGTCCAGGCCGGCCGCGGCCTGTTCGCCGGTCGAGGCCGCCGTCAGACGGCCCTCGCGCGCGACCTTCCCGGCCAGGTCCGGATGGGCGACGATCAGGGCGATCTTCCGATCGTCGGAGGCCGCGTCGAGGACCGCGAGCATGGCGGCGTGGAGCGCGTCGACGTTTGCGAACGGGCGTTGCGGCCAGGCCGTCTCGGCGATCCAGGGCGAGTGCTCGAACGCGAAGCCGACCGCCGCGACGAATGCGTCGCGATCCAGGCCGTTAAGCTCGGCAATCGTCATCCCGCGCATTTCGCGAGGCCGCACAGGTTTTCCGGCGCGTGACGGATGAATCTCGGGCAACCGCTGGAGGGTTGCCCGTGCATCTGACCACGCTCGACTGGGTCATCATCGTCGTCTCGGTCCTCATCATGTTCGTGCCGGCGATCATGCTGGCGAGACGAGCGGGGAAGAACACCTCGGAGTTCTTCGCGGCCGGCCGGCAGGCGCCGTGGTGGCTGATCGGCGTGTCGCTGGTCGCGACCACCTTCAGCACCGATACGCCCAACCTGGTCACCAACATCGTCCGTCAGAACGGCGTGAGCGGCAACTGGCAGTGGTGGGCGTTCTTGCTGATCGGCATCGGCACGGTGTTCTTCTACGCGCGGCTGTGGCGCCGCAGCGGCGTTATGACGGACCTCGAGTTCTACGAACTTCGCTACTCCGGGACGGAGGCGAAGGTGGTCCGCGGATTCCGGGCCGTCTACCTCGGCCTGATCTTCAACTGCATCATCCTCGGGACGGTCTGCCTGGCGGCGGCGAAGATCGCGAGCGTCCTGTTCGGCACGCCCGAACTGACGACGCTGGTCGTCGTCGCGATCTTCCCGGTCATCTTCGCCTCGATGTCGGGCCTGTGGGGCGTGATGGTGACCGACATGATCCAGTTCTGCATCACCATCACCAGCGCGTTCGCGGCGGCGTTCTTCGCGCTGCACGCGCCGGGCGTCGGCGGCCTGTCGGGTCTGCTCGGGCACATCCAGGCCGCGCATCCGCAATGGCTCGGCGTGCTGCCGGACTTCCAGCACGATTGGCCGGCCGCGGTCGCGGTCTTCATCATCCCGCTCACCGTGCAGTGGTGGTCGACCTGGTATCCGGGCAGCGAACCGGGCGGCGGCAGTTACGTCGCGCAGCGTATGCTCGCGGCCAAGACGGAGAAGGACTCGGTCTTCGGAACGTTCTTCTTCCAAGCCGCGCACTACGCGCTGCGGCCGTGGCCGTGGATCCTGGTGGCGCTCGCGTCGACCATGGTCTATCCCGACGTCGCCTCGATCGCGCGGCACTTCCCCGGCGTTCCGAAGGAACTGCTCGGCGACGACGTCGGCTATCCCGCGATGCTCGTCTTCCTGCCGGCGGGCTTCGCCGGCTTCATGGTCGCGGGGCTGTTCGCGGCCTGCCGCTCGACGCTGGAGACGCATCTCAACTGGGGAACGTCGTATCTCGTGCACGATCTGTACGCGCGGTTCATGGCACCCGGCCGCACCGAGAAGCACTACGTCATGGTCGCCCGGCTCGTCACGATCGCGATCATGGTCTGCGCGATCGTCGTGACGCTCGGCCTGCGCACGGCCAGCGATGCGTTCCACATCCTGCTCAATATCGGCGCGGGCACGGGCCTGGTCTACCTGCTGCGCTGGTTCTGGTGGCGGGTCAACGCCTGGACCGAGATCGCCGCGATGGTCGCGTCGTTCGTGGTGGCGACAACCTTCCATTTCGCGAACTTCGGGGTCGGCCCGAACTGGGAGCTGATCCTGACGGTCGGTATCACCACGATCGTGTGGCTCGCGGCGACCTTCCTCACCAAGCCCGTCGACGAAGCCACGCTGGTGTCGTTCTACAACAAGGTCCGTCCGGCCGGACCGGGCTGGGCGCGCATCCGGGCGGCGCACGGGCTGCCGCAGTCGCCCGACAATCTCGGGCTGGCGTTCGGCGCGTGGGTCGCGGGCGTCGCGGCGATCTACTGCGCGCTCTTCGGAGCCGGCGCGTTCGTGTTCGGCAACGCGATGCAAGGATGGATCTTCACGGTCGTGTGCGCGCTGGCGGTGTTCTCGCTGGTGCGCCTGACCCACGCGCTCTTCGGGACCGACGCGGTTGTCAGCGCGCAATCCTAAGCCGCGCCACCTCGGCTACCTGATCCCGTTAGCGGCGGCGGTGGGCGTCGCGCTGATCGCGGGATTCGCGGCGCCTGGCTGGATGGACGTCTTGGCGCGCGGCGTCTTCGCGTACGACGCGGCTGCGCTGGTGATGCTCGGGCTGGAATGGCGGGTCGCGATGCAAAGCGATCCGGCGATCACGAAGAAGCGAGCGGCGGCCGAGGATCCGGGCCGGGTGGCGATCACCGCCGTGGTCGTGGTGAGTTCGGCCGCCGGGCTGGTCGCCGCGGTGGCGATCCTCGGCGCCGGTGCGGGCGCGCACGGCGACGCGATCGCGCGCGTGGTCGCGTACGCCCTGGCGTTCTCGGCGGTGGTGCTGGGCTGGATGATGATCCATACCGCGTTCACGTTCCGGTACGCCCATCTCTACTACCGCGACGACGAAGCGCCGCCCGGGCCGGATCGGGGGCTGAAGTTCCCGGGCCGCGAGCAGCCGAACGATTTCGACTTCGCCTACTTCTCGCTGGTCCTGGGGATGACGTTCCAGGTCTCGGACGTCCAGATCACCTCGCGCCGGATCCGCCGCCTCGCGCTCGCGCATGCGTTGATCTCGTTCGCGTACAACGCATCGATCTTCGCGTTCACCGTCAACGTCGTCGCGAGCCTCCTCAAAGGCGGGTAGGCCCGCGACGGGTTCGGGCTACGGCGTCGGTTGCGGCGCCGGGGTGACGGGTGCCATCGGGGCGAGCGGCGGGGTGGCCGGGATCATCGGGTGCGGGTGGCGCAGCATCATCATCGGGGCGCCCATCGGCTCCCGGCCGGCCGCCAGATGCATCAGGATCTCGCCCGCCGTCATGCTGTGATGCATGCGTTCCATCGCATGGCCGCCATCCGGCAACACGAACATCGTCACGTGCCGGTCGCCGCCCATCGGTGGCATCGGCGGCGCGCCGGCCGGCGGAGCGCCTTCGCGGGCCATGGGCGGCATCATCGTCTTCATCTGGCTCATCATCTGCGCCATCGCGGCGGAGTGGATCGCCAGGATCTTCGACTTCTCGGACGCCGACAGGGTCGCGTCGAGCTTCGCGGTCGCGGCCTTCGGATCGGGATTCGCCGCCACCGCGAGCTGGCCGATCAGGTTGGCCAGATACGCCTTGTGGGCGGGCGTCAGCGCGGCCAGGATCTTGGCGCGGGTCGCCTTATGCGCCGCTTCGGCTTTCGCCATCGCGGCCTGCAGCTTGGCCATCTGCGCTTGCATCGCGGCCATATCGGCCGGCGACCACGTCATGTGGTGACGCATGTGCTCCCCGGGGGCCATGGGAGCGGTCGGGCCGGTCGCAGGCGGCGCCGGGGGCGGCGTCTGCGCGAGCGCGGCGGCCGGAAGTACGAGCAGAGCCGCCAGGAGGAGGGAGGCCTTGTTTCTCATGCCTCCATGTTGGCACCTAAGATATAAGGCCACCTGTGAGGCCCTTGCCGGGTTCGCCCGAGGAGAGTATATTAAAAATATCATATTCCACCGCCCGGAGAATCGACGATGAGCACCTACCAGGCCCCCCTGCGCGATATGCAGTTCGTCCTGAACGAACTGGCCGGCGTCGCGGACGTCGCCAAGCTTCCCGGCTACGGCGACACGCTCGACGTGGTCGATTCGATTCTCGAAGAGGCGGCCGCCTTCGCGACCGGCGTGCTCGACCCGCTCAACCGCGTCGGCGATAAGGAAGGCTGCACGTGGGAGAACGGCAACGTCAAGACGCCGACCGGATTCAAAGAGGCCTACAAACAATTCGCGGGCGCGGGCTGGATCGGCTTGCCGGTCCCCGAGGAGTATGGCGGTCAGGGGCTGCCGCAGCTGATGCTCGGGCCGACGCTCGAGATGTGGAACGGCGCCAACGTCGGGTTCGCCAACGGACCGTTGCTCAATCAGGGCGCGATCGAAGCGATCGAACTGTGCGGCTCGGACGAACAGAAGCAGCGCTACATCCCGAACCTGGTGAGCGGCAAATGGACCGGCACCATGTGCCTGACCGAACCGCAGGCCGGCTCGGATCTCGCGCAGGTGCGCACCAAGGCCGTCCCGGAGGGCGATCACTATCTGGTCACGGGCTCCAAGATCTTCATCACGTTCGGCGAGCACGATATGGCCGAGAACATCATCCACCTGGTGCTCGCGCGTCTGCCGGACGCGCCGGAAGGCACGAAGGGCATCTCGCTCTTCATCGTGCCCAAGGTCAACGTCAACGCCGACGGGTCGCTGGGCGAACGCAACGACGTGGTCTGCGCCTCGATCGAGCATAAGCTCGGGATCAACGGCAATCCGACCTGCACCATGAACCTCGGCGAGAAGTCGAACGGCGCGACGGGCTATCTGGTCGGCGAGGCCAACCGCGGGCTCGAGTACATGTTCATCATGATGAACGCCGCCCGCTTCTCGGTCGGCGTGCAGGGGCTCGCGATCGCGGATCGCGCCTACCAGCACGCGCTCGAGTACGCCAAGGAACGGGTGCAGAGCCGCGACTCGGCCGCTCGCAATCCGCAGTCGGTCCGCATCATCGAACATCCGGACGTGCGGCGCATGCTGATGAGCATGAAGTCGCAGATCGAGGCGATGCGCGCGCTCTCGTACGTCACCGCCGCCTCGCTCGACTACGCCCACAAGCACCCCGACGAGAAGGTCCGCAAGGAGCACAAGGCGTTCATCGAGCTGATGATCCCGATCGTCAAGGCCTGGTGCACCGAGACCGCGCAAGAGGTCTGCTCGACCGCGCTCCAGGTCTTCGGCGGCATGGGCTACGTGGAAGAGACCGGCATCGCCCAGCAGTACCGCGACGTCCGCATCACGACCATCTACGAAGGCACCACCGGGATCCAGGCGCTCGACCTGGTCGGCCGCAAGCTGATCCGCGACATGGGCGCGACCGTCACCGCGGTGCTCAAGCAGATGCAGGCGTTCGCCAAGACCTTGGAAGGCGACGACGAGCTCAAGGGCATCGCCGATGCGTTCGGCAAGAGCCTAGCCGCGCTCGCGGAGACCTCGCAGTGGATCGGCATGAATGCGATGGGCGATCTGCGCAAGGCGTTCGCGTGCTCGGTCCCCTACCTCAAGCTGTGGGGCATCACCGCGGCCGGCTGGCAGATGGCGCGCGCCGCGCAGATCGCCAAAGGCAAGACCGGCGGCCCGGACGGCGAGTTCTACAAGACCAAGATCGCGACCGCGCAGTTCTACGCGACCCACGTGCTCACGCAGGGCGCCTGGCTCAAGCGCCAGATCATCGACGGCGCCGGCGACGTGATGACGGTGACCGAGGCCCAGTTCGACCTCGATCGCAAGATGACGGTCACCGCATAGTGCGCGTCGGCATCGAAGATCGCGGCTCCGTCCGCGTCATCACGCTCGACAATCCGCCGGTCAACGCGCTCTCGTTCGCGTACTCGGCAGAACTGCTCGAGGCCGTGCGGGCGGCCGAGGCCGACGCGAACGTCCGCGCCGTCGTCTTCACCGGCGCGAACGGGCTGTTCTCCGGCGGCGCCGACGTCAACGACTTCAGCACCGAACCGACGCCCGAGACCAAGACCGTGCGCGACGTGATCGCGGCGGTCGAAGCCGGTAGCAAGACGTACGTCGCGGCCATCGACGGCAACGCGCTCGGCGGCGGCTTCGAGCTCTCGCTCGCCTGCGATTACCGCGTCGCCACCAAGACATCGAAGGTCGGGCTGCCCGAGATCAAGCTCGGCCTGCTGCCCGGCGCGGGCGGCACGCAGCGTCTGCCGCGCCTGATCGGCGCGCAAGCGGCGCTCGAGTTCATGCTCAAGGGCTCATCGAACCCCGCCGACAAGGCGCTCAAGCTCGGCGCGCTCGACGAAGTCGTCGACGGCAATGCGGTGGACGCCGCGGTCGCGCTGGCGGAACGGGTGCTCGCGAGCGAGCCGAAGCGTCGCGTCTCCGCGCGCAAGGCGATCATCGGCAAAGGCATCACGGCGCAGGCCGGGCCGTTCGTCGTCTCGGCCGCCCACAAGATGGTCCCGCCCGAAGAGAACGGCGGGTTCGCCGCGCATAAGCTGATCGACGCCGTCGAAGCGGCCGTCGAATTGCCGTTCAATTTCGGCATCGCACGCGAAGCGCGCCTGTTCGAAGAGCTGGTCCGCTCGGAGCCGTCCGCGGCGCTACGCCACATCTTCTTCGCGGAACGCGAACTCACCAAGATCCCGTCCTTCGAGACGCCTCCTTCGTCGGCTCCTCAGGATGACAGGGCTCCGACCGAGATCAGATCTGCAGGGGTGGTGGGCGCCGGCACGATGGGCACCGGCATCGCGATCGCGTTCGCGACGGCCGGCATTCCGGTGGTCGTGGTCGACTCCAACGACGGCGCGGTCGAGAAGGCCAAGCAGACGGTCTTCGGCATGTTCATGTATCAGGTGCAGAAGGGCAAGCTCACGCAAGAGGAGGCCTGGAAGCGCGCGCAGTCGATCGTCTTCACCGAGGACTACGCGGAACTGGCGGACGTCGACGTGGTCGTCGAAGCGGTCTTCGAGAGCATGGACGTCAAGAAGCAGGTCTTCGCCAAGCTCGACGATGTCGTCAAGCCCGGCGCGATCCTCGCGTCGAACACGTCGACGCTGGACATCGACGAGATGGCCTCGGTCACCAAGCGCCCCGACAAGTTCGTCGGCCTGCACTTCTTCGTGCCGGCGAACATCATGCCGCTGCTCGAGATCGTGCGCGGCAAGGACACCTCGCCGCAGACCATCGCGACCGCGTTCAAGCTCGGCAAGACCTTGCGCAAGACCTCGGTGCTCTCGGCCAACGCGTTCGGCTTCATCGGCAACCGGATGGTCATCGACTACGCCGGGGCCGCCAACGCGATCGCCGAAGAGGGCGTCTCGCCCTGGCGCATCGACGGCGTGATGAAGAAGTTCGGCTTCCCGATGGGACCGTTCGCGATGAGCGATCTCTCCGGCATCGACGTCGGTTGGCACATCGCCAAGGCGCGCCCGGACCTGGTCACGTCGCGCACCCACGTGGTCGACCGCCTGGTCGAGATGAAGCGCCTCGGACAGAAGACCATGGGCGGCTACTTCAAATACGACAAGGCCGTCGGCAAGGGCCGCGAACCGATCCGCGATCCCGAGATCGAGGCGCTCTATGCCGACGAGGCCAAGAAGGCCGGCATCGCGCCGCGCGAGTACACCGACGATGAGATCCGCGACCGTTTGATCGGCGCGCTCTCGACCCGCGGCAAAGACCTGCTCGAGCAAGGCGTCGCGCTGCGCTCGGGCGACATCGACATCGTCTACGTCTACGGGTACGGATTCCCACCCCACCGCGGCGGCCCGATGTGGTACGCCGACCCCGCCTCGCCGTCCAAGGAGCGCGTGTCATGAGTCATGGATTCCTCACAAAATATCACTCGTCTTTTCGCCCGACTCATCGTCGCTCTTCGGTCACAACGCAACGGCGTTGCTCCCTCATCGCTCCTCGATTCGACCAAAAATACTTCGCGATCTTTTGCAAGGAACGCCTGACTCATGACACGTCCCATGCGTGAGGCGGTACTCGTCTCGGCCGCCCGCACGCCGATCGGCAGGGCCTTTCGCGGCGCCTTCAATCAGACGCCGGGCGCGACGCTCGGCGGCCACGTCGTGCAGCACGCACTCCTGCGCGCCGGCGTCGATCCGGGCGAAGTCGAAGAGGTCATCATGGGCAGCGGTCTGCCCGAGGGCGCGACCGGCAACAACATCGGCCGGACCAGCGCGCTGCGCGCCGGTTGTCCGGTCGGCGTCGCCGGTTCGACGGTCAGCCGGTTCTGCGCGTCCGGCCTGGACGCGATCGCCTCGGGCGCCAACCGCGTGATGGTCGACGGGGCCGACATCGTCGTCGCCGGCGGCGTCGAGTCGGTCTCCATGGTCCAGAACGAGCTGAACATGAAGTTCTACACCGAGGAGTGGCTGTTGCGTCACGTCCCCGACGTGTACATGCCGATGCTCTACACCGCCGACAACGTCGCCAAGAAATACAAGGTCTCGCGCGAGTCGCAGGACGAGTACGCGTTCCAGTCCCAGCAGCGCACCGCCGCCGCGCAGGCGGCGGGCCGGTTCGACGCGGAGATCGTCTCGCTGCCGACCTGGAAGTTCGTGCAGGATAAGGAGACGGGCGCCGTCACCGAAGAGCACGTCGTGCTGACCAAGGATGAAGGCAATCGTCCCGACACGCAGCTGGCCGGTCTGGCCGGCCTCAAGGGCGCCGTTCCCGGCATCGACGACACCAGCATCACCGCCGGCAATTCGTCGCAGCTCTCCGACGGCGCGGCCGCCGTCGTGGTGATGGACTCCAAGCTCGCGCAGCAGCGCAACCTCGAACCGCTCGGCATCTATCGCGGCTTCGTCGCGCGCGGCTGCGAGCCGGGCGAGATGGGCATCGGCCCGGTGTTCGCCGTTCCCGACCTGCTCAAGCGCAACGGGCTGACGATGGACGACATCGGGCTGTGGGAGCTGAACGAAGCGTTCGCGGTGCAGACGGTCTATTGTCGCGACACCCTGGGCATCCCGAACGACCGCTTCAACGTCGACGGCGGCGCGATCTCGATCGGGCACCCCTACGGCATGAGCGGCGCGCGCATGGTCATGCACGCCCTGATCGAAGGCAAACGCCGGGGCGTCAAATACGTCGTCGTGACGATGTGCGTCGGCGGCGGCATGGGCGCCGCGGGGCTGTTCGAGGTCGCGTAGTATCGGCGGGCGCTACGGGGTGGCGTCGAGATCGAGCGAGGCGAAGTCGATCCAGAGCGTGCCGGGTGAGAAGAAGCCGTGCGAGATGACGCCGCCGACGGCGAAGGGGAACATCGCGAGCGGTGACCCTTCCGGCGTGTAGAGGCCTCGCACGTCGGTCCGAGCGACCCCGCTTAGCGTGACGCTTTTCGCGACGAATGGTATCGTCGTGATCGGGCCGCCGCCGCCGATCCCCTGCGATGCGTGGGCCGTGTCGAGGACGATGCCGGCTCTTTTGATCGTTTCGGCGCTCGGCATCACGCCGCCACCGGCCAGACCGGTGTCGACGAGGAACAGCATCGGCACGCCGTTCATCGTCCCGTGGGCGAAGAGGAAGTGGTCGCCGACGAACCACAGCTTGACGTAGTTGCCGAGCCGTGCGAGCGCGCTGTTGCGCGGCATGAGCACGAGCTGGGAGTTCTTGTAGTCCAGGGTCACGATGAAGTGCAGCAGAAAGCCGGTGCCGACGATTCCATCGATGCGCGTAGCGCCGCCGAACGGAAGCGGTCGGGTCGGGAGCGCGCCGGCCGGCACGTTCGGAAAATCGACGCCGCCGATCGTGAACGTCGCCAACGTCGTCCGCGAGACCGCCGCCTTGCGCCCGCCCGCGAACGTGCCGACGCCGCCGTCGGTCAACGTCGCCCCTACCTCTTTGGCGAACTCCGGGTCGACGATGACGTCGGGTGCGCCCGTGTCGATGACGAAATGCGCGGTCTTGCCGTTCACCGCGACGGCGACGATCGGCAGCGGATCGCGTCGGACGAACGGTATCCGAAGCGTACGCATCTTCAGCGCGTCGTCGTACGGACCGGGCGCCCACTCGACGCGGCGCGCTTTTACTTGATCGAGATAGCGCCGCGCGTCGGCGGCGATGGCCGGATCCGTTGCGGCGACGTCGAGGTCGCGCTCGGCGGCATCGAAGTCGTTGCGATAGAGTTCGAGACGTCCGAGGCCGAGGCGCGCGGCGGCGCTTTTCGGGTCGTCCGTCACGGCTTGCGCGTAGGCGGCCTGGGCGGCTTCGAAGTCGCCGGCCTTGTAGGCGGCGGCTCCCCGATCGAGGGCGGAGGCGAGTAGTAGGGCTGCGATCATGGCCGCATCCTAGCACCCGGTTGTGCGGACGTTGTGAAGATGCGGGCTAGTTGCGCAGCGGCTCTCCGGTGGCCAGCATGTGTTCCATGCGCGCGCGCGTCTGCGGGGTGAAGATCAGCGACTCGAACCATTCGGTCTCGAGATCGAGCATCTCGTTCTGCGAGATGTTGCGCGGCGGTCCGCCCCCGCCGGTGAGGATGGTGGCGATCGCGCGCGCGATCCGCCCGTCGTGCTCGGTCGCCTCGCCGCTCGCGACGCGCGCCGAGATCTGAGCGTCGACCGCGCCGAACCCCATCTCGCCGAGCACCGGGATGGCGGCCCGCTGTTCGGGCGCGACGTAGCCGTTGGCGAGCGACACGACGCGGGCTTTCGCATCCGCGATCAGCAGGCTCACGTCCGCCGTGACGCGGTCGAGCGGGCCGAGGAAGAGCAGGCGGCGTGCGCTCTCGGCGTCGCCGCTGCGTTTCGCGAAGACGATCGTCTCGAAGGCGTGGCGCAGCGCCAGGTCGGGCCGCTCGACGCCGAAGTGCTCGACCGCGCGGGCGTACAACTCGCTGGTGCCGCCGAGGTCAGGCAGGATGCCGACCGCCGCTTCCGGCAGGAACGCGCGCAGGCCCTCGTGCGCCTGGATCCGATCGCAATACATCGACAGTTCGAGCGCGCCGCCGACCGTCAGGTTGAACGGCGCGGCCACGACCGGGAACGGACACGTCCGTACGCCGGTAGTGACGCCCTGGAAGCGCTTGGCCGCTTTGCGGAACGCTGCGCGATCGTCGCCGACCGCGTCGAGCAGCGAGAGTATCCATTGCAGGTTCGCGCCGAACGAGAAGTTGGTGCCCTGATTGCCGATCACGAGACCGCGATACGATCCCGGGATGATCTCGAACGCGCGCTCTGCGATGGTCAGCGTATCGCCGTCGAGCGTGTTACCCTTCGAGTGGAACTCCAGACACAGCACGCCGTCGTCGAGGTCGAGCAGCGACGCGCCGGCCGTCGTCGCGATGACGCGGCGCGGGTCGGCGTGGAGCTTCTCGAGCGTCGGGAAGGCGTGGACCATGAGCGCCTCGTTCCCGAGGCCGCCCATCCACCCTTTTGTAATGGTTCGGTAAAGGCGGCGGCTATTATCTTAATGGACCGGAGTCATTCCTGGTAGACTCCGGGCATGCGGAACAAGCTCTTCGTCGCAGCCCTGGCGGTTGCCGTTTCTCTCCCGGTCACGTGTCTTGCCACCATGGTCGATGCGACGCTCATCCCGGATGGCACCTACGGCGTCACCGTCGAGAAGGTGCTCGACGCGGCCCACGTCACCGTCGGCATGGTCGGCGGTCTCGAAGCCACCCTCACCGCCGGCGCAAACGTGCACTTCGATCAGGTCAAGCCGGCCTCGCACATCAAGATCACCGTCCTCAAGGGCAAGGTCCTGGCCTTCACCCAGTAGACCCCAAGGGTCTCTCTGTACAACAAAGCCGCCGGGCCTCGCTCGGCGGCGTTTTCTTTTCGGTCGCCGAAGAGAGAAAGACACATGATGACGACGCATCGTATCCAGGCCGCTCTGGCCGCCCTCGTCCTGCTGGCCGGCCTCGGCATCTCACCCGCCCGCGCGGCCTCGCTGCCGGCCGAGACCGCCTACAACGTCCGCGAGAGCTATCGGCTGCTCTCGACCAGCTACTACAAGCCGGTCGACGGCGCCGTCCTGCTCGACGGCGCGCTCGCCGGACTGACGAACCAGGCCCACCGCAAAGGCGTGCGCCTGGCGCTGCCGGCCCTGCACGATCTCGATACGACCGTCGCGTTGAACCGGCTGGACGCTGCGATCGCGGCCGCGGCGGTGCGCCTGCACGTCACGCCGACCGACGCGTCGTACTTCGCGATCGACGGCATGGCCAAGGCCGTCGGCGACAAGTACACCGTCTTCCTGACGCCGAGCGACCTCAAGCAGTTCCGCGACGCGCTCGATCCGGAGAAGATCTCGGGCATCGGCGTGATCGTTGCGCCGGACACCGCGACCGGATACATCCAAGCCGCCTACGTGATGCCCGGGACGCCCGCCGACAAGGCCGGCCTGCAGGGCGGCGACGACATCGTCTCGGTCGACGGCATCAGCACCAAGGGCATGCAGCAAGACGGCGTCACCAAGATCCTGCGCGGACGGACGGGCACCATCGCCCACGTCGGCACGGCGCGCGCCGGCACGACGCTCCCGACGGTCGCGATCGTGCGCGCCCAGGTCTCGCCGCCGACGGTCATCTATCGCATGCTGCCCGACCACGTCGGATATCTCGCGGTCTTCGCGTTCGGCCAGGAGACCCCGGATCAGTTCGGTCTCGCGCTGCAGCGCGTGCGCGACCAGGGCGCGCAGTCGCTGGTCGTCGATTTACGCAACAACGGCGGAGGCTACGTGCGCTCGGCCGTGCAGATCGCGCAGAACTTCATCGCGAACAAACCGCTGTTGACGGTCGAACAGCGCGGCGTACCCGACCAGACCGTCACCGCCGACGACGTCGCGACCGTCTCGCTACCGATGGCGGTGCTGGTGAACCAGTACTCGGCGTCCGCTTCCGAGATCGCGGCCGGCGCACTGCAGGACGACGGCGCGGCCATGCTGGTCGGCGCCAAGACGTTCGGCAAGGGCGTGATGCAGGACGTCACGCAGCTCTCGGACGGCTCGGCCATCAAGATCACGATCGCGCACTACCTGACCCCGTCCAATCGCGACATCAACCTCAAAGGCATCGTGCCCGACGTGCTCGTAGAGGAGAACAAGGACGCGCGCTTCGGCGATCCGGTCCACGACGCGCAGTTGCGCGCCGCGCTGGGAGCGCTGCAGAAGAAAGTCGCCGTCAAGTCTCCGTAGACCGCCGCTCATTGGAGGGTCGACCATGGACGCCGCCGCTCAGTACGCTCTCGCCTACGCGCTGACCACCAGCGCCGGACTGCGCGGATTGCTGACCCTAGCGGTCGTCTCGGTGGCCGTGCACTTCAACTGGCTGCACGCGCCCGACGCGTTCACCTGGCTCGGTTCGACCACGGTGACGATCGTGCTGGTCGCGGTCGCGCTGGTCGACTTCGTCGGCGACAAGATCCCGGTCGTCGATCACGGACTGCACGCGCTCAACCTGGTCGTCAAACCGGCGGCCGCCGCGATCCTGGTCGGCGGTGCGGTGCATCCGCACTCGGGCGGCGAGCTGATCACGCTGATGGTGCTCGGCTCGCTCAACGCGCTCGGCGTGGCCGGCGCGTCGGCCGCGATCCGCGGCACGTCGACCGCGACCACCGGCGGCATCGCCAATCCGTTCGTGAGCCTGTTCGAAGATGCGGTGGCCGGCGTCACCATCGTGCTCGGCTTCATCGCGCCGCTGGTCGCGGCCGCGCTCGCGCTCGTGCTAACGGTGCTGGTGGTGCGAATGGGTTGGGGTGCTTGGCGGACCGTCCGGACCACCTAGCTCGCCGCGAATGAAGCGCACCAGCTTCACGCGCGTCCCGTTCTTCGCGAACGTCACCGAGTCCATCAGCCGTCGCATGATGTAGATCCCGAAGCCCCGATTGCGATCGTCCGGTCCGATCTCGTCGGCATCCGGCGGAGCGTCGAAGCCCTCGCCGCTGTCCTGGATCTCGATGCGGATCTCGTCGTCTTGGAACGAGCAGGCGACCGAGAAGCCGCCGTTGCGGCGACCGCGACCGTACTCCGAGGCGTTGCTGAGCGCTTCGCCCGCCGCCAGCCGGATGTCCGCGATCGCCTCGTCGTCGAACCCGCACAAGCGCGCGAAGGACGCGATCGCAGTGCGAGCGAGCGCTACGTTGCGCGGCTCGTTGGTAAAGGTCGCCCGGTAATTCGGGATCACGCGTCCCTCAGGTCTCTCACCCCTTCGAGTTACCCGGCCCCACCGAACGCAAACGGGGCAAGCGAGCGAATCCGCGGCCTAGTAGTAGCTGGCGCGCTCGGCGGCCATCGCGTCGAACGCCCCGGCGAACGGCTGGACGGAGATGAAGATGAAGGAGACGGCGGAGAAGAGGATCGTGATGAGTGGCGATAGCGCCGTCCCGATCCCGAAGAGCGCGAGCACCCGATGGTCGCGAGGATGAGCTTCACCGTGCGCAGCGCGTCGGCATCGCCGATGGCGGCCTTCCCGCAGAACGACCACACCAGGAGCCCAAGAACGACCGGGATGAGGGCGAAGAGAAACGCGACCGGATTGAAGAACGCGGGCCCGAGGCGGCCAAAGCTGAAGACGGCGATGCAGAGAAGCAGCGCCTCGAGGGCCATCAGCGCCCCGAACGAGTACCGAATCGTGTTGAGGGTCCTCGCGACCACGGCCGTTCTCGGCCCGAAACAGTCCTGGCAGAGGATACCCGAGGACGGCGACCCGCACGAGGTACAGAACGGCAATGTAGACTTCCCCACAAGCGACTTTTCCGCGACGTTCAAGAGGCACCCGGGGCGGACCTAGATAACGTTGCGCTCTCGGGCGATTAGCTCAGTTGGTAGAGCGCCTGCTTTACATGCAGGATGTCGGCGGTTCGAGCCCGTCATCGCCCACCATTACATAGAGGCACGTGTGAACGTCAGGATCGATTCGCTAGCGGACGGCGTCGTCGTCGTCACGATGGCGCGGCCGGAGAAGCGCAACGCGCTCTCGCTGGAGATGATGCGCGAATTGATCGCGGCGTTTCGCGACGCGGCGGCATTGAAGACCACGCGCGCGTTCGTGCTGCGCGGCGAGGGACCGGCGTTCTCCGCGGGGCACGACCTGCGCGAGATGCAGTGCGCGGAGGCGGCGGGGCATGCCGAGATCTTCGACGTCTGCGTCGAGCTGATGGAGACGATCCAAGCCATCCCGCAGCCCGTCGTGGCCGAGGTCGCGACCATCGCCACCGCGGCCGGCTGTCAGCTGGTCGCGACCTGCGATCTGGCGATCGCGGCGGACGAGGCCCGGTTCGCGACGCCGGGCGTCCGGATCGGCCTGTTCTGCACCACGCCGATGGTCGCGCTGACCCGGGCCATCGGCCGGAAGCGGGCGATGGAGATGCTCCTGACCGGCGACTTCATCGACGCCCCGACCGCCGAGCGCTGGGGGTTGGTCAACCATGTGGTGCCGGCCGGCCGGCTGCACGACGAGGCGCTCGCACTCGCGGGCCGGATCGCGGCCGCGAGTGGCGAGACCGTCGCCCTGGGCAAGAAGGCCTACTATCGCCAGATCGACCTGCCCCAATCGGACGCCTACGCGTACGCCAAGGACGTGATGGCCCGTAACGCCGGTATGGAAGACGCCGCCGAGGGCATCGCCGCTTTCGTCGAAAAACGGCCGCCGAAATGGCACACGTAAGGCCCCGTTCATACCAAATTCTTACGATGCCGTAAGATTGAAGCGAGGGTACTTCCCATGGTCCGCGAATCGTGGTATTAGTAAGTTCGTGAATCGACCGGTGGGCGCGATTCCGGACCGGTAAACCCAAAAAACGTCGCCCACACCCGGTATGCGGGAAACCGCATACGCGACGGCACAAGGCCCGCCTCTGGCGGGCCTTGTGTTATGACTTGGCGGGCCTCCCATAGCCCCAGGGCGAAGGTTTTGCCCCCGTGAAGAGCCTGCCGTCATCGACGCGCTATGCCGCGTTCGTCCTCCTCGTTGCCCTGCTGGCTTCGCTGGCCGTCGCCGCCTTCCGATTCCAGATCGAGCGCCACACGCGCCACGTCGAGATCGCGATGGACTACAACGACTTCATCCAGCTCGCCAAGTCGTACGACTATAAGCCCGACGCCTTCCTGATCGCGCTCCGGCGCGCCGGCCTGACCTCGCTCGCCCTCTCCGAGGAGCTGGGCGCCAACGTCGGGGCGGACGGGGACGTCAACATGCTGACCGGCACCCAGGTGCTCGACCAGGCGCGGCTCTCGCCGATCGCCGACCCGACCCTGGCCGGACTCGTGAAGACCGGAGCGGTCAAGCCCGACGTCGTCTACCTGCAGATCTACGACCGGCCGACCTTCGACCGCTACATGCGGATGCTGCCGCTGCACTTCGAGGCGAAGTCGATCAAGGTGCTGCGCGCCACCGCGCCGTGGCTGATCGCGGTCCACACCCAGATCGATTTCTTCGGCAACGTCTCGCTCGGCATCCCGGCCGATCAGTTGGCGCTCGCGCGCCGGCTCGGGCTCGAGATCGTCCCGCGCTTCCAGAACGACGAACGCTATCGGGCGCCGCAGATCGCCAAGCTGTTCGCGAGCCTGGGTGGCGACAGGCGCGTCTCGACCGCGATCTTCTTCGGCCTGCGCAATCAGGTGGTCGGATTCCCGGACCACATCGACGACACCGCGCAGATCTTCAAGGACCACAAGTACGCGTTCGGCTCGATCGAGATCTACGACGACAGCCAGATCCAAAAAGGCAACGACACGCTGGCCAAGGACATCCCCGGCCAGACCGTGCGCGTGCTCGCGATCGCCAAGACCGAACTCGACAAGCTGAAGTTCGACGAAGTCGTCGCGCGCTACGTCTTAGGCGTGCGCGAACGCAACGTGCGGGTCGTCTACCTGCGGCCGTTCGGCCACCAGCAAGGCGACCTGAGCATCGAGGCCACCAACGTCGCGATGGTCAAGCAGATCGCCGACGCGCTGCACGACGAAGGCTTCACGCTCGGCCGGGCCGCCCCGATCCCGCAGTATCGCGGCAACAACCGCATCCTGGTCGGCCTGGCGGCATTGGCGCTGCCCTCGCTGCTGGTGTTGCTGCTCGGCTACTTCGGCCGCTACCGCCGGTCGTACGCGATCGCGCTGTACGCCGGCACGATCCTGTTCTATCTGGCCGGCGCATTCAGCTCGCACGACGCGTTCGTGCGCTCGGTGATCGCCCTGCTCTCGGCGCTGGCGTTCTCGGCCGCGGCCTTCCTCGCGATGGCGCGCGCGTTCCGCGAGGATCCCGCGCCCACGACCGGCGCGCAGATCCTGCGAAGCCTGAAGTGGACGCTGCTGGTGGCCGGCGTCGCGATGCTCGGCGCGCTGGTGGTCGTCGGCTTGATGAGCTTCCCGCTCGCGATGGAAGAGATCGAGCGGTTCCGCGGCGTCAAACTGGTGCTGGTCGTTCCGCCCCTGATCGCGCTGTCGCTCTACCTGTTCAGCGGCCGGTTCGGCACGAACGAGAAGCCGGTCGAGATCTTCGGCATGCCGGTCCGCGCCTATCATCTGCTGATCCTGGCGGTCGTGGCGGCGGGCGGCGCGTTCCTGATCATGCGCAGCGGCAATCAGAGCGACATCGCTCCGTCGGCCTTCGAACTCTCGCTCCGGCACGGGCTGACCGCGGTCCTCAACGTCCGGCCACGCTTCAAGCTGTTCTTGTTCGGCGTGCCGATGCTGATGCTCGCGCCCGCGTTGCTCGCGGCGCACCGTCGGGCCGTCGGCTGGCTGATGGCGCTCGGCGCCGGCGTCGGCATCGGCGACATCATCGATACGTTCTCGCACCTGCACACGGCGCTAGCCGTCTCCCTGCTGCGCATCTTCAACGGCCTGTGGGTCGGTGCGATCATCGGCATCCTCGCGATCCTGATCTATCGCGCCGTCGTGCGTCGTCTCGTCCCTCGCACGGCATAGCCGCATGCGGGTGTTGATCTCGGGGTACTACGGCTTCGGCAACCTCGGCGACGAGGCGCTGCTCGACGTCATCGTCACCCAGATCCGCGCGCGCTTTCCCCACGTCGAGATCGACGTGCTCTCGGCCGATCCCGACGGCACGCGCGCCCGCCTCCAGGTCGACGCGACGCCGCGCTGGAGTTCGCGCGACGTGCGGGCGGCGATCGCCCGCGCCGACGTGGTGCTCTCCGGCGGCGGCGGACTGCTGCAGAACGCGACCAGCCTCAAGAGCCTGCTGTACTACGTCGGCATCATCCACCAAGCGGTGAAGGCCCGGCGCAAAACCATGATCTTCGCGCAATCGATCGGGCCGCTCGACGTGTTCGGGCGCTTCGTGGTCCGCGAAGGCTGCAAGGGCATCGCGCGCGCGACCGTGCGCGACGCCCGTTCCAAGGAGCTGCTCGAGTCCGTGCTTCCCTCGATCGCGGTCGAACAGACCGCCGACCCGGTCTTCCTGTACGACGCCGCCGACGACGACGCCGACCTGCGCGCCGAGGGCCTCGGGCCGGAGAGTCGCCCGTACGCGATCTTCAGCGTGCGCAAGGTGCCGGCGCTCAAGGACGGGATCGCACTGCTCGCGCGCGCGGTCGACCGCCTGGCCGACGAGCACGGCATTCGCACGGCCTTCTTGCCGCTCGGCGGGACGGTCGACGCCGAGGTCTCGACCACCGTCATCCGGCTCTGCAAGAGCGGGCCGCTGCTGTTGCCCGAGTGCCCGCTGCCGCGCGCGGCCGCGATCCTGCGGGGCGCCCAGGTGGTGGTCGGCATGCGGCTCCACGCGCTGATCCTGGCGGCGCGCTACGACGTCCCGTTCGCGCCGGTCCCCTACGATCCGAAGGTCCAGTCGCTCTGCGACGACCTGGAGTATCCGCTCGGACCGCTCTGGGTCCCGGGCAAGCCGGTGCCTGCGCCGGAGAGCGCCGACATGCTGATCGACCGTCTGGTGGACCGGCGCGACGCGCTCTCGGCGCACCTGCGGGAGCGCGGCGAAGCGATTCGGGCCTCGGCCGCACGTAATTTCGACGCGCTCGGCGAACTCGTACGCGGATCATGAGCGAGACGGACGATCGCGACTATCGCGCGACCTTGAATTTGCCGCAGACGGAGTTCCCGATGCGCGCCGACCTGCCCAAGCGCGAGCCCGACCGGGTCGCTTGGTGGAAGGAGCGCGGCACCTTCGCGCGCCGGCTGGCGAAGAACAAGGCTGAAGGCAATCCGCATTGGATCCTGCACGACGGTCCGCCGTACGCCAACGGCGAGCTGCACATGGGCCACTTCCTGAACATGGTCCTCAAGGACGTGTTCGTGAAGATCGCGCTGCTGGACGGCAAGCAGACGCCGTTCGTTCCGGGCTGGGACATGCACGGCTTGCCGATCGAGTTGGAGACGCTCAAGCATCTCGGCATCAAGGATTTCCACGCCATCGATCCGCTCGAACTGCGCGAGAAGTGCAAGGAGCGCGCGCTGTACTGGCTCGACCGCCAGCGCGACGTGCGCGTGCGCATGGGCAACTTCGGCGACTGGGACCATCCCTACATGACGATCGCGCCGGAGTTCGAGGCGACCATCGTCGAGACGCTCGCCATTCTCGCCGAGAAAGAGCAGCTCTATCGCGGCCTGCGCTCGACGCTGTGGTGCATCCACGACGAGACCGCGCTCGCCGAAGCCGAGATCGAATACGAGCCCAAGACCAGCCCGAGCGTCTACGTCCGCTTCAGAGCGAACGAGTCGCAGAAAGCTGAGCTGTTGGATAAGCTGTGTCATCCTGAGGGGCGAGCGAATGCGAGCGTCTCGAAGCACGCGCCCCTCAGCGTCCTCATCTGGACGACCACGCCGTGGACGCTGCCCGCCAACGTCGCGATCGCCTTGAGCGCGGATGCCGAGTACGGCCTCTATCGCGTCGGCGACGAACTGCTGGTGCTGGCGACGGCCCTCGCGCCCAAGGCGCTCGGCGATGCGTTCGCGAGCGCGACCCGCATCGGCACCGCGACCGGCGCCCAGCTCGATGGGCTCTCGGTCCGTCACCCGTTCCTGGATCGCGACTCGCTGCTGGTCCTGGCCGACTACGTCGAACTCGAGACCGGCACCGGCGCGGTCCACACCGCGCCCGGCCACGGCGCCGACGACTTCGAGACCGGCGTCAAGTACAATCTGCCGATCCTCAACCCGGTCGACGCGCGCGGCATCTTCACGCTCGACGCCGGGCCGTACGCCGGCATGCACATCTGGAAGGCCAACAAGCGGATCGTCGAGGATCTGCAGGCGAGCGGCGCGCTCTGGCGCGTGCACGAATACGAGCATTCGTATCCGCACTGCTGGCGCTGCCACAACCCGGTGATCTTCCGCGCGACCGCGCAGTGGTTCATCTCGCTCGACATGAACCACCTCCGCCAGAACGCGATCGACGCGATCGGCAACGTCGCGTACACCCCCGAGTGGGGCCAGAACCGCCAATCGCAGATGATCGAGACGCATCCCGAGTGGTGCGTCTCTCGGCAGCGCACCTGGGGCACGCCCATCCCGGCGCTGATCTGTCAGGGCTGCAACGACTCGTTCCTGGATCCGGCCGTCGCGCGCCGCGCGGCCGCGCGCTTTCGCGTCGCCGGCGCCGGCACGTGGTGGAGCGATCCGCTCGAGACGTTCGTGCCGCCCGGTTCGACGGTCTGCCCGAAATGCGGATCGACCGCGTTCGAACGGGAGCGGAATATCGTCGACATCTGGTTCGAGTCGGGCGTCACGCACTTCGCCGTGCTCGGCACCCCCGATCTGCCGTGGCCGTCGGACCTAGTGCTCGAAGGCGGAGACCAATATCGCGGGTGGTTCCGCAGTTCGCTGCTGACGGCTGTCGCCGTCAAAGGAACCGCGCCATACAAGCACGTCGTGAAGAACGGTTGGGTCAACGACGAGCACGGCCGCCCGATGTCCAAATCCAAGGGCACCGGCATCGACGCGAAGGACGCGATGGAGAAGTGGGGCGCCGACGTGCTGCGCCTATGGGCCGCCTCGGTCGAGTTCGTCGACGACGTGCGCTTCGGTCCGACCGTGGTCGGGCAGGTCGGCAACGTCTATCGGAACCTCCGCAACCGCATCCGCTTCATCCTGTCGAACCTGTACGACGTCGGAACCGCCGACCTCGTGCCGCGCGAGCAGCTGGAGCCGCTCGACGCGCTCGCCTGCGACGTGACCGACGACTTCGCCGACAAGGTGGTCGCCGACTATCACGCCTTCGGCGTCCACGACGCCTATCTGCGCATCGTCGAGTTCGACCGCTCGATGTCGAGCCTGTATCTCGACGCGCTCAAGGATCCGCTCTACTCGCGCGCCGCCAACGATCCGCGCCGCCGCAGCGCCCAATCCGCGCTGCTCTACATCCTGCGTCGTCTGCTCGCGGTCAGCGCGCCGGTGCTGTCGTTCACCGCGGAAGAGGCCTGGCAGGCGCTCTCGGACGACCTGCGTGGCGCCGACCAGAGCGTCTTCGATCTGCCGCTCTCCGTCGCGCACGGCCGCGACACCGCCGAGTCCGTGCGTCGCTGGGACCGTCTGCGCGCGCTGCGCGGCCGCGTCGCTGCGAGCACCGAACCCCGCGACTTCGAAGCTCGCGTCTCCCTCTCGGCCCTGCCCGCCGTCGCGAAAGAACTCGCCGCCCTCGGCGACGGCTTACGCGAAGCGTTGGTCGTCTCCGCAGTGACGCTGGTCGCAAGCGACGCCGCCGATCCCGACGGCACGCTCGAGATCGCCCACGCGCACGGCGCCAAATGCAAACGCTGCTGGAAGTACCGGGAACTCGGCACCGACGAGGCGCACCCGGAGATCTGCGCCGATTGCGCGAGCGTCGTCGCCTAGCGATGGCCGAATCAGCCGGCCCGGCGGAGGTGCAGGTCCACCCGACCGATGCGCTCGCGAACGAACGCACGTACCTCGCCTACGTGCGGACCGCGCTCGCGTTCGTGGCCTTCGGATTCGTGGTCGCGCGATTCGCGCTGTTCACGCGCGAGATATCCGCCGTCGCGCACATCGCCGTCCCGCAGAACGGCGTCTCGCGGGCCTTCGGCATCGCGATGGTCTTCGCGGGCGTGGTCGTCGCGCTCGTGGGCGGGTTCCGCTACGGCGCCACCGACCGCGCGCTCAGACGCGGGCAGAGCCGGGCGCTCTCGCCGGCGTGGGCGTACGTGGGTGCGAGCCTGCTCGCAGTCGTCGGCGCGATCGTCGCCTTCGAGATCTTCCGCTTCTAGGACCTCGACCGGCCGGGGGAGTTAGTTTAGAATCCGGTCCCGGAAGGTGGCCCACGTCCCGTGCTCGATGGCCGCGCGCGCTTCGCGCATCAGGTCGTTGAGGATGTAGACGTTGTGATACGAGAGCAGGCGAGGGCCGAGCATCTCGTCGCTGCGGAACAGATGCGACAGATAGGCGCGCGTGTAATTCGTGCACACGTAGCAGTCGCAGGTCGGATCGAGCGGTGTGAAGTCGCGGGTGTAGGTCGCGTTCTTGATGTGGAACTCGCCGGCCCGGGTCATGGCGCGGCCGTTGCGGCCGCAGCGGGTCGGGTAGACGCAGTCGAACATGTCGATACCGCACTCGACCGCCATCACGATGTCCTTGACCGTGCCGACGCCCATCAGGTAGCGCGGCTTCGCCTGCGGCAGCAGGGCCGCCGAGAAGCGCGCGGCCGCGTACATCTCCTCGCGGGTCTCGCCGACCGAGAGGCCGCCGATCGCGTAGCCGGGGAAGTCGAGTTCGATCAGTTCCAGCGCACTGCGCTCGCGTAGGCGCTCGTCCAAGCCGCCCTGCACGATCGCGAAGACCGCGGTCGCCTCCGGCTTGGTGCGCGCGGCGGCCGCCCGCTTCGCCCAGGCGGTGGTCAGGCGCACCGACTCTTCCAGCTCGGCCTGCGAGGCCGGCAGCTTCACGCACACGTCGAGGACCATCGCGATGTCGACGCCGAGCGCCTCTTCGAACGCGATCACGTTCTCGGGCGTGAATCGGTGCATGCTCCCGTCGAGATGCGATTTGAAGGTGACGCCGTCTTCGTCGAGCTTGCGCCGCTCTTGCAGGCTGAACACCTGGAAGCCGCCCGAGTCGGTGAGGATCGGGCCGTCCCAGTGCATGAAGCGGTGCAGGCCCCCGGCCTGCTCGATGATCTCGCGACCCGGTCGCAACCACAGGTGATACGTGTTCGAGAGCAAGATCTGGCTGTGGGCGTCGCGGACCTCTTCGGGCGTGAGGCCCTTGACGGTCGCGGCCGTACCGACCGGCATGAAGGTCGGCGTCTCGACGACGCCGTGCGTCAGCTGCAGCCGCCCGCGTCGCGCGTTCCCGTCGCGCGTGATGAGGTCGAATTTCATTCGACGATCTTGCGGAGCAACTCGCGGGCGGCGATGTATTCGGGGGGCGGATCGAGTTCGAAGAACATCTCGGCTCCGGTCCGCGGATGGCGGAACTCCAGCTTCCAGGCGTGGAGCGCCTGGCCGGCCATCACGAACCGGTGCTCGTCGTGGCCGTAGACCGGATCGTTGACGATCGGATGCCCGAGCGCGGCCATGTGCACGCGGATCTGATGCGTGCGGCCCGTCTCCAGGCGGAAGAGCAGCTCGGAATGCTTCGGCATCACCTCGCGCACTTCGTAGTGCGTGACCGCGTGCTTGCCGGTGCTGATGATGGTGTACTTCAGGCGGTTCTGCGGATCGCGGCCGATCGGGCCGTCGAGCGTCCCGCGCCCGTGGTCGGGCGTGCCGTGCACCAGGCCCAGATACTCGCGCTTGATCTCGCGGTTCTTCATCGCGATGCCGAGCAACGAGAGCGACTCGTCGGTCTTGGCGACCACCAGCATGCCCGAGGTGTCGCGGTCGAGGCGGTGCACCAGGCCCGCGCGCATCTCTTCGCCCGGCAACACGCCGGTATGCGCGAGCAGCGCGTTGACGAGCGTACCGCTGGTCGAGCCGTGGGCCGGATGCGTCACCATCCCGGCCGGCTTGTTCACCACCAGCAGATCCGCATCTTCGTACAGGATCGGGATCTCGATCTCTTCGGGTTCGACGGTGAACGGATTGCGCGGCGTCACCTCGTAGTCGAGCGTGTCGCCTTCCTCGAGCGCGTGGCTGGCCTTGACCGGCTCGCCGTTGACGCGCACGTTCCCGCGCTTGACGGCCTCGGCCACCAGGGACCGCGCCATGCCGGAGAGGCGCGCGACGACGACGTCGGCGCGCTTGCCCGCCTCGTCAGGTCCGACGACGTGTGACAAGACTCGACAGTATCAGGAGCGCGACGCCGGTCGTGATGCAGGCGTCGGCGACGTTGAAGATGTTGGGCCAGATGCGGTAGAAGTCGATGAAGTCGACCACGAACGTGTAGTGCAGGCGGTCGACGATGTTGCCGATCGCGCCGCCGACGATCATCCCGAAGGCGATCCGCACGACCAGCGATTTGTGCGCGCTGTCCTTGAACGCGATCCAGAACACGACCAGCACGACCAGCGCCATGGCGATCAGCAGGAACGTGTTGCTGCCGAAGAAGCCGAACGCGCCGTGCGTGTTCTGTTCGTACGTCCACTTGAGCGTGCGATCGACGACCATCCGGCTCTCGCCCGGCAGGAAGTTCTTCACGACCCACCACTTCGCCCATTGGTCGAGAGCGATGACGATGGCCGCGACGACGCCGACCGTGAGGGTGTCAGACTTTCGAGTTAACAAAATTTGTGTACCATGACGGGAGGAATTGCGTCAGCCATCCGGCGATCGCGGAGTAGGAGTGGGTCACCAGCACCAGGCCGACGACCACCAGGAACAGGCCCGACGCGAACTCGATCGCGGGCAAGAAGCGCTTGATCTTGTTGAGGACCGGCAGCACCGCGCCGATCGCGAGCGCCGTCAGGAAGAACGGCACCGCCAACCCGAGCGAGTAGAACGCCAGCAGCAGCGCAGCCTGGCCGGTGTGCTGCTGCGATGCCAGCAGCAAGATGCCGGAGAGGATCGGGCCGATGCAGGGCGACCAGCCGGCCGCGAAGGCGACGCCGACCACCGCCGAGGTGAGGTAGTTCTGCTTCTCGTGCCGGGCGTGGATGCGGGTGTCCATCATCAGGAACGGGATCCGGATGAAGCCCATCATCTGCAGGCCGAGGACCGTCACCACGCACCCGCCGATCTCGGCGATCAGGAACTGGTGCTGGTGGAGGACGGCGCCCAGGGCGCTGGCGGTCAGGCCGAGCAGGATGAAGACCACGCTGAAGCCGGCGATGAACGCGAGCGCGTGCGAGACCGCCCGGGCGCGCATGGTCGCGGTCGCGTTGGCCTGCAGCTCCTCGAGGCTCGAACCGGTCAGAAACGACAGATAGGCCGGAACGAGCGGAAGGACGCACGGAGAGACGAATGAAACGAGGCCCGCGAGGAATGCGACCCAGACCGTAGTGTGCGTGGAATCCACCGCGCTTGTTTATGGAAAACCGCTTCCCAGGCCTGGCAAAACGGCTCTCGAAGGACGGCGATGCAGCACTGGTTCACCTATCCGACAAATGTCGACCCCGTCGCGATCCACCTCGGTAGCTTCGGGATCCATTGGTACGGCATCTCGTATCTCGTCGGCTTCATCGCGGTCGGTCTGTGGATGGCCCGGCCGGCCGGCCGGCGGCGCCTGGGCCTGACCACCGATGCGATCCAGGACTTCCTGTTCTACGCGCTGATCGGCGTGCTGGTCGGCGGCCGCTTGTTCTTCGTCTTCAACGACATCGTCAGCCACTGGGGCGCCGGCCAACTCGCGTACTACACGCACAATCCGATCAATATCATCGCCGTCTGGCAGGGCGGCATGGCGTTCCACGGCGGCCTGGTCGGCGTGATCGTCGCGGTCGCGCTGTTCATCCGCAAACATCCGGGGCTCACGTTCTCCGTGCTCGGCGACGAGATCGTGATGCTGCTCCCGGTCGGGATCGCGCTCACGCGCATCGTCAACTTCGTCAACAACGAGTTGTGGGGCAACGTCTGCAATCCCGACCATCCGTGGTGCATGATCCCCAAGGCCGACGGTCAGTGGGGGATGGCGTACCGGCATCCGGTGCAGATCTACGAAGCGCTGATGGACATCGCGGTCCTGCCGATCATCTTCCTGCTCTACAAGCGCAAGCCGGCGGACGGCGTGGTCGCCTGGACGTGGTTCACGCTGTACGGCATCACCCGTTCGGTCGCGGAGGCGTTCCGCCAACCCGACTTCCACATCGGCGCCATCACCGGCGGTCAGCTCTACGCGCTGCCGATGATCGCGATCGGCATCGTGATGGTGGTCGTCTGCGCGCGCAAGGGCATCCACACCGAGGTCGCGCCGTTCCCGGTCGCCGTCGCCGCCGCGGCGGAAGCGCCGCCGGCGGAAGAGCCGCCGGCGGAATGACCGTCGCGGAGCGGCTCGCCCGCATCCGCGCCGAGCTGGCAGAAGAACTGGGCGCCTGCGGCCGCAGCGGCGACGTGCGCCTGCTGGCGGTCACCAAGAAGCAGCCCGTCGCAGCGGTCGCCGAGGCGATCGCCGCCGGCATCGCCGAGATCGGCGAGAACTATCTGCAGGAGGCGGCCGCCAAGTTCGCCCTGCTCCCGCCCGTCCGGACCCATTTCATCGGGCATCTCCAGACCAACAAGGCCAAGGCCGTCGTAGCCGCCTTCGACGTGGTCCAGAGCGTCGACCGGCCCGAGGCCGCGGCCGCTCTGGCCAAGGCGGCCGAAGCGCTCGGCAAGCGCCTGGACGTGCTGATCCAGCTCAACATCTCCCCGGCCGATCGCTACGGGGCCCCGCCGGCACAGGCCGAGCGCCTGGCCGAGATCGTCCGCGGGTACGCCGCCCTGCGGCTGGACGGGATCATGGCGATCGGGCCGGTCAGCGAGGACCGGGCCGAAATATCCCGGGCTTTCGCGCTCGCCGCCAAGACGTTGGACCGTGTAGGTGGAAGTACGCTCTCGATCGGCATGTCGGGCGATTGGCGCGAGGCGGTGCGCGCGGGCTCGACGATGCTCCGCATCGGGACGGCGCTTTTCGGTCCGCGTACCGGGTAGGCCGCCCGCGCTGAAAGGAGAGAGATCTCCAATGGGAATGTTCAGGAAGATCGGCACGTTCTTCTCGATGCGAGAAGAAGACGACGA
>Ga0207667_10000133_pt1 | contig 112994 bp, 73 predicted proteins | sample KBSCornC52_FD_184301 | JGI IMG/M metagenome (GOLD analysis project Ga0207667, IMG submission 184301) | Corn rhizosphere microbial communities from Kellogg Biological Station, Michigan, USA - KBS Corn C5-2 (SPAdes) (version 2) | ecosystem: Host-associated > Plants > Roots > Rhizosphere > Soil ... | reverse complement strand
CCCAGATTGATAATGGTGCCATTCACCGTATTGGGATTTACATAAGCCTCGATGGTGCCGGTATTCAAGTCCAGCGTGGGAGTTCCCGGTGCGGTGATCTTGGTATTGCTTGTGGCGATGAACCGGACCCCGTTATTACCAGGCTGAACAGGAGAGGATACAACAGCCGTGGAGTTTAGTAAGGTAATATCCGCGCCAATGGTATAGCCGCTGCTATGGGTAACGCCGGGATTAGCGTCGAATAAATAGTTTCCTAGCAGACCCGAACTGGTGCTGTCTACTATTCCATACATACCTTGCTTGATCTGGGCAGCAGTGCGTGGATAATTCCATATACGTACCTGGTCGATAGCGCCAGTGAAGAAGGTGGTGCTATCCACATTTGTTCCAAACTGCAATTGCGATCCACCGTTGATATAAAAGTAAGAATCAGTCGAGTCTACCCGTACTCCATTAAGATAAAGCCAGGCGGAATCTCCCGAGAGTGAAGAGACCAATGCTATATGATTCCATTGTCCCATTATCAGGTTCGCATTTGCGTCCGGCCAAATGTCACCCAGGTAAATATGGTTGTTCGAGCCGTTGTAGCCGATACCGAACTGAAATCCCGAAGTATTACCCTGGGAGATGAAGCTGTGAGTGCCGCCTTCTGATACGGGAACATATGCCCAAAGCTCGACGGTGAATCCTCCGCCGCCTATATCAGGAATAACGGTTGCGTTGGTGGTCGTAGCGTGATCCTGTGTAGCGCTATTAAAGCTGAGTGCTGTATTGGTCTGCGCGAACAAGGAAGATCCGGTGAGCAGCAAAAGCAGCATACATAGGTACGAAGTAAATTTTCTACTCATAGAAATATTGGGTTTTAGGATCAAAGTTTTTAATGGGTCGTGATTAGTTTTCCAATAACTATAACGGAGAAACAGGGGGGGCTGGTATGCAAAAATCAGGGGCAAACCACCCCTAAAACGCTAATCGACTAAGGCATAAGGGGTCCTACCGGCAGGCTCGTCCTACTTTGTCCTATAGCAATGATCCTTTGAATTTTTCGATCATTTTATCTTCGGAAAAGCACGCTACATATGCATACGAAAAACACGTGGCCTCACCCGTAAAATCCCTACGTATTTGCCACCTGTCTGAACTTTTTACGGTAGTGTAACGGGCTAACGTTCATGCGCGACCGAAACACTTTGTAGAAGTGAGAGATGTCCCCAAAGCCACTGTCGAAACAGATGGAAGAGACAGGGTCATTGGTCTGGATCAGCTGCCGGGTAGCATAATCCAGCCGGTGCTGTATGACCATATCCATAAACGTTATACGGGTGATCCTTTTGAAATACCTGCAGAAGGCATTAGGGGACATGCCTGCGATGGCGGCCGCTTTTTCCAGCGTCACCGGACCGCGGAAATTCTCCACGAGCCAGGCGAATATAGGATGTATCCTTTCCCTCTCGGACGGTGTCAGCCCCGCCGATATACCCCGGGTGTCCAGGGACACAAACTCACTGTCCATCGCCAGCTCATAGAGTATCTCCAGCAGGCCGATCAGCCTCCGGAAGTCCGTCTTTTCTTCTGCAATGGACTGGATGCGGGGAATGACCGTAGGGTGGGGGAAATGGATCCCGCAATGACTCGATTCCAGAAGCCGCCGGATGGCGCCCAACTCCCCCGATGAAAAGAATTCCGCCCCCAGACAGTCGCCGGCAAACTGTATGACGATAGAGGTAGCCGTGGAGCCGGGTGGCTCCAGCTTCCAGCAATGGGGGAGATCAGGCCCCAGGAGCACCAGATCGCCCGGCTGAAAGCCCGCCATATGGCTACCGATGTAGCGCTTACCCGCGCCTGCCTCGATATAGGTCAGCTCGTACTCCGGGTGGAAATGAAAGGGGGCCTTAAAACCCGACTCGTCGAATGTTTTGACGAGGAATGAGTGTCCGGCCGTAGGCTGCAGTACCTCTATGGAGGCTTTGAGCATTGCTTTTTTTATTGATAAATATAAGGAATTATGCTACAAGGGGTAATATTCCCCATTTTTTGATCAATTTGGCCGTTTATTATCTCCTGTCCAATGGCTTACTTCGTACATATTTACGGACCGGAGGTTCGTTGTCTGTAACCGAGAGTCCGAAGGTTACGGCCGAGTAGGAGCGTGTCGAAGCAGCTCCGACGAAGGACACAGACATTAGCGGTTTGCGGGAATTGGGCTAATTTTTGTCGAAGACCAATTCCCGCACATTTCCAAACAGCCTGTTATGGTCGCTCAAAAGAATTTGCCCCTCCTCGATGCCCACTGTGAGATCACCCTTAGTCAGCGGGAAGAATTCCGTGAAAATGGACATTTGCTTATACGCGGCGTATTGAGCCCCGAAGAAGTGGCCGTCTACCGGCCTGTGATCACCGATGCTGTCCGGCGTTTCAATACCGAGAAGCGGAGGCTGGCCGAAAGGGATACCTATGGAAAGGCATTTCTGCAGATAATGAACCTCTGGCGGGGGGATGAGGCGGTGCGGCAGCTGGTCCTCTCCAGAAGGCTGGGACAGATTGCGGCCGACCTGCTCGGCGTCAGCAATGTGCGCATCTATCACGATCAGGCATTGTTCAAGGAGCCCGGCGGCGGCCCCACACCCTGGCACCAGGATCAGTATTACTGGCCATTGGATACCTCCAATACCATCACCATGTGGATGCCCCTCGTGGATATATCCGTAGAGATGGGAATGCTGACATTTGCCAGCGGCAGTCACCGGCATGGCACGGTCATGGATCAAAAAATATCCGACGAATCCGACCTCAACTATAAAAAATATATCAAGGAAAACCAATACGCCGTCACCCGGCCTGCAGGTATGCGGGCCGGTGATGCAACCTGGCATTATGGTAATACCGTCCACAGCGCACCCGGTAATGACTCCGACAAAATGCGCGAGATCATGACCATTATATATATGGCGGATGGCGCCCGTGTCACCGAACCAAAACATGCGGCGCAGCAAAATGATTTGAACACCTGGCTAATGGGACTTCCACCCGGCAGACTGGCGGCATCCGCCATGAATCCGCTGATTTTATAGGCTAATGTCTGTCCTGTCGGACGAACCGCCTTTGGCGGTTCCTGATAAATGTCAATTCTACACTCGTAGCCGCTAATAATCATACTCTCACATGATTTTGTTAATTACATGTTGGTAACTCTCGTGGTAATTTATCCCCATGCCACGGTTTGGCATGATTATGGGATTTCAATGGCGCCTTACAAATTCGACCCTTTCCTTTGAAAATAGCATCTAATGGCGGCTGCCAACGTGTATACCCCTAATCATTCATTACTGTAGCAATTTTCCTTTGAAAAAAGATGTGCCATGTGACAGCGGTCGTATGATCGGCTGGTGGAAACGTCTTGTGCTAAAACCAATTCAATAGACCCTGTTAGTAAGCTTATGAAACTATTTTTTACCCTTCTAGGCCTTCTTATGCTCATTAGCGTAGGGAGAGCGCAAACTTCCGAATCGCACAATTTCATCACGTACGACACCTCCATTAGCATCACGCCATGTTCCTACTGTGCGGCAGACAAATGGAATGTGCGGATCTCGCGTCCGGCCAATATGTTCAAGTCCGGCGATCCCGATACGGCCTCACGTCCCGCGATCATCATGATGCCTGGGCAAGGCGAGCTGGGCGTGAACGACCTCAGCAAGCTGGTTGTGTATGGCCCTCACTACTGGCTGAACAATGGCTGGGACGGCGGCGTGACACTGGGCAATGGCAAGCATTACCCCATTCTGATCACGGTGTGTTACATAAACAATGTATATCCCACGGCTCCTGCTTATTACAACCTGCTAAGCTATTTACTGAAGACATATCATATCAAGCGCAATTCAGTCCATCTCACCGGATTGAGCCAGGGGGCTTTTACCTCGGGCGCGCTCATCATGTATGAGCAGACTGCCGGTGACGAGACGGGTATGAAGCTGGTAACGACGCTGACTGCGCTGGAAGGTACGCCCGATCCGCTGCCCGCGCCATACAGCACATGGTCCCGTGGCGTCACCGCCTACAAAGTGTGGGCAAAGAAATATGGCGGCCGGTATTTCTACCTGGAAGGCAGCGGTACGGACAATTTCCGCGACGGATGGCAATACGCCACGCCGATGAATGATACTGTGCCAAACTCCGCCTATTTCTCTTATGAGAACCTGGGAGGAGGCGCGCATTGCTGCTGGAACAGCATGTATGATCCTAACGCCACCAATTGGACCTGCGCACCTGCTACCGCGCTGGGTCCTAACAACGCACCATCCCAGGCAGGTACGAACCAGATGGGGGATTACAAGGCACCATCCAGTATATTTCAATGGATGATGAAGCATGGCGATACCTCGCTCGTAGGCAGCACCGTGACATCGGCTCCCGCTCCTGCACCAACCCCTGTCGCGAATGCTGGCAGCGATCAGGCCATTACCTTGCCCACTAGCAGCGTAACGCTCACCGGCGCCGGCGCCGAGACAGGAGGAACCATCAAGTCTTATGCATGGAGCCAGATCAGCGGCCCTTCCACCGCCACCATCGCTTCACCGTCCCAGGCGCAGACTACTGTGAGCGCCCTGCTGGCAGGGACCTATGTATTTCAGCTGAAGGTGACGGATGCCAACGGCGCTGCAGCCACTGACCAGGTGAATGTCGTCGTCAATCCTGCATTGTCTTCCGGGTCCACTACCACTACCTATCAATCCGTACCGGGTACTATCCAGGGGGAGAGCTATGCTGCCATGTCGGGAGTGGCTACCGAAACTACTACCGATGCCGGCGGGGGACTGGATGTAGGCTGGATCAGCCAGGGAGACTGGATGACCTATAATATAAATGTCGCTTCTGCCGGGACTTATATCATGAGCTTCCGCGTATCCAGCGCCTTGACCAGTCCGTCGTTCAAGGTGCAGGATGCAAAAGGCAACGTACTGGCCACTGTCAGCGTGCCCACCACAGGCGGATGGCAGATATGGGCCACCGTTAGCGCCAGCGTGACGCTTCCTGCCGGAGCGCAGGCATTGACCCTCGTCTCCTTAAGCGCCAATGGATGGAATATCAACTGGATGCAGGTTGCTTTACAGGCTGCCTCATCCGCCACTGTCACCAGCGGCAAGGCGATACCCGGCACCATTCAGGCCGAGGATTATGACGCGATGATTGGGGTAAGAACCGAAACTACCACCGACGCTGGTGGCGGCCTGGATGTGGGTTATCTCAACAGCCCCGGCAACCAGGTGAGCTACAATGTCACTGTTGCATCCGCAGCCACCTATACCGCCAGCTTTCGCGTGGCAAGCCCCGTCGGTACTACCTTCAAGGTGATGGACGGAAAGAATAATGTCCTGACCACCGTCATCGTGCCCAACACCGGCGGATGGCAGGTATGGAGCACCGTTAGCACCAGCTTGACCCTGGCCGCCGGGACACAGACCATAAAGATCGTATGCCAGTCGACTAGCGGATTCAATTTCAATTGGATGCAATTCGCTACCCAGACGACGGCAGCGGCCGCCGTCAACGGTCAGGCGACCGCCAGCAGCGTTAAAATTCCCACGGACCCTGCATCGGCTGTCCTGTCGGATCATATCAGTGTATACCCTAATCCCGCGGGTGACCAGGTCAACGTGGAGATATCCAACAGTGTGACGGGCGCCATCAGCGTAGATGTGATCAACGCCATGGGCGTCGCTGTTAAGCGCTATCAATGCAGTAAAGAGGCGCCGTTGATGCAGCAGTCCATATCGCTCAGCGGATTGCCCACAGGACTCTATTTCATTCGGATGCAAGGCGCCGGCTGGAGTGAAACTAGAAAGATATTGAAAAAATAAAAATGTTGTTGGAAGCCCTCTTTCATCAGGAAGAGGGCTCTTTCGGCATGATTATGGTTGCATAGAACACATCCATTTTTCTCTTATTCTGAGTACCCCCTGGAAACAAAATTCTGCACGAGCCTCCCGAAAGCAGTTCCCCTGTCCTCGTAATTGTAGAAGTTCCTTTAAACAGCACCAGCCTTGTCTTTTTTCAGTGGGTCAAAAACCTGCTGCGGGTGCATATTGTCCAATTCCATATCTAAAAGTCAACTAATCGCGCTTATGAAACGTTTTCTTACCTCTGCCCTGTGCCTGCTTATCATGTTGGCAGCGAAGCCTCAGGGTATCATTAAACAGGTGGTGATATCCGAATACCATGCATGGTATATTACCCAGGACGGAAAAATCTGGAACTGGAACAACTCCAGCACTTACCCCGTACAGTTCCCCATCGGCGGATTGAAAGCAGACACCGGCGCCGGCGGCTTCAACTATTTCCGGATCATCGATGAACAAGGTTATGTATGGTCATCGAAGATCGATCTCACCGTAAACACTACCAGGATCGATAAGGATACTACCGGCGCCGCATTCAACGGTAACTGGTACATCGACGCATACGGGCATGTGGCGCTGACCATACGTGCCGACAGCAGCGTCTGGTATTTCGGTCAGGACGCCTATTCATTATTTTATAAGGGCGGCAGCATCACCGGTATGACAGGGACCACGATGGCCCCCACACGCCTGTCGCCGGCCGGCATGAAATTCAAGAAAGTGCTGTTCGGGGGCACCGGCATCCTGGGCCTTACCACCAGCGGTCAGATATATCAGTGGACCACCGGAGGCAGCCGGACACCGACCCTGATCTCCACACCGCGCCCGGCCACCGATATATTCATATCACACCTGAGCGTCCTCGGATGCATCATTCCCGACCCGGGTGAAAATTCGGGCATGGGCTATCCTTACATATGGGGCGGCGCCAGCAGCATGTGGGGCGGCCCTGTCACTACAACCCCTGTGTCTATCAAGGCGCTGTGGAAAATGACCGCTCCCATTAAGGAAATTTCGGTGGACTGGAATACCATCCATTATATCGACAGCCTCGGTAATATGTACGGCGGCGGATTCAACTCCTTTGGCGAAGTAGGCAACGGTGTGGAGTTCATTAACAGATACAACTATCCCGGATTTCCAGGCTATGGGTGGTCATTTACGGACTTCGAGAACCCCACCGGCATCCCCCAGCAAATAGGTAAAGGCATCAAATGGAAACATATTTATTCCAATAACTGGTTTGCTTTCTATAAGTATGCGATGGATGCCAATGACAGTATTTACTCATGGGGGCGGAACAAGTCGCTTGTGCTGGGCAATGGTCTTTGGCAAGGCTATAATAATGGCGACCTCCATCCCAATGAGTTGGATGTGCTGAAACCTACTATGGTGCACCCCCTGACCGCCAGGTTCACCGAATACGGATTTATACCGCCGTCGATCAGCGTAGGTCCCAAACAAATAATTTCCACCACCACTGCTACTTTGAAAGGGGTAGCTACCCCGATGCTGGCCATTGCCGTAAAACGGCCCTCGCCCAACGGGATCGACACCGCGGGGTATAAGATCGTATCCTATCAATGGACAAAGGTCAGCGGCCCAGCCAGCGGCACCATCACATCTCCCACTTCGGCGACTACCACCGTGACGAACTTGTCGGCAGGCACTTATGTTTTCAATCTGCTGACCACCGATAATAACACCGGTACGCTCAGCGCCAATGATACCATTGTCGTAACCTCGACCGCACCCGGGGCCATAACGGTGAACGCCGGTTCCGACCAGACCATCACACTGCCCTCCAGCAGCGTCACCCTCACGGGCACTGCTTCGCAGGTCAACGGCACGATCGCCTCCTATAGATGGTCACAGGTCAGCGGACCTTCCTCTGCCACTATCACGACCTCCACCCTGGCGCAGACCACCGTCACCGGTCTTGTGCAGGGTACATATAAATTTCAGCTGCTGGCGACGACTGCCATCGGCACTACGGCCACCGATACCATACAGGTCACCGTCAATGCGTCTTCCGGCAACACCGGCGGTACTTATCAACCCGTACCCGGTACGATTCAGGGAGAAAGTTATGCTACCATGTCGGGAGTTGCCACCGAGACCACCATGGATGCCGGCGGCGGCCTGGATGTGGGCTGGATCAGCAAGGGCGACCAGATGAGCTATAACCTGAATGCCGCCTCCGCTGGGACCTACACCGCAAGCTTCCGGGTATCGAGCGCGCTGACAGGCGCATCCTTCAGATTGCAGGATGCAAAAGGCAATATATTGACTACGGTGAACGTACCAAACACTGGCGCCTGGCAGACATGGACTACCGTTACCGCCTCCGTAACCCTGCCCGCGGGGACACAGACATTGACCATTGTCTCCCTCACCGACAACGGATGGGATCTCAACTGGATGCAGTTTGCCTTACAGGTGACTATTCCCAGCGGAAAGGTGATACCCGGGACCATCCAGGCCGAGAATTATGACGCGATGATTGGCGTAAGAACCGAAGCTACTACTGATGCCGGAGGGGGCCTGGATGTGGGTTATCTCAACAGCCCCGGCAACCAGGTGAGCTATAATGTCACCGTATCGTCCGCTGGAACTTATTCCGCGGTCTTCCGTGTGGCGAGCCCTGTCACCGGCGCCACCTTCAAATTGATGGATGGGAAGGGTAATACACTGGCTACCGTCACTGTACCCAACACCGGCGGATGGCAGGTGTGGGGCAGCGTTAGCGCCAGCGTGACCCTGGCTGCCGGAGCCCAGACCATAAAGGTCGTTTGCCAATCGACGAACGGATTCAATCTCAACTGGATGCAGTTCGCCGTCCCGGCTACCGCCGCCGTTACAGGCAATGTCACGGGCAGCAGCGCCACCAATGATATTTCCATAGATGCCGCCGACAGTACGGTAGCAGGCCTGCCGGCTCATTTCAATCTCTATCCCAACCCTGCCATCGGCCAGGTGACGCTGGATATTGCCAACAGCTATATAGGACGTCTCGACGTCCAGATCATCAGCATGACAGGAACGGTGGTACGACGCTATGAGCTGAATAAGGGGCTGACGCTCGTCCAGGCGCCCGTATCGCTTAACGGTCTCACACCGGGCATGTATATTGTCCGTGTGGCCGGTACCGGTTGGTATCAGACGAAGAAAGTATTGAAACAATAAAATATAGGAATAGGTCAAAAAAGCTCTCTTAGAATTAAGAGAGCTTTTGACGTTTTGGCATGATTCTCGCGGGTAAATAGGGCCTTTTGATTCGTATTACCCTTCGCCACTTTGGCAATTTCTGAAAACATTCGCTTGATTTATCCTCTTATTATCCACTAGAAGCTACGCCCCTTATTAATCCTGGGGATTTCTTTTTTTTATTGACAAGCAGGTAAACCAATCAGTCGCGCTTATGAAGCAGCTTTCTACCCTCGCAGGTTTGTTACTGTTATTCTTTGTAGGAAAAGCCCAGAATCCAAAAGTTATCAAACAAGTAGTGATCTCGGAATACCGGACCTGGTATATTACGCAGGACGGCAAGATCTGGGCGTACAACAATTTAAGTGCCCTTCCGGTGCAGTGGCCTATTGGTGGGCTAAAGGCCGATACCGGCGCCGGCGGATTCAATTATTTCCGGATCATCGATGAGCAGGGATATGTCTGGACCTCGAAGATCGACCTCACCGTGAATTCCACAAGAATAGATAAGGACGCCACCGGTGCGCCATTCAATGGCAATAAATATATCGATGCCTACGGAAATGTAGCGATGACCATCCGCAGCGACGGCAGCGTATGGTATTTCGGACAGGACGTCTATTCGCTCTTTTCCAAAGGCGGCAGCCTCATTACCATGACGGGGCTCAACATGGCGCCTACGCAGCTGTCTCCGGCCGGCTGGAAATTCAAAAAAGTACTGTTTACAGGCACCGGCATATTGGGTCTTACCACCAGCGGACAGGTATACCAGTGGACCAGTAACGGCAGCCGGACACCTAAACTGATAGCGACGCCCCGGGCCGCCATCGACATATTTGCGTCACACCTGGCTGCCTATGGATGTATCATCCCGGATGCGGCGGGACAGACAGCGGGCTGGCCTTATATATGGGGCAGCGTCTGCAGCATGTGGGGCGGCAAACAAAACTATAACAAGCCTACCTCTGTGAAGGACCTGTGGAAGATGACCGCCCCCATTGCGGAGATCTCGATGGACTGGAATACCATCCACTATATCGACAATCTCGGTAATATGTATGGCTGTGGCTTTAACTCCTTTGGGGAAGTAGGTAACGGCCAGGAATTCCTGAATAAATATAATTACCCCGGATTCCCGGGGTATGGATGGTCCTTCACGGATTTTGAAAATCCTTCCGGCATCCCCGTACAGATAGGGAAAGGCGTCAAATGGAAACACCTTTATTCCAACAACTGGTTTAGCTTTTATAAGTATGCGATGGATGTCAATGACAACATTTACTCGTGGGGACGCAATAAATCGCTGACCCTGGGGAATGGTCTCTGGAATGGCTGGAATGGTGGAGTGGAGCATCCCGACCAGCTGAATGTATTGACACCCACCATGGTACATCCCCTGACCAGCATTTTTACCGAGTATGGGTTCATAGCACCCTCCATCAGCGCGGGAGCAAACCAGACTGTGTCCGGCTCCACCGCGACGCTGAAAGGGACGGCGAGGGCAATGCTGACCGTGGCCGTGCGAAAACCCGCCCCCAATGGTATCGATACCGTAGGATATAAGATCGTGTCTTATCAGTGGAAACAGGTCAGCGGACCTAAAGGCTCCACTGCCACCTTTGCCAATCCCAATGCCCCGACCACTATTGTGACAGGGTTGCAGAAAGGCACCTATGTATTCAACTTACTAGCCACCGACAATAACACCGGTACATTGAGCGCCAATACCACGGTCCAGGTCACCAACGGAAGCAGCGATCAGATAGAGGCCAGCGCGGGTACAAACCAAACCATTACACTGCCGGCGAACAGTACTACTCTTACAGGCGCCACGCAGACCAACGGCACCATCGCCTCCTATAAATGGACGCAGGTCAGCGGTCCTTCCACGGCCAGCATCGGCACATCTACAAAGGTGCAGACCACCGTGGCCGGCCTTGTTCAGGGAGTGTATAAATTCCAACTGCAGGTGACGACCATTCTTGGGACCCTGGCTATTGCGACAGTACAGGTTACGGTGAATCCGGCCTCCGTCGTCGCTGGTCCTCCTGTCGCGAATGCAGGTGCGGATCAGACCATCACTTTACCCGTGAATTCTGTCAATCTGATAGGTTCCGGCTCAGAGACAAACGGTACTATCACCGCTTATAAATGGAGCCAGGTCAGCGGCCCTTCGAATGCCACCCTGGCCACGCCTGCACAGGCACGGACTTCTGCCGGCGGACTGGCGGCAGGGACCTATGTCTTCCAACTCACCGTTACGGATAAGAAAGGGGTTACGGCTTCCGACAAGATAAATGTCGTTGTCAAAGCCGCCAGCAGCGGCAATACCAAGCCGTCTACGCCGCCGTCCACTACGCCACCACCACCTTCCACGCCACCGCCGGCGACAACCTACCTGCCCATTCCCGGGACCATCCAGGCGGAGGCGTATGCGCAGATGAAAGGTATCACCGCGGGGAACACCACTGATGCGGGGGGAGGTAAGGACATCGGCCTGCTGGAAAAGGGAGATGAAGTCAGCTACAATGTGAATGCGGCGACAGGCGGAGCCTATGCCCTGACCGTACGGGTGGCGACTCCTTTTACCGGTGCATCGTTCACGCTGCAAAATTCGGCAGGATACGTGCTGGCTACTGCTGACGTGCCTTATACCGGTGGGGGACAAATATGGAAGACCCTGACCTTACGAGTGAACCTGCCCGCCGGCAAACAAACATTGAAACTGGTGTCACAGACCATTTATGGATGGAATTTCAACTGGATGCAGTTCTCGTTCGTGACCCCAGCCACCGTCAGCAATATCCCTGGTACTGTCCAGGCTGAGGACTATGATAATACAGTGGGTGCTTCGCTGGAGACTACCTTTGACACTGGCGGCGGTCAGGATGCCGGATTGGATGGAGATGATCAGCTGAACTACAGGGTCAATGTCAACGCTTCCGGCGTCTACACTGCAAGCTTCCGGGTGGCGAGCCCATATAGCGGCGCTGCTTTCAAGCTGATGGATGGAAAGGGCAAGACCCTGGCTACTATCACCGTGCCCAATACGGGCGGATGGCAGCTATGGAAGACCGTTACCGCCACCGTGACCCTTGCCGCCGGTGAGCAGCAAACGCTCGTGATCCTATCATCAAAGAATTATCCCTGGAATATCAATTGGATGCAATTCGCTAAGCAAACTAAGTCAGCTGTCGTCAGCGGCGAGGATACAGGGCCTTCATCCAGTAATATTTCTACAGACGACAGCGAGACCTCGAATGGAACAGCCCATTTTAATGTCTATCCCAATCCCGCCATGGACCAGGTGACGCTGGATATTGCCAGCTCCTACACAGGACGTCTCGATATTCAGGTGATCAATGGCAGCGGAATGGTGGTAAGAAATTATGAGCTGAACAAGGGATTGCCTGTCCTGCAGGCGCCTATATCGCTCAGCGGATTCGCCCCCGGCATGTATATTGTCCGGGTGCAGGGAGTAGGGTGGAGCATGATCCGAAAAATACTGAAGAAGTAAGACCGTTGCTAAGAGGCCTCGCAAATTTGCGGGGCTTTTTTTTAGAGGCCCGGTGAAACACTTAGGGATAGGTGGGCCCCTTTCGTTATTCGAAGGGGGCCTTATATTGCTAGTTTAAGGAATAAGGCTTATTTTCGAACCCGGAATCCACTGATGTTTTAACCCGTAGACCCCTTATTTGAGCTGATGAGTGAAAAAGGTTACTTTCCCAATTTGAATGGTTTGAGGGCCATCGGTGCATTCATCGTGCTTTGCAGCCATTTTTATTTCTTCCGGATGCTGATGGGCTACCAGGAGATACAATGGTTTCCCATTCCCGGTAAGGTAGGAGTAGCGTTGTTCTTTTCGCTATCTGGCTTTTTGATCACTTCCCTTTTGTTCAGGGAGCTGGAAAAGACCCGTACCATCCGGCTGAAGGACTTTTATATCCGAAGAATGCTCCGGATTTGGCCCTTGTACTATCTCATTCTTCTGTTAGGCTTTTTTGTTATGAACCGTATCGGGATATTCAAGGTACCCGTGCTGTCTGACAGAATGTACACTGACATTACCTGGTGGAATATTCTGAATATCATCCTCATTATCCCCAATTTCACGCATTATTATATCCCATATACAGATCAGCGTTGGAGCATCATCGATGAAGAGCTGTTCTATCTTATACAACCCGCCCTGTTGAGGACCTTCCGGAACAGGTATGTTCTCGTATTTTGTTTTTGCCTGATCGTTTTTTCATCGGAGATATTCAGCGGTCTTGTGCATGTCCTGGGACTTGACCGGCATCTATCCTCCAATGTGGTGGAGGCCGTAAGCAATCAATTGGAGTACCTGGGATGTATTGCGATAGGATGTATATTCAGCGCGCTGTATTACAAACGGGAGGCCATTACCAAAAAATGGCTGTTCAACAAATGGACCCAGGCAGCGATAATTGTCCTCATCCTGGCCTTTTGCGCCATCAGCTATTTTGTAAAGCATAACGAGCTCTATTTCGACCTACGGTGGTATTCCCTGCTGTTCGCCGTCGTGGTCCTCAATGCCGCGCTGAACCCGCAGACCATCTACAGGCTCGAGAATCGCGTGTTGGTGTTTTTAGGGAAGATATCCTATGGCATTTATATGTACCATATGTTCTGCCTGGGGGTATCGTTTGTCATAGCCCGTGCGCTCTTTCAGAATTTCTGGGGCCAGTATGTGGTGTACGCGGCGCTTGGCGTCGGGCTGACGATACTGGTATCCTGGGCGTCCTATCGTTGGCTGGAATCCTTCTTCCTCCGGCTGAAACCCCATGAGGGAGGCAAAAAAACATCGGCGACACAGGCCGAGACGGCGGCGAAGGCTACTGCGTGAACTCCGGCGCTTTCAAGGTCCTCGGCAGCACGATGACCTCGAAACATTTTTTATCCAGGCTGTCCAGGAAATCCCGGCGGTAGTAAGCAAAGATGTAAAAGTTGTTTTTCGTATTGCGGACCAGGGCCGGCAGGTAGGTCTGTATAAAGCGGGGCATATCGTAGATATGCTTATAGGCCAGGTAGGTGAATTGTGTGCTCCGGAAGGACTCCATATTCTCCGGTAAAATAAATTTGGCCGCGTCATTCACCACTTCACCTCCATAAAAGGTCCCCACCATGTCCGGGGATAATTTCCAGAAAATATTGATGTCGAAGGAGGCGTGATTCCGGAAACCGATCTTGACAGGGTCGGCATGGGCCATGGCCACGCTGTTAAGGCCCATCAGGTCGATGGTATTGCCTTTATATGCGTAAGCGAATCCGCCGGCAGCGATAAGGCCGACGCTGGGGTAATGGGTGCAGCTGTCGAAGGTCTCATTGTCTGCCTCCGCAACGGTACGACCATTGCGGGCGTGAAAGAATTCCGGGGACACGCGGGTCGCCGTAAATTTTTCTTCTGTGGTGAGGTCATACCATGTAGACTTGGCGACAAAGACGGCGGTGAAGCATACTGCTATTGTCAGCAGCCTGCGGGCAAGCCGCTGCGGAACAGAGAAACGACCTATATGCGTATTCCAGAAAGTATAGTTGAGCGCCGAGGCATAAGTCAACGGGATCATGCACTGGTAGAACCGGCTGTATTTGAAATGGTCTCCGCCTGTCAGCACGGGAATGCAGAGGGTGCAGAATATCACCGCCAGCAGGAGCGCCTGCGCCTTGTCGTTGGGGGACAGGGACAGCTTCCGGCCTTCCTTTTTCCATTTGACCAGCAGTATCACGGCAAAGGCGATGCTGAGTGCTACACAGAAGGCTGCCTGGGGGTATTCATAACAGAACTTATGCAGATAGCTCAGGCCCCGGATGATATTGTCTATTTTGCTGGCCGAGACCTTTGCATAATAGGTATTCGGGAAGGGGTAGCCGAAATAGGATAGCCTCCATCCGATCATGACTGCCAGGGTGGCAATGTAGGTCAGCAAGGGGAAGACGATGCCCTGAAAGGCTTTTTTCCATCCTCTGGCAAAAGTCTGCTGGACAAAAAGCAGGAAAATAAAAAGCATGCCGTAGGCTATGCTTTCCGGTCGGGTGGGGATCATGATAGCCAGCATCAGGCTGAAATAAAAGACATTCGGTTGCCGGTCCAACAGGTACGCATTGCACAGGGAAAGGGTCAGGCTAATGATGAGGAAGAGCCAGAGACCCGTCTCCATGAGACCCATCACATTCCATTCCAGGAAGCCCAGGGGGAAGAGCAGCAGGGCCATCATGATGCAGTCCGTATCCGTGAGCAGCCGTTGCTCCGTGTGGTTGCAGCGTCTTATAAAGAAGAGCAGCCGGCAGATGGCTGTATAGGTAAGAATAAAGCTGAGGATGAGCAGGAGCCAGACAAAATTTTCGCCGCTGAGCTTATAGAAGCCTGCCCCGATAAGGGTCCATAACAAAGAAGTAAACCCCTCCACTCTTTCGCTCCCCACATTCCATACGAAGCCCTGGCCGTTCGCCAGGTGTTTCATGTATACGAAATAAATATTGGCGTCGTCGATGCCGTAGGTGGGTTTATCATATCCCCACCAGTAGATCAGCAGGGTAATAAGCATGGTAAGGAATACAAAGACGGGTAGGGTAATTCTGCTGGATAGACGCATGAAAGGGTGATTGTGAAGGCGTAAATGTAATAAAAAAAGGCTGCCCTTAAAAGGACAGCCCTTCAATAAATTATTGTGTTTCGGCCTATTTTACCATTATCCGGGTATTGATCTGATCGCCCGACTGGGTGGTAATATTGACGATGTAGATGCCGCCGGCCATACCGCTGAGATAAAGCTTACCACCGCCATTTAGCCGTCCCTGCTGGAGCTTGCGTCCGTTGAGGTCTATCACCTGGTAGAACTCATTGGTGCCCGGAAGCAGGGTGATCTCAGCCTGACCGCTGGCGGCGGAGGTCCACGCTACCCTGGTAGCTCCCGTAGCGCTGAAATGAAGGGCCCGGATGTTGCTGTAGGTGAGTTTGCTGTCCAGGTCCTGTTCTTTTACTCGGTAGTAGTTGGCGCCTGGGGCTGGAGTGGCATCTGTGAAGGAATAGGTCCTCAGCGTATGAGATGTGCCTGCGGCGGCTACAGAGCCAATTTCGCTGTAGTTGATGCCGTCCGTGCTCCTTTCAATGATGAACTCCTTGCTATTCTCTTCCAGGCTTGTCTGCCATTGCAGGTATGCCTGACCATCCCTGGCGACCGCTGTGAAGGACTGGAAGACCACCGGCAGGATGGTTGACAGCGGAGATACGATGAAGTTCGAAGAGGATCCTGTCATGGTTAAGCCCAAGGCAGTGGCGTGGTTGTTATTGGCCGTGTTGTCCAGCACCGTAATGAGGCCTGTATTGGCACCTGCAGCAATACCCTGGTCGAAATTGAATTGAGCTACCAGGCCTGTTTGGCCGCCGCTGAGCGTACCATTCATATTGGCGTTGATCTCGGCGCTGGTCCGCTGCGTGTTCCAGAGACGCACCTCATCGATGCCTCCATTGAAATATTCATTGTCGCCGCCTCCGTTTTTGGAGACGCCTATTGCAAGAGTAGCCAGGGTGGCGGAGCCAAAGGCCTGAGTGATCGTGCCTGACGCTACCCCATTTATATAAACCAGCGTATTGGTTCCATCACAGACAAAGGCAAGGTGCGTCCAGGTGCCTGTGGGAATGGTGGCGGCAATGGTCTTAAAAGCCGTGCCGTTCCACAGTCCGATGGCCGTGGAAGATACGTGGAAGCTGAAACGGGTGGCAGTAGCTCCGTCACTGCGAACCCCCACTATTGCCATATTGGTGGCATTGAGCGTCGTGGGATTGATCCACGCTTCGACGGTGCCGGAACTGATGTCATAGGCCGTATTGCCCGGAGCCTGTACGTGGTCATTGACGCCGTCGAGGCTGATGGCATTATTGCCAGTTTGTATAGGGGAGGATGGCCAGGTAGGAGATGTCCCCTGGACCACACCGTCCAGACCCGTGGTGGAAGTGGAGTTGCCCACCGCAGTCCCGGTGCCCTCATTAAAATTATAATAGGCTACCAGACCCGTGGTGCTGGGCGATACCCCTGCGAACATGCTCTGTTTGATCTCGGCAGGCGTGCGGGCGACATTCCATACGCGGAGCTCGTCGATGGACCCATTGATAGGTTCGTTGAAGCCCGAGAATTGCTGACCGATGGTGAAAAAGCTGCCGGCTGCTGAGATGGAATAGCCCGTTTTTGGAGTTCCCCGTTGTACGCCATTGATGTACAAGGTTGCTGTTCCGCCGCTGTTGACCAGGGCCAGGTGGAACCACTGGTTCAGCGGGCAGGCCACGTTCGTTGCCTGATAAAGGTCTCCCGCGCGCAGGTTCCCTGATGACTGATCATACCCTATGTAAAACCCATTGCCCGAGCTGCCCTGGGAGACGAACTCGTGCAACGACGACGGGCTATTCAGCAGGACTGGGACATTGGCCCAGAATTCTACGGTAAAGTCGCCGGAGGTAGGCACGACATATGCCGAAGTGGTGACGGAATTGTCGGTACCATCGAAGCTAAGGGCCGTATTTTGAGCAGATGCCGAGGCGAGCAGTAGGAGTAAAGAGCACGTGAGAGAGGTAAACTTTCTTCTCATAAGTTAATCATTTAAAGGTGTTGATGTTAATGCGGAGTTTCAAAGGAAGTGTGAACAGTTCGGAGGAAGCTTTCCAAAGGAGGTGCGGATCTTGTATGGATAAAGATAGTAGAAATAATGGCAGTGAATAGGAGCTGAGGGAATTATTTTTCCCAATCGATAACAGTTTTGTGCGATAACATCATGGACATTATTAATTATGTTTATAGGTTCGGCGTGAGGGGGTCAAAAACGACCCCGGGGAATAAAATACACGGGCTGTGGATGGGACTTTGTGGAATACGATGCGTACGGGCCATATCGTTGCCGTTAGATACATTGCGGACTGGGATGAGCTGTCGAAAAGGCCGCCCGAACGGACGCACCGGGTCAATGAGCGAGGATATTATTATGGTCGGAAGTGGGGCTGGCCCAAGGATTGCTTAGGGATAATTCCGCAACGAACGGCTGTCATGGCCCATTTCCCAATCCGGGAATGGGTAATTTACAGACCATGGCAGCCCTCCGATTTAGCATAGTAAATCCTGCAATATCCACCGTAGTTTCCGGAACCCGAACCTCGGGCCAGCTGGGAGGAACATTTGTCGTAACAGATTGTTTCTTACTCACGGAGAGGGACCTTCCGGAACTCGTTCAACGCTATCATCCGCTGTCCGCAAGCATCCCGACTGAAGAGATTATTATTGGATTTATATATATGAATAAAAAGAGCGCGTTTATAGAATTTCATTCGGATTAAAAATGGCTTGATGTGGAAAATACCATCTTTCGGGTATTTTTTATTCCGGGAAAATTTCCCAATTTGCACTCGAAACAAAAAATAGCAAAACAATTATTTTGAAAATAGAAAACTATCCGGTACTTTTATGACACTATTAATGCATGCCATATTCAAGTCCTCTGAATATGTAGAATAAAACTCTTTCAGTGTATTCTTTGATTAAGTCCCTCAAATCCTTGTGAAATTCCTCTGGTCGTTTGCGATTTAATTAATAGTTACGTAATCCACATCACTATTCGGTAAAGCCATCTCCAGGTTGCTGGACATATGACGCCAATACCTCTTGTTTAGCCGGTTTCCATTGCGATCCTTGAAAGATTGTGTCTTAAGTGTCTACTTAAAACCCTTAAAAAGAAACTGGTAATGAAAAAGCAAATTTTGGCGATCGATGATAGTAAGGCTATCCGATTTTTATTGCAAACTGTTTTGGGAAGAGATTATAATGTGATTACAGTGCCTGATGGATGTTCCGCGATGTATTATCTTTCTCACCGGCAGATGCCCGACCTGATTATAGCAGATCCTCAATTGCCCGATATGGACAACTGGGAACTTATACAACAGCTTTCTTCCAGCGGGATGTATGGCGATATACCACTCGTCGTATTGTCCGGACTGGACCAGAAAGAAACAGAAATGAAGTGCCTGGAGTATGGAATTGTCAAGTATTTCGTAAAGCCCTTCAATCCCGTCGACCTGATGAACGCCATCAGCGAAGCGGTGAAGAGCCGGCAACTGGAAAGAGATCTTTCGGCCATGGCAAGCTAAGATGTTAATAGATGGGTATTGCTCAGCATATGAAAAGTAATGACGGATATATCCGTATGACTACGTTCCTATTAGAGCATACCGCTATTTCTGAACCACCGTATTTATGAAACCGTAAACCTTTTGTATGGATTTATTATTTCTACCCAAGACTGTAGAGAAACACCCTGGATTTATCGCTCGTACTACTTATCGTAGTTTCGTTCACACCGAAACAATGGGGAGCAGATATGGAGGTTTCTACTACATAGGTAAGAATGCAGCGCATATTGAGAAGCTGGTAGGCGTGTACAAAAGAGGCTACGCTTCCGAAGGCCTGGAAAATGTGAAGACGGAATTGCTGCGGAGCCTGCAACAGGAAGGCAACCTCTTACCTGAAGTAATACTTTGTGAAGCGAAATTTGATTATTCGGCCATCCGGCACTTTTCTCAATTCCTGCGTAAGCATCCCATACTTTCTTCCATTCCCTTCATTCTGGATGCATCCGGATTGAATGAGAGAGAGCTGGAGCTGTACAAAGCAAACACCCGCCCGGATGAGATCATATTTCTCCAAAACGTGGATGAAAAGAGCCTCGGAATAAAGATAAAGTTCCTGCGTAAGGTAAAATCGGCCGTGGCTGGCGCGCCCGCTGCCAGCATCGAGGAGAATATGGTGGTAAATAAGTTCAGCCTTGGCCCCCTGTCCAAACGGATCTTTGATATATTGGTGTCCTCCATTGCGCTGCTGATACTGAGTCCCTTGTTCCTGCTGATAGCCATTGCTATCTTTGTCGAGTCAAAGGGGCCCATCTTCTATATAGCTCAGCGCGCCGGCAGAGGGTATCGTATATTCAATTTTTACAAGTTCAGGACCATGCATCCCGATGCCGATAAACGCATCGCCGAGCTGACGCACATGAACCAGTACAATGCGGAAACCAGCGGTCCCATTTTCTTCAAGATCAATAACGACCCCCGGATCACGCGTATAGGCAGCTTCCTGCGCAACACCAGCCTGGACGAGCTGCCGCAGCTGTTCAACGTATTTTTAGGACATATGTCCCTGGTGGGCAATCGTCCTCTGCCTTTGTACGAGGCTGCCACACTGACCACGGACAACTATGCCGCGCGCTTCATGGCGCCTGCCGGTATAACGGGACTGTGGCAGGTGAAGAAAAGAGGCAATAAGGACATGTCGGTGGAAGAAAGGATCAATATGGACATTGCCTATGCCACCAAATGCAGTTTCGCCACGGATCTTTGGATAATTGCGAATACACCGTCCGCATTGCTGCAAAAGGAAAATGTTTAGCGCTGCCTGACCGCGGTCGCTGACTGCCAGAACTAAGGTCTGAAAGAAAATATATGTCGAACCCGAACCCTTTAATATCGATCATTACCCTTAACTGGAACTCTACATCTGTCACTTGTGAGTTCCTGAGGTCACTTCTTCGTGAAAATACATACGCCCCTATAGAAGTCATCGTAGTAGACAACGCCTCGAAAGAGGATCCCACCTCCGAACTTATAGCAGCTTACCCTGACGTCAAAGTATTACGAAATGATGAGAACCTCGGATTTGCAGGAGGTAATAACACCGGTATAAAGATTGCCAAAGGCGATTTCCTTTTCATCGTGAACAACGACACCGAATTCACACCCGGCTTGCTCGAGGGATTGCTCAGGATTTTCCAAAAGTATCCGGATGCGGGGGTAGCCTGTCCCAAGTTCCATTATTTCTTCCAGAAAGGAACCATCGAGTATGCCGGCTACAATGCCGTCAATATATTCACAGGCAGGAATGGCATGATCGGCGGCGGGGAAGAGGATAAGGGACAATATGACCAGATCAGGGCGACACACTATGCGCACGGGGGCGCCATGCTCGTATCCCGGCGGGTGATCCAGGAGGTCGGAACCATGTACGAACCATTTTTCCTTTACTATGAGGAGCTGGACTGGTCGGAGCGGATAAGGAAAAAAGGGTTTAATATATACTACCAGCCGGCTTCGCTGATCTACCATAAAGAGTCTATGACCACCGGTAAATTCAGCCCGTTGAAGACGTATTACCTCACCCGCAACAGGATCTGGTTCATGCGCAGGAACATTGCCTGGCCCGGCCTGCTGGTATTCTATGCTTATTTCACGTGTTTTACTATTCCCAAGAACACCCTGACTTTCCTTTGGAAAGGGCAGAAAGAGCATCTGAAGTCTTTCTGGAAAGGTATTTTTTGGCAATTCAACCGTACCATCACTATTTAAACCCGCGTATGCAGATAGGAAAAAAAATACGCGTGCTGGAAGGCATACGCCAGGGAAAGATCGGTGGGGGCGAGAGCTATCTGTTAGGACTGGTGGAGAATATGGACAGGAGCAAATTCGAGCCCGTTGTGCTGTCCTTTACGGATGGCCCGATGGTAGAGCGGCTTCGGTCCCAGGGTATTACGGTACATGTGATCCATACCGAACGGCCATTCGATGTCAGGGTCTGGCGGAAAGTAAAGGATCTCATATTGCAGGAGAACATCGATGTCGTTCATGCCCATGGCACGCGGGCGAATTCGAATATGTTCTGGGCCGCGCGGAAGCTGGGGCTTCCGATAGTATATACCTGTCACGCGTGGTCCTTTCACCCTGACCAGAACCCACTGGTGCGGAAATTCAGGATCTGGAGCGAGGATTTTCTCACATCCCGGATGGATGTGAACATCTGTGGCAGCAAGGCCAATCGCGACACGGGAAAACAGCTCTTTCACAATTTTGATGCAAAGGTCATCTATAATTCCATCGACCCCGAAAGATTCAATCCGTATGGAAAGTATAAGAACGTTCGGCAGGAGCTGGGTATCGGGCCCGATGAGATAGTGGTGTCATCCGTGGCCAGGTTCACGCTGCAAAAGCAACCCTTGCGCCTGATCCAAGCGTTTGCGGCTGTATGCAGGAAGGTAAAAGGTGTCAGGCTGCTGATGGTAGGAGAGGGGGAGCTGCGGGAAAAAGCCAGCAGCCTGATCAGTGAACTGGGTATATCGGACAAGGTCCTGTTGCAGCCTTTCCGTCAGGATGTACCGGATGTCCTGGCCGCTTCCGACATCTTTGTACTTCCGTCCTTATGGGAGGCGTTCCCCATCGCGCTACTGGAAGCCATGTCGATGGGCCGGGCAGTCATCGGTACGGATGTGGACGGTACGCCCGAGATCATCGAGCACGAGGTGAATGGACTGCTGGTGAAGACCGAACCGCTGGAAGAGCAGCTGGAAGCCGCCATCACCCGATTGTGCCTGGACCATGATTTACGGGGACGGCTTATGAAAAATGCCATCAGTAGTATCTATAAAAAATATAATGTGGAGACCCTGGCCAGGGAAAATGAGGACATTTATGAGCAGTTAGCCGGAAGTCAGGGGTGAGTGGGTAATGGCAGCTTAGAACCAAATTTTTCCGATAAAAAATTTAGAGAAACATCAAAAAGATGCTAAATTGCGGCCATGATCTGCTATTGAATATTCTCTGTCCATCTTCTGTGAATTCCCTGTTTCCAATTCCCAACCTTACTCCTTTGCCTATTTGACTTTATTTTCAGTTTATCCTATCCCTCATTTTTGACCATTGCGGCATGATGCCGTTGACCCATATACGCTTTTCTTAACGGTAAGTCCTAATATTTTATCGAAACTCCCCTTGTTCAATTATTATTTTAAAACGGGTCTTACCCCCTATTAAGATTACAAACATGAAAATTTTTACAAAAGCGCTTCCGGTCCTTATCCTGACGCTTGTCATTTTATGTGTTCAACACGTGAGTGGCCAAAGCATCATTGACCCGAACGACACTGTGTACACCTACAACTCGGGTGCTACGAAGGGGTCACGGACCAATCCGAACCAGCCGCCTGCCAGCACCATCGGCAAGTGGATCAAAACCACCCGGATGAGCTGGAACACTTCCCAGTGGAAGTGTTATATCTACAATGGCATGCCATTCCGGGTGATCTTTCCCAAGAACTACACGACGGCCAACGATGGGGTAAGATATCCTGTCCTCGTCTTCTGGCATGGCGCCGGTGAGGCAGGAGCCATCACCGACAATGAGATATCCATGGCCCATGGGGGCCAGACGGTGTTCCAGGCCAACATCAACAGCGGCAACTGGCCCGGGTTCGTCATCATACCCCAGAACCAGAACGGTGCATGGGATCCTTCCCAGATCACCTACATGAAGCAGGTCCTGGATTATATGATCACCAACAACAAGGTGGATCCCTTCCATATTCTTTCCAACGGATTGTCGGCCGGCGGCGCCGCCTGCTGGGTGAGCCTGCAGATGTATCCGCAGGCATTCTGCGCCACGCCGATCTTTTCCTCCAACAACCAGGGAAATGCCAGTTCGACCAATGTGGCCAAGACCAAGTTCCTGCCGATATGGGATTTCCAGGGAGGGTTGGATAAGTGGCCCGATCCCAATGACGCCGGCATCGTCAACCAGATCATGATCAATGTCGGTGCGCAATATAAATACACGCTTTATTCGGACCTGGGTCACGGTACCTGGGACCGTGGATGGGCAGAACCTGATTTCTGGCCCTTCTGTAAACGTGTGTACGGAGCCAACCCCTGGCCATTGCATGGTCAGGTCCAGTTCTGTCCGGGCATCACTCCCCGGGATACCCTGGGTGTGGCGCCGGGATTCGACGCTTATCAGTGGAGAAAGGACGGCAACCTGCTGTCCGCCACCGGCAACCAGATCATCGTCACCGATTATGGCACATATGACTGCCGTGTACAACGCAATGGCATCTGGTCCGACTGGAGCCATACTCCTGTTGTCATCGCCGTCAAACCGCCCACCGTCACACCGACCATCACCGTTGCCGGCCTGGCCAGCAACGTCCTTCCCGCGCTGGATGCTACCAGCGTCACCCTGCAGCTGCCTGCGGGCTACGCCACCTACGTATGGCAGAAAGTAGGCAACAGCACCACCCTCAGCACGACCAATACGCTGACGGTATCCGCACCTGGCCAGTATATCGCACAGGTGACCGAGACAGGCGGTTGCTCCAGCAGTTTTGGCGCCCCCTTTACGGTAGTGGCTGCCAACGGTCCCAACGCGCCCGATCCCGCATCCGGCGTACTGGCGGCCCCGCTGTCGCAAACATCCGTGTTGCTCAACTGGAACCAGAACCCCGCTCCTGCCTATAATGAGACAGGATTCGAGATCTACCAGGGAACCAAAGCAGGCGGACCTTATAAACTGGTGGCCGTTACGGGCCCCGACGCTTCCACGGACACGATCATGGGGCTCAACGCCGGTATGAAATACTACTGGGTCATCCGGGCCATCAACGGCACGGGTGCGTCCACTACTTCCAACGAGGCCAGCGCCACGACCACGGCCGACACCCAGGCCCCCTCGGCGCCGGACAACCTTACTATCACCGGCACGTCCTACAGCGGCGTATCGCTTTCCTGGAGCGGCTCCACTGACAACGTAGGCGTGACATCCTATGACATTTATGTCAATGGCACACGGCTTTATTCCGTGACACCGGACAAGACAAGCTTTACCGTATACAGCCTGAACAATGGCCAGTCGTACACCTTCTATGTCAAGGCAAAGGATTTTGCAGGCAATGTATCCACGCCCAGCAATCAGGTCAGCGGCGAGCCGTTGATCAACGGGTTGAGCTATAGCTATTTCAATGGTCTCGCGACCACCCTGAAAGCTATTCCGGACTATTCCTCCATGACCCCGGCCAAGACTGGAACGATAGCTACCTTCAGCCTGTCACCACAGGATGACGGCACCTATTTCGGGTTCCTCTTCCAGGGTTACCTCATTGCGCCGACCACCGGTAACTATACCTTCCAGATCACATCAGACGATGGCAGCCGCCTCTACCTGGGATCTGCCGGGTCTCTGATAACGCCCTACAGCTTTACGGGCACGCCGCTGATCAACGACGACGGCCTCCATGGCAATACCAGCAAGCAGTCGACCACGGTGAGCCTGGTAGCCGGCCAGGTCTATCCGATAGCAGCCAGTTATTTTAATATGACGGGCGGCTTTAGTCTCACCGTCAGCTGGAAAGTGCCCGGATCATCCAGCTTTGTCGCCATCCCCGCCAGCGCCTTGTCACAGGCCAGCGTAAATAACGGCAGCGCACCCGCCGCGCCGTCCAACCTGGTAGCCACCACCGTATCGTACAAGGCCATCAGCCTCACATGGACGGATAACGCCAATAACGAGACGGGATACGAGATCTACAGAAGCACGTCGCCCGACATCAATTCTGCAGCCATCGTCGGCAATGCACCGGCCGGCGCGACCTCCTTCACGGACTCCACTGCGGCTGCCAGCACCACCTATTATTACTTTATCGATGCCATCAACCAATACGGCGCTTCGCAGCTTGTGGAGAACTACCGGGAGGCGCGGTTCCAGTTCAACAACACCCTTATCGACAGCACGGGCAATGGTCATACCATCACGCCTACCGGCTCGGTGACGTATGATGCGACCAACAAGCAGGAAGGCGCTGCCTCGATCAAGCTCAATGGCAGCAACCAGGCGGAAACGCTCAATACCACGGGAGGGTTCCTGCAGAATGCGTTCAATCAACGTACCGTCGCGCTGTGGATCAAGGCTGCCAGCTTTGGTTCCAACAGGGTCATCTTCGACATCGGCGGCAATGCCAACGGCCTGGCCCTCGTGATGAACAATACCACCCTCACTGCAGCGGTTGCCAGCGGCAGTTCCCGTTCCACCATCACCTATGCTTATGGTAACAATACCAACTGGCATCACGTCGCGGTCGTTTACCTTGGAGATAGCCTCCAGCTATATGTAGATGGCAATCTTGTTGCATCCAATTACAGCCTGAGCTTCCACAGCATCGCCGGCACTACGGACGGGTCCCGCCTGGGTCAGACCAACGGCACCTGCGCGCTGAACAATGCCAGCGGGATCTTCTCGGGCAACATTGATGATTTTGGAGTATTCAATACGGCCTTTGGTCCGGATGTGATCGCAATATTGAAGAACAATCAGCCGTTCCGGCAGTCTTTTGCCACCACACAGGTATTGCCCGCGGCTCCTGCGGCTCCCACGAACCTGGTGGCTACGGCAACCAGCAGCGCCGGCGTGAAGCTGACCTGGCAGGATAACTCCGCGAACGAGACCAGCTTCCAGGTCTATCGCAGCAACAATAACAACCAGAACTACGTGCTGATGGCTACCCTGCCTGCAGGAGCCACATCCTTCCAGGACAGCGGCCTGTTCGCCAGCGCCACCTACTATTATAAGGTAGACGCTTCCGGCATCGGTGGTCAGTCCGCCTTTACCAATGAGGCGAACGCTACGACCCTGGCTGTCGCACCCGTCATCACGGCAATACCCAACATGCAGGCCCGTTATGGCACCACCACGGTGATCCCCGTCAAGGCTACTACCACCAGCGGGACCATGACCCTCAGCGCCTCCAACCTGCCTGGCTTTGCAGTCCTGACAGACAACCATGACGGTACGGGCAAGATCACGTTGAACCCGGCCAGCAGCGATGCAGGCGATTATACGGGCATCACGGTGACCGCTACCAGCTCCACCGGCGGCTCGGCCAGCACCTCGTTCAACCTGGCTATCAATAACAACTATGCTCCCACGCTGGATAGCATCGCCAACTATTCGATGAACGAAAGCGACTCCCTGTCCATCGCGCTGAATGGAGCAAACGTGAACCCGGCAGACGTACTGACCCTTGTCGTTACCAACCTGCCTAATTTCTATACGCTGACCCAGAATAATGGTGTCGGCACCCTCAAGCTGAAGCCCGGCTTTGCCAATGCAGGCAACTATACGGTCACCGTTACTGTCAATGACAACAATGGTCTGTCCACCAGCCGTAACTTCAACCTAACGGTGATAGACAAGAGCCCGACCACCAAGATCTATGCAAGGGTGCAATACCAGGCAGTGGCTCCGGCGCCCTGGAACAATATGACCGGCACCGTCACCAACAACCTGAAGGATCAGAATGGAAATACCACACCTGTAAGCGTTACCTTTAGCCCGTCAGGCTGGTGGAAACCCTTCAACGCAGGCGCTACCACCGGCAACAACTCCGGTATATATCCCGACGTGGTGTTGCAGGAGTTCTATTACTTTGGGTTCTTTGACGGTCCCGCGACCGCCAGCTTCACCATCTCCGGCCTGGATGTCAACAAGACATACGATCTGAACGTCTTTGCATCCAGCGTGCTGCCTGGTCCTCCCGATAACGGTATCACCAGCTACACCATCGGCAGTGTTACACAGCAGCTGGCTGTACAGGGCAATACACAGAATACGGCCAACTTCAGCATGGTAGCTCCGGCCTCCGACGGTACCATCACCGTGAACATGGCCAAGGTCACAAGCTATCCTCCGGGCTACCTGAATGCTTTTGTGATCGCCAACCATTTTGACGATGGCACGGCTCCCGCCGCGCCCGCCAACCTGGCCGCAGCGCTGGTTGCCAAAGGCGTGGGCCTCACCTGGCAGGATCCGGCTTACAACGAGACGAGCTACCAGGTGTTCAGAAGCGCAGGCGATACCCTGAACTTCACCCAGATCGCCACCCTGTCTGCCGGCGCCACGTCCTACACGGATACGACCACCAGCGGCGGTATCGTATACTTCTACAGGACCAGCGCTTCCAATGCGGTAGGCAGCTCCGGCTACTCCAATGTTGCCAGCGTCACCAGCTCTGACCGTATCCCAACAGTGACAGCCATTGCAACTGTTGTTGCCAACAATGGCCAGACGACAACGGTCAATGTCACCGGTGTGGACGATCCATCGGATCATCTGACGCTGACAGCCAGCAACCTGCCCAGCTTTGCTACCTTCGTAGACAACGGCAACGGCACAGGTACCATCACTATCACACCGCCTGCCGGCACACAAGGAGTTTTCCCAAATGTGACCATTACGGCTACGGATATGAGCGACTCCAGTGGCTCGACCAGCTTCGCGATCAGCGTTGTCGATCCGAATATCAACTACACCTATGTAGATATCACCACGCCGAACTACCAGTCGCCTGCGCCCTGGAACAACCTGACGGCCGGCTATATCCCCTATGCAGGTACAGCGTTCCCGAACCTGAAGGATCAGTCCGGCAACAATACAGGAATGACGATTACCCTCACCGATGCATGGTCCTTTGTGGCCGAGACGGGTATGAAACGCCGCAATGGTTCCGATGTGTTCCCCGAGAGCGTACTGGCAGGTTCGTTCTATGCTACGGACAATAACGTTCATCGCGTGACCCTCAGCGGATTGAATGCGTCCAAAAAATACAACATCCTGTTCTTCGCCAGCCATTTCGTGAGCGAGAGCACGTTGACCAGCTTCACGGCCAACGGACAGACCGTGTCGCTGGATGGATCACAGAACTCGAACAAGACCGCACAGCTCAACGGCCTCACGCCCGACGCCAGCGGTAACATAGTCATCAGCTGTCAGAAAGCTTCCGCTGCGAAGTTTGCGATGCTCAGCGCCCTCGTCATCGAGTCCTATACGGCGACCACCACGCCGCTGGCTCCGGCAGACCTGCGTGTGCTCGACTTCCGCAAGACGGGTACTGTACCCCTGCAATGGCAGGACAGGGCCAGCAACGAGACAGGCTACGAAGTATGGCGTGCTCCGCATGGCGGCAGCTACAGCCTGCTGAAGTCACTGCCGGCCAATAGCACGACCTATACGGATAGCGCACTGGCTGCGGATGTAGCATACGACTATACGGTACGTGCCACGGGAGCTGTCAACTCGGCCTTCAGCAATCCTGTACTGGGCTATACATACGCCAACTCCGTATATATTTTCCTGAACAGGGTCTGGGCTCCGCCTTATAACTTCCCGAGCGCACCTGCTCCGTTCAATAACCTGAACTGGATCTATCAGGCGCTGAACACGGAATGGGATAACTTCAAGGATGAGAATGGCCTGCCGACCAACGTAGGTATGCTGCAGCCGACGGAATGGGATGAGGTCGATCCGTTCGGCGCCTCCACCGGCAATAACTCGGGCATCTATCCTGACCTGGCCATGAGCCAGGGCTGGCTGAACTTCCCAGGTACGGTGTCGTATGTTACCATCACCGGTCTGGACGTCACCAAGCTGTATGACTTCACGCTCTTCGCATCCTGTACGGACGATCCGAGCAACAACGCCAGCGGCCTGTACACGATTAATAACCAGTCAGGAGTGCTGAATGCGCACTACAATACGTCCGGAACGCTGACCTTCTTCAATGTAGCGCCCGATGCATTTGGTAACGTGAACATATGGCTGAAGACCTATGACTCTGCGGGCGCATCGTTTGCGATCCTGGGTAACATCGCCGTCAAGGGTCATACGCCGGCTGTCGGCTCGTCCTCTGCGGCTCCCACATCGACGATAGTATCGAACGTAGTATCGGCAACGGCCAACAACCTGAGCGTCACCGCGACCAGCAATACCACGGATGCGAAACCGCTGCAGGCATTCCCGAATCCGTTCAATGACTTCTTCAACCTGAACGTTCCTGCCCAGTCCGGCGACAATGTGCTGGTGGTCATGACGGATGTCAGCGGTAAGACCGTGTACAGCCAGCGGTTCGAGAACCTGTTCGATGGCAACAACCTGTTGAGGATACAGCCGAGTGGTGCATTGCCAACAGGCGCATACTATGTGAAGGTGATCTATACGAACAGCGGCGGGCAAAAGGTCATCCAGCTGTTGAAGAATAAGAAATAGATCCTTAAAATAAATAAACCGAAGGCCGGCTCCTCCCTGAGCCGGCCTTTTTATTCCGGCGACGGGCTTGCCTACAAGTTCACCGATTTTTTGTTAAAAAATTTAGAGAAACGGGAAAAAGGTGCTAAATTGCGGCCGGTTCTACGATTGAATTCTTGCCAACATCCATTTCCTGGAATTACCTCCTTCAACTTTACTGCATTCCTCCTTGACCTGGTTGGCTTTAACTTCATTTATCCTATCTCCTGGTTCGAATCGCAGGCATTTTATGCCGAGCTATACACGCTTGTAGCGGATAGTCCGGATATTTTTATGAAATACCCCGAATCAAATTTTTAAATGGGTTTTACCCTAGATTAAGGCTAGAAAACATGAAAATTCTCAGAAAAGCGATTCCGTATCTTAGTTTGGCCATTGGAATGAACTTTGTACAGCAGGTTAATGCCCAGAGCATCCTGGCCCCTGGCGACTCTGTATACACTTACAGCTCTACCGCTACGAAGGGCTCGCCCAACAACCCTAATCAACCCGCAGCCAATACCATCGGCAAATGGGTACGAACCGTCCGTATGAGCTGGAATACCAACCAGTGGAAGTGTTATATTTATAATGGCATGCCATTCCGCCTGATCTTCCCGAAGAGCTACAACCCTACGGTCAACGATGGGAAGAAGTATCCCCTCCTTGTGTTCTACCATGGGGCGGGTGAGGCCGGCGCCATCACGGACAATGAACTGTCACTGGCCCATGGCGGTCAGACGGTGTTCCAGGCCAATGTCAACAGTGGTGTATGGGATGGATATATCCTGGTGCCGCAGGATCAGAATGGTGCGTGGGACCCCTCCCAGCTCACCTATGTCAAGCAGATCACGGATTATATGATCACCAACAACAAGCTGGATCCCTTCCGCATTGTTGCCAACGGGTTGTCTGCTGGCGGTTCTGCGGCCTGGCAGAGCTTGCAGGCATATCCGCAGGTATTCAGCGGTGCACCTATATTCTCCTCGAACACCCAGAATAATATCAGCGCTACCAACCTGCCTAAAACGAAGTTCCTCCCTATATGGGATTTCCAGGGTGGTCTGGACTCCTGGCCCGACCCCAACGATGCAGGCATCGTCAATCAGGGTATGATCAATGCGGGTGCCCAGTATAAATATACCCTGTATCCCGACCTCGGTCATGGTACCTGGGATCGCGGATGGGCAGAGCCCGACTTCTGGCCCTTTTGTAATCGCATCTATGCATCCAACCCGTGGCCATTGCATGGGCAGATGGCATTCTGTCCAGGAGTCCCCGTGCAGGATACGCTTGGCGTTGGTCCCGGGTTTGACGCTTATCAGTGGAGAAAAAATGGTACACTCCTGTCCGCCACCAGCAACCAGATCATCGTCAATGATTACGGCACCTATGACTGCCGCGTACAGCGCAATGGCGTCTGGTCCGACTGGAGCCATACACCCGTTGTCATTGCTGTCAAACAACCCACCATTACTCCTCCCATCACAGTGGCAGGCCTTGCAAGCAATGTTATCCCGGCGCTGGACAACCCAGGTGTGACCCTGCAATTGCCTGCCGGCTATGCTACCTATGTTTGGCAAAAGGTAGGCAACAATACGACGCTCAGCACGACCAATACGCTGGCGGTCACCACGCCCGGCCAATATATTGCAGAGGTTACGGAAACAGGAGGCTGCTCCGCGACCTTCGGCTCACCTTTCACCGTCATAGACGCCCATGGCCCCAACCCGCCCGATCCTGCATCCGGCGTACTGGCAGCATCACTGTCGCAGACTTCCGTGTTGCTCAACTGGAACCAGAACCCTTCGCCGGCCTATAATGAGACAGGCTTCGAGATCTACCAGGGTACCAAATCCGGTGGTCCGTACAAGCTGTTAGCGATCACCAAAGCCGATGCTTCCACCGATACCATCACCGGGCTCGATGCCGGTACAAAATATTATTGGGTGATCCGGGCCGTCGACGGCACGGGTGCATCCGCTACTTCCAACGAAGCCAGCGCTACCACCGTTGCCGACACGCAGGCGCCCACGGCCCCGGGTAACCTTACCATTACCGGCACTTCCTACAGCGGGGTATCGCTCCAGTGGACTGCGTCTACCGACAATGTAGGAGTGACCGCCTATGACATTTATGTCAACGGCGCCCGGCTGTATACGGTGACACCGGACAAGACAGCCTTTACGGTGTATAGCCTGCAAAATGGAGTTTCCTATACCTTTGTCGTCAAGGCAAGGGATCTGGCGGGCAATGTCTCCAATGCCAGCAACCAGGTCAGCGGCGAGCCGCTTATCAACGGGGTGACCTATAGTTATTTCGATGGTCTCGCCACAAACCTGACGGCTATACCCAATTATTCTACCATGACGCCTGCCCAGACGGGGACGGTATCCACTTTCAGCCTGTCTCCGGCGTATGATCCAACCTACTTTGGGTTCCTCTTCCAGGGTTACCTCATTGCGCCGACAACAGGTACCTATCAGTTCCAGATCACATCGGACGATGGCAGCCGCCTGTACCTGGGATCTGCCGGCCAGGTGACGTCTCCCTATAGCTTTGCCGGAACTCCGCTGATCAATAACGACGGTCTCCATGGGAATACCAGCAAGCAATCCGGGTTCGTCAGCCTGGTAGCAGGACAGATTTATCCCATTGCCGCCACCTATCTGCAAATGACAGGCGGCTTTAGCCTGACCGTTCAGTGGAAGACTCCCGGATCGGGCAGCTATGTCACCATACCTGCGAGCGCACTCTCTCAGGCCAGCGTAAATAACGGCAGCGCACCGGCGGCGCCGTCCAACCTGGTCGCAACAGCGCAGTCCTACAGGGCCATCGGCCTCACATGGAAGGATAACGCCAATAACGAGACAGGTTATGAGATATATCGATCTACGGATTCTATCTATTCTACCGCCGCAATCATCGGAAATGCTCCCGCAGGCGCTACGTCTTATACAGACTCTTCAGCTGCTGCCAGCACCAGGTACTATTACCGGGTCAGGGCTATCAACCAATATGGCGCATCAGCCCTTGTCAGCAATTATAGAGAGGCGAGGTTCCAGTTCAACAACACGCTGGTCGACAGTAGTAATAACCACACGATCACGCCTGCCGGCGCGGTGACGTATGATGCGACCAACAAGCAGGAAGGTGCCGCGTCGCTCAAGCTCAATGGCAGCAACCAGGCCGAGACGCTGAGCAGCACCGGTGGATTCCTCCAGAATGCGTTCAATCAGCGGACCGTGGCAGTCTGGATCAAAGCTGCCAGCTTTGGTTCCAACAGGGTCATCTTCGACATCGGCGGCAGCACCAACGGTCTTGCCCTGGTAATGAACAGCACTACGCTGACGGCGGCGGTTGCCAGCGGCGGTACGCGCTCAAGTATCACCTACTCCTATGGTAATAATACCAACTGGCATCATGTTGCGGTGGTTTACCTTGGGGATACTATCCAATTATATGTGGATGGCAACCTGGCGGTGTCCAACAACGCCCTGAGCTTCCATAGCATCGCCAGTACCACCGACGGCGCACGTCTTGGTCAGACCAACGGCACCTGTGCGTTGAGCAATGCCAACGGCATTTTTGCGGGCAACCTCGACGACTTCGGCGTATTCGACGCTGCGCTGGGTCCTGACGCAATAGCCAGCATCATGAACTCGACGTTCAAGCAGTCCAACGCTACAACACAGGCGCTTCCTGCGGTTCCGGCAGCTCCCACGAACCTGGTGGCCATGGCAACAAGCAGCGCGGGTGTGAAGCTGACCTGGCAGGATAACTCTGCGAACGAGACGGGCTTCCAGGTATACCGCAGCAACAACAACAATCAGAACTATGTGCTGATGGCGGCCCTGCCTGCCGGATCTGTTTCCTTCCAGGACAGCGGCCTGTTCGCCAGCGCTACGTATTATTATAAGGTAGATGCGGTAGGCATCGGTGGTCAATCGGGCTTCACCAACGAAGCGAACGCGACGACCCTGGCGGTGGCGCCCGTTATCACAGCGATACCGAACCAACAGGCCCGTTATGGGACTACTACGGTGATCCCAGTAAAGGCCACGTCGACCAGCGGGGCCATCACCCTCAGCGGCTACAACCTGCCTGCTTTCGCCGTACTGACCGATAATCATGACGGTACGGGGAGCATTACCCTGAACCCGGCGAGCACGGATGCGGGCAATTATACAGGCCTCACGGTTACGGCTACGAACTCCACTGGTGGCTCAGCCAGCACTTCGTTCAACCTGGCTATCAATAACAACTATGCTCCTACGCTGGACAGCATCGGTAACTATACGATGAACGAAGGTGACTCGCTGAACATCTCCCTCAACGGGGCGAATGTGAACCCGGCGGATACGCTGACGATCATTGTCAGCAACCTGCCCAGCAGCTATACGCTGACCCAGAACAATGGTGTAGGCACGCTCAAGCTGAAGCCTGGTTATGCAGCGGCAGGCAATTATAATGTGACCGTTACTGTCAATGACAACAACGGTCTGTCTACCAGCCGTACCTTTAACCTGACGGTGATAGACAAGAGCCCGACCACCAGGATCTATGCAAGGGTACAATACCAGGCGGTGGCTCCGGCGCCCTGGAACAATATGACCGGCACATCGACCAGCAACCTGAAGGATCAGAATGGGAATACCACACCTGTAAGCGTTAACTTTAGTCCCTCCGGCTGGTGGGAACCTTACAATGCGGGCGCTACCACCGGCAACAACTCCGGTGTATATCCCGATGTCGTGATGCAGGAGTTCTATTACTTTGCTTTCTTCGACGGCCCGAACACGGCGTCGTTCACGATCTCCGGCCTGGATACGACCAAGACCTATGACCTGAACGTCTTTGCATCCAGCGTGCTGCCTGGTCCTTCGCCCGACAACGGTATTACCGCCTACACGGTCGGCAGTACGACACAACAGCTGGCTGTACAGGGCAATACACAGAATACGGCCAACTTCAATATGGTAGCTCCGGCCTCCGACGGCACCATCACGGTGAACATGGCCAAGCTGACCAGCTATTCTCCGGGCTACCTGAATGCTTTTGTGATCGCCAACCATTTTGACGATGGTACGGCCCCTGCACCACCCACCGGTCTGACGGCTACGCTGGCTTCCAGGGGTGTGGGTCTAACCTGGGTCGACCACGCCTATAACGAAAGCAGCTACCAGGTCTTCAGAAGCACAGGCGATACCCTGAACTTCACCCAGATCGCAACCCTGCCCGCAGGCAGCACGTCCTTCACGGACACGACCACCAGCGGCGGTATCGTATACTTCTACAGGACCAGCGCTTCCAATGCGGTAGGCAGCTCCGGTTACTCCAATATTGCCAGCATCACCAGCTCCGACCGTATCCCGGTGGTGACACCTATTGCTACCGTCATTGCCAACAACAACCAGACGACAACGGTCAACGTGACGGCGGTGGACGATCCGTCCGATCATCTGACGCTGACAGCCAGCAACCTGCCCGGCTTCGCGTCCTTCGTGGACAATGGCAACGGCACAGGGACTCTCACCATTACACCGGCCGCCGGCACACAGGGGGTGTTCCCGAACGTGACCATCACGGCTACGGATATGAGCGACTCCAGCGGTTCGGCCAGCTTTACGATCAGCGTTGTCGATTCCAACATAAGCTACACCTATGTCAATATCACCACGCCGAACTACCAGTCGCCTGCGCCCTGGAACAACCTGACAGCCGGCTATATCCCCTATGCGGGTACAGCATTCCCGAACCTGAAGGATCAGTCCGGCAACAATACAGGAATGACGATTACCCTCACCGATGCATGGTCCTATGTGGCCGAGACGGGTATGAAACGCCGCAATGGTTCCGATGTGTTCCCCGAGAGCGTACTGGCAGGTTCGTTCTATGCTACGGACAACAACCAGCACCGGATAACACTTACTGGATTGAATCCGTCCAAAGCATACAACTTCCTGTTCTTCTCCAGCCACTTCGTGAGCGAGAGCACCCTGACCAGCTTTACGGCCAACGGGCAGACCGTGTCACTGGATGGATCGCAGAACTCGAACAAGACCGCACAGCTCAATGGTATCACTCCGGATGCCAGCGGTACGGTAGTGATCTATTGTCAGAAAGCGTCCACTGCGAAGTTTGCTATGCTCAGCGCCCTCGTCATCGAAGCGTACACACCGACCACTACGCCGCTGGCTCCAGCAGACCTGCGTGTGCTGGACTTCCGCAAGGCGGGTACTGTACCCCTGCAATGGCAGGACAGGGCCAGCAACGAGACGGGCTATGAAGTATGGCGCGCTCCGCATGGTGGCAGCTACAGCCTGCTGAAATCGCTACCTGCCAATAGCACGACCTATACGGATAGCGCACTGGCTGCCGATGTATCGTACGATTATGTTGTACGTGCAACAGGTCCTGCAAACTCGGCCTTCAGCAACCCTGTGCTGGGCTATACATACGCCAACTCCGTATATATTTTCCTGAACAGGGTCTGGGCTCCGCCTTATAATTTCCCGAGCGCACCTGCTCCGTTCAATAACCTGAACTGGATCTATCAGTCGTTGAACACCGAATGGGATAACTTTAAGGATGAGAATAGTCTGCCGACCAATGTTGGTATGCTGCAGCCGACGGAGTGGGACGAGGTAGATCCGTTCGGCGCCTCCACCGGCAACGACTCGGGCATCTATCCTGACCTTGCCATGAGCCAGGGCTGGCTGGACTTCCCAGGTACGGTGTCCTATGTTACTATCACCGGTCTGGATGCCAGCAAACTGTACGACTTCACGCTCTTCGGATCCTGTACTGACGCTCCGAACAACAACGCCAGCGGCCTGTACACCATCAACGGACAGACAGGTATATTGAACGCATATTACAATACATCCGGTACGCTGACCTTCTTCAATGTAGCACCCGATGCATTCGGTAACGTGAACATATGGTTGAAGTCCTATGATTCTGCGGGCGCGTCGTTCGCGGTTCTGGGTAACATTGCTGTCAAGGGTCATACACCGGCAGCCGGCAAGGTATCCAATGCTCCTGCATCGACCATCGTTTCGAACGTAGCCACGGCAACGGCTAACAGCCTGACGCTCAATGCGGTCAGCAACACGACAGATGTGAAGCCGCTGCAGGCATTCCCGAATCCGTTCAATGACTTCTTCAACCTGAACGTTCCTGCCCAGTCCGGCGACAATGTGCTGGTAGTCCTGACGGATGTCAGCGGTAAAACCGTCTATAACCAGCGCTTCGAGAACCTGTTCGATGGTAACAACCTGCTGAGGATACAGCCGAGTGGTGCATTGCCAACAGGTGCATACTATGTGAAGGTGATTTACACCAACAGGAGCGAGCAGAAGGTCATCCAGCTGTTGAAGAACAAAAAATAGGAGATTTTAACGCATGGCCGGCTCATCACTGAGCCGGCCTCTTTATTCGGCCGACGGGGCAGTCTGAAAAATAGCCCCTTGTCCGAAAAATCTAATGACGGACCTTCGGTCAGCGGACCTGTGGTCCGCGTAGGGGTATCAGATATACCTCCTTAAAAGAAGAAGTCAATAATTTTTGGGCCGGCCTGCCGGCAAACATGGGCTGGTCACGCAACCAGGTAGATCTTTGAACAAGCAGGTAATCTGCGGCGCCTTCCTTCAACGCCGAGGCGATGGTGCTGTCCACTTTGTTCCAGTCCGTCTCGAAGCTCCTGGCGATATCATGGATCTGGAGACGACCATCGAAATAAAGCTCATTATACACTTCGTCTGGGTAATTTTGCAGGTCGGAAAGGATAACATAGGTTCGGGCCGGCTTTGCCGCCATCACACGGTAGAAGTCCGGACGGGTAAGGGCATAAAAGAAACCGGCAAAATTTATGACACTGAAGAAAAGGACCACAAAGTAATGCAGCTTGAAAAATCTATTATCAGAACGAGCCGGAGGCTTGTTGTCCGAAGGACAGACATTAGACTTTTCCGGAAAACGGGCTACATTACCCGGGATGCCCGTTTTTCGGACATTTTTTTCCCGGATGATATACAGAATGATGGGGATGTAGAGTAAATAAAGAAAATAGATGACTGACCTGTCCGAGGGATATTTCGCTTTCAATACCAGGTGTGCGCCGAGCAGCATGAGGGTTATGAGTACCAGCAGGGTCAGCTCAGGGAAAGCCCGGGCCTTGCGTTTGCGCACCATGATCCAGAGGACGGGTACAAGGCTGAGAGGAATTAGTATCCTGGAGATCAACACCAGATTGAGATGTTTCAGCAATTCCGGAGATGGGAAGATAAAGTCATAAATGCCAAGGAATCCAAAAAAAGTGCTGTACATACCGTTGACAAAGAGGTGGTCTGTCCCATTGATGATCTTATCATTCAGCAGAATGATCTTGCCCACATAATAGATATAGCCCAGCAGGGGCAGGACAAGCACCGCTGAGACGATATTCCGTACAGAGAAAACCTTTCCGCCGCTGCGGACGAAGATATAGATCAGCATGGCTAAGAACGGGAAGAGGAAGCTGACGATGGATAGGGAGCTGATCACGCCGCAGCAAAAGAACTTCCAATAGTCCGATGTTCTTTTTTCATCCAGCCAGGCTTTCATATAATAGAGAGAGCCTGTGAAAAAAGTGGTAGCCATCGCATAGCCTCTGCCAAGCGCGAAATAGACCATTATCGGCGGCAGGAAGAAGAGTATCAGCCACCAGTCTGCCGTGGCGCTCGCGAATGCCGTTTTCCAGGTGATTGCTTTCCATAAGAAATAACAGTACAGAATGTACGAGAGCAGGCTTGCCATTCTATAAAAGATGACATGCCTGCATCCGATGATCTGCATAAACTTGAACCAGAGGGAATTGAGTACATGGTTGTTGGCGATGTTGAAATGCCTGTAGAGCGCCAGGTCGCCAAAGGATTCATTTTTTACCGACAGCCAGGTCCATGCCTCATCGTACTCCCAGGTATGAAGAAAAGCATAAATGAACAGAAGGATGAAGAAAAAGAGACAGAGAATGGGGTAGAAGCGTTTCATGGATCACATTGAATTAAAATCGATAATAATAAATGAATTTCCACGTTTTTTTTCAAAATGTTTTAAAAATATTGCAAATCAGGCCATTGTATTGTATTTTGTCGGCCTAAATAACCTCCTAAGAATCAGAAAAATGGAAAAATTTACAAAGCTTTCTATCATTGTTCCGGCCTATAACGAAGCAAAGACTATACATCTTATACTGGACCGCGTCGCGGAGGTAAAATTGCTCAATAACATAGAAAAAGAGCTGATACTGGTGAACGATTGTTCCAAAGATGCGACGGAGGAAGTTCTATTGGCATATATGAAAGCTCATCCCGAGCTAAATATGCAATATTATAAACATGAGGTCAACATGGGTAAGGGCGCCGCTATCCATACCGGCATCCAAAAGGCCACCGGCGACTATCTGATCATACAGGATGCCGACCTGGAATATGACCCGGAAGAGTTCAATCTCCTTTTGAAACCTGTAATCAGGGGATTTGCGGATGTCGTATTCGGCTCCCGATTCCTGGGAGGCAATTCGCATCGCATCCTCTTTTTCTGGCACTCCATCGGGAACAAATTCCTCACCCGGCTGAGCAATATGCTTTCCAACCTGAACCTTACGGACATGGAGACCTGCTATAAAATGTTCAAGACCTCCATCATTCAAAACATCGAGCTAAAGGAGAAGCGCTTCGGGTTCGAGCCCGAAGTGACCGCCAAGATCGCCCGTGTACCGAATATCCGGATCTATGAAGTGGGTATTTCCTATTATGGCCGTACCTATGAGGAGGGTAAGAAGATAGGTTGGAGGGATGGTTTCCGGGCTATTTATTGTATTCTGAAATATAATCTGTTCTCAAAATGATGCCTGCCTCCCGGTACGCCGGATGGTTAAAGGTGGCCATCTATGCCCTGGCTGCCGTCTACCTGTTGAATTGCCTGACGCCCATTCGTCTTCATGTGGACATGGTCCGTTATTTTCTCATCAAGGACTGCATCGAGTTCGGCTGTCCGCCCAACTCCGATGCGGCAAAGGATTATATGCCATACGGATATACGGCCCTGTTGCTGCTCCTCTCCAAGCTGCATCTGCTGCATTCCTTCGTGCTCGTCCTGATCAATATCCTGTACCTGGCCGGCGGTCTCTGGATGGTAAGGAAGCTTTTTGGAGAGACCATGCGGCCATATGCCCTGCTATTCATCGTGCTGCTCAACTGGACGGTCATCAAGTACGTGACACATCCCATGTCCGAGATGCAGTATATCTTCTTCAGCATGGCCAGCTTGTATTTTTTTTACCGCTATACAAAGGACAATCGCGTCGTCTCACTGGTAGCGGCCTTTGCGCTGGGCGGACTTGCTTTCCTGACCCGGAGTGTTGGCATCTCGCTGATAGCTGCACTTGTGGCCGGACTGGTATGGCAGTATAGAAAAGCGGTGATGCAGCTGATCCTCCGGAACAAGGTATATGTAATCGCTATTTTCGCCGTCATCGCGGGCGTGCTTATTTTCTCGAAGCAGCTGGGCCTGGATCATTACACCGGTGTGTTCACAAAACAATTTCAAAAGGGCGTGACCTTCGGGGCCATGATCAAATGGCATTTTGCGGAATGGTCCGAAGTGGGGTTCAATACGTCTATCGTCAAGCTTTTTCCATATGTTCCCTCCGCCGCCGCGAAACTCATCTTTACTATAACGGGTATCCTCTTTGTTGCATGCTTCGTGTGGGTGCTTTATATCAGGAAGAACAGTGTGCCTTTTATCGTAAAGGCATATTTGGCCTTCTATACCGTGCTGATGTTCGACTGGCCCTTCTACGACCCACGATTCTGGGTACCCGTGCTGCCATTGATCGCCGCCGTCATTTCCCAGCTGCCGCTGCCACGAGCCAGGATGCCGAGGGTGCTGGCCACAGTCTTTTGTGCCGTCTACCTGCTGTTGGGTGTGGGGGCTGTGGGGTATTTTACTTATACTTCCCTGGATAAGAAGGTCATGGTACGGACGCAGGCCAACGGCGTCTATCGCAATGAATATGAGACCGTCCTTTTTGGCAAGCCGCTCAGCGATACGGCACGTCACATCGACCCGGATGCGTTAAGCATTATCAGAAGATACAACTAGGGTTGGTGATGGCGGGGCAGGCGTTTTCTTCATAGGCTTCTTCGGTGTGAAAAGGAACCAGAGAGCGCCGTCCTTTACCAGGAGATTGTAAAATATAATGGGTATCGTCACTCCAAAGAAGATCCCGCATACCAGCAGTATTTCCGGAATATGTATCCCCAGGACCTTTGTAAGGATCATCCGGGTGAAGGACGTGACCAGCACATGGATGACGTAAATGAAGAGGGAATGAAAGCCTACGACACGCAGCCAGCGCAGGATATTCCAGCTCTGCAGACGAAAAGCAAGAACGACCATGCAAAAACAGCCGATGATGGCGATGGCCAGGTATTCGAAATTATGTTCAGGCAGGTCGTGCAAATACCATAGTTCCGTGACGATGAAGACAGGCGTCACCGCCAGAAGGGTATAGGGACTCTTAAAAAATTGCTGGCTTCCTTCCCGGAAAAAGAGGTTCGAGCAGAGGTCGCCCAGGGCGAAATAGATATAAAAATCCATCCAGTCGGCGATCATGCTGATGTCCTTGAGATGTGGCCCCAGCATATTGAGGCCTATTCCGATGATGACCTGCGCCCAGGCAGGCACATGCAGCCTGGCCTTCAATACCAGGTATACGATCGTGCAATTGAAGAGGGCAGGCAGGTACCAGAATTGATCCAGGGCCTGGGGCTGATAAAAGAGCGCAAGGTAGTCGTGCGGCGTCCTGTCAGCATTGGTATATTTCGAGAGAAGCAGCTGCAGGGTTATTTGAATGGTAGCCCAGATGAAATAAGGATAGATGAGCAATTCGAACTTGGAATAGACCAGTTTTCCGAATGATTTCCGGCCGATGCTGGCGTTGATGAATACGCCGGAGAGAATAAAGAACAGGGGCATCCGGAAGCTGTAGAACATCAGGTTGGCATTCTGCAGGATCGTGGGCACCTCGATATTGCTCCGCTCGATGCCGATGAAAGTATGACGATAGACGACGAGAATGATGGCGATGCCGCGGAGATAGTCCACCCAGGCCATCCGGCTCTTTTCCAATACGGAGGTATTGAAGGCTTTGGCCAACCAGTTTTTTCTCTCTGATGTCGATGCTGTATCCATAGTCTTTTTGGGCGGCCTTATTTGGCGATACCCGGCTCCGCCCTACGGGCTTTTTCCCATACGGCGGACTGACTGCCTTTCAGCCAGCGTAAGAATCCAAGTATAACACTAACGTTCATAAAGACGAAATAGTAGGGGATCTTGCATAAATTTCCCAGCTTGCTGGCCGCCACGGCGGGCGCCAGGGAAAGAACCGCCAGTCCGTAAAATGCCAGCTGGAGGATCATGATCATGGTAAACAACTGACTGTCAGATGCCAAAACCAGCACCATATTGGCAGCCAGTGCCAGGATCAGGCAGAGAGGGCTAAGGGTCCAGCGGAGCACCCGGTGAGACACGTAAAGGAAGGTGAGTCTTGGATGTCGCCAGAACAGCAGGAGAGGCCAGAGCATGACAATGGACTGGAAGCCGCCCGCCGCGATGCGGACCTTGCGTTTTTTTTCGTCCTGCAGGGAGAAGGACGGCAGCTCCGTTGCATACGCATCCCGTTCATAGATGATCCGGCTGCCTTTTTGCGCCGCCCGGAGGGAAAGGACGAAATCATCCAGGATAGTATTATGCGGCAGCGGCTCGTAAAGTTCTTTGCGGAGGGAAAAAAGCTCCCCCGCGGCGCCCACGACGGAATAAAAGTCCGAATCTATTTGTTTTAGCTTTGATTCATATTTCCAGTACATGCCTTCGCCTGCGCCGGGAGAATCGTCCGACGTCGTCACGGTCGACAGTACTTTTTTCTCTCCTGCGACTCCTCCTACCTTTGGGTCTCTGTAATGACGGGCGATCAGGCGAACAGCCTCTTTATTGAGCATGGTATTGGCATCGCTGAAAATAAGTATATCCCCTGTGGCTGCATTCACCGCCCTGTTGACAGCGGCTGATTTACCCCTGCGCTGGGGTTCATGCAGCAGCCGGATGGAAGGATAGGCCGAGACGATGCCCGGCGTGTCGTCCGTCGAGCCGTCGGTGATAAAAAGGAATTCGATATTGTCCATGGGATAATCCTGGTCGAGGGAGTTGAGAATCTTTTCCCGGATGATGGAGCCTTCATTAAAGGCTGCCACGATAAAGGATACCTTGGGGACGATCGGGGAATTGGGGTCCACCCTGTCCTTTGTCCGCATAAAAGAGTTTAGCACTGCGGCCAGAATGGCATAGCCGGCATAATTGTAGAAAATCAACACACCGCTGAAAATAAGGATATATTCCCAAAATTGCACCCCCCAAATATCTGAAATATCATCGATATAAACTATAAATACCGTCATCTGCATATTATCTTTGTCCCGGCCAGAAAACCTCTTAATGCTTGAAAAAACATTTGAATTCATATTGGATCCGTAGCGCCTTCTATACTTTTTTCCAGCGATTTTCGCTAACCTTTTTCGGATTCCTCAACCTGGTGCTCCTCACCCGCAAGCTGACGGTGGACCAAATGGGTATGTGGGCCCTGTTCCTTACTGTCACCGGTATCTTCGAACTTACCAAAAGCTCCTTGCTGAAGAATGCCCATATCAAATATGTCAGCAGCATCGACGACCAGGAAGTGCAGGCCGAGATCGCCTCGTCCTCCTTTCTTATCAATGCTGGCATCACCCTTCTTTTCATCGGACTGATCCTGTTGTTCTCCAACTGGCTGGGGAGATGGTTCCACACGGGGAATGAGCTGGGCGATATGCTGCAGTGGTTTATCCCCGGGCTGATCTTTATGGTGTTCTTCGCGCACCTGGAGGCAGTACAACAATCCAACCTTGACTTCAGGGGCGGGTTTGCCGGCGGCCTTACTCGGCAGGTCTTCTTTTTTCTTGTAATAGCGTTGTATAAATTCCTCGGCTGGCCCCTGACGTTGGTACAGCTGGCTATTTATCAGTCCATCAGCATCGGTCTCGGTGCGCTCGTACTGTTCCTGGACAGCCGGAAATACCTCCTGTTCAGGTTCAAAGCCAGTAAAAAATGGATAAAGGAGATATTTCATTTTGGCGGCTATATATTCGGGTCAGGCATGGTGGCCAATATCAGCCAGAACCTCGACCAGCTGATGATCGGAAAGTATATCATCGAGCCCAAGTTCGTCGCTTATTACAATGTGGCGTCACGGATCAACCTTTTGGTGGATATCCCAAGCTATGCGGCCGCTGAGGTGCTTTTTCCAAAGGCCTCCCGTGCATCTTCCGAGGGCGACAAGGTGAAGATCAAGTTCTTTTACGAGCGGATGGTGGCCATCCTGCTGGCCTTTACCATTCCCATGGCCCTGGTCATCATATCATTTCCCACACTGTTCACCTACATCGTCGGAGGGCCTGCCTATGCGCTGGCCGCACCCATACTCCAGATATACATGATCACCGGTATCTTCCGTCCCGCACAGAACCAGGCGGCCAATCTGCTCAACTCCATGGGCAAGTCCAGGATCACCTTCTGGGCCAATACCGGCACCCTGACCACGGCTCTGATCATCAACTATATCTGTCTGCGTCAATTTGGTTTCTATGGAGCAGCCATCGGCACCGTCATTGCCACTTTGCTGGGATTCATCGCGTGGTACTTTATCATGCGCCGGCAGATAGGGCTGGAACTGCACTCCATCTGGAATCACACGGTAGAAACTTACCGCACGCTGTTCCGGCGTGTACGCGGGTTCTTGAGAAGGGCGCCCATGTCGTAGCCGGCGGCCCGGTCAGGCCGATGATCACAGGTTCCCTTTCTTCATTTCAGACGCGGCATAATCGCAGGCGCGTGCCGTCAGGGCCATATATGTCAGGGATGGGTTGGCTGTGGCCGAGGAGGTCATACAGCTGCCGTCTGTGATAAAGACATTTTTTACTTCATGCATCTGGTTGAAGCCGTTGAGGACCGAGGTCCTGGAGTCGCGGCCCATCCGGACGGTACCCATTTCATGCACCGCCGTACCTCCTGGCTGGAGATAGCTGTAGGATCTGATATTACTAAAGCCCGCCGTGGAGAGCATATCTTGAATATCGGCAAGGATATCTTTACTCATATTCTTTTCATTATCATGGTACTGGAAATCTATTTTTACCAGCGGCAGTCCCCAGCTGTCCTTGCGGCTGCTATCGAGGGTCACCCGATTGTCCGGATAAGGGAGTGTTTCCCCCCATCCGCCCAGCCACATGATCCAGGGGCCCGGCTGCAGCAGCTGCTTTTTGAAATCCTGTCCGAAGCCCTGCAGGCGGGCTGCATTTTCGCGCCATTCCGCCCTGGACCCTTTACCCTGGAGGCCGAAGCCGCGGAGATACTCCTTCCGGGCCGTGGCCGGGTTCACGTTACGGTAACGGGGGACATAGATGCCGATGGGTTTGCGGCCATAGTAGTATTCGTCCTTCAGGCTGTCGAATTCCGCTTCGGCTCCGGTGCCCGTAAAATGATCCATGAGATTGCGGCCCACCTGATCGCTGGAATTGCCCAGGCCCTGGGGCCAGCGGCGGGAGGTGGAGTTCAGGAGAAGGGCTGCGGTGGCAATGGTGGAGGCATTGAGGAAGATGACCTGTGCATAGTATTCCGTCACCGCCCGGGTATGAGTATCCATGACACGTACGCCCGAGGCCCTGTTCTTCTGTTCGTCATAAAGTACTTCCAGGACGATGGAGTCCGGCTTCAGCGTGAGCTTGCCTGTAGCGGCGGCGGCGGGGAGGGTGGCTGCATTGCTGCTAAAGTATCCCCCAAATGGACATCCCCGGGAGCAGAGGTTCCGGTACTGGCATGGTCCTCTTCCATTCCAGCCTCTGCTCAGGTTGGTCGTACGTGCAGGGGTGACGATCCTGTCGGAGAAATGCCCGCGTATAGACTTCGAAAAGTGATCTTCGATGCAATTCATTTCCATGGGTGGCAGGAAATTGCCGTCGGGCAGCCAGGGATAATTCTCCTTCTGACCGCTGACCCCTATATAGTTCTCCACATAATCGTACCAGGGAGCCAGGTCCTTGTACCGAAGAGGCCAGTCCACGCCATGTCCGTCGCGGAGATTGGCCTCGAAGTCCAGATCGCTGAGACGATAGGTTTGTCTGCCCCAGGTGAGGCTCCGGCCGCCAACCTGGTATCCGCGGACCCAGGTAAAAGGTCTCTCCTGGATATAAGGGTGTTCGCTGTCCTTGACAAAAAAGAGCGTGCTGGCTGCGTCGCCATAGGCTGTCCGAATGGGATCGTCCTCCTTCTCCTTCTCCGTATTATTGAGCCTGTATTCGAAATCCCAGGGGTTCAGGGAAGCCGTCGGATAATCCCTGATGTGCTCGACATTCCGGCCCCTCTCCAGGACCAGGGTCCTGAAGCCTTTTTCACAAAGCTCTTTGGCCGCCCATCCTCCGCTGATGCCCGAGCCTACGACAATGGCGTCGAATGTATGGTTCTGTCTTGGATCTCCCATTTTTTTATATGTTAGCTGGTGGCCCAGGCCTTTTGTCCGGGCTCCAGCGGGATGCAGCTTTTAAAGCTTCCTGGTATATAAACGTAATTCAATCCCATGGTAGCGCCCTGTTGGGAGGTGCAGTATCCTTGTATGGTATAATCTTTGAGAATACTAAAGAATGGCCTTCCCATCAGACGTAATTCCACCTTTCCCAGTTTGCCGTTATAGGGCTTGCCCTTCTCTTCGAAATGGGCCAGGGCGGCAGCTTGCTGGTCACGGGAGCAACGCTGGTAGGGCTGGCCGTATTTGGACTGGCAATGGCTTTGGATATCCCGGAGACCGTGGATAAAATTATTCTGTTCCTTGCGGGAAGTGCAGTCCCGGATCATTTTTATGACGAAGTCCTGGGTACCTGTATCCCGTGCGCCAGGTGTATCTGTGGCCGGGATGATGGTCTCGCACAATGCGGCGAGCAGCTCTCTGCTGGACTGCAGGTAGCTGAAGTCGGGGCTTTTCATCAGGTCCCACCACTTGTAGCCTGTCCCGGCGGTGGCGATACCCAGTCCTGCCAGGGAGATACGAAGGATTGCTTTTCGCCTGTTCATGAGTGGTCAAATCTACATGATTTTTGAGGATTGAAAAAGGCCGCGGGAGTGGCCGCAAGTCGAAATAAAAAGTTGTTTTTTACGTTAGGGCATGAATCTTACCAGTTTTACACTAAGTTATTGGTATCATGCGGATTTTAAGAGTATTTTTGGCCTAAATTCAAGTTCATGGATCTCGCGTATTTATTCAGGATATTGTTGAAGCGGAAGTGGATCATTATTGGCTCCGCTGTGCTGGCTGCTGTTGTTGCCTGGATATTGACCCGTAATCAACAGAAATACTATTTCTCCTCCACCAGGATATCCACCGGCTTTGCCATCCCTGACGAGATCAAGATCAATGAGAGCAGCACAGGCATGTACGATGCGGAGGTGAAGTTCAATAATGCCATCAATACCTGGAGCTCGCCCTCCGTCCTCAGCCTCCTGGCTTACGAGCTGATTCTGCACGATATGACCAGTCCAAAGCCTTTTCGTACCCTGACGGCCACACAGAAGCAATCTCCCTTCTATAAGAACGTAAATCCCGAGGAAGCCCGGAAGACATTCGAGGAAAAGCTCGAGACCATGAGCGTGCTCACTTCCTACAAGCCCGAGGAAAAGGCGCTGCTGGAGTATCTGAACCTGTATGGCTATGGCTATAAGTACCTGATAACCTATCTCAATGTATTCAAGGTACAGGCTACCGACTATATCGAGGTGGATTGCAAGACCGAGAATCCTGAGCTTTCCGCCTTTATGGTGAACAGATCATACGCACAGTTCCTCAGGGTCTATAAGAACATCCGCAGCACCAAGTCCCAGGAGTCCATCGACACCCTGCAAAGCATTATGGAAAAGAAGAAGCAGGAATATGATGAGAAGCAAAAACTCGTGCGGGACGCAGGGCTTACGGATATAGCCGCGGAGACCAGCAGCCAGCAGGACCTGATCGCCCAGGCTGAACAACAGCTGTCCGACGAGAATGACAAACAGACTGACTACTCTTACCAGTTGCGGAGGATAGAGCAAAAGCTCCAAGCGCTGGGCGCTCCCAGCACCCCCGGCGGCACCAAGACCACCTCTCCCAACAATAACGAAGAGCTTCTCCAGGCCCGTAAGGCTATGAACGACGCCTATGCGGAATATCTGAAGACCAACGATAAGGACAAGCTCGCCCGCTACAACCAGCTGAGACAGGAGTACTATTCGAAATATGTCAATAGCGAGCCCGTATCCAGCGGCGGCACCAACAACAGTTCCGAAAGGAATGACCTGCTGGAAAAGAAACAGGACCTGGAAACCACTATCCAGGCTGGGAAGGACAAGATCAAGAACCTGCAGAGCAGGATCGCCAATCTGAGATCCACTGCCAGCTCCACCTCTTCCAGGAATGCCGCCGTCGAGGCCCTGCTGCAGGAGGCTAAGATGGCCGAGAAGGATTACTTCGATGCCCGGCAACGGTATGCCAATGCGACGGAGATAGGATCTTCTTCCGTCAATAATTTCCGTCAGCTGCAGTTAGCTCAGCCCGCCATCGAGCCCGAGCCATCGAAGAGAATGGTGGTCGTTGGAATGGCCGGACTTGTCACTGGGGTCACCGCCGTCCTCATCATCGTGATCCTGTCCTACCTCGACTCTTCCGTGCGGACTCCCGCCATCTTCTCGAAGGTGATGAACCTGAAGCTTATCAGCATAGTCAACTTCATGAACATGAAGAACAAGGCGCTGAAGGACGTCATCACCGGCAATCTCAAGGAGAAAGGTGTCTCGGAGAAGAAGCGAAGCAATACATTCCGGGAATCCATCCGCAAGCTCCGGTATGAGATAGAGCACAGCGGCAAACGGATATTCCTCTTCACCAGCACCAAGAAGGGCCAGGGCAAGACCACGCTGATTCAGGCGCTGTCCTACAGTCTCAGCATGAGCAAGAAGAAGATACTCATCATCGACACCAACTTCTCCAATAATGACCTTACCGTACAGCTGCATGGCGACCCTGTTCTCGAGAAGATATCCAACGAGGACCTGAGCGTATCGCCCAGGCTGAAGGTGAAAGTATTTTCGAAGGATGTAGGCGCCGGCACAGGCGGGATCTTTATCATCGGATCGCAAGGCGGTGATTATACGCCATCAGAGGTGCTGCCTAGCGAGAACAACCTGCTGATACACCTGCAGGCGCTGCTGGAAGAATTCGATTATATTTTCCTGGAAGGACCTCCCCTGAACGATTTCTCGGACAGCCGTGAGCTGGTGGATTATGTGGAAGGCGTAGTAGCCGTATTTTCAGCGACGGATATCATCAAGCAGATAGACAAGGAGTCGGCGAAGTTTTTCAAGGACCTGAATGGTAAATTCTGCGGGTCGGTCCTGAATATGATCGATCTGGAAAATGTAAACGTGATATAAACATGATTCGAACCTCTTTTCTCTCTGCATGTTTTCTTATCGTCCTTATGAATGTTTCGGCCCAGCAGCCAGCTAAGACGCATGGCTCCGCACCCGCCGGTTCTTCGCCGAACGGCGGGGTTGTCGAAGTGAACGACACGGCCATCGAGAACAGGCTCGTGGAGCTGGCCCTGAAAGGACCCGAATACGACGCTTCGGTGCACCAGGGAAGGATCGCGGAGCTGGAATTGAAGAGGGCAAAGAGCACCTGGCTGAACCTGCTGACCATTTCCACCAACTACAACGACCAGAGCTTTGCCAAGCCCGTTGCCAATGGGGCGGCCACTTACGTATATCCCAAATACTTTTTTGGCATCACCATTCCCCTGGGTATCTTCTTCTCGCAGGGCAACCAGGTGAAGACTGCCAGGGAATCCATTGCCAACAGCAAAGATCAGCAGGAGATATTGGCCAGGACGCTGAAAATGCAGGTGCTTACAAAATACAAGCAATACAAATTCTATGCGGCCCAGATAGAGATGGAGAATGAGCTGAGCAATGACGTATTGGTCACCGCTACCCAGGCCGAGCAGAACTTCCGGCAGGGTAAGATCACCGTAGATACATATATTCTCGCCCAGCGGGCAAAGAACGAAGAAATGGTAAAGATCATGAACCTTCAATTACAGCAGGACCTTGTCCGCCTGGATATAGAAAGAATGATCGGTGTGTCGCTGGATTCCGTGTTACGTCCTTACTTCACTGCGCCGGCTTCCGACAATAAAAGTAAAAGATAACTAAACCTATGTCTGGCAGCGGATATATCAAGAGCCTCGATGGGCTAAGGGCTATGGCCATTCTGCTGGTGCTGAGCCTGCACACCGGCGTCCTGCACTTCGGATGGATAGGCGTACAGCTCTTCTTTGTCCTGTCGGGATTTCTCATCACCGGCATCCTTTGGAAGGAGAAGTCCAGGGAGGAGGCCACCTGGTACAAGTTTAAAAAATTCTGGGTTAGAAGAGCTTTACGCATACTCCCCCTTTATTACGGCTATCTCCTTGTATTGGGGATCACCTACCTGCTTTTTCATTTTCCCGACACATACAGGACCTATATGCCCTGGCTGCTCACCTATACCTATAACTTCACCCGGACACTGCAGGAATGGACCATGGACCCGTCCTTTGCGCATCTTTGGTCCCTGGCGATAGAAGAGCAGTTCTATTTATTCTTCCCCCTGATCCTGTTTTTGGCACCTCCCAAAGTGGTAAAGGGCTTCATGATCGCCGTTATCGTGCTCACTCCTGTCAGCAGGTTCCTTATAGGGCAGCATTATATAGACCAGGGCTTTAAAGGAGAGACCCTGGCCACCATTGTCTACTGGAATTCCTTCAGCCACCTCGATGCTTTTTTTATCGGAGGACTGATCCCGGTGTTGTCGCTGGACCGGCGGCTGAAAAGGCCATGGACGCTGCTCACCGGCTGTCTTGCGCTTGCACTCGTGACAGGCGCTCTGAATTATATCCATCATCCAGATCACAGCTTTTACCCTGTCGATCTGGGATTTGCATTTGGCCAAACTACTAATTATGTATATGTCTGGCATTATACCGTACTAAACCTTCTCTTTGCCGCCACGATCCTCGTGCTTGTCAGCGTGCATACCCAGGATAAGCCTTCCGCCCTGCGACGGCTCTGGGAGAACAAATGGCTGGTCGGTATCGGAAAAGTGTCCTATGGCATGTATATCTACCACTGGATGATCTGGTATTATCTTTTCGAAGGAGTGTTCAAGCCCGTGGGAGTAAAATGGAGGGTGCCTCTCTTTATCCCTTTTGTCATCGTCGTATATATCGTGGCATCCCTGAGCTTTAAATATTTCGAGTCCTTCTTCATCCGGTTGAAGGATCGTTTGTACCCTGCCCGCGGCAAGGGAGGTAAGAAAGAAGGAGAGACCCCGTCCCTGCCTAATTTGAAAACTCCTTTGGAGTATGAATAAATCCCGACTTGTTCTTCTTTATGCCCATCAGCGCTTTTAGCATCGCCAGCATCAGTACGGGGATCTTCAGGAATGCCTTTATCGTTTGGCCATTATAGAAGGAACCCGGTATGGCAACCAGAAGGGTGACGCCATACAGCGCCATAAGGCCTATCCACCAAGACCAGGAGGGAGCCAGCAAATGCAGGCCCATGAAGATATCGGCCGCGGACAGCAGGAGCAGCAGGCCGAAGAGGGCCAGCAGCAGCAGCCGTGGCAGGAGCAGCCATTCCAGCACTTTCAGATAGTATATCCTTCCGACGGCATTTTCTCTCATTTTTTTTGTCAGCAGGGGCCGCAGGTTCTCTATCTGTGTCCCCAGCCAGCGCGTACGCTGTTTTTCAAAGACTTCCTTACGTTGCACCTTTTCGTCATAAACATAGGCATCCTCCAGATATTCCACCCGGATGCCTTTGCTGATCAGCTGCATTTCCACCACTTTGTCCTCACCCGGATTGTCCTGGATAGCCGGAGACGAAAAAATATCTTTTATCAGGCCGAACCGGAAGGCCATGCCCGAGCCGATGAGCGCGCAGGAGAGTCCCAGCGATCTTTGCCCTCTCCTGAAAATGGTATTGTTCATCTCTTCGCCCATGGCGTCCAGGATAGCGACAGAGTTGTTCTTGTTCTTGGCCGTGCGATGGCATTGGATCACCTCCCAGCCCTCCTGCCAGGCATGGTTGACCTTTTCCAGGCAGTCGGGGGACATGATATTATCCGCATCCAGGATAAAGGCCAGATCGTAGCCTTCCGCCGCCAGCTGCTGAAATGCCACATTGAGGGATTTGGCCTTCATGCTTTTCTCCCATTTGACCTCTATAACGCCAACAGGTATCTGTTGTAATTGCCGGATCGTCTCCGGCTGAAGCTGGTCTGCAATGACTGTGACCGTGTAGTTGGTCCTGGGATAGTGCTGCAGCAGCGCCTGAGCCGCTGTATTAAGGATGATATTATCTTCTTTGAAGGATGGTATGACGACGGCGATACGGGCTTTTTGCAGGCTGGCGCTATATTTTTTGAGCCGGCCGAACCGGCCCGCCACCGAGAGGATGAAAAGGTAGGACAATGTCGCCAGAAGGTAGACGAACAACAGTATGGTCAGCACGTGGGGAACGATCATGATCATTATTTTTGTTTCACTGTGATGTTGACGTCATCACTTTGTGTACCTGTATTGCTGTCGACAGTCATCAGGTTGAATGTATATATGCCCGGCACAAGCCCTTTCACCGTGGTGACAGGGGCATCCGGATGAGTGATCTTCGCCCCCGCCGGCCCTTTGACCTTAGTCCATTTGTACGATACGATCTTGTACCCAAGTGTATCTATACCATTGGCCGACACAGGAGTGGACTTGATCAGCAGCGGCGGAACGGCCTTGCCTGAAAGCGTGACTTCCGTACCCGTGACAGTCTGGTCTTTGCCGGCATCGATGGATGGAGGGGTAAAGTTATATCCTTGTACCGTCACTTCCAGCGGATGCACCATCGTCGGCTTCAGCACGTCCAGTGCATTGCAGCTGTATTGTTCCTGTACATTGAATACGCCGTTGCCCAGTACCGCCGCCTTGTTGCGTCCCCATGAGTAAATGCTGTCCTTTTCGTCCTGGGCGTATTTGAAGAAGGTGAACCAGTTATTGGAGTAAAGATGTTTCCATTTTACACCCATGCCGATCTGCACCGGCGGCGCGCCTGACGGCGACTGATAGTCGGCAAACGTAGAGCCATATCCCGGGAATCCCGGATAGTTGAATTTATTCACCGTCTCCTGCCCGTTGCCCACTTCTCCCGAGACATTGAATCCGATGCCGAACATCCGACCCAGGCTGTCGATATAGTGGATGGTATTGACATTGGTGGCGATCTCTTTGATGGGAACTCTCATTTTCCAGAGAGCCTTGATGGAAGTAGGCTGCGTATAGGCCTGTTTGCCGCCATACATGCTGGTGGTCGTGCCCCAGACATAAGGATAACCCATCGTTTTAGAGCCGCCTGCGTCCGGAATAATGGCCCCTGCCACATCGTGGTGTGCATTGAATATATCGCAGGCCGGACGGGGAATATTCTTTTTCACCGGATTGGGATTGGGGTTGGGAGACCTCACCCATTCATAGACCTGTCCGTCCGTCGTCAGCGCCAGGATCCTATAGCCGCCCAGCAGCACTTTTTTGAACTTCATGCCCCGCGGGGAGATCTGGGTGGGCGGAAATACTTTGTCGTCACTCTTTTGAAAGAGATGATAGTAGTCGTTGCCCATAAACCAGATGCTGCCGTCCCGCCGGATCGTGGCCGTACAATTGGCATAGGCATCCACAAAAATATTCCCGTCGAAAGGTTTGCCCGAAGCATCCACATCCGTCCGGATGGTATTGGTAGTGAAGTTTGTCTGGGAGCTCCAGAGATAACCATCTTCGTCCAGTACCCGGAATACATTGAACCCGCCTGCGCCCGACACTATTTTTTTATTGCCGGTGGGGAAGGGGACCAGACGGAGCGACCCATTGTTATAGCCATAGACCACGCCATCGCTGCCTACGTACCAGACCCTGTATTCAGCTACAACGACCTTCTTCACATAAACATGATCTGCGTTCTGTGAGAACACCGGCCTTGCGATCAGGCATACCAGGGACAATATCTGCCAGCACTTATTCTTCCGCATACCACGATTCGGGGTTGTCAAGATGTTTATTTAGATTGAGAACGATCGCTACGAATGCGAGGTATAGCCCCGAGTCGGAGATGCCTCCCACCGCGGGCTGTGTATATTCGGCGAGATAGAAGGAAACGATGCTGCTGATCGCTGCCGAATAGTAGAGCTTCATCGTCGGATCCTTACATCGGAAGAAACCCCGAATCCCCGTTCTTAAGATCATGAAGTAAAGGATACAGACGATGAGCAATCCTATCCAGCCTGTCTCCGCCGCCTTTAGGACATAGCCTCCATCCGGCATAAACCCCGCAAGCGGGTTGCCCGGATAATTCACCTCACCCGCAAACCCGGTGGTTCCCAGCCCTCCGCCGATGGGATGTCTGTAAAGATAGGGTTTGAGCCAGGCACGGGCCTTCAGCCGCACATTCATGGATTCGTCCTTGGAGCCTTCGAAAGTGCTTCGGAAACGTCTTATGGCGGCGACGCCTGAGAAGGGACCGAATTCGAGCACCAGGAACAGTAATAACAGGCCTACGGCAAATTTTTGAATGGTCGGCTTTTCTATATTGAAGAGGATAAAAAAGCCAATACCGCCAAGTGTTGTAGCATAAGCAGTACGTGTCCCAGAATAGGTCAGACCCAATATCATAAGAATGATACAAATGATAAAGAGCAGCCGGGTAGCTTTATTTTTCTCATGGATAGCCAGAATGATAAAGAATACCGCACAGGCAGACATCACGATGCCAAAAGTGGCCGGATCGGACATGGTGGAGAATTTCCGGAAAGTGCCGCCGATGAACAGGAGACTGAATGCCAGAGGGTCGGACATGATGGCTCTCATCTCCCATGGGAAGAGCCCGTGCCATTCCTGTATGCAGCCATATAAGGCGCAGACAGTAGCCATTCCCAACATATAAAAAACATACCTCCGCAGCATCTTGTATGAATCGAAGATGGTATAGGCCATGAAAAGGATCAGGACATATTCCAGAAACTTCCGGATTGCCATGAGATTGATCGCATTGAGCCCTGCAGTAACGGGATTGAACATTTCCAGCATGCTGTAGAACAGAGGGATGAACATGAACATGACCACCGGGCTTTTGGTGAATTGTTTCCAGCTGCGTTTGAAGTCTTTGCCCGACATGATAAGCCCTAGGAAATTGATCAGTACCAGGCAGTCGTACAGCATCCCTATGGGAAGAGTGCCATCTGTCAATGCATTGGAAAAGAAATATCCGAAGAATCCGACAAACAGCAGCAGATTGAACCCGAATACGATATTCGTAAAACATAGGACAACTATGAACAGGCCTGCAATCAGCGCAAAAAGGGCCATCCCCACGATCGTGTCCGTCGCCAGCAGATAGCCGAAGATACAGGCTATTGCAGCCAGTATGATCATACCCAGCCAATTATTGAGTTTCAGCCGAATGAAGGTTCTTACCGAGAGTTCGGATACTTTGCTTTTGAACCTATCCTTAAGAGCGCCAAGGGATTGTCTGGACATTCAGGGAATTAGAAAATAACGATTTTAAGAAAAAAGAAAGCCATCATGGCGGCGGCGGCGCCGATCATGAGCATTTCATGCAAAGAGGGCTTTTCGTGCTCCATTTTATTGCTTTATAACGTTAAAATTAGTAAGAATCTTTTATTTAAATGCCGGAAAACGGTTCCCTGGGGGAATTCCGCAATGCTATGGGAAAATCCCTTAACGTAGGGGAAGTTTTTCTACTATTTGAAGAAATTACACCCCCTTTGGCATAATATTAGCGGCTTAGATACGTAATAAATGTATACCCGTACCTGAATGAAACACGCTTCGCTGGTTTGTTTTATTCCCTTTTTTATAGCATGTTTCAGGAACGGTACGAATGTATCCTGTTATTGATTTCGTGCTAAATCCGATGTACTATGAGAACCAAGCGTTACCCCCTAATGCTGTTGGCGACAGCATGCCTTTTACTGAAAGCTTCTCCACCTGCTTATTCACAGGCAGAAACACACAATTTCATTACGTATGACACAGCGATCAGTATTGTACCATGTACATACTGTGCTGCCGACAATTGGAATGTGCGGATATCCAGGCCAAAGAACATGTTTGTAGCGGGTGATCCCGACACGGCTTCACGTCCCGCTATATTTTCAATGCCGGGCCAGGGCGAACATGGTGTGAACGATACCAACAAGCTGGTGGTCTATGGTCCTCACTACTGGTTAAAAAATGGCTGGGACGGAGGCGTGCAGGAGTCGAATGGGAAACACTATCCCATCCTGATCACGTCCTGTTATATCAATAACCAGTATCCCACTGCGGTAGCTTATTACAACCTGCTGACCCTTTTGCTCAATACATATCATATCAAGCGCAATTCGGTGCATCTCTGCGGTCTTAGCCAGGGCGCTTTTACATCGGGCGCGCTCATCATGTTCGAGAAGACGGCCGGTGACGAGACGGGTATGAAAATGGTGACGACACTGACCGCGCTGGAAGGTACGCCCGACCCCCTGCCATCACCGTATAGCACCTGGTCGCGGGGATTCACCGCCTATAAGATATGGGCAAAAAAGTATGGCGGTCGCTATTTCTACCTGGAAGGCAGCGGTACGGACAATTTCCGGGATGGATGGCAGTATGCAAATGCCATGAACGACACTTTGCCTAATTCAGCGTATTTTTCTTATGAGGATATTGGAGGGGGCGCACATTGCTGCTGGAACAGCATGTATGATCCCAATGCCACCAACTGGACCTGTGCGCCTGCAACAGCGCTGGGCCCTAACAACGCGCCTTCGCAAGCGGGTACGAATGTGATGGGTGACTACAAGGCGCCGTCCAGCATATTCCAGTGGATGTTGCAGCATGGCGACACTTCGCTGGTGCTCGCAACGCCCCCCGCTCCGGGAACGCCCGTTGCCAATGCAGGTTCCAATCAAACCATTACCCTGCCTGCCAGCACGGCAACGCTGACGGGCAGCGGCAGTGAGACCAACGGCACCATTGCCTCCTTTGCATGGAGCCAGACGGGCGGTCCTTCTACAGCTACTATTACTTCTTCCAATGCAGCGCAGACGACTGTTACCGGTCTGGTGCAGGGTGTATATACATTCCAGCTCACCGTCACCGATGCGCTTGGCGTTATAGCTACGGCCAGCGTACAGATCACCGTGAAGGCAGCGCCCACCGGCGGCCCAACGCTGCCGTCCAATGTCATGAAACAGGTGGTTGTGGCCGAATACCGTACCTGGTATATTACCCAGGATGGTAAGGTCTGGGCGTATAACAATGCCAGCTCCCTGCCCGTACAATTCCCCATCGGAGGATTGAAGGCGGACACCGGCGCCGGCGGGTTCAACTATTTCCGTATCCTCGACGAGCTGGGCTACGTCTGGACGTCGAAGATCGACTATACCACCAATACGACCCGCATCGATACGGACACCACCGGCGCGCCATTTGGCGGCAACTGGTACATCGATGCATATGGTCACGCAGGCGTTACGATACGTGCCGACAGCAGCGTCTGGTTCTTTGGAACGGATATCCTTTCGCTGTTCTATTCCGGCGGTAACCCTTTCAGCATGGTGGGTACTAATATAGCTCCTACGCAGCTGTCGCCTGCCGGTATGAAGTTCAGGAAAGTATTGTTCGGCGGCGCCTCCATCCTGGGTCTGACCACTACCGGCCAGGTATACCAATGGTCTTCGGGAGGCAGTCGTACGCCGACACTGATCCCCACGCCCCGTCCTGCTACCGACATCTTCATATCTCACCTGAGCGTTGCCGGGTGTATCATTCCCGACCCGGGTGAGACGTCAGGCATGGGTTATCCTTATATCTGGGGCACCGCCTGCAGCATGTGGGGAGGAACGGTCAATTATACGACGCCTACCTCTGTCAAGGCCCTGTGGAATATGACCGCGCCCATCAAGGAGATATCCGTGGACTGGAATACCATTCATTATATCGACAGCCTTGGTAATATGTATGGCTGCGGATTCAACTCCTTTGGGGAGGTAGGCAACGGACAGGAGTTCGTCGGTAAATACAACTATCCGGGATGGCCTAATTACGGATGGTCGATGACTGACTTTGAAAATCCTTCCGGCAAGCCTTTACAGATCGGCGTCGGTGTGAAATGGAAACATATTTATTCGAACAACTGGTTTGGATTCTATAAATATGCGATGGATGAGAACGACAGCATTTACTCATGGGGGCGTAACAAGTCGCTGGCGCTGGGGAATGGTCTATGGAATGGCTATAATGGCGGCCAGTACCATCCCAATACGCTGGATGTCATCCGGCCTACCATGGTACACCCGCTGACGAGCGTTTTCACAGAGTATGACTATGAACCTCCGACCATCACCATGGACCCCAAAAGGATCATCTCCACTTCGACTGCTACGCTCACCGGCAAGGCCAAACCTTTGCTGTGCGTCGCGGTGAAAAAGCCCGCGCCCAATGGCATCGACACGGCCGGGTATAAGATCGTGTCTTACCTGTGGACGAAGGTCAGCGGTCCCGCGGGTGGAACCATTGCTTCGCCGAACGCTGCAACGACCAGCGTGTCGGGTCTTACCACGGGTACTTATATCTTTAACCTGCTGGCCACCGACAATAACACCGGCACCATTTCCGGCAATGATACCATCGTGGTGACTTCTGTCGTACCCGGTCCTATCACCGTGAGTGCAGGCTCGAATCAGACCATTACTTTGCCTACAAATAATGTAACGCTGACAGGCACCGCCTCCGAGGTCAACGGCACCATCGTATCCTATGCATGGAGCCAATTGAGCGGGCCTTCTACGGCTACTATCACTGCACGGGGGTCGGCGACAACATCTGTCACCGGCCTTGTACAGGGTGTTTACAGATTCCAGCTGCTGGTCACGGATGCCCTTGGCACCACCGCCACCGCTACCGTACAGGTGACGGTGAATCCCGCGCCTGTTGTACCGGGTCCTCCCAGCGCGAATGCCGGGTCCGATCAAACCATCACCCTGCCGACCAATAGCGCAACGCTCGCCGGCAGCGGCGCAGAGACGAATGGCACCATCGTGAGCTATCAATGGACGCAGATCAGCGGCCCTTCCACGGCTACCATTACGACGCCTGGGTCGGCGACGACGTCTGTCTCCGGCCTCATACAGGGCGTCTATGTCTTCCAGCTGAAGGTCACGGACAACTCAGGCGTGACGGCAACGGACCAGACCCAGGTGACGGTGAATCCGGCCGTGCCCATACCCGGTACTCCCTCTGCCAATGCGGGTGGGGACCAGACCATCACCCTGCCGGCCAACAGTGTATCGCTCAGCGGCAGCGGCGCCGAGACCAATGGCACCATCGTGGGCTATCAGTGGACGCAGGTCAGCGGACCTTCTACGGCCACCATTACCGCGCCTGGCCAGGCACAGACCACTGTGACCGGGCTTGTGCAAGGCATATACAGATTCAAACTCACAGTTACGGATAATTCCGGCGTCACCGCCTCGGCTACCATGCAGGTCACCGTAAATCCTGCCGCTGTGGTGCCTGGCCCTCCTTCTGCCAATGCGGGTGGAGACCAGACCATCACCCTGCCGACCAATAGCGTGACGCTTGCCGGCAGCGGTACCGAGTCCAATGGCACTATCGTATCGTATGCGTGGGTGAAGACGAGCGGTCCCACGCCGGGTACTATTACTACGCCCGGGCAGGCACAAACGACGGTTACCGGTCTTGTACAGGGAGTATATACCTTCCAGCTTACCGTCATCGACAATTCGGGTATCACTGCCACTGACGTAGTTACGATAACCGTGAACCCCGATCCGACGCCTGTCAATCAGTCGCCGGTGGCCGTTGCAGGGCCTAACCAGACTACATCGGCTGCCAGTGTTATGCTCGATGGTTCTGCCTCTTATGATCCTGACGGTACGATCACGAAATATACCTGGCAGCAGACATCCGGTGCAGGAAGCGTGACCATCACCGGCGCCAATACTGCCACGCCGACTATCAGCGGGCTTACGTCCGGGGTATATACGTTCGTGCTGACCGTAACTGATAACGCAGGAGCCACCGGCTCGTCAAGCGTGACGATTACCGTTACATTGAACAACAGTCTTACCGCTGTGCCGGGAAATGATACTACCGTATACTTCCCGAACGCCAATGCCGCAGTGCTCGACGGCAGCGCCAGCTATGATCCGGGTGGCATCATCACGGGATATGCCTGGTCGCAGGTGTCGGGGCCTACCAACGTGGTGATCGCCGGCAACAATACGGCTGTAGGGTCCGTGTCCGGGCTGGCTATCGGGGATTATGTCTTCCAGCTCACTGTCACGAATAACAGCGGGGCCAACAGCTCTGCTACCATGACGGTGCACGTGAAGGACAATGAGCGTACGACGGCCACGTCCAAGCTGTATCCGAACCCCGTGCCGTCAGGTCAGCAGCTGATCGTCGAGGGGAGCAACAGCTATATGGGTAAGGTGACATTCGTCCTGCGGGATATTCAAGGAAGGATCGTGCAGATGGCGACTATGGACAAGCAGGAGCCCAATTATGTGTTGACCATGAATATGAGCGGGCTGCGCAGGGGTACGTATATACTCTTTGCGCAGTTCTTCCTGGATGAGAAGCCGATGGTACAGAAAGTGATCGTTGATTAAACAATAAGAGAAAAGCGCCCCCGTGGGCGCTTTTCTCACTTTTCAAACAACAATATCGGATACTCTCCCTTTAACCCGTACTTCTCCGGATATTTCTCCTCCTGTTCATACAGCCAGTTGAGTATCTGCCGGCCGAAGAGGGGCTTGTGAATATAAAGCTTCATAAACCGTACGTCCACGGTCCGCCATACTTTCAGCTGCCAGGGAAAGGGTAGCTGGTTCTTGAAATATTCATAAGGATGTGCATAGAAATAAAGCATCTTTCCCGTATCCTTTCCCCCAGCGAACAGACGTCTGAGCCTGTTTCGGATAAAGGCGAAACCCCGTACCGGCAGCAGCCAGAAATTCATCCAGGGGGAGTGTTTGAACCACTCATATACAATAACTCCCTTGCCCTTAGGGGCCAGCACGCGGTATAGCTCCTTCATGGCCGTTATCTGCTCGTCCTTGGGAATATGGTAGATCGTATTCAGTGATATAAAGCCATCGATGGCGCCTGTCTTGAAAGGCATATTGGTCATGTCACAGAGGACGCAAATGCCCTTATTTCCCAATTTCTTTTTTGCCTCGGAAAGAGCCTGGAAGGAGAAGTCCACGCATATCCTGTACTTGTAGTTGGCCGAATACTGAAGATAATCCGGGAACTGGAGGGCGCCCGATGCCGCATCCAGCATATAGGTGCCGCTGGGGTTGAGGAATCTGTTGACACGATCATGGCATTTCTTGATGTACTCTTTGGATACGTCCCGGAGATCTTCGAAGATGACCGCATCCTCGTAATTACCTTTCTCATCGGTGAACCAGCCTTTCTGGTCGTAGAAATCCTTTACCAGCTGCTTGTCTGCGCTGATCGTATCTTTTAGCAGGTGCTCCTTATTGTCCACCAGGGCGAGATCCTTGAGTAAAAGGACGATACCGCGGATGATAGGGAAGATATAGTCTCCTTTGACGGAGATCAGCGCCTGTTCCAGCGGGGTGCTAAATGGCTTGCCGTCCGCCTGCCATACCGCGCCCTGGGAGATCCTGGCATTCAGGGTTTCCATTTCTGCCGCATTCAGCAGCCTGAGATCATTTGCCGTGAACGGGCATTTTAGGATTGCTATCCATTCCATAAGCGTGAGGGGTTGATATATTTAATAAGTTTATTGCCCGGTACATTTCAGTGACACAATTCTCCCAGCTATGGGTCCTCGCAAATCGGATACGCTCTTCCACCTTGAATGGACTGTCCTCGGCGAGCGCCTTTTTTACCAGCCCTTCATATTCCTCCGGTCTGTCCGCCAGGTATACGTGATCCTCGAATATTTTCATCGCATAGGTGCGTGTAGCCACCGCCGGCTTGCCCATGGCCAGGTATTCGTCTATTTTAAGGGGATAATTGCCCTTAGTGATCTCATTGTTCCACTGGGGGTTGATGCATACGTCAAAGCTCTTCAAATAGGCCGAAAGGAGCTCGAATGGCTTGCCGCCCAGGAAATGGACATTGGGTATCCGGTGCAGTGGACTTTGGCGAAACCGTTCATCCTCGGGACCTACCAGCACGATATTCCATGAAGGTTGTGCTTTGGCTAGCTCCACGATAATATCCGCGTTCAGCCGTTCGGAATCAAGGGCACCCATATACCCGACGATAGGATGCGGGATGTTTGCAATGTCCTCCGGGGTAGGGGCTGTATTGCCCGGATCGAAGCTTTCGAAATCGCAGCCCTGGCCAATATAGTAGCTTCGCGGGTTGATCCTGGCGCTGTATTCAGCGAAATAGACAGAATTGGCCAGAACGATATCCGACTTGCGGATCAGCTCCGGCTCCAGCACCGAAGCGTGCTTTTTCCAATAGGCGAACCCCTGGAGAAAGTCCCTGAGGTAATAGATATAGATGGAAGGAGTAAGGAGCTCCTTCAGATAGAACCCATTGTAAATATCATTGTCATTGAACAGGATGATATCGTGAAATCCCAGCCTATCCAAAGCCTGCCGGATATTGCCGGCAAGCCGGCGGTTGTTGATACGGTCTACCATCTTAAAGGCCCGGGTGCTGGGCAGCCAGTTAACCGATTCTATCAGAGATTCGGGGTAAAATTCCCATAGGTTATGGGAAATTTCTTTTATGGTATCTTCTCCTTGTTTCAGCAGGGTGATATGTGGCAGGATCTTGGGGTCGGGATTTTTGGAGTTGAAAGCCCTGCGTTTGATAGGGACATTGACATAAAGTACCCGGTTGTCAGCCGCGAGCAGCCTGGCAATGTTCTTTGCATTGCATCCCGTCTTGAAATACCAGGGTTGGAGGCCAACCATTACGATATCTCTGCCTTGGACGTGGGGTAGGACTGGCGCCGGTGACTGTACTCCCATACTATGATTTATGGACATCGTTCAACGCTGATGATGTATTAAATATTGTCTTAAAGGGTTTAACAAGGAGTAACGCTTGTCCCAGGAGTACCAGGAACAAGGGTTCTATTTCATAACGGAAGCGCATGTTCTCGTAATGTTCCACCAGCGAGCTGGTAAAGAATACGAAACCGATCGTGCAAATAATGAAAACGTTCAGGGGAGAAAAGGTCTTCTTTTTACGATAGATGTCTATCCCCAGCAGGCAGAAGACGCAAAGATAGACAAAGAACTTTGGAATGGCGGAGAGCGTAAGGGCTATTCTTCTTTGGCCTTTGCCGTGGGCAAATTGGGAAAGATTGAAGGAATAGACCATGTCGTAGTATTTTATTTTTCTCGCTTGTTCTTCTGCAAAAGGGTAGCGGGTGGCCGGTGCAAAAAATATGATGGCGGATTGAAATGCGTTCTTCAAATAAAAGTACGGGTGTTGTTTCAGATAGGCGTTGCTGGCCTTCATGTACAGTTGAGAGATACCCATGTAGTCCACATGATTCAGATTCATGATAGTGTCTACATTGTTCTTGGTTGGTGAGAGCAGGTCCCGATCGTCGAGTCCGGCGAATGCCGCGCGGGGCGTAGTGTCGACAAACGCGTGATAAAATCGCAGGGGTGAGAAAGGCTCGATAGTCGATATCTGGGCCGAGTCTGTTGTAGGATGGTCGTGGAAGACCGTACGGGCCAGGTTCATGCCCAGCCAGGTAGAAGTGGTGAAGTGGCCGAAGATCATATAGTTCTTCAGGTACCAGCCGCTGACCAGCAGGAGGGAAAAGAGCGCTCCCGTCAGCAGCGGTTTGAAGGCAATGCTTTTTTTGTATATGACCACCAGGCATGCGCTGATCGCCGCCAGCCATATTATATGATACATGCTTCGGGTGAGACAAAGAATGGTCAATGGCAGAAAAATGCCTGCGGTGGACTTCCATATGCGGGGGCCTTTGGACGGCGTTTGGTCCTGCAGCCGGAGGATAAAAAAGGCAGTGATCAGCAGGAGCAGGGATATAAAAGTGGTATAGAAGAGCTCCGATTCGAAGATTATCAGGGCCGGGCTGAGGAGGTAGATCAGGGTGATCAGCAGGGGGGCATTCCGGGCCAGTTTTTGTCTCAGGGCGGAGCCGCCGGAGGGAGGACCCGCAGGCATCAGCCGCCGGAGAATGGCCAGCAGCAGGAAGCAGCTGGCCAGGGAAATGCATTTGAGGAAGACCGTGAAAACAATTGGGGCGGAATTTCCCGAGAGCTTTAACACGAGCCCCAGGATCAGGTTGAAAAATGGCGGTTGGGCATGGTCGTACCAAAGGCCACGGAGAAGGTCATGCCGCAAAGTTTGGACATCGAGATATTGCCAGTATATGGAGAGGGCGTCATACCCCAGGCGGATGCCGTACAGCGCAGACAGGACGCGTGATAAAGAGAACACTATCAGCACAATGACAATGTCTTTCCTATAAGATTGCCGGTCGCCGGAATGGGTAATTTTCATGAACGTTGTCTCCGGGCCCAAAATAGAAAAAAAACGTAATACCCGGAAATGGTACGTCATTTGCAGTTAATATTTTTTAAAGGAACGTTGTTTTCGTACCTTTAGTTCCCACTCAAACCCTTCTACCGAGCTCTTCGGCCAAATATCCCGTTCCAAGACTTTGTCTAAAATCCCATTTCATCCTTGCAGGTGACTATTTAAGGTCATTTATTTCTTAATCTGTCAATTTTTTATCAGATGAAAATGGCGAAAAAACTACCCTTGTTGCTGCTGATGGCAGCTCCTTATTTCATTCCTGTGCAAAGTAAAGCGAATTGGCTGGGCGATCTGCTGAGAGACGTCTTTGGCAGTGGCAAGCACAAAAATGAGCACATCAACAATGGAAATCATTATGCGTATGGACAGCAAGGTGCCCGGGGAGCAACAGACCCGCGAGGCAATAGCGTTCCCCTTGACGGCGGTACGGTTTTCCTGATGATGGCCGGCCTCGGCCTCGGCGCCAAGCTGCTATATGATGCCAAGGCTAAAAAGAAAGTAGCCGGTGGACTATAGTCACGCGCTTAAGGCACCCCGCACGATCATCGTATTTTTTGTCAAAGCGGCTATTCTATTCATTATTTGGAAGATGCTGTATGTGTTGTGGCTTCGGCCGCAAGGCATCCTGGATGCTCCATTGACTACAGCGATAGGCACATCTACCGCCGGAGTATTAAATCTCTTTGCGGAGCATTCGGACTTCCAACCTGTAAGATCTTTCCCCGTTGCCGGCCCGGAAGAGGACGTCGAGGCTGGCGGCGTGGTGGATATCTACCGTAATGGAGAGAATACGCTGCGCATTGCAAGCGCTTGTAATGGACTAGAAATCATGGTTTTATATGCGGGGTTCCTTTTTTGTTTCCCCGCTGCAAGCCCGTCCCGCCGCTGGACCTTCCTCGGCATTGGGCTGGCGCTCATCTTTCTGTTTAACATCATCCGGTGCGCCCTGCTGGTATGGATATTTCTCCGCTACAGGCAATACCTGGATTTCTCCCATCATTTTCTTTTTACCTTTATTGTATACATCTGTGTATTCCTGCTTTGGTATAAATATGCCACCATGCGGATCGTTGCACCGTCGTCATCGTAGGTGCGAATTTATTTTTCTACCGTAGGAAAATTCAGTATATTTGCGGCACATCACCCACCACTGAATTTTCCACAATATCCCTGTCTAACCTCTTTTTTTAAAACCATTTCATCCTTTTTCAGTTTACAACGTCACACCCTAATTTCTTAATCTGTCAAATTTTATCAGATGAAAATGGCAAAAAAACTACTGTTGCTTTTATTAATGGCTGCTCCTTATTTCGTGGCTGTACAAAGCCGCGCAGGTGACAAAGACAAGGACAAGGACAAAGACAAGGACAATCCGAAACATTCTCCGACTGCCCCTACGGGTAACGGTGTGCCGCTGGACGGAGGTGTGGTGTTCCTGATGGTGGCCGGACTCGGTCTCGGCGCCAAGCTGCTATACGATGCCAGGGCTAAAAAGAAGGCAGCCGGTGGACTATAGCCTGGAATAATTCATGGATACAACGGGTAGAACTAATCGATGGTTTTGGACAGGACTTGTCCTCATATGTGTCCTGTATTGCCTGTATTATGTACTTTTCCTGTACAGGATGGCGTTGACCATGCCTATCCATGGACGGCATGTGGTAAAATTCTTCTTTATACTGATGGTCTACGGTGCAGGTTTCGCCTGTCTGCGCAAATGGGGGATGCCCTGGATGTTACGGGTATGGCATATTGTTTACCTGCTCATCGTTTTTTTTCTTCTGATGCTGGGTGGCTATGACTGGGTCATCGCCAGAACACCCGCATCCGTGCGCAGCATTGCGGATTCATTACAAGGATTCCTTGTCAGCCCCATTCTATACGTAGCCATGCGGATCGTTGCGCCAGCGCAGGCATAGGCGGCCCCGACCTGGGGCGGGCGGCTGCTTAAGTGGAAATTATTATTTGTTTCTAATGAAAAGTATGGTATTTTTGATGACCCTCTAGTTAACAACCTGACGCATCTTGCGCAATATCCCTGTCTAACCCTATTTTAAAAATCCCATTTCATCCTTCGAATTCAGTTCAGGAACCGCTGGCGGTTCGTCCGACAGGACAGACATTAGCGTTATGCAGGAATTGGGCTATTTTTTTTGAAGACCAATTCCGGCACTTTTTCAAGGTTGTTCTTATTTTTTAATCATTAATTTTTATCAGATGAAAATGGTGAAAAAACTACCGTTGTTACTATTGGTGGCTGCACCCTACTTCGTGCCTGTACAAAGCCGTGCAGGTGTGATCGGAGACTTGCTGAACAATTTGTTCGGCACTGACAACACGCAAAATTGCCAGACCCAGCCGCCGGGTAACAGCGTGCCGCTGGACGGAGGTGTTGTATTCCTGATGGTGGCCGGTCTCGCTCTTGGGGCCAAGCTTATTTATGATGCCAGGGCTAAAAAGAAAGTAGTCAGTGGCATCTAGCAGTCACACGATCAAGGCGCCCCGCGCTATCACCGTTTTTTTCATCAAGGCGGCTGTGCTGTTCATCATCTGGAAATCGCTGTATCTTCTGTGGCTGCGGCCTCAGGGGACACTGGATGCTCCACTGACCTATGCGGTAGGCACATCTACGGTCGGGCTTTTGAACCTTTTTTCTCATCATGACGACTTCAAAGGCGTCCGCTCCTTTCCAGGAGAAGGGACAGAAGAAGGAACAGAACCTGGCGGTGTGGTGGATGTCTATCGGAATGGAGAAAACACGCTACGCATTGCAACCGCCTGTAATGGATTGGAAATTATGGTGTTATACGCGGGGTTCCTGTTTTGCTTCCCCGCTTCGGGCCCCTCCCGCCGCTGGACCTTTCTCGGCCTGGGGCTGGCGCTGATCTTCGTGCTGAACATCATCCGGTGCGCCCTGCTGGTATGGATCTTTATTCGTTACCGGCAATACCTGGATTTCTCGCATCATTTCCTGTTCACGTTTATCGTATACGGCTTCGTATTCCTGCTTTGGTACTGGTATGCCCGCCCTCCCGCTGGTCGGGCGGACCGGGTCACCGAAAAGGCTTATAAAAGGACTTAGTGGCCAGTTCCAGCATGGGCTTGTCCCCGGAGCTATCGCCATAGGCATAGATATCCGAAAAATCTTCCAGCTGGTAGTTTTCCCTGATCCGGGCGCATTTTTCTTTTCCATGACAATTACGGAGGTATATCCTGCCCGTAAGGACGTTATTCGCCGTCTCCAGCCGGGTGCTGATGACGGATAGGGAGAGGGTCCGGGCCCAGGGAAGTATCCAGTTCTCCGGCGATGCGCTGACAACGACCACCGTGGCGCCCTTCTCCTGCAGCAGCTGGATCTCTTTTAGCGCCTTGGGCCGTAACAGGCCTGGGATCGCCGTCGTGGCAAACCGGCTGCATTGCTCCTGAAAGTCGTCCAAAGGATGGTTGCGGAAGAACCAGGTAAAGATCCGCTGCTTTGCCGTCTGGTTGGAGATAACCCTGAACTTCATCCCTATCAGCCAGGGACTGTTGAGGAGGAAGCCCAGGTAGAATTTAAAGCGGCCTTTACTGAATTTAATAAACTCCAGCAGGGTATCCTTTGTGGTGATCGTTCCGTCAAAATCGAAAAATGCTATCAGCTGTGGCATCGCCGGAAGTTTACATTTTGAGCTTTTTGAATACAGGCTCCGGTATGGACTTTATGATCAGCATGATCCAGCGCCAGAACCATTTTACATAGATGGTGTTCTTCTTTTTCTTCATGGCGTTGACAACAGCGATGGCCACCTGTTCGGGCGTGGCCGTGAGCGGCTTCGGCAGGGTGAGGTTTTCCGTCATGCGGGTATATACAAATCCCGGCTTGACCGTGAGCACGTGTACGCCATGGTGGAACAGCCTGTTCCGCATGCCCGCCAGATAGGCCGTAAAGCCCGCCTTGGCGCTGCCATAGAAATAATTGCTCTGACGTCCCCGCTCGCCCGCCACGGAGCTGATGCCTACGATGAGACCCGCCTTTTTGGCCGCATAGTGGTTAGCTGCCGCGTTGAGGATGGAGACGGCTCCCGTATAGTTCACCTGGATGGTCCTTTCACATTCCTTCCAGTCACTCTCCGCGAGCTTCTGCTCACCCAGATAGCCAAAGACACAGATCGTCACATCGGGCGCGGAGGTGAGACCCGTAAAAAAAGCGGCATGCTGATCCGACCTTTCCGCGTCGAATTCGTGGAGCGTACAGGTGATGGAATAACGGATAGACAGGTCCGACTGCAGTGGTTTCAGCCTTTCCACGTTCCGGGCCGCCAGCTGGATATTACTGCCTTCGCCCGCCAGCTTTTTGGCAATAGCGACCGCCATGTCCGAACTGGCGCCTAAGATGAGTACTGTGTTCATGCAAGTGTCTTATGACTTATGAGTTAAGAATAATCTGTCGGATTGTACGGAACGAAGCTTCTGGTCCGGATTGTATTTGCGCAGGATGGAACGGAATCGCGCCAGGTTGGGATAGCCGGCTTCCAGCACATCCGGCTTCATCCGGGCATCCTTCGACATATAGAGCCTGCCCTTATGCCGGAGAACGATCTCATCCAGCTGATCCAGCGTCTCAAACAACCCCTTCCTCACCGGAATGTCGAGCGCTAAGGTATAGCCTTCCATGGGGAATCCAATAAGACTTTCCTGTTTGCCAAATATTTTGAGCACCGCCAAAAACGATCCCAGCCCCTTGCTGCTGATGGTCTGCAATATCTCGATGAGGCCCTGCTTGCTCTCCATGGGAAGTACGAACTGGTATTGTATAAAACCTTTTTTACCATAGCCGCGATTCCAGTGAAGGATGGCGTCCAGGGGGTAGAAGAAGGGTTCGTAGCTCACTGTGTTATTGATCTCCTTTTTAAAATTCTTTCTGTAGTAAAGGAAATTGAACGCCCGGACCGTAAAGCTGTTCAGCACCCAGGAAGGAAGATTAAAGGGGAAGGTGATCTGTTTTTTCTTTGGCAGCTGCAGCGGGTCCTTCTGTTGCTGCGGGGTCAGGTCGGATACGGCCGCATGCTCGCCAAGAATAAGTATGCTGCGGCCAAAGCCCTTGCCTTTTTTCAGACAGTCGATCCAGGCCACCGAATAGGTGTAGTCCTTGTATTTGTCGAAGAGCATCAGTACCTCTTCGAGATTGGCGGCCTTTACCTGTTTCTGGCGTATATAGGATGTCTCGATCTTTTTCAGCTGGAATCTGATGCGCGTGATGATCCCCGTGAGCCCCATGCCTCCGCAGGTGGCTTCGAAAAGGTCGGTCTCCTTATCAGGACCGCAGGTGATCAGCCGGCCATCCGCCACCAGCACATCCATATCCCGGACATGATGGGAGAAACAGCCGTCCACGTGGTGGTTCTTGCCATGTACATCGCTGGCGATGGCGCCTCCTGCCGTGATGAATTTGGTGCCGGGAGTCACGGGAAGAAACCATCCTTTCGGGACGACCACTTCCAGTATCCTGTCCAGGGTAAGACCGCTCTCGCATTCGAAGAGGCCTTGTGCGGCATCGAAGGAAAGTATCTTGTCAAATCGGGTGGTGCAGATGGTCCTGGATGCCAGGGATGCGTCACCATAGCAGCGGCCATTACCCCGCGGGATGAACGTGCCGGGAGTTCTTATGTAGGAGCGAATATCTTCAAGGTAGACAGGGGTATTCTCCTCACTGGCCATGACCGGGTAATTGCCCCAGTTGGCTATTTCCTTAACAGGACCTTTGGGAGAGACTGGAAGGAGCTCGTCCAGAACCGAAGGTTCCGACTGAGGAGGAGCGTGTCGAAGCAGCTCCGACGAAGGTCTACAGACATTAGCGGTTTGCGGGAATTGGGCTACATTTGGCTCATTGCCCAATTGCCGCACATTTTTCATCGGGTTCATGTAGTTCTATTTGAATATAGTGATATCTTTTAAATACAGTATCAGAATGAAACTGGCAATCCATAGAACTAATGTCAGCTGGATGAATCGGTCTTTATATAGGATCTTTGTGGGCGATCCGCTATCGGAGGATACGTAAATGATTTGCAAATATCGCATAAGTCCCGCCATTACAAACAGGCAGGTGTAATAGAGTCTTCTGCCGAGCCTGGTTTCCACCTCCGGGCTCATGGTATACATAAAATAGCTGACGATAATGACCGCAGAGACCAGGGCCAGCAGCGTATTCAGGAAGTCCAGGTTATATCCCTTGATGGACTTGCGCATATCCGTGCCGGAACTGAGCTTGAGCAGCACGTCATCCCGGCGCTTGCCGATGGCCATGAAGATAGACAGCAGGAACACCATGATAACGATCCATTCTGAAAGAAAGACACGCGCAATAACGGACCCGCTCTTGATACGCAGGACAAAACCCGCTGCCAGCAGGATAATGTCCAGTATGGGTACGTTCTTCAAACCCAGCGAGTAGCCAAGATTGATAAAAAAATAGATGGCCAGTACAAAAAGAAATTTATCCCTTATCCACCAGGCCAGCCCGAAGCCGCCAAGAATAAGGATCGTACAGATGACGATAGCAGCTGTCGGCGAGACAGTCCCCGCTGCGAGAGGCCGTTTGCATTTCACCGGGTGTTTTCTGTCGTCCTCCCTGTCACGATAGTCATTGATGATATAAATGCTGCTGGCGATGCAGGAAAAGGCGATAAATCCGTAAAAAAGATGGATCAGCTTATCACTGTCGAGAAATTCACCTGCAAAGAACAAGGGAATGAATAAGAACAGATTTTTAGCCCAATCTTTAGGTCGTAAGAGTTTAAGGTACGCCACTGCATTAAATTGTCGCGACAAAGTACAAACAAAAACAGAATATTTATAATATTGCCGGAAAATTAACCTCATGATCCGAAACCTGAAGGCCAGGGCAGAAATTTTGATCATTATCCTGCTGGCATGTATCCCTCTTTTTGTACGGCTGCCCTATCGGGTGAATATTTTCCTGTCCTGGGAAGGAGCCTATAGAATGAGCCATGGACAGCTGCCATTCAGGGATTTCGGTACGCCGCTGGGGGGCATGTACTGGGTAATACCTGCCCTGTTCTTCAAGCTTTTCGGGTCGAAGATGATCACGCTGGTGAAGGCGCAGGTATTCATCAACATCATATCTGGCCTGGCTTTCCGCAGTATCCTTACCAGTCTGTCCGTCGACAGGGGCATCCGGCTCGTGTCCGTGCTGCTGTTCTGCCTGTCTTATTCTTTTATTAATTTTTGGCCATGGTACAATCATTCCGTCATCGTGTACGAGCTGCTGGCGCTGGCCTGTCTCTTCCGTTACATGCGGGATGAGCGCAGGCTGCTGTGGCTCGCCGGCGCAGGCATCTTCACTGTATGCTCCTTCCTTACCAAGCAGGATGGGGGAGGCATGACCTTCTTTATTGCCTGTGCCGTACTGGCAGTTTATGCTTTACTGGAGAAAAAATGGCGGCCCCTCCTCGTGTATGTGGGTAGTTTTGGAATTGCGCTCGTATTGATCATTCTTCCTTTCCTCCGCGATGGTTTTGAATATTGGTTCAACCATGGTCAGGCGCCCCATACCGCACGGGTATCCGCATTCGACATTGCGGATGAGTTCTTCGGCGCGTCCCCCTGGATTAAATTCTATCTCTTCTTTATCGTGCTGCTGGCCGTCGTTCGTTTCAGGGACCTCGCTTCATGGCGGAAAAAAGATGGTGAGTATCCCCTGGAAGACAAAAAGGGAGTATTGATCACCGTGCTGACCTTGTGCATATTGGGTGAGGCCGCCGTCTTCCAGGTCACCAGCTATACACCACCCGACAACAATATCTTCTTTCACAGCTTTGCCTTTGCCTGTATATTGACCTTACTTGGTCCGTTGCTGCCAATACCCATTGCAAAGCCTCGTGTGCTGATCGTAGTGGCCGCGGGTGTCATGATCTGGTGGAGCGGCACCTGGTGGAAGTATACGCAACGTATTGTGTCCCGTGTGCTGCCCCATAATCAGCAGACCGTATCACCTACGGGAGAGAATGTGGTGAACAGGCAGACCTATCAGCTGTCGGTGGACACGGTGAAGGATATCCCACAGGATCAGTGGGTGGAATGCGGGCTTCCTTCTTTTCATCGCATCACCATGCCTGCTCCTACCGCAGATGGCATACACAGATTGATGGATATGGACCTGGTCAAACATGGCCGTAACGGCAATCTGAAGGTATTGAACATGTCCGAGCTGACGCCGCTGGCCGAGGAGATGCCTTTCCAGTTGGAGAGGAATTCACAGCTGCCTTTGTGGTATCATCTGGGGGTAGGTATGTTCAACCGGCAGGCCGATACATTCGAGACAAGGATACGCCGGCATTATTATGACCTTGTGCTCTTCGAATACATTCCGACGCTGAATAACTTTTATCCTTTCCGGGTACGGGATTCCCTGCGGAATGAGTACAGGCTGGTGGATTCTTTCCTGGCGCCGCGTCGTGGTCCGGAGACCAGGGGACAGATCGAGGTTTATGTCAGGCCGGACAGTACTGCGAAGCCATAAACTCGGTAACTTTACCATAAAATTATTTCATCAGCGCGGTCGTTTCCATACTCGGCAATCCTATCGAATATTTGAAAGGGGTGGGGCCTTACAGGGCTGACCTTTTGAAAAAGGAGCTGCAGATCTTCACGTTCAATGATCTGTTGAACCTCTTCCCCTATCGTCATGTGGACAGGACCCGTATCAACCTCATACGGGACATCAGTCCGGACACGGAATTCATCCAGGTGGCGGGCCGTATCGTGAGCGTGAATGTACTGGGTGATAAACGCACCCGCCGGCTGGTGGCCGAATTGAAAGACACATCCGGCACGCTGGAGCTGGTATGGTTCCAGGGCATCAACGGCCTGCAGAAGCTGATACAGGTAGGGGCGGAATTTCTCGTATATGGAAGGGTGAGCTTTTTTCAGGGGGCGCCCCAGATCACACACCCGGAGATAGAGACCATGGTAAAACAGCCCGAGGGGCAGGCTACATTAGAGCCTGTGTATCCTACCACCGAAAAACTTAAGGCGAAAGGACTAGGCGGGAGGCAACTGGGGAAGCTGACCCAGACGTTGTTCAATCTGTTAAAGGAAAGGGATATCCCCGAGAATCTGCCGGAGCATGTCATAAATGATGTCGGAAAAACGGGCCTTCCGGGAAATGTAGCCCGTTTTCCGAATAGGTCTAATGATGGTCCTTCGGACAACGAGCCTCCGGCCCGTTCTGATTCGGATCAGGAAGGGCGGCCGCAACGGTTGCTCGGTCGTTGGGAGGCATACAGACAGATCCATTTTCCCACCCGGCCCGATCTGTTCCAGCAGGCGCTGCAACGGCTGAAGTTCGAGGAGTTGTTTTTGGCGCAGGTGAGGCTGGGGATGATAAAATCCAGACGGCATCGTTATTCTCAGGGGGTGGTGTTTGGGCAGGTAGGGGAGGTCTTCAATAAGTTCTACAGCGAATACCTCCCTTTTGAGCTGACGGGGGCGCAGAAGAGGGTCTTGAAAGAGATACGTAAGGACACCGGCTCCGGGCGGCAGATGAACCGCCTGCTTCAGGGGGATGTAGGCAGCGGAAAGACCATTGTAGCCCTGCTGGCGATGCTCCTGGCCATCGACAATGGCTATCAGGCATGTCTGATGGCGCCGACCGAGATATTGGCCCGGCAGCATTACGAAGGGATCTCCGCCCTGCTGAAGGAAATGCCCGTGAATGTGCGGCTGCTCACCGGGTCTTCGAAGTCGAAGTCCAGGAAGGAGGCCCTGGAGATGGCAAAAGAGGGGGATCTGCATATTCTCATCGGTACCCATGCCGTCCTGGAGGAGGCCGTTCAGTTCAATAATTTAGGACTGGCCATCGTGGATGAGCAGCACCGGTTTGGCGTGGAGCAGCGGGCCCGCCTTTGGAAAAAGGCGGCCATACCTCCCCACGTGCTCGTGATGACGGCGACTCCCATACCCCGGACCCTGGCCATGACGGCCTATGGGGATCTTGACTACAGCGTCATGGATGAATTACCCCCTGGAAGGCAACCAATTGTCACCGTCCATCGTCTTGATGACAGGAGGCCGCAGGTGATGGATTTCATGCGGCATGAGATCTCAAAAGGGAGGCAGGTATATGTAATATTCCCCCTTATAGAGGAGTCGGAAAAGGTGGATTATGAGAATTTGCTGAGGGGGTATGAGAACATCAAGGCCTGGTTCCCGGAGCCAAAATATTGGATCAGCAGGGTGGATGGACGGCAAAAGCAGGAGGAACGGGAGACGAATATGCAACGTTTTCTAAAGAATGATACTCAGATCATGGTCGCCACCACTGTCATCGAAGTAGGGGTTAATGTCCCCAATGCGACGGTGATGGTGGTAGAGAGCGCCGAGAAGTTCGGGTTGTCCCAGCTGCATCAATTGAGGGGCAGGGTAGGGCGGGGCCAGGAAAAAAGCTTTTGCATATTATTAACGAGTCCGCGTTTAAACAAAGAAGCCAGAGAGCGGTTAAACACCCTGTGTGCCACCAATAATGGCTTTAAAATTGCGGAAAAAGACCTGGAGCTGAGGGGGCCCGGCGATATCAGCGGTACCCGTCAGAGCGGCATGCTGAATTTCAAGCTTGCTAACATTGTGCAGGACAGGGAGATATTGGAGCTGGCACGGGAAATGGCTGAAAAAATGCTGGACAAGGACCCCGACCTGGAGGCAGCTGAAAATACAGGACTGAAGGTCTTTCTACAAGCGCAGCATGGCAAGACGCAATGGAGCAGGATATCATAGCGGGTGATTCATTGTATAATCTGAAACTCAATAAATTGGGAAGATCCAGCCTTTTTTTTTGCTGTTTTATCTTATCTGTCCTTTATTGCTCGGCACAGTCCGGCTTTTCAAATCTTGAATTCATCGAGAACAAGGGGCAGTGGGATACGGCTATCCGATTTCGGGCTCCAATGACCGCCGGGGCTTTCTTCCTGCGCAACGGAGGGTTCTCCGTCCTCCTGAACGATACCGCTGATCTGAAAAGGCTTGGCAGGCTGGTGCACGGTGAATCCATACATCCCGGCGGTTCGTCCGGTGGGAATACAGGCAGAAAGGTGACGGCTGCCTCTGTCAATGGCAGGAGCAAACCAGGCGATGACGGTGGTGGCGATGGCTCAAGCGGCGGTTCGTCCGGTGGCGTCAATTCTTCTGCCGACTACATACTGCACTCCCATCTCTACCATGTGAGCTTTGTAAATGCCAATCCTCATCCGCAAGTGGCGCCGGAGAAAATGCAGCCCAACTACAACAACTACCTCATCGGGAAAGACCCTTCGAAATGGGCTTCCAATGTAAAGATCTATCTTGGTGTCACTTTCCGGGAAATCTATCCGGGCATCGACATACACTATTATACCAACGACGGAGTGTTGAAATACGACCTGATTGTGCATCCGGGGGCCGATCCGTCCCAGATCGTCCTGGAATACACCGGACAGGATCAGCTGAGCATACAAAAGAACCAGCTGTTGGTGAAGACGTCCGTCTCCACCGTGAAGGAGCTGGAGCCAAGGTCTTACCAGGTGAATGACAAAGGCAGGACGATGCTGCCCTGCAGCTATGTGCTGAAAGACAACAAAGTGAGCTTTCGGGTTAAGGGGAGGGCGTCCGATGCGCTGCTGGTCATCGACCCTTCGGAGATATTCTGCACCTTCACCGGCAGCCGCAGTGACAACTGGGGATATACATCTACGTATGACAATGGTGGAAATTTTTATGCAGGCGGTATCGTGCTCGACGAGACTGATTTGTCGGGGGATCTTTTTGGAACTACCAGCGGGGCATTTCAGCGTCATTTCCAGGGAGGCGACGGCCTCTCCGAGGGGACTACGGATTATCGGTTGAGTACCGATGTGGGTATCATTAAGTTCAACAGCACCGGCAAGGCAGTAGTGTATGCCACCTATCTGGGCGGTTCCGGAGATGAGCAGCCGCATAGCATGATCTGTGACGCGCAGGGAAATCTTCTCATAACAGGCAGGACCACCTCCCCGAACTTTCCTACCGTCCCTTCGACGAATTCGCAATATGCAGGTTCGCTCTTCGACCTGTTCGTCACAAAGCTGAACGCCGCGGGTTCGGCCGCCATCGGGTCGGTGAAGATCGGCGGTGCCGCCGACGACGGTGTGAACTACGCGCCCAAGTACAGGAATCCTTCTGGTGGAGCAGGAACCCAGCAGCTAAGGCTGAATTATGGCGATGACGGCCGGGCCGAGATCATGCTGGATGCCAACAACAACGTTTTTGTCGCCAGCTGTACACAATCCTCCGACTTCCCCGTAAAAGGGGCTTTTCAATCGACCAGCGGTGGCGGGCAGGATGGGGTCATCCTGAAGTTCGATCCGAATATCACTACCCTGATGGCCAGCAGCTATATCGGAGGCAGCGGTTCGGATGCATTGTTCTCAGTAGCGATCAGCCCTACCACCGGGATACTATATGCAACGGGCGGAACTTTGAGCACGGATATACCTGGCGCCGGAGGCCCTGCCATGTCCTCTATCGGGCCCACGAACCATGGCGGTGTCGATGGGCTCATCGCTCTGATCCAGGACAATGGCAGCAGTCTTTCCCGGCAGACGGTAAGATATTTCGGCACGGGCACTACGGATATGATCTATGGCGTGCAGGTGGATGACAAGGGCTTTCCATATATCATGGGAACGACCTATGGCGTAATACCAATTGTCAACTCCCCCTTCAATACGGGGGCGGGCAGCTCCCAGGCATCCGGGAAACAGTTTATTACGAAGCTGCAGCCCGATCTTTCCGGCATCGTATACTCAGCCAATTTTGGCCCCCGCGTGACATTCCCCAATATTTCGCCTACGGCGTTCCTGGTGGACAGGTGTGAGAACGTGTATGTATCAGGATGGGGCGGGGGCATCGACGTTAACGACCGCTATAATAATTCCGGCACTATAGGATTGACCACCACCGGCAGCCCCATCAAGCAGCAGACGGATGGTCAGGACTTTTATTTTTTTGTATTGCAGAAAAATGCCGCCAGCCAGCTGTATGGAAGTTTCTTCGGTCAACCCGACAAATCAGGCGAGACGTTGGGGGACCATGTAGACGGGGGAACCAGCAGATTTGACAAGCAGGGAGTCATCTATCAATCCATATGCGCCAACTGTTATGGCCCGGTGAATATCTTCCCTGTCACCACCGGTGTGGTATTTCCGCGCAACGGTACGGGGGTGAGTGGATGTAACGAGGCTGCCTTAAAGATCGCTTTTAACTTTGCGGGAGTCACGGCAGGACTGAAAGTGAACCTGGAAGGAAGAGGGGACAGCCTGGGTTGTGCGCCGCTGGATGTAACATTTACCGATACCGTACGCCGGGCCAAGAACTATATCTGGCGTTTTGGCGATGGGACGCCCGATCTCGCCACTACCAGCTACACCGAGCCGCATACGTATACCCATGTAGGGAAATACAGGGTGATGCTGATCGCCATCGACAGCAATTCCTGTAATGTAGCCGACACCGTCTATCGCAATATTACGGTGAAGGACAACCGCGCCAACGTGGATTTCAACTACCAGCTGATACCTCCCTGTGGCTCCTTCAACTATATCTTTACCAATCTGTCCCAGCCCCAGGGTTCCGCGCAACCTTTTTCAGACACTGCCTTTACCTGGATCTTCGACGGCACGGTGATACCCCGTCAGTCCGTTACCAAACAGGAGCAGCACCAATTCCCTTCAGCGGGGACTTACAATGTGAGCCTGATCCTCGTCGACACCAACTATTGCAATGCGCCGGATACATTGACCCGGCAACTGTATATCGCCACAAATGTGGTAGCGATCATATCAGTGCCCGACACGGGATGCGCACCGGATAGCATCCCCTTCGGCAACAATTCGCTGGGTGGCCAGACCTATCTCTGGGACTTTGGGGACGGCGGTACTTCCACCCTCAGGTCGCCGGTTCATTATTACGCCAATCCAGGCCAGTATACCGTCAAGCTGCACGTGACGGACCCTGCCACCTGTAATATCAATGCGGATACTTCTGTGACGATCACCCTGCTGCCCAAGCCTTCGGCCGACTTTACCACGACACCTGATCCGCCCACACCCAATACACCCACTTCTTTTTATCCGACCAATTCATCGGATGTCGTCAAATGGGAATGGATCTTCGGGGATGGACGTTCGGAAGTGAAGCTCACGGGAGATACGGCCATGCATCAATACGTGAAGACCGATACCTTCCAGGCCTGCCTCGTCGTATTCAATTCCGCCGGCTGCACCGACACCGTCTGTCATCCCGTAGCCACCCTGATCAATCCCCTGCTGGATGTGCCGAATGCATTTACGCCGGGACGATTTGGGCAGAACAGCATCATAAAGGTGATGGGATTCGGTATTGTCCGTATGAATTTCAGGATATACAATCGCTGGGGACAGATAGTATTCCAAAGCATAAATCCCGACCAGGGGTGGGATGGCACTTATCGAGGAACTTTACAACCCATGGATGTATACGCTTATACGTTGGAGGCTGAGTTCTCTGACGGTACGCATGTGACGAGGAAGGGGGATATTACGCTGGTGCGGTAAAGGAATCGGTAAAGAATTTGCAGGTAAACAGAACGGGCCGAAGGTCCGTTGTCCGAAGGACAGACATTGAAGATTTGGAGCAATTGGACTACATTTTCGACGTCCAATTGCGATCAAAAAATCGTACATTGTAAAAAGGCTTGACTTGAAGAAAAACGCTTCCATACTGGTTTTGGCAATGATTGCTGCCGTCACCTCCTGTTTTGCACAGGATGGGGCTTCCAATATAGAATTTGTGGAGAACAAGGGACAATGGGACAGCCGCGTGAATTTCAGGGGAGAGATGAATACCGGGGCATTCTTTCTTCAACGGGCAGGCTTTACCGTGCTGCTGAACAACCCTGATGACCTGGCAAAGATGACGATAGCGCACCGGCATCCTGTCGGACCCCAGGCGCCTCCCCCAGGCAATGTGAAGGCAGCTGCGTCCGTCTATGGCAGGAGCAAACCAGGTGATGGAGGCGGCGGTTCATCAGGTGGCGGCAGCCCTTCGGATCCCGATGATGTGCTCATTCACTCCCATGCCTACCGTGTCACTTTTGTGGGCGCCAATGAGAACGTCACCATCATTCCCGACAAGCCTGTTCCCGGATACAACAATTACTTCATTGGCAATGATCCTTCCAAATGGACCAGCCATTGCGTTGCCTATCAGGGAGTGACCTATAAAGATATTTATCCTAATATCGACCTCCGCTATTACACCAACGAGGGACAGCTAAAATACGAGATCATTGTCCATCCCGGAGGGAATGTGAATCAGATAGCCATGCAATACGAGGGAGCCGACGGGCTGCAGATCAAGAAGGGGCAGCTGCTGGTGAACACTTCTGTGGGACAGGTAAAGGAACTGGAGCCGTCCACCTACCAGTCTGACGCAAAAGGACGTGTGCCTGTACGGTCGAAGTTCGTTATTAAAAATGGGAATACTGTGAGCTTCAAGGTAGCCGCTTACGATGAGGACGCTACGCTGATCATCGACCCTACGCTGGTGTTTTGCACTTTTACGGGCAGCAAGATCAGCAACTGGGGGTTTACGGCGACACCGGGTCCGGGTGGAACATTCTTCGCCGGGGGCATCGTCTTCGGAGCCGCCTTCCCCTGGAATACGGGGGCGCTGCAGCCAAAATATGGTGGCGGGGAGTTCGACGTAGGGGTCATAAAATTCAGCAGCAATGGTTCCACCAAGCTGTTTGCTACCTACCTGGGTGGTTCCGACAGCGAGACGCCGCATAGCATGATCTCCGACGGGCAGGGGAATCTCGTGGTGCTGGGAAGAAGCTATTCTGTGGACTTCCCTTATAAGACCAAAGAGGGGCCTGGCGGGGCCGCTGATATGTTTATTGCGAAGCTGGACCCTTCGGGTAGCGTGCTGACGGGCTGTATCCGCATCGGCGGTACGGGCAATGATTGTGTGAATATGGGCGACCAGCTGAGAAGCCGCAATGAAAGGGCGGATTCCCTGATTAGAAATTACGGGGACGACTCCCGCAGCGAGGTGGTACTGGACGGGCAGGGTAATATCCTGATCGGAGCTTCGACACAGTCATCGGATCCTGCCGGTCTGTTCCCCATCCGTGGCAATGTATTTCAGCCCAGGTACGGCGGTGGCGGACAGGACGCTGTGGTGATAAAGGTCGATCCCGCCTGTAATCATATCATCTGGAGCAGCTTCCTGGGCGGTACGGGGATGGACGCCGTCTTTGTATTGAAGGCCAACCCATTGAATGGGGACATCTATGTGGCCGGGGCTACTACCAGTAAAGACTTGCCGGGAAATAAGGCCGGCGCATTCCAGGCTGGATATCAGGGCGGTGTCTGTGACGGATTTGTCTCCGTCATTTCTGCCGATGGCTCGCAGCAAAAGCAGACCAGCTACTTTGGTACGGGGGCGGCGGATGCTATTTATGGGCTGCAGTTCGACAGGGACGGAGCTCCCTATATCATGGGCACCACCAATGGGACCTGGCCCGTCACGTCCAATGTACAATTTATCAATCCCGGGGCCAAGCAGTTCGTTTCCAAGCTAAAGAACGATCTGTCCGGCTTTGTATTTTCCACTACTTTCGGCACACCCAACGGCAAGCTGCCCAATATCTCCCCTGTGGCATTCCTTGTCGACAGGTGTGAGAACATGTATATTTCCGGATGGGGGGGATGGATCATTGCGGGACAGGCCGATAACTATGGACTGGCCGGTACCGTCGGCATGCCTGTGACCCCGGATGCCATCAAAAAATTGACGGACAATCGGGATTTTTACTTCATCGTCATCAAGAAAAATGCATCCGCCCTACTCTATGGGACCTTCTATGGGCAGGACGATAATAATCGAAGCATCAGCGAGCACGTGGATGGAGGCACCAGCCGGTACGACCAGTTCGGGATCATTTACCAGGCCGTGTGCGCCAATTGCAATACCGGCACGGCCAAGCCTTTCCCTACCACGGCAGGGGTCTGGGCGCCCAGGAACGGAGCGGCTCCTACAGGCTGTAACCTGGCTGCTATCAAGATCGCCTTCAACTTTGCAGGAGTAGCGGCCGGCCTGCGGGCTTCCGTCAACGGGCGGCTGGGGGATACCACCGGCTGTATTCCCCTCGATGCCGTATTCGAGGACACCATCCGCAATGCCAAGTCCTATATTTGGAATTTCGGGGATGGCACCCCGGATACAGCCACCACCAGCTATATGGTTACACATACTTATTATACCAGGGGGTCCTACAGGGTAATGATGGTAGCCATCGACAGCAACAGCTGTAATGTCCGGGACACCGCCTACAGAACTGTCAGCGGGCGCACCGACAAGGTCTTTTTGGATATGAACCATATGAAAATTGGCGCCGACTGTCACCTGTTGAACTATCAATTCACCAACCTGTCCACCCTGGCGCCGGGCTCAAAACCGCTGGACGATACTTCCATCGTCTGGACTTTCAGCGATGTGCCGGGCAGGATCAATGCGGGGCCGAATGGAAGCTCCATCCAGCATCTTTACACCACCCCCGGCACCTATTTTGTCACCCTGTCACTCATCGATACGGGATATTGCAACTCGCCCGACAGCATCGTAGATACCCTGCGTGTCTCGCCCAATACCGTGGCGTTGTTCCAGACACCGCCCTATGGCTGTGCACCTTATACGGCCGTCTTTAACAATACATCCCTGGGTGGACAGACCTTCCAGTGGGATTTTGGCGACCCATCCAGCCCTGACAATACATCGACCCTGTCGTCGCCTACGCATGTGTACCAGAACCCCGGTACATATACCGTCCACATGACGGCGTTCGATCCCAATACCTGTAACAAGCAGGACGATACGACCATGTCGATACTGGTAAGCCCCAAGCCAGTCGCCGCCTTTACCTTCAGCCCGTCGCCGCCGGTGTCCAATACGCCGATGGTGTTTACCAATGGGTCCACCGGGGCCAACCGGTACAAGTGGGATTTTGGGGATGGAGACACTTTAATGACAACAAAAGCGGATACTATCCAACATTTGTATAAATTTACAGACACTTTCAATGTTTGTCTAGTTTCCTATAACCAATACGACTGCACCGACACCGTCTGCCACGCAGTGGCTACGTTGATCAACCCGTTACTGGACATGCCGAATGCCTTTACGCCCGGCAGGTTTGGGCAGAATGGCATCTTCAAGGTCGCTGGTTTCGGTATTGACAAAATGCTCCTGCGTATCTACAACCGGTGGGGACAGCTGGTGTTCCAGTCGACGGACCAGGACATTGGCTGGGATGGGACCTTCCAGGGCGTTTTGCAGCCGATGGGTGTATACGCGTATACCCTGGAGGCGGAGTTCTCGGATGGCAGACATGTGAGCAGGAAGGGGGATGTGACGCTGATACGATGATCACTGGCGTCGGGGAATTTAGATGACGGGGAGACAACCAAAAAGACGTCTATAACGTTACTTTAAACAGGGGGTGGGAGCCTCCGGGGTGGACAGAACGGACCGGAGGTCCGTTGTCCGAAGGACAGACATCAGATACTTCCAACAAAGGGGGTACATTTGGGAACCAACCCCTTTGTTGGACAACTAATATGCGGGGTAGTGCAAAAAAAATATCAGTCATGGGTTGCTGCATGTTGCTGGCATTGCTGCAGGGACATGCGCAGGACCTTCATTTTTCCCAATGGTTCAATTCCCCTCTTACCACCAATCCGGCCAACACCGGATTTATTCCCGATGCAGATTTCAGATTGGGCGCCAACTACCGGGATCAGTGGTCCCCTGTGATGGCCGTGCCGTACCGGACCATGAGCATCTGGGGTGATGCGCAGGTGTTCCGCAACAGGATCGAGAATGGATGGATGGGCGTTGGGGGTGTGATCCTCCGCGACGATGCCGGCTCCGGCACCCTGACATCCACCGAAGCATATGGTTCCGTGGCCTATCACCAGATGGTGGGTTATTCCAGCCTGATCACGGCCGGCTTCAATGCAGGGTTTATCAACAAGCGGATCAATACGAGCCAGCTGAAATTCCCCGATCAGTTCGACGGACATTTCTTCGATGCCCAGCTGCCAACCAGCGTCGTCATCGATCAGCCGAATGTGACGTATTTCGATATGCAGATAGGATTGAATTACGCGTATTTCCCAACCAATAAGATGTACCTGAACGCGGGATTTTCCGTACAGCATATCAACCGGGCCCGCGAGTCCTTTTTCAGCACCGACCCTGCGGGGTTCGATTCCCGGATACCCCGGCGCTATATCGGGTTCATCAATGCCAGCATCAAGGCCAGCGACCAGGTCATCATCAATCCCATGGGATATTATACCAGCATGGCCAATTCTTCGGAGACTGTCCTGGGCTTGAATGCGCAATACAATCTCAAGGATGACGGCGACCAGCAGGTCATCGGCGGGCTCTATTACCGGGCCGGCGACGCCATTATTCCCATGATCGGATTCATTTATAAGAATATAAAGCTAACCTTCACATACGACGTCACCACGTCCACCCTCAAACACTACGATGGAGGATTTGGGGCTTATGAGTTTGCGCTCACCAGTCAGGGTTTTTACAATCAGTACAATGGCAACAGAAGGCAGTCGTTGTGTCCTTCTTTCAAGCTTTAAGCATCAAAAAGCATAATTTTGCGGTCATAAAATATGGGGAGACATCCTTTTTGCCGGTGATACCGTACAGAAGGCAGAGCTATGGAAGATCCGCCGAAGGGTGGCCGAAGGGGGAAAGATATTCGATCAAAGAAATTTAAAGTCAGGTATGTTAAAAAAGATCTTATTCGCAGGGTATTGTCTGGTTATGGCGCTGGGCGCCGGTGCGCAGGAGCGTCCGCCACAACGTGTCTATACTTATTCGGATGCCGCTGCAGGCAAAGGGTTGCAGAAAGAGAATCTTTTTTTGGGAGGCAGCCTTGCATTGGGGGTTGGTTCTTATCAATTCAACGTAGGAGCCAGTCCGGAGATCGGCTATTCGCTCAACAATTGGCTGGATGCCGGTGTGGTGGTCAACTTTAATTACAATTCTATAAGGGCCGATCCGTATGGAGTTTATAATGATAATACGCGGTATCACATCTTCAATTATGGAGGTGGTGTTTTTGGCAGGGCCTATGTGCTGCCTTTCCTGTTCCTAGGCGTGCAGCCGGAATACAATTGGATCAGCGGCAACGCCAGGTACATGGGCTCGGGAGGTGGTGAGTATTCCTATAGCACGGGGGCTACGAGCCTGCTTCTGGGATTGGGCTATGGACAGCGCGTCGTCGGAGAGGGCAGCTTTTATATTTCACTTATGTTCGATGTGCTGGGGGATAAGAACTCACCGTATAATGACTTCAATGGACATCCGCTGCCAGTGATCAAGGCGGGGTTCAATATATACCTGCACAAGCGGTAACGACGGCCTCCTCCCCAAGCGGGACGGAGACCTCATTCGTCTTCCAGCCCCTTGCCATCCAGGATGTGCTGCCTGTATTTTTCAATCCGTGACTCCCGTGTCTTGGATTGTTTGGCGGCGGCAAAATAAAGAAGGTATCCTCTTTGCCGGCCCGGCGTCAATGCTTCAAAGGCTTTCCGGAGAGTAGCGGACTTGTCCAGCTTCTTCTGAAACTCTTCGGGGACAGAGAATTCTTTGGTCTTTTTAAGCTTCACCTGCAGTCCGGCCCTTTCCACTTCGATGGCTTCATAAATGTAGGTTTTCAACGTGCGTTCCATCTTTACTATTTCCCGAAGACTGGTCAGGCGGATCTGTCGGGCGGCCTGCACGTTCTCTGTTTGCTGGATCAGAATACCGTCGGGATCATTCAGCAGGGCGCCTTTGAAGAACAGGAACGCACAGTATTCTTTAAACCCATGTATCAGAACGATGTTCCTGTTCTCAAAGGTATAGCAGGGGCAGCCCCACTTCAGCTCTTCGGTGAGCCCGCAGTCGAGTGCGATCGTTCTCAGCTTACCGTACTCTTTCTTCCACGGGGTATCCTTATCAAAAAAGAAATCTGCTTTGGGGTTCATAACCTGTTATTTTAATTTGCCTGCGATGTCTTGTAGCCTGTTGTGCGCCCAGTTGAGGCCCTGCGCGAACGGCAGCTTCAGCACCTGGTCCCTTTGCGCCACCGACTCGTATATTACGTGCATATTCAGCCTGCTGGTGTCGCCGGTGAGCTTTTCAAATTCATAGACCTCCAGCTGGACGCCAAAGGGCGTATTGTCCATTTCAAAGGTACGTATGATCTTCTGATTGGGGATAAGCTCATGGATCACCCCGCTGGCCCTGAACGCCACGTTGCCCTGCGGGTCGGCTGTTTCAAACTGATAGCTGCCGAACTTTTTGCTTTCAAGCTTCAGTACTTTGGTGCCCATCCATTGGGAAACAATATCGGCTTCCATGTGCGCCCTGAAAAGCAATTCCACCGGCAGGTCGAATTCTCTTGTGATCAGATATTCCTGATGGCCGTCTTCTGCGTTGATCTTTGTTTTTTGTTCCATGTTATTTATATTTTTACTCACGTTATTAATGATTTTTTTTAAGGAGTTCGTGCTTCTTCGAGGTCATTATAGATTCCAGTTTATTAAAACGCTCATCCCACATTTTGCGGAATGGTTCGATAAAGTCGGCTACTTCTTTCATTTTTTTTGCATTGAGGTAATAGTAAATTTCCCTGCCCTGCTGCTGTTGCTGGAGCAGCTCGCATTCGGTGAGTATGGCCAGGTGTTTGGAAACGGTGGGTCTGGCGGTGTCGAAGTTCGAGGCGATGGCGCCTGCCGTCAGGGCCTGCGAAGCCAGCAGCAGCAGGATGGCCCTTCTGGTGGGATCTGCTATGGCCTGGAATACGTCTCGTCTTAGGTTCATTGTGTAGTTATTTGACTACAAATATAAGTGTAGTTATTTGGCTACGCAAATTTTTTTTTGATCATTCACCTGCCAGCCGTTCCAGGACCTCCGAGGGCGTAGGGCAGAATCCGACCCTCTCTTCCAGGGCGTCGTAGAGGAAACCTTCTTTTTGCATTTGTTGGAGATGTAGACGCAATGGGTCATAGAAGCCCGCCGTATTGAGCATAAAAATCTTCTTATCGTGTATCTTCAGCTGATTCCAGGTCAGCATTTCGAAGAATTCATCCAGGGTGCCAAAGCCGCCCGGAAGGATAATGGCTGCATCGCAGCCCTGGTACATCATCTTTTTACGGGTATGCATATCGGGGACCACCACCAGCTCTGTGAGCCCGCTGTGATGACGTTCCCATTCCTTTAATCTTTCCGGGATGACACCTGTGACCTTGCCGCCTTCTGCCAGCGCCGCGTTGGCCATCACTCCCATCAGTCCTACATTGCCACCGCCATAAATGATCTTTAGTCCTGCAAGGGCCAGCAGCCTGCCCAACTGGGCTGTATGCTGAGCGTACAAAGGGTCCTTTCCATTTTGTGATCCACAAAAAACAGCAACGGATGATATTCGCATAAAGTTTTTCCAGGGGTTTATTCAAAATTAAAATTGATATATTACCCCTGTATTTCCTAATTTCCGGCCTGAATATTACTGCCCATGTCTTCATTGCTGCTGTTCTCCTTCGTCATCGGATATTTTTTACTCTTATTGGGAGTGGCCTGGCGCACTTCCCGGCATTCCAACAACGACTCGTTCTTTATTGGCAATCGCAGCTCCAACTGGATGCTCGTTGCCTTTGGCATGATCGGCACTGCCTTATCCGGAGTGACCTTTGTCTCCGTACCCGGCACCGTGGGAGATTTTGCAGGGGATGCTCACAAGGGATTTACTTATTTCCAGGTGGTCATTGGTAATTTTATCGGGTACAACATCATCGCCTTTGTTCTGTTGCCTTTATACTACAAGTTGAATCTTACTTCCATCTACAACTATCTGCTGACAAGATTCGGCAAAGTAGCTTATCGGACCGGGTCCCTGTTCTTTATCATCTCCCGAACCTTAGGCGCAACGGCAAGGCTGTATATAGTGATCAATGTGCTGCATTCCTTTATTCTAAAGGATATGGGGGTGCCCTTTGGTGTGACCACCTTTGTCATCCTGCTGATGATACTGCTTTATACCTTCGAGGGCGGTGTGAAGACTATCGTGTATACGGATACGCTGCAGACCACCTTTATGCTGGTAGGGCTGGTCGTGTGCATCGTCTTTATGCTAAAGCATATGGACCTTTCTTTTGGCGGAGCCATGCAGGCCCTGGATGAAAAGAGCCTTACAGGTTTATTCAATTGGGACGTCAACAGCAAGGGCTTTTTCCTGAAGCAGATAGTGGGGGGCATGGTCATTATGATCGCCATGACAGGGTTGGACCAGGAGATGATGCAGAAGAATATCAGCGTAAAGAATTTGAAGGATTCCCAAAAAAACATGGTCACGTTCAGCCTGATACTCCTGCTGGTAAACTTTCTTTTTCTATTATTAGGCGGGCTGCTGTATTTGTTCGCCCAGCACAATGGAGCCACCTACCAGGGACATGAGCTGCTGCTGGATGGACATAATGTGATAGGGGATGATCTCTTTCCCACGCTGGCCCTGCATGCCATGCCCAAGGCTGTCTCCATCCTCTTTATCATCGGGCTGATATCCGCGCTCTTCCCCAGCGCCGACGGGGCATTGACCGCGCTGACCTCCAGCTTTTGTATCGACATACTGGGACTTCGCGAACGGACAGGACTAAGCGAGCGGCAGAAAAAAAGGACCCGGATCACCGTACACGGGGCCTTTGCTCTTATATTTCTGTTATGCATACTCGTATTTAAATGGATCGATAACAAATCCATCATCAGCGTCATCCTCGACCTTGCCGGCTATACATATGGACCGTTGCTGGGGCTGTTTGCCTTTGGCATGATCACCCGGCGGCATTTGCCCAACACGGGGGTGATCACCGTTATCTGTCTGGTCTCGCCGGTGCTGTGCTATTTTCTCAGCAGGTATTCCGCACAGTTGCTGGGCGGGTTCCAGATAGGGATAGAGCTGCTGCTGATCAATGGTATCCTCACCTTCCTTGGATTGTGGCTTGTCTCCCGGGGCGAGCCGGTGGACATTAAAAGGTCGGCTCCCACAAACTAAACCGTCCAACTGCACGTTATAGGTATTAGATCCAATTAGATCCCTGAACGAACCGGAGGTTCGTTGTCCGACAGGACAGATATTAAACCTCATAACGAAAACAGAGAGATGCAGTATGAATGACACGATCCGTATGTCCAAGCAGCGCAGATGGGCAGAATCAAAAGCACACAGTAGTTGGCAGATCTTTAAAATAATGGCTGAGTTTGTAGATGGATTCGAGGCATTGGCCAAGCTGGGCCCTTGCATATCCATCTTCGGATCGGCCCGTACCAAGCCCGGGACAGAATATTATGAGCTGTCCACCGAGATCGCACAGCGATTGGCGGAAGAGGGTTTTGGGATCATTTCCGGCGGTGGACCGGGTATTATGGAGGCCGCCAACAAAGGGGCGCAGCTGGGTGGAGGCAAGTCGGTGGGATTGAACATCGAACTGCCATTTGAGCAACATTGCAACCCGCATATCGACCGGGACGCCAACCTGAATTTCGACTACTTCTTTGTCCGCAAGGTCATGTTCACCAAATATTCTCAGGGGTTCATAATGATGCCGGGTGGATTCGGCACCATGGATGAATTTTTCGAGGTGGCCACGCTCATCCAGACAGGTAAGATGGACACTGTTCCCCTGATCCTGGTAGGGTCTTCCTATTGGGGCGGCCTGTTGAGCTGGATGAAAGAGGTCATGCTGCACCAGCATGGGAATATCTCTCCGCACAATATGGACCTGCTGAAAGTGGCCGATACGGCCGATGAGGTGGCGCAGCATGTGCTGGCCTTTTATCAGCAGCATTCATTACAGCCTAACTTTTAGGGATATGTCGCCGGGCGGGAGGTCTCGGACATTAGGCGTATCTTTGCCGAAACGTTCGGCGTGGATATAATCAACCCATTGGCGCAAGCCTATGCAGAGCGGTTCACCTCTCCGGAGAATGGTCTGCTCAAGGAGATCGCGGATCATACCTACCAACATCATGCTCATGCGCATATGCTGAGCGGCCATTTGCAGGGCAAATTCCTGGAAATGATCAGCCGTCTGCAGCGCCCCCGCCGGATACTGGAAATAGGCACGTTTATGGGATATAGCGCTATATGCCTGGCCGCAGGACTCAGGGACGGTGGTGTGCTCCATACCATCGAGCTTCGGGATGAGGATGCGGATGTTGCCGAGGGCTATTTCCGCCGGGCAAATATGGGGGGCAGGATAATACTACACCGGGGTATTGCGTTAGAGATCATCCCGGCCTTACAAGAAGACTGGGATTTAGTTTTTATAGACGCGGACAAGGTCAATTATACAGAATACTATAAATTGGTATTGCCGCGACTGGCGCCGGGGGGACTGATCATTGCCGACAACGTGCTGTTTCATGGGAAGGTGCTGGAAGATCCAGTTAATGACAAGAACGCCAAGGCGATACAAGCTTTTAACGAGTACGTGGAAAAGGACAATACTGTTGAAAAACTAATGCTCACCGTCCGGGATGGCTTGCTGTTCATCCGGAAAAAAATCAATGTGGGGCTTTCATGAAGGGAAAACAAATTCTATTCGCAGCAGCATGGATCATCCTAAGTGGAGGAAGACTTTACGCCCAGAACAATCCTGACGTCATCAATTATATCAATACCTACAAGGCGCTGGCTATCAGCGAAATGCAGCGTACGGGAGTGCCTGCGTCCATCACCCTGGCACAAGGTATCCACGAAAGTGAAGCGGGCAACAGCGACCTGGTGAAAAGGTCGAATAATCATTTCGGCATCAAGTGCAAGGACGACTGGACGGGCGAGAAGGTATATCATGACGACGACGCCCGGGGTGAATGTTTCCGCAGCTATTCCACGGCTGCCGATTCATATAGGGACCATTCAGACTTTTTAAAAAGAGGCAGCCGGTATGCCTTTCTTTTCAACCTGGACCCCGCGGATTATGAAGCCTGGGCCAATGGCCTCCGCAAGGCCGGATATGCGACCAATGTCCGTTATTCTCAGATACTTATAAAATACATACAGGACTATAACCTGAATCAGTATTCCCTCATCGCCATGGGTAAGATGAAGCCTTCCGACGAGGTGGTGCTCACCGTACCCGGACAACCTTCGCAGCCGCTGACTGCCATGAACCAGGGGCCTGCCGTCGTGGTGACGCCCGGCGCCGGAGGGGCCGTAGTGCAGCCGGCGGCGACAGGTCCTCAGAAAGCTTATCCCGAGGGGGAATTCCAGATCAACCGTACCCGGGTCGTTTTTGTCAAAGCGGGGACTTCATTGCTGGCCATCGCCAACCAATACGACGTACAGCTTGCCCGGCTGTTGGAATTCAACGACCTGAAGGAAGAGGATGTAGTGGTAAAGGACCAGTTGCTCTACCTGCAACGCAAGCGCAGGACAGGGGCTACTGAATTCCATATCGTACAGCAGGGGGAGTCATTGTATGACATATGCCAGGCAGAAGGAATACGGTTCCAGGACCTGCTGGAAATGAATCAGCTGACGCCGGAGGCACAACCGGCCACGGGAGAAAAGATCTATTTGCAGTCGTCCGCGCCGACCCGTCCGGTGATAACCAAAACTGTTAACTGATAAATCAAAGAGGATGTCCATTGTCCGGGTACACGATAAGGAATTCGAACCTTATTTAAGCGAGGAGTTGATAAAGAATAAGATAAAGGAGATTGCCGAAAGCATCAACCAGGATTATGCCGGGAAGATGCCTTTGTTCGTCGCCATTCTGAACGGGAGCTTTATGTTTGCGTCAGATCTGTTCAAGGCCATTTCTATCGAGGCGGAGATATGTTTTATCAAGCTGGCGTCCTACAAGGGGACAAAGTCGTCCGGGCATGTGATCACCGCCATTGGGCTGGATACGGACCTGATCGGAAGGCATGTGGTGATCATTGAAGATATCGTGGATACAGGCAAGACGCTGAGCGAGTTTTTACCGCAGCTGGAGCATATGCAGCCTGCCAGCCTGCGTATCGCCGCCCTTCTGCACAAGCCGGAAGCGACTGTCTACCCAATAACAGTGGATTATCTGGGCTTTGCGGTACCGAATAAGTTCCTGTTGGGGTATGGGTTGGATTATGATGGATTAGGCCGGAATATACCCTCTATCTACAAGCTCATCGAGTAGGAGGTCCAACGGCTGGCCCTGGCCCGCCGGGGTGGGCTATCTTTTACGCGAGACCAATTGCCGCACTTTTAACAAACTGATGCTTGACAAAGCCTGCAATTCGTAGTAACTTAAGAAATCAAAATATCCCATTGAAAAATGTAGCCATTTTAGTTATTGGCTGTCTTTTGTTTCAATCCTCTTTCGGACAGTACTATTTGCGGGGCGAGATAAAAGATGAGAACAATAGCTACTTGCCAAATGTGAAAATACTGCTTCATTCCAGCGGGTATTTATATCATTCCGGAAGTTCCGGAGAGTTCGGGATACCTGTGTCACAGCCCGGCGACTCACTCACGCTTTCAGCAGACGGATACCAGACCTCCACCGTACATGTAGACGCCACCGAATACCAGCATCTTACTTTAAAGTTATTGTATCGCCCGCCGCCCGCACCGAAGAAGAGGCTGCTGTCTCTTACAAAGGATCTGAAAGGAGGTGATTGGAAGGGCTGGACGGTAGGTAGCGAGACCTACAGTTCACTGGTGGAAAATGCATTCGTTCCCGCCTCGCGATTTCCCGAGACGGGTTTTGCCATCAACATCGACAAGGCCAGCTACAGCAATGTGCGGCGATTTCTGAACATGGGCAGCACCATACCCCCTGATGCCGTGCGTATCGAGGAGCTGCTGAACTATTTCAATTTTGGCTATAGCGAGCCGCCCAGGGACAGCTGTTTTTCCATCCGGAGCGTCCTGTCGGAATGCCCCTGGAATGCGGATGACCAGCTGCTGTTCGTAAAGGTGTGCGCCCGGAAGCTGGATCCTGCCAGGATACCTCCGGCCAATCTCGTGTTCCTCATAGATGTATCGGGGTCCATGGACCTGCCCAATAAGCTGCCCCTGCTGAAGTCCGCCTTTTCCCTGCTGGTGAATAACCTGCGGGACATCGATACCGTCTCCATCGTAGTATATGGCAGCACCGTGGGAGTCTGGCTGCCCCCTACCTCGGGCGCGGACAAGAAAAAGATACAAAAGTCCATCGAAGACCTTTCACCCGGCGGGCCGACGCCCGGGGAGGCTGGTATCCGGGCCGCATACCGGGTGGCCAAGTCGCAGTTCATCACCGGTGGCAACAACAGGGTGATCCTGGCCACCGATGGGGATTTCAACGTAGGAGAGACTTCGGAGGACGAGCTGGAAAAGCTCGTGGCCCTGCACAAGCAATGGGGTATTTATCTCACCTGCCTGGGTGTGGGCATGGGTAATTACAAGGATTCGAAGCTGGAAGCCTTGGCCAAGAAGGGGAATGGGAATTTTGCCTATTTGGATGACGAGCGGGAAGCCGAGAAGGTGCTGGTCCGGGAATTTACACAGACGGTATACGCCGTGGCGGACGACGCCTATCTGAACATAGCCTTCAATCCTACGCTTGTAAAGGACTACAGGCTGATAGGGTTCGACAATAAAGTAAAGGTCCTTTCCGACAGCCTGAATGAAGTGCAGGGTGGGGAAGTGGGGTCGGGACATTCATTGCTGGCTCTATTCGAGATCACCCCTACCGATCCGGACAGCGTCGATGTGACGGATAAGAACAGACTGGCCAGCGTGGTATTGAATTACAAGCTACCCCATGACTCCGTGGTGAAGTCCAGTTCTTATACCTGTTCATCCGGGATGACGCCTTTTAACGAATTGCAACCCTGCTATAGGTTTGCCTCCTCCATCGCCTTGTTCGGAGGGCTCCTGAAGCACTCGAAGTTTGTTCCACAGTCCGGCTGGAAATCTGTGATCGGGCTGGCAGAAAAATCCAGCGATCCCGAGGATGGGGTGCAGCAGGAATTTATCGGATTGATAGAAAAAGCCCGCAAGATCTACAGTCATCAGAAAAGGCGGAAAGCCGTCGATGAATAGGCGCCCCCAGCCCCCTAGCTAAACATCTCCCTCACTTTGTCGAAGAAGCTGCGCTCATTCTTATCCGGCTTGGGCTGGAAGTTGGGTGAATCGCTGAGCTTCTCCAGGATCGCCTTTTCTTCGGGAGAGACGTGCTGGGGTGTCCAGACGCTGACATGTATCAGCTGGTCGCCTTTTTCGTAAGAATTGACGCCGGGGAATCCTTTGCCTTTCAGACGGAATATCTTTCCGCTCTGCGTGCCAGGTGGTATTTTGATTTTGGCTTTGCCGTCGATGGTGGGAACTTCCGCGTTCATACCAAAGACCGCATCTGAGAAAGATATATGGAGCTCGTAGGCGACGTTGAGACCATCGCGGTGCAGCTCGGGATGTGATTCTTCTTCAATGAGGATGATAAGGTCGCCCGCCATGCCCCCTCTTTCGCCCGCATTGCCGCGCCCACCTACGCTGAGCTGCATACCTTCCTGTACACCGGCGGGAATGTCGATGGTGACCGTTTCTTCGCCATATACCCGTCCTTCACCCTTGCAGACAGTACATTTGGAAGTGACGATGGAGCCTTCCCCATTACAGGTGGGACAGGTAGTCACCGTCTGCATCTGGCCGAGAAAAGTGTTGGTGACCTTGCGTACCTGGCCACTGCCGCCACAGGTATTGCAGGTCTGTATGCTGCTTTTGTCCTTGGCGCCGCTGCCGCTGCAGGTATTGCAGGTGACATATTTTTTTACCTTGATATTCTTGGTAACGCCCTTGGCGATCTCTTCATAGTTGAGCTTGATCTTTACCCGGAGATTGCTGCCTCTCACGCCACGGCTGCGGGAGCCGCCGCCTCCACGCCGGCCGCCTCCGAAGAAGCTGCCGAAGAGGTCGTCCCCGAAAATATCCCCAAACTGGCTGAATATATCCTCCATGTTGGGGTTGCCGTTAAACCCACGGCCATTACCGGACACGCCTGCATGGCCATAACGGTCATACTGTCCCCTCTTGTCCGTATCGCTCAATACCTCGTATGCCTCGGCTGCCTCCTTGAACTTTTCTTCTGCGGCTTTGTCACCGGGGTTGCGGTCGGGGTGGTATTGCATGGCTACCTTGCGGTAAGCCTTTTTGATCTCCTCGGCGGATGAACCTTTTGCAACGCCGAGTATTTCATAATAATCTCTCTTTGTAGACATAAATAGACTCTCGATTTTTTGGTCTCTCAGGACCGTTTTGGTGCCGGGAACGGCATTTTACTTGCCAACCACCACTTTGGCAAATCGTATGATCTTATCGTTGAGATAATAACCTTTCTGTACTTCGTCGATGACCTTGCCTTTTAATTTTTCATCCTGTACGGGTATTTCCGTGATAGCTTCGTGCTTTTCCACATCGAAATCCGTATGGATGCTTTTCATGGGTTTTAGCCCTTTGGCCTGCAGCGTGCTCCGGAGCTTATTGAATACCAGCTGAACGCCTTCCTTGATCTGGTCGATACTTTCGGCGCTTTGTAATTGTTTTTCAGCCCTTTCGCAGTCGTCCAGTACATCCAGAAGAGAAGTGATCACCTCCTTGCCGGCCGTTTGGCGTATTTCCAGGTTCTCCCGGGCGCTGCGTTTTCTGAAATTGTCGAATTCAGCAAACAGGCGGAGATACTTATCTTTCTGATCCTGAACTTCCTGCTTTAGCTTTTCCACCTCGTCTTCCAGCCCCACGCCGTCATTAAGATGGGTGGTACCCGCAACATTCTCGTCCGTATTCATGTCTTCCATATCGTTGTTGATGTCTTGTGTGTTCATATCGGTGATATTAGTCAAAATTACAAGCTGGAAGTACGCAGGCGTATTCCCAGCAAAGCGCTAATGTCTGTCCTTTCGGACAAAACGCGTACCCGCGTTTTTGGCGGCACAAAGGTAAGGTAGTCAAAAGTTTTGCCAAGCCGTAATTAGAGACAAATTGTCGGGGAATTTCTTCTCCTAAAGTCGACGACCGGAGACTTTGTCCGCCAGGACAGACATTAGCCCCTTTGCCGGAGATGCGATAAATTACGCCAAAAGTGCATCTCCGGCACTTATTTACTGACAGCATCGGGGTAAAAGCTAAATTTGTCGCAATAGGTCTTGTCGGATAGAGTGGTCCGATGATATCTTGTCTTTACTTAATCGAATGGATATTAATCCCTTAAACACAGATAAGCTGGAGGTATGGTGGCAGCAGTCCCTGGAAGGGGATACAGATGCTTTTCATCGCATCCACGGTGAGCTGTTCCAGGGTTTATTCAATTATTCCCTGAAGGTATTGCAGGACAGCGAGCTCGCGGGTGATGCGGTGCAGGAGCTTTTTATCAGGATATGGATGAAAAGGTCCACTATCGGGGTACTCAGGAAAGTAAAGCCCTATTTCTTTACGGCCCTCCGGCGTCAGATACTCAATCAGCTGCGTAATCTCCGGCTCCGGGACCTGAAGATAGGCAGCATGCCCCAGCCGGACATCGATTTTTCCCCTGAGGAGATCGTGATCCGCAAGGAGGAATATGGATCGCTGCAGCATAGGATCGTGGAGCTGTTGAATGCGCTGCCCCAGCGCCAAAAGGAAGTGATCTATCTCCATTATTTCGAAGACATGGACTATACCCAGATCGCGGAGATCATGGGCATTCGGTATCAGTCTGTTTTAAATCTCACCCAAAAGGCCCTGCAAAAGCTGCGGTCTGCCAATCTGCTGACTGCCTTTCTGCTTTTTTTACATTTTTCTTCAACGTCGAGGGTATAAAAAGAAAGCCCGTGTGTCTTTCCTGATAAAACGGCTTCATGGACCCACAGCAGCATTCCTTTGACAACGGAGAATTCCCTTTTGAATTTCGACCCAGGCCGGTGGACGAACAATTAAGAGAGGACAATTGGAGGGCGGTAGAAGATGCTATCCGCCAGCCGGAAGAAACTCCTGTCAGAAGACTCCCCTGGTTACGCGCATCACTGGCTGCGGCTTCGCTGGTGCTTGTCCTCGTTGGGATATGGTATGTGGGAAACCGCACCGGTACGCCTGTGATGTCCCAGGAGAAAACGAGCTACGGCGAAATAAAGACTATTCTGTTGCCGGATAGTTCCATAGTCATGCTGAATGGCAATTCCTCTCTTCGAATGCTGCAGCAATGGGGACCGGGCGACAACCGCGAGGTCTGGCTGGAGGGAGAAGCCTATTTCCAGGTGCAGAAACAGCATGCCGCCCGAAAAGGGTTTGTCGTGCATACTAAACAGGTGGATGTGGAAGTGCTGGGTACCCGGTTCAACGTCAATACACGAAGGCAGCAATCCATTGTATCGCTGGAAGAAGGAAAAGTACGGCTTTCTGTACATGGTGAAGTATCTGTGGTAAATAAAGACTCCGCTATTGTAATGCGTCCGGGTGAGACAGTGGTGGTGGATGCTTCCAGCGCACCAAAGCTGAATGAAGACAGGAATGTAACAGCGCATTCCGGATGGACCAAAAATGAATTTCATTTCGACAACACCTCTCTGGCTGAAATTGCACGGCTCATGGAAGATACTTATGGATATAAGATGATGGTAGCAGATAGTTCCTTATGGAAGCTGTCCGTCTCCGGTGACCTGCGGGCTTCCAATATACAGGAATTGATAAAAGTGCTGGAAGTGACATTGAAAGTTTCCATGCGCGTAGACAGAGAAAGAAAGACGATCTATGTGACACAACCCTGACGGAATAAACTTTTTATATACGCGTCATACGACATTGTAACGATTCAAAGCTAAAACATGCTATATGAGAAATCATGCCTACACATGTAAATTCATCCTATTTATTCTGCTGTTCATGGGCTGTAGTAATCTCATGACTGCCCGCTCGCAGACAGGCGCCTGGCTGGTGTCCTATGCGCAGGTCACTACTCCACCGGCGGACCCGGACCAGGCCCGTGCTATTTCCAGCATTCTCTCGGAGGCCAGAAAAACATTCGACGTGGATTTTATCTATGAGTCGAAGATACTGCCTGATGTGAAGCTGGTGATGGATATCGACCGGTTCAAACATGTCGAGGATTTTCTTACCGAGCTGCTGCGGCCCTATAACCTTAAATTCAAGAAGGTGCTTGCCAGGGCCTATGTGATCTATGCCAACAATACAGAGCTAAAGAGACTGATAGCGATTGTCGGTCACGGAGAAAGTATTCCCGATGAGATATTGCATGCACGGGGTACAAAGGAAGCTCTCCCCATCGTCATCACCGGGCGTATCATAGACGAGAAGGCGACACCGCTGGAAGGCGTGAGCATTGTGGTGAGAGGCACCACCAGAGGCACTGTCACCGACAAGAGCGGCAGTTTCCGGCTGGAAGTGCCGGATGAAAAAGCAGTCCTTCTCGTTTCGCTCGTCGGATATCAGACCCGGGAGGTAGCGGTAGGCAGCCAGACAAATTTCCAGCTGGCGCTTGTATCCCAGTCACAATCCCTGAATGACGTGGTGGTAGTGGGTTATGGCACGCAAAAGAAAAGCGTGGTCACCGGCGCCATTTCCAGTGTAAAATCCAGCGACCTGGAGAATATGCCGGTATACAGACTGGAGCAATCGCTGCAAGGACGGACCTCGGGTCTGACGATCGCGGCCAGCTCAGGGCAGCCAGGTTCCAGCTCCACGGTGAGGATACGGGGTACGACTTCCATCAATAACAGCGATCCTCTGTATGTGGTAGACGGAGTACCTATCGATGTTGGTGGTATCGATTACCTGAACCAGTCTGATATCGAGAGCATAGAAGTATTGAAGGACGCAGCTTCCGCCGCCATCTATGGAGCACGCGCCGCCAGCGGCGTTATCCTGGTCACTACCAAGAAAGGGCGGGCGGGAGTCATGCGCCTGAATTATAATGGGTACTACGGCACCCAGGCCCCCGCGAGAAAGTTGCACCTGCTCAATGCTACGCAATATGCAACCCTCAGGAATGAATCTTCCATCGCAGGCGGCGGAGGCATTCTGTTTCCCAACCCTACTGCATTGGGTAAGGGTACGGACTGGCAGGATGCCATCTTCAACAATGACGCGAGGATACAGGACCATGAGCTGAGCCTCAATGGCGGCGGCGACAAGTCCACCTACTACGCATCCTTCGGTTATTTCGATCAGACAGGCATCGTTGCTTCACCCATTTCCTATTACAAGCGGCTGACAGCGCGGTTCAATACCACGCACAAGATGAGATCCTGGCTTACATTCGGGGAGAACATCGGATACTCTCATATCAAGGCCCAGGGATTAGGCAATACCAATGGCGAATATGGCGGTCCGCTGAGCTCGGCCATCAACCTGGATCCCCTGACACCGCTGATGATCACCGACCCGGCCATTCTCAATGACACCAACAATATTTATCATACCAAGCCGGTGATAAAAGATGTGCTGGGACGTCCCTACGCCATCTCGAATTACGTAGGACAGGAAGAGACCAACCCGCTGGCCTATATCCAGACACAGCAGGGATATGGATGGTCGGACAACATCGTAGGTGACGCCTACCTGGAGATAGAGCCTGTCAAGGGTCTGAAGCTCCGCAGCGACATCGGGACGAAGCTTGCTTTCTACGGCAGCGAAGGCTTTACTCCCATTTATTATCTCAATGGCTCCAGTTCCAACCCTACCACCTCCTTCTACCGGGAGAATGACAAGGGATTCATCTACAACTGGGAGAACACCGCCTCGTATAGCCGCAATATAGGGCAGCACAATATCACCGTGCTGGTTGGGGCCAGCGCGTTCAAACAAACTTCCAGCGGCGTCAGCGGCACTTACAAAAACATGCCCGTGACCAATCTGAATGATGCTTCTCTTTCCTACAGCATGGCGAATGCCGACAAGATCGCTGGAGGATTTGACAATCCCGACCATACCGTGAGCTCCGTGTTTGCCCGGCTGACCTATAATTTTGCCGAAAAATATCTGTTCACCGGCGTCATGCGCCGGGACGGTTCTTCGAGGTTTGGCAGCGATAACAAGTACGGATATTTCCCTTCTGCCAGTATAGGCTGGGTGGCATCCCGTGAGGATTTCTGGCCGGTGAACAATGCCGTGACTTTTTTGAAGGTCAGGGGCTCTTACGGTGTGACGGGTAACGATAACATCGGGGACTTCAAATATCTTTCCACTGTCAGCGGCGGACGCAACTATACTTTCGGCAACAACAGCTATACCATCGGCTACAGCCCGGATGCCCCCGCCAACCCCGGTCTGAAATGGGAACAGACCTGGCAGGCTAATGCTGGCTTCGATGCCGTGCTGTTCAACGACCTTACAGTAGGCTTCGACATATATAAAAAGCAGACGACGGGCATGCTGCTGGGTATCCAGCTGCCGGGCTATGTGGGCGCCACGGGACAGCCCATCGGCAATGTGGCGGATATGTCCAATAAGGGCGTCGAGCTGGAACTGGGCTACGGAAGGAAGTTTGGAGAAGTGCATGTTAATGTACGGGGAAATGTCTCCTATTTGCAGAACAGAATAACAAGCCTTGGCCAGACCAAATACCTGACAGGCGCCACGCTGGCATCCAGCGCACTGGAGCTGAGCCGTACGACACCCGGACATGCCATTGGATCTTTCTATGGATTCAAGACCCTGGGTATTTTCCAGACCCAGGATGAGGTCAATAAATACCTGAATAAGAACGGCCAGATGATACAGCCCAATGGAAAACCCGGTGATTTCAAATGGGCCGATATTACGGGCGACGGGCAGATCACCAATGACGACCGGACCTTTATCGGGGACCCTACTCCCAACTGGGCCTTCGGCTTCACCGCTTCGGCATCCTGGCGGCGTTTTGACATTCTTGTCTTCGGGCAAGGAGCAGCGGGCAACCAGATCTACCAGGGACTGAGACGCCTGGACATCCAGATGGCCAACTATACTACAGCTGCCCTGAGCAGGTGGACAGGACCGGGGACCTCCAATGATTTCCCACGTCTGGTAGACGGCGATCCCAACGGCAACTTCAGCAGGCCTTCCCCCTTCTATCTCTCCAATGGGTCTTACATGCGGATCAAGACCCTGCAGATAGGATACAGCCTGCCGCAGTACCTGACGGACAAGGCGGGACTTTCCAAACTTCGGCTATACGTCAGCGCGAATAATCTGGTAACCTTTACCAAATACACTGGCTTCGATCCGGAGATAGGAGGAAGCAGCTATGGCATCGACCGGGGTATCTATCCCCAGGCGCGGTCATTCACAGTGGGATTAAACGTAGGCCTCTAACGATTAAAAAATTAATATGAAGACGAAAATATTTTTCTATATGACAGCTGTCGCGGCGATGTCGCTCTCGAACACCGCCTGTAAGAAAAGTTTTTTGGATGTGCAGCCCAAGGGCACGACCCTGGAAGGGAACTATTATCAGGACCCTGGCGAGGCGTATGCCGGACTGGTGGCGGCGTACAACCCGTTGGGATGGACTGTCGTAGGCACCTACTGTCCGAAGATGGTGGTGATGAACCTGGCTTCGGATGATTGTTATGCAGGCGGGGGCAGCGCATCGGATGTACAGGGTTTCCAGGACTGGAATGATTATAAATTGTCACCTGCAACACCCAACCTGCCGGCCGACCTTTGGAGCCGGAATTTTACGGGCATCTACAGGAGCAATGTGATGCTGGAGAAAGTACCGGGCGTGCCGGGACTCAGCGACGCAGACAAGGCCCGATACATCGCCGAAACGAAATTCCTGCGAGCCTATTACTATTTCGACCTGGTACGGCTGTTCGGCAATGTGCCGCTGATATTGAAATCCCTCTCCGCCAGCGAGATCTACACACAGGTGCAGGCCAAGCCCGCGGATGTATATGCGCAGATCGAGAAGGACCTGAAGGATGCTATTCCCGACCTGCCCGGCACCGTGCCATCTACGGAGAATGGTCGTGTGACAAAGGGCGCGGGACTGGCGCTGTTGGGTAAAGTGATCCTTTACCAGAACAATACTTCCCGCATGCAGGAGGCGGCAGGGTACTTCGAACAGGTGAACAGCAGCCCCAATTATCATCTCCTGCCGGATTTCGCGGACATTTTCCGCCCGGACAATAAGTTCAATCCCGAATCCATCTTCGAGATATACCATACTTCCGCCGCGGGCAAGGGTTGGGGCAACTGGCCGAATTTCGATGGCAATGTGGGCGTACAGATGGTCGGACCCCGTGGATACAAGGGCCCACTCTATGAGTCCAACGCATCAGGCTATGGATTTAACCCGATTACGCCGCAGCTGGCTGCCGCCCTGAAGGGCGATCCGCGGTGGGCGTACACCGTTGCAGACATCGACAGCATGCGAAAGGCCGGTACGGCTACCTACGATACAACAGGCTATCAGAACACCGGCTATTTTATACAAAAGTTTGCACCCCTCGCTCAGTTCGAAGGCAAGGTGGGCGATATCCCCCTAAACTGGCCGAATGACGAGATCGAGATACGCCTGGCTGACACCTATCTGATGGAGTCGGAGGCCCAGGTCCGCGGCGGAGGCGATGCCGCCAAGGCCCAATATTATCTTGATCAGGTGAGGCAAAGGGTAGGGTTGCCTTCCGTGCCGGCCACGCTGGATAATATTTATAATGAGCGCAGACTAGAGCTGGCCACCGAAGGACACCGCTGGTTCGACCTCGTACGCACAGGCAAGGCGGCCACTGCGCTGGCCTTTAAAGGATTTCAGGCCAACAAGAACGAGCTGCTGCCCATACCGCTGAGCGAATTGAACAACACCAAACTGGTACAGAACCCGGGATACAATTAATCTTTAAACAACGCCATATGAATAATAGAATAAAAATATTATTAGCCATCTGCTGCCTGGTCGGCTGCCGGCCGGATAATTCCGTGCCTAACCAGGGACAGAAGCCCAAGGCTGCTTTTACCATCACGCCTGTTGTGGGTAAGACCAATACCTATGTGCTGGCAGCCAGCACCTCCGGCGTCTTCATCTGGAAATGGGACCTGGGGGATGGATCTCAGCCTGCGAATGGCAGCCAGACCGACACTGCCTATTACGGTTCGAAAGGCTCCTATACCGTACGGCTGATTGTAGTGACCAGAGGCGGCTATGACAGCACTTCCCAGACGATTCAGGTGGACAGTGACGACCCCAACGGCTGTTTTGGCAATAAGGCTTTGCTGACAGGCTGCGCCCTGAAGACCTGGGTGCTGGACCCGAACGCAGGCGCCTTGTGGGTGGGACCTAATGACCATAGCGCCACCTGGTGGGCAAACTCATCGGGCGATGTTACGGCCAGAGCCTGCCAGTTCAACGATGAATACACTTTTTCCAAAGACGGGACTTTTACATTCGACAATAAAGACGACATGTGGGTAGACAATGACAGTGGCATCGACCCCTATCCGTCCGACATGCTCAACAACACCGGCGACAAGTCCGGCTGTTATGCCTGGTCCGCCATCAATCCCGCCTATGCCGCCTGGGGCTCGGGCAGCCATACGTTTAAAATTACCAGCAGCACGCTAACGGTGATAGGTAAGGGCGCTTTTCTGGGGCTATATAAGGTGGGAGATGCGGGTACCACGCCTACACCGGACAACCAGGTCACTTATTCGATAAGCTCTATCACGGACTCCCGCCTCGTGATCCAGAAACAGTACAGCTGGGGAGGCTGGCAATTTACGTTAGTACCAAAAAATTAAACATGAAGATGGGCCTTTTCCTTCTGTTGGCCGTATTCGTCGGCAGTACCGCCTGTTCGAAGAGCGGCGGAGCCAAAAGTTCTGTCCCTTTGCCCGCTGCGAAAATCAGCGATGTAAGCCAGCCGCGGCAGCGCACGGCATTCGCCATGCGGTTTTATGTAGATCTCAGCGCCGCATCTGCCCAGACCGTTACGGTGAATTATTCTACCGGGGCCGGCACCGCCAAAACACCTGCCGATTTCACGGCCGTCAGCGGCACGCTTACTTTTCAGGCCGGGCAGACGGAATTGTACATCGATGTTCCTGTAAAAGGGGACAGCCTGCGAAAGGATGACCAGCAATTCTATGTTCAGCTGACGGACCCGGTGAACTGTACGCTGGGGAATGCCAAAGCCACCGGTACACTGGGGAACACTGACGGGACTTATCTGCCTGCCGACGGGACGGGATATTCTACACCCCTGAGCTATCCGGGATATAATCTCGTATGGCACGACGAGTTCGACGGTAATGCCTTGAATACGCAGGATTGGAACTATGAACAGGGAGGCAACGGCTGGGGCAATCATGAATTGGAGAATTATACCAACAGGCTGCAGAACGTATTCGTCTCCGCCGGCAACCTGATCATCGAAGCCCGGAAAGAGTCTTATGACGGCAATGATTATACATCAGGACGGCTGACCACCTATGGCAAGCAGCAATTCACGTATGGCCGTGTCGACATCAGGGCAAAGCTCCCCGTGTCGAAAGGAATGTGGCCCGCCTTGTGGATGCTGGGCTCGAATATTTCCTCCGTCCCCTGGCCCGGCTGCGGCGAGACGGATATCATGGAACTGATAGGGACCAATCCCAAACAGGTAGTGGGATCTATGCACTGGAAGCAGCAGGACGGTTCGACAGGGACCTATAACAATGCTTACAGCCTGCCCAGCCAGGATTTTTCCCAGGAGTTTCATGTATTCAGCGTCATCTGGAAGAAGGACAGCCTGCAATTCCTGGTGGACGATCATGCGTATGTGAATGGGAGTGTCAGCAATGTCAGTTCCGGGACCTATCCCTTTAATAACCCTTTTTTCTTTATATTTAATGTGGCAGTAGGAGGCGATTGGCCCGGCCCTCCGGACGTCACTACCGTATTCCCCCAGCGGATGTTCGTGGATTATGTAAGGGTATTTCAATAAATTACCTATATGAGAGATTGTGTGAGGATATTACCAGCCATCGTCTTTTGGATAGTCATCCTATATGGCTGTAACAAGAAGGGAACGGCCCCCAGCCAGCCTGTTACGCCGCCGGCGGATACTACGACAAATACGGTGACCAGCTCCGATGTGGCGTTCTATCTCACCAAGGGGGATGGAAGCGTGCTATTCAATAGGCAAGCGGTGAGCCTGAATTTCGGCAGCCAGGGCCCTGGGCTTACCATTACGGTGGACAGTACAAAGACTTACCAGACCATCGATGGATTCGGGTATTGTCTCACTGGCGGCAGCGCTTACCTGATCAACCATCTGGCGGCTACGGACAGAGACGCCCTGCTGAAGGAGCTTTTTCTGGCGGACAGCACGCATATAGGAGTGAGCTACCTAAGGATCAGCATCGGGGCCTCTGATCTCAGCGCCAACGTCTTTTCCTATGACGACGCCGGCAGTCCTTCCTCGCCGGACACCAGCCTCGCGTACTTCGACCTGTCCACCGACAAGCTGGACCTGGTCCCGTTGCTGAAACAGATCCTGGCCCTGGCCCCCGATATTAAAATTTTAGGTTCACCCTGGTCCGCTCCCCTTTGGATGAAGGACAATAACAACAGCGTCGGGGGAACATTGCAGGCTCAATACTACGAGGTATATGCCCGGTATTTTGTAAAGTATGTCAAGGCCATGCAGGCCGAAGGCATTCACATCGATGCCGTTACTCCCCAGAATGAGCCTATGAATCCCAACAATAACCCCAGCATGACCCTTACGGCAGCGCAGGAGGCGGATTTTGTAAAGAACCACCTGGGACCCGCCTTCCAGGCAGCGGGCATCAGCACAAAGATCATCTGCTTTGACCACAACTGCGGCAACCCCGAATATCCCCTGGCCGTGCTGGGCGATGCTGCCGCACGTAGCTATATAGATGGGTCCGCCTTCCATTTATATGGAGGTGATATCAGTGCGTTGACCCAGCTGCACAATGCCTATCCGGACAAGAACGTATATTTTACCGAACAGTGGGTAGGAGGGCCCAGCACAAATTTTGGAGGAGATCTGGACTGGCATGTGAGGAACCTCATCATCGGCGCGCCCCGTAACTGGAGCCGGAATGTGCTGGAATGGAACCTGGCGAACGATCCCGGCTATCAGCCGCATACACAGGGTGGCTGCACCAACTGCCTGGGCGCTCTTACCATTGGCGCCTCCGTGAGCCGCAATGTGTCTTATTATATTATAGCACATGCCAGCAAGTTTGTCCGTCCGGGGTCCGTACGGGTGGATTCCAATGTCCCCGGCAGCCTGCAAAATGTGGCCTTCGTGACGCCCGACGGAAAGAAAGTGCTCATCGTGCTGAACGACAGCGGGGCCATCCAAGCCTTTAATATACAATTCAAGGGAAAATACGTACAGACCACATTGGGCATTGGCGATGTAGCGACCTTTGTCTGGTAATGCGATCTAATGTCTGAGGCTTTCGTCGGACCTGCTTCGTCACGGAGCTACGCTCATAACCTTCGTTGGTTCCAACACTGTTGGACCCGCCTCGGTTACCTCGGTCGTAACCTTGCGGTTACAGACAACGGGCCTGTGGCCCGTTTTGGCCGGCCCACCTGCCCTGGCTCCCGGCGCTGTGGGGCCGATATCGTATATTTGCACCCCATGACAAAAGTTTTCCTGAAGAAAAAGATCAGCCGTAGGATAGAGAGCGGTCACCCGTGGATATTTGCCAATGAAGTGCATGCCGTAGAAGGCGAGGCAGCCGGCGGTGAGACGGTAGACGTATACACTCATGACAAGAAATTTATGGGCAGGGGATATATCAACCCTCAATCCCAGATCCTGGTGAGGCTGCTCACCCGGGATAAGACCGAGACCATTGACGATGCATTTTTCATGAGCAGGCTGAAAGAAGCATGGGAATACAGACAGCGGCTGGGCTATACGGAGAACTGCCGTCTTGTATTTGGCGAGGCGGATTATCTTCCCGCCCTGATCATCGACAAGTTCAACGATTATTTTGTTTTACAGACCCTGGCATTGGGTATGGACAGATGGAAGCCCGCTATTGTGCAGGCTTTGGAAAAGCTGTTCAGCCCCAGGGGTATCTATGAGCGGAACGATGTGCCCGTGCGTGAATTGGAAGGGATGCCGCAACAGAAGGGTTTTTTGTCGGCGCCATTCGACACGCAGATCATTATCAATGAGAATGGCCTCCGGATGCATGTGGACCTGGAGAATGGTCAAAAGACAGGCTATTTTCTGGACCAGCACGACAACCGCCGCGCCATTCAGCATATTGTCAAAGGGGCAAATGTGCTGGGCGCCTTTTGCTACACCGGCAGCTTTGAGACCCATGCGGGCTGGTATGGCGCTAAATCCGTGCTTGGGCTGGATATTTCGGAAAATGCCGTGACGCAGGCCCGGCGCAATGCGGCGCTCAATGGACTGGAGAATATCATTGCATACGAGGCTGTGAACGCCTTCGATGTCCTGAAGCAATGGAGCAAGGACGGGAGACAGTACGATGTCGTGATGCTGGATCCGCCGGCATTCACCAAAAGCCGCGAGACGATACAAAAAGCCATCACCGGCTATAAGGAGATCAATCTGAGAGGGATGAAACTGGTGAAGAAAGGTGGATTTCTTGTCACTTCCTCGTGTACCAACCTCGTACAGCCCGGGCTTTTTCTGGAGACGATACAGATGGCGGCCAGAGACGCCCGCAGAAAGCTCCGGCAGGTGACCTTCCAGGCACAGGCCAGCGACCATCCTATCATTGAAGGATGGGAGAATACCAACTACCTTAAATTCCTGATAGTACAGGTATTGTAATAAGTGCGAGAATTGGTCTTGCTCAGAAAATAGCCCAATTCCCGTATACCGGGCCTTCGTCAGAGCTCCAAGTATTCGCTCCTCCTCGGTCGGAACCTTCGCAGGCTCGGTTCTGTCTGAGGACTTCGGCGGGGAACTTCGCAGACCTGCTTCGTCACGATCTGTCTCGTTCGTACCCTTCGCTTCGCTCGGGTACTTCGAAAGCTCCTCCTCGGTCGTAACCTTCGCCAAAGGCTCGGTTATGGACGAACCGCTTCCAGCGGTTCAATTACTTATTGACCTGGAAAGTGCCGGACTCGGCGACCCTGCCGTTGGTATCTTTTAGCTGGAAGATATAAAGACCTCGTACAAAATCGCTGAGATTGACTACAGTCTTGGAGTTGACATCTGCTACATCCTTTACTTTTCTGCCGAGAAAATTGAATATTTGAAGCGTATAAGATTTGCCTGTTTCTCTGGTAATCTCGAATGTGATAAAAGAGACGGCCGGATTGGGATAGTACTTAACGATCTTAGGCTCAGGGTCGGGCATAGGACCTCTCGCCTGGCTTTTTGCCTGGGTGGAAGTCAGTAGAATAATGGATAAAAAAATGTAAAAAATCCTCATTCACTACCCTGTTTTACATACGGTGACAAAATAATCCTTTTCGTTTAAAGATACAAATTACCGGCCAAAAAATTTGCTAAAATTTTGTTATTGAATGAGTTAGAGGCTTATTGATTTTCAATTACTTAAGCCCCGACAGGGTCTTTTGAATCTCATTGAAGTTGGGGAGGTCCGAGGCAGTTTCGAGGACTTCCGCGTAGCGAATAATCCCCATTTTATCTACGACAAAGGCGGATCTTTTGGAAACTCCGTGCATGTCGAATACGAAAGTATCGTAGAGACAGCCATAGGCTTTGGAAACTTCCTTATTGAAGTCACTGAGCAGGGGGAAATTCAGCTGCTGGTCGTCCTTATACCTGGCCAGGGTGAAGAGAGAGTCTACGCTGATGCCGAGCACCTGGGCGTTCACCTGGTCATAGAGGGCGATATTATCGCGCATGCTGCACAGCTCTTTGGTGCAGGTGCCGGTGAAGGCCTGAGGGAAGAAAAGGAGCAGGACATTCTTGCCTTTGAAATCTTCCAGACTTACCTTTTTCTTTTCGGAGTCATAGAGGCTGAAGGAGGGCGCTGGCTTTCCAACTTGAACTGACATAGCGATAAAATTTTGCTCTGCGAATTTACGCTAAAATTTCGGGCATAGAACACGATACTTGTTGGAATTTTCCCTTTCGAGAAACCCTATATACGATATCGATAGTTCGAAGCCGCCCCTGCCCTGGCTTGCTGTCCTGAGCTCGGAGACATTGACGTCATAGCTGAGGGCGATGGCAAGGGAGTGTGTCTCCAGCTTGATCACGGGAATAAGGGCGTCCTTCCAGCGGAGGAAGCTGCCGACACTTACTGTATTGTCGGAATTCTCGGGATCATCGCCCAGCTTGTAAGAAAAGAGCGCGCCGCCGATGACCTCATGGGAAGGGCCCTGACGGCTGATATCCCCCTGGATATTGAAATAAGAGAATTCGTTGATGGCAAGCTTCATTCCTCCTGAGAAGACATACTTTGGATCCAGTTCGATAGAGGGATTTTTGTAAAAGGAATTCTTCGGTCGATTGACATGATGCAAGGCCGCGCCGAAGAAGAGGGTGTTGACGTTGTTCTCTCCAAAAGTGGTATTGAAGCTCAGCCCCAGGCTGCCATCCAGGTAGCGGATCGTGGGAGTGAAGATGGTTTCGCCATCGGGCAGGGCCGGGTCATAAGCTGTGCCGTTGTATTGACTGTTTGTAGTGATCTTGGACCGGTCGATGGTCTTCTGGACGATGCCTCCCATGAATCCAAGGGAAAGGTACATCGGGTGATCGTTGCTGAGGGATTTGTGATAATTCAGCGCCGGCAGCAGCTCCGTGGTGGTGAGGGCGGCAGAGCCGGCCTTGTCGAAAAGCATTTGCAGGCCCACCGTGAGGTAGTCGTCGCCCTTGCCGATAGGCATTTTATATTCTCCGTTGAGCGATCCTGTGCGATAGGCATTGCTAAAGCTGTTCCACTGATCGTGGAACACGGCCTGTATCCTATAGTCTCCCGTGAAGATGCCGGCCAGGGAAGGGTTTCGCAGAAGGGGCGCTTCGAAGAACTGGGAAAAATGGATATCCTGTCCGCAGGTCGTCCGGGGACCCAGAAAAGATGCCGCCATGCTCGCGATAAAGATCCTTGTATATAGATAGATTTTCAAGTTGTTCAGTGTTTAACGAATCAGCGTAACATCTCCACGCAAGGCAATGACCTGTGCATTGTTACAGACGACCTCGATGATATATACATAGACATCGGCCGGGGCGGGTCTGCCATTTGAGGTCCCATCCCATCCCCTTGACGCTGTATTGGCCGGGAAGTCCTTTCTTTCGAATATCAGCTGTCCCCAGCGATTGAATATACGCATGGACTGTATGTTGTACAGGCCTTTACCTCTGGGGTAGAAGGCGTCATTGACGCCATCGTTGTTGGGTGAGAAGGTATTCGGGATGAAATAGCTCTCATCGCTACAAATAGGTTTCACCAGGATCGTGTCCGTATTGACGCAGTTATTGACGTCTGTCACCCGCACGATATAGGTCGTATTGAAAGTGGGGTTAGCCACAGGATTTGGGCAGTCGGTGCAGTCCAGGTAAGAACCCGGCGACCAGGCATAGGTGGTGATGCCGGGGCTATATGTAAAGGGAAGAGTAACGGGGAAACCTACCGGCGTGGTTATGACCTTTGGTCCTTTTATCTCTGGCAGTGGATTGATCTGCACCGGCTGGGAGGTGGTATCCGAACATCCAAAGGCGACAGAGGTCTTCAGATGGGCCGTGAAATTACCGGCAGGCAGTTTCATATTCGGGTTCTGGTCGGAGGAGGAGGCGACTGGTGCGCTGCCATTGAGGAAGCTCCAGGACCAGGCGACGGTATCGACATCCGGCGTGGTGAGATCACCACGGAATTGAATGAGGCCGGCGCAGAAGGGGCCGTCAATCGTTATGGTAGGGTGGGGTGTCTGCCAGACATGGATGGTGTCCGAGTAAGACTCCTCGCAGGAGTTTGTTGTAACTTTAATGGTCGCCATATGCAGGCCAATCTTGCTGTAGAAATGTTGCTGGTCCAATAACGGGTCGTCGGGGGCGCCGGTAGGCGTGCCCATAATGAGCCCGCTGCCATCTCCAAAGTCCCAGGTCAGGCTGGTGAGGCCATCGTTGCTGGGAATAGGGTAGATACTGTGGAATGCGACGGTAGCTGTGTCGCAGAATGCCTTCGGGGTCCTGCTAAAAAAAGGCGTAGCGCCAAGCACTTTTATGGAGCCGTTGGCGTAGCCCACGACGCAGCCTGTACTGTCCAGCATACCAATTGAAGGGTTATAGGAAGCCGGAAGATTGTACAAATGGGTAGCGGTCGTATTTCCCGAAGAATCCGCCGCGCCGTCCCCGAAATAAAGAGTGAACTTCGTATAAGGCGGCGGAGTCAGCTCGAAAGAAGCTCTTAATGAGTCACACTGCGAAAGGGGATTGAATGTAAGCTTGGTAACCGCATTAGGGTCGTATACATAGACATTCCGCATAGCGGAATCGCGGCAGCCGCCCGTATTTTGGAGAACGAGCTTGGCCACATAGGCATAGTTGTTGGCAACGGGTCCGAATGCGTTGTAAAAATGGGAGGAAGTATCTAATGTGGACGTGATGCCGTCGCCGAAGTCCCAGTACAGGCTGTCGTAATATTTTCCGGTCGGTGTGAACCTGGCTTCCAGCGGGAAGCAAATGGCTGTACTGTCCTCCAGGTCAAAGGAGGCAATGGGCTTTTCAATATGGATATAGTTGGATCTGACGACCGAGTCCGAACATCCAGTGGCATCGGTGATCTTTAGCTTGACATCGTAATACCGGTCGTTCGTAGCATAGCTATGACTTGGGTTTTGAGCTGCGTCAGTGGCGCCATCGCCAAAATCCCAGCTGTAGATAAGCCCCTTACCTTTGGAAGTATCGACGAAGTTTAGCGGGACATTAGGACAATAGAGTGTGTCGCCAGCCTGGAACCCTGCCCTGGGCGATGTGATCTTCACTGCTGCCGGTACTGTCGTGGTATCATTGCATCCTTTGGTGTCCCTGATGATAAGCGTGATATTATAGGTGCCCGTATCTGTGTATTGATGTTGAAAAGGCGGCACAAAATAGGTGACCGTATTGAAGTCGCCGTACTTAAAGGTCCATAAAAATATTTTGTCGTTTCGGAAGGGGACGGAATTATCAATCATGGTGATTGGGCTGTTCCGGCAGGCACCGGTGGGGGTGACAGCGAAATGGGCAGTCGGGCCAGTGATCAGCACATTACCTGGCATCGAGGAATAGTAGCACCCACTGACATCTTTCACTGTCAGCATGATGGTGTGATTACCTGTATCTGGAACGCTGACCTTGATAGAAGGCGTGTCTGTGATATAGGTGGCTGTGCCTATCTGCCACGTGTATTGGACGAGATTGGTGGAGTCCGTAGTGGATCGGATGGTGAATGGCATGTATCGGCAGGTATCTGCGGTTGTCACTGTGAACTTGGGCACAAGAGGCGCAAGGTCGATGTTGGTTGTTGTGGTGCCGGTGCACTCGGCATTGGAGACGGTAAGCTGGACGGTATAATTGCCCGAGATGGTATAGTCATGGCTGGGTGCCGGATTGCCCGTGACAATGGTCCCGTCCCCGAAATCCCATTGATAAGTGATAGCTCCCTTTGTGGGGTCAAATTTCGACGTGTCGTAGAAGTCGACATGTGTCCTGTTGGCGCAATCTATCTTGAATGAAAATCCCGCAACCGGTCCTTTAACATAAACTGTCTTTTTATTTGTATAGGCAAGCGTGCAGCCATTGTTGGTAACCTTGAGTGTGACATCAAAATAACCCGTGTCCCGATATATATGAGTGGTGACGGGGCCGGTATTGCTCGTGTCCTTATCGCCGAAATCCCAGGACCATTTGTCTACTGGTGGGTTGGTGGATGTAAAGGTAATAGGAGGAGACGCGCAAACGGCTACATCGTGTGGGGTGAACGTTGGGTCTACCTGAGTCCCGATGGTGACCGCCTGCGGGAAAGTCTGTGTAAATACACAGCCGCCCTTGGTGGTGAAGCTAAGAGTCAGATCATACTTGCCGGGCGTGTTGTAGGTGAAGGCAGGGGCTGCAGC
>Ga0207667_10000132_pt1 | contig 114101 bp, 116 predicted proteins | sample KBSCornC52_FD_184301 | JGI IMG/M metagenome (GOLD analysis project Ga0207667, IMG submission 184301) | Corn rhizosphere microbial communities from Kellogg Biological Station, Michigan, USA - KBS Corn C5-2 (SPAdes) (version 2) | ecosystem: Host-associated > Plants > Roots > Rhizosphere > Soil ... | reverse complement strand
GCGCGCGCGGCTTCCTGATCGGCGGCACCTCCGGCCGCACCACGCTCAACGGCGAGGGCCTGCAGCACGAGGACGGCCATTCGCACCTGCTGTCCGGCGCGATCCCGAACGTGAAGTCGTACGACCCAACCTTCTCCTACGAGGTGGCCGTGATCATGCAGGACGGTACGCGCCGCATGCTCCAGGAGCAGGAGGACGTGTACTACTACATCACCGTGATGAACGAGAACTACAGCCACCCCGACCTGCCGCAAGGGGTGGAAGAGCACATCATCAAGGGCATGTACCTGTTCAAGGATGCCGGCAAGCCGAAGAAGGGCGAGCCGCGCGTGCAGCTGCTGGGCTCCGGCACCATCCTGCGCGAAGTGATCGCCGCCGCCGAGCTGCTGGAGAAGGATTTCGGCGTCACCGCCGATATCTGGTCGGTGCCGAGCTTCAGCGAAGTGCGCCGCGACGGCTTCGACGCCGAGCGCTGGAACCGCCTGCATCCGGAAGCCGAGCAGCGCGTGCCGCACGTCACGGCTCTGCTGCAGGGCCGCCAGGGCCCGGCCATCGCCGCCACCGACTACGTGCGCGAGTTCGCCGACCAGATCCGCGCCTTCGTGCCTGACGGCATGCGCTACACCGTGCTGGGCACCGACGGCTTCGGCCGCTCGGACACGCGCGAGCACCTGCGCGGCTTCTTCGAGGTCGACCGCTACTGGATCGCGCAGGCCGCGCTGTCGGCGCTGGTGAAGGACGGCAAGGTCAATCCGAAGGACGTGGCGCGGGCGATGAAGGAGTACAAGCTGGATCCGGAGAAGCCGAATCCGCTGTACGTCTGATCGTTGTTATCGCTCGTCATTCCGGCGAAAGCCGGAATCCAGTGCCTTGAGTCGCTGGACCCCAGCTTCCGCTGGGGTGACGGGGAATTTCGTCACCGCTCGTCATTCCGGCGAAAGCCGGAATCCAGTGCCTTGAGTCGCTGGACCCCAGCTTCCGCTGGGGTGACGGGGAATTTCGTCACTGCTCGTCATTCCGGCGAAAGCCGGAATCCAGTGCCTTGAGTCGCTGAACCCCGCTTCCGCTGGGGTGACGGAGACTCTGACAGAAGCCTTGAAATAAAAAACCCGCCGAAAGGCGGGTTTTTTTATTTGGACGTCCGAACGCGCGAATCAATCCTCGTCGCGAAACGCCCGGCGCAGCAGCAGGAACGCGCCGATGGTGCCCGCCACGATCGCGGCGGTCGCCACCGGATGGCGGCTCACATGGCGGCGCAGGCGGCGGTACTGGTAGTTCGCCTCGTCGGCCATGTCCTCGGCGGCATGCGACAGGCGGCGCGCGTAGTCGACCTTGTCGCGGCCGAAGCGGCGGCGCAGATTGCGGCCGCGCTCGACCAGATCGTCGGCATGGTTGCCCGCAACGTCCGCGTAATGGCGTGCGCGGTCGCGCATCTGGTCGCCGATGCCGTTGATGGTGCTTTCGATATCGCGTTGACGGCCCATGGCAGTTCTCCTCCGATGCAGGGTTAAAGACCTTGCCAGCGCCATCGTGAGCGGTGCGTAAACAACGCCGTCACGGTTCAGCCGGCTGCCGTTCAATCCACCATTGCATAAGGGCCACCGCGCTCCAGCGCGCGGCGATAGGCGGGCCGCGCATGGATGCGCTGGAGGAAATCCCACAGCCGCGGATGGCTCGCCGCGGTCAGGCCGGCGCGCGAGGCGGCGGCCTCCAGCGGGAAACTCATCTGGATGTCGGCCACGCCGAACTGCTCGCCGCCGAACCACGGCGCATGCGCCAGTTCGCCTTCCAGATAGGCCAGATGCGTCTTCAGCTGCGGATCGACGAATACCCGCTGCACCTTGGCCGCGATGCCGCGCAGCACAGGCTTGATGAAGAACGGCGCCGGGCTCTTCGGCAGCCGCGAGAACACCAGCTTCAGCAGCAGCGGCGGCATCGCCGAACCTTCGGCGTAGTGCAGCCAGTAGGTGCTGCGCAGGCGCTCCGGCGTGCCCGGCGGCGGCAGCAGGCGGCCCTGGCCGTAGCGGTCGGCGAGGTATTCGATGATCGCGCCGGACTCGGCCAGGGTCAGCTCGCCGTCGGTGATCACCGGCGACTTGCCCAGCGGATGGATCCTGCGCAGCTCCGGCGGCGCCAGCAGGGTCTGCGGATCGCGCTGGTAGTGCTTGATCTCGTAGGGCAGCTCCAGCTCTTCGAGCATCCACAGGATGCGCTGCGAGCGGGAATTGTTGAGATGGTGGACGGTGAGCATGGCTTCCCCTTCGGCTGGATCGCTACAGCGTATCCGCTGCCGGCTCGCTCAGCTCGTTCGGCTCCGCATGCAGCTTCTGGCGCCGCCGCAGCGTGGGGAACATCCACATCCACAGCCCCACCACCACCAGCGTGCCGATGCCGCCGATCAGCGTCGCATTGACCGCGCCCAGCCACGCCGCCAGCAGGCCGGATTCGAATTCGCCGAGCTGGTTGGAGGTGTTGATAAAGATCGCATTGACCGCGCTGACGCGGCCGCGCATGTCGTCCGGCGTATCCAGCTGCACCAGCGCGCCGCGGATCACCATGCTGACCATGTCGAACGCGCCCAGCGCGAACAGCGCCACCAGCGATACCCACAGCCAGGTGGATACCGCGAACACCAGGGTCGCCACGCCGAAGCCGGCGACGGAAGCGAACATCAGCGTGCCCACCTTGCGTTCCAGGTTATGCCGCGCCAGCCACAGCGACATCAGCAGCGCGCCCACCGCCGGCGCCGCGCGCAGCAGGCCCAGGCCCCAGGGGCCGGTATGCAGCACGTCCTTGGCGAAGATCGGCAGCAGCGCGGTCGCGCCGCCGAGCAGCACGGCGAACAGGTCCAGCGAGATCACGCCCAGCACATCCGGCCGCGCGCGGATGAAATGCACGCCGGCGAACAGGGTTTTCAATGTGGCCGGTTCGCGCTTGGGCTGCGCCTGCTCGTAGCGCAGGCGGCTCATCAGCAGCACAGCGGCGAGATAGAGCACAGCGCACACCACGTACACCACGCCCGGCCCCGCCACATACAGCAGGCCGCCCAGCGCCGGACCCATGATCATCGCCGCCTGGCCGGCCGAACCGTTCACCGCCATCGCGCGGCCCAGCAGGGCCGGCGGCACCAGCGCCGGCAGCATCGACTGCATGGCGGGAAACTCGAAGGCCTTGGCCACGCCGATCACGAACACCAGGGCGAGAATGCCGGCCTCGTGCACCGCATGCATCAGGCTGAGCGCGGCGAGCACCGCGATCGCCACGAGATCGACGATCTGTCCCAGCAGCACGATGCGCCGCCGCTCGAACTGATCCGCCACATGGCCCGCCGGCAAGGCCAGCAGCACCGAGGGAATGAATTGCACCAGGCCGATCAGGCCAAGGTCGAGCGCGCGTCCGGTGATCTCGTAGATCTGCCAGCCCACCGCCACCGAGAGCATCTGGAAACCGAAACCGGAGGCGATGCGCGCGAACCAGAACTGCACGAAGGCGGGATGTTGCCGCAGGGAGGCTGCGGGCGAAGTCGAGTTCGACATGGGGATCCTTGCCGGGGAACGCGCATTCTAGTCGCCCGGCTTCCCCCGCAGGCACGCGGCTCGCCTATGCCGTGCGCGTGAACCCGTCCGCGCTCCAGCCTTCGCTGCCCACGCCGTGGTGCACGAAGAACAGGCCGTCCGGATCGTAGCGCCGCTTCGCCGCCGCCAGCCGCGGATAGTTGGAGCCCCAGAAGCGCTGCTGCCAGTCGCGCAGGAAATAGTCGCTCTCCGACACATAGGAGCCGGCATCCGGCGCCGCCTTCAGCAGTTCCTGCATGGCCTGATCGATCGCCGTCGACTGCCGGCGCGCCTTGGCCAGGTCCGGGCTGCGCCCGGGCAGGCCGGTGAACGCCGGCTCGCCGCCATCGGCGCAGATGGCCAGGGCGAAGGCTTCGAGCATGCCGGGGTTGGTCGCCGTATCGCGCGCCCGTTCGATCGCATCCGCCGGTGCGCCGGCCAGGCCCTTGTTGAAATGCAGCGCGTAGTCGAAATGCTGCGAGGCCGCGAACAGCGCGTCGGCGAGCGCGTCCTGCCGCCCGGGCTGCAGCAGCGAGGCCGGCATCCAGGCCGACTGGTAGGCGTAGATAAACCAGCCCACCTGGTCATGGTCGCCGCGCCAGATCATGTGATGCGCCGGCGCGCCGGGGCGGTTGTCCGGCACGATGTATTGCGGCGCATGCTCGCGGAAGAAGGCCGCGTCCCAGAAATGGCGGGCGGGCAGGGCGATGGTCTGGAGCGGTTCGGCGATGCTGTATTCGGGGCGCGCCTTGACCCAGTCGAGGAGCGGCTGCCAGGTCTGCTGCGCCTGTTCCTGGGTCAGGCCCTGGAACACCATCGAGATCTTCAGCGTATCGCCGTCGCGGAAACCCACCTGCTCGCCCCAGTGCGGGTTGAACAGCGCTTCGCGGTAGAAGGCCACGAAGCGGCCGATCAGGGCACGGAACGCTTCGCGCGAGGACGCCTTGATCCGCCCCATCGCCGCGCCGAAGAACTCCGGCAGCTCGAAGGTGCGCAGGGTCAGCCGCGTCACCACACCCAGGCTGCCGCCACCGCCGCCCTTGATGCCCCAGAACAGTTCCGGGTCGTTATAGGCGTTGACCACGCGGACCTTGCCGTCGGCGGTGACGATTTCCGCCTCCAGCAGATTGCCCGCCGCGCTGCCGTAGCCCTTGGAAAAGCTGCCGAAGCCGCCGCTCTGGATCAGCCCGGCCACGCCCACCGTGGCGCAGCCGCCACCCTGCACGTAGCGGCGGGCCTGGGTGGTGACCGCGTCGTAGGCGTCGATCCACAGCGCGCCGGACTGCACGCTTACCGCCGGCAGGGGCTGGGCGCGGCCGGTGCCGCCCTGCGGGACGAAGGCGTCGTGCAGGGTGATCTGCTTCATATGGCGGGTCCACACCAGCAGGGAGTCCGGCGCTTCCGAGGTGCCCTGGTAGCTGTGGCCGCCGCCCTTCACCACCAGGCGCAGGCGGTGCTGGCGGGCGAAGTTCACGGCGGCGGCGACGTCGGCCGCGCTTTCGGCGGCCACGGCGTAGGCGCTGGGCTGGGAGACCCAGGCATCGGCCCAGCCGCTGGTCTGGGTCAGGGCCGGGTCGTCGCCGAGGGCGAACGGGTTATCGAGCTGCTTCAGCGCTTCGGTGCAGGCGGCCGAGGGGCATGCGGCGAACGGCGAGCGCGGCTGCAGCAGCCGTCGGCCGACCCGCCGCCGCAGCTCGTCCCACTGGGCCGCCGCCGGCCAGCCCGGCTGGCCGGGACGGACCCGGCGGAACACCAGCGGACCGACGAGTGGGTTGCCCGCGCCGGCAGGTGCCGCGATGGCGGCGCCGGCACGCAGCGCCAGCGGCAGCAGCGGCAGGGCGAGGGAGGCTTTGAGCAGGTCGCGGCGATTCATGGGCTCGGACTCGTGGAAGGCGCGGCGGCGCCGGGATGCCACGCATGCTGTGCCGTCCGCGCCCGGCAACCCAGCGCCAAGTGATTGATCGCGGGCTGCGAGGGACGGATGGCGGACCCTGGTGACGAACCGCGCCGCCCGTAGAATGCCCGCCATGCAAAACCGCCCCAGCTTCGACTACCAGGATTTCCAGCGCTGGCGCCGGCCGGTGGTAAGAGCGTTCTGGGTGCTGGTCACCCTGCTCAATACAGTCTTCAACAGCATGGTCGCGCGGATGGACAACCCGCACCTGCCGGCCTGGGAGCCGTGGACCTGGGAGTGGAGCAGCGGGCTGCTGATCCTGGCCCTGATCCCCGCCGTGCTGGCGGTCGAGCAGCGCTGGCCGTTCCGCCTGGACAGCTGGCGCGCCAGCCTGCCCTGGCATCTGCTGGCGAGCGTGCCGTTCAGCCTGCTCCACGTGGGCGGCATGGTGGCGCTGCGCGGGCTGGTCTACACGGCGATGGGCCGGCACTACGACTTCGGCGCCTGGTGGCCGAACTTCGGCTATGAGTACCTGAAGGACATCCGCACTTATTTCCTGATCATCGCCCTGGTGAGCCTGGCCCGGCTGTGGCTGATGCGCTGGCAGGGCGAGGCGCGCCTGCTGGCCGAGCCCGACGAAGGCCCGCCGGTGGAACCGGTGGAGCGGCCGGAGCGCTTCCTGGTGCGCAAGCTGGGCAAGGAATTCCTGGTCAATGCCAGCGAGATCGAATGGCTGCAGGCCTCGGGCAACTACGTCAACCTGCATGTGCGCGGCCGCGACTATCCGCTGCGCAGCACCATGGCCGGCATCGAGGAGCGCCTGGACACGCGCCGCTTCGTGCGCGTGCACCGCAGCTACGCGATCAACCTGGACTACCTGGCCGAGATCGAGCCGCTGGACGCCGGCGAGGCGCGCCTGCGCATGCGCGACGGCGCCGTGGTGCCGTGCAGCCGGCGCTACCGCGCGCAGCTGCGCGAGCGCTTCGGCGAGGCGCCGGCCGGCGCCTGAGCGGTTGCGCCGCTGCGCCGGCCGTTTCACTCTTAGGTTCTTGCCAGCCCTCTCTTTCCAAACCACGGATACCGCCGATGAACCTGCCGCGCCTTCGTCCCGCCGTCCTGGCCGCTTCGTTCGCTTTCGTCGGCGTGCTGGCCGGCTGCTCGCCGTCCGGCGACCAGGCCGCCGCGCCGGCCCAGGCGCCACAGGCCGACGAGTCCGCGCAGAAGCTGGAGACCTACCGCCAGCTGCTGCGCATCCATAACGACGAGATGGCCACGTCGATGGGCAAGGAAATCGTCAGCCGCTACCCCACCAGCGAAGCCGCCAAGGAAGTGCAGCAGACCTTGCCGGAGGTGGAAAAGCGCTGGAAGGAAAACAGCGAGAAGAACCGCCTGCAGGGCCTGTGGCTGTACCAGGTCTCGCCGATGCAGGGCGGCACGCAGTCCACCGCCACCATCTACAGCAGCCAGCCTTCCGGCAACGATCGCGTGCGCCTGGTGCTGCGCCGGCATACCGAGTGGGGCCAGAACGCGTTCCTGTATGCCGGCGGCGAACACGGCTTTGTATGCAAGGCCAACTGCACGCTCAAGACCGTGGTCGACGGCAAGGACACCGGCATCAAGGCGTTCGCGCCGAGCACCGGCGAGCCGGCGCTGATGATCCGCGACGACAAGGCCTTTATCGCCATGCTGCAGAAGGCGAAAAAGATTTCGATCGACGTCACCCTGCAGGACGGCGAGAAGAAGCTCACCCTGGTGTACGAAGTCGGCGGCTTCGATCCGGACAAATGGCAGCCGGTCGGCAAGGGCGGCGCCAAGAAGAAGTGACGCGTGCACCGCGGACGGCGCCGCGCGTTCCGATGCGGGTCTCCTCACGATGGAGGACATGCCATGTTCGCCACACGCTTTTTCCTTGCCGCCATCGCCACGCTGGGCGTGGCGGCGTGTTCCAGTGTTCCCTACGCGCAACGCATCAGCGCGCGCCAGGCCGCATATGCCGCGGCGGCGCGCGAGCCGGTGCGCAGTTTTCGTTTCTTCGAGCTGTATTCGTGGGAGCCGCTGGGCGACAGCCAGCTGGCCATCTATACGCGGCCGAACGAGGCGTATCTGGTCAGCGTGATGGGGCCGTGCCCGGATCTCGAGTTCACCAATGCGATCGGCCTCACGTCCAACTTGAACGAGGTGCAGGTGCGCTTCGACAAGGTGCTGACCGGACGGCGCGATATGCCATGCACGATCGGCGAGATCCGTCCGGTGGATCTGGCCAAGCTGAAATCGGTGGAACACGAGCAGCGCAAGATCCAGTCCGCGCAGCGCGCCGCCGCCGCCGGCGACAAGCCAGGCTCTTGAGCAGCAGCCCATGAACGAGCCGCAGATCTTCTGCCCGCGCTGCACCTGGCGTCCGCAAGGCCACAACCGCTGGCAGTGCTCGCCGCGCATGGGCGGCTGCGGCACGGAGTGGAATACGTTCTGGACCGGCGGCGTCTGCCCCGGCTGCAGCTATCGCTGGCAGATCACGTTCTGTCCTTCGTGCCGGCAATTTTCGCCGCACGAGGACTGGTACCACTGGCCCGAGGGCAGCACGGAAGAGCGCGAGCAGGAGCTGGAAATCGGGCGCGGCTGAGCGCCGAGGCCTCGTCATCCCGGCCTGCGCCGGGATGACGCCTTTGCGGCGTCAGTTGAGGAACAGCTTCTCCGCCATCTTCGCCAGCGGCTTCTCCACCCAGTCCTGCAGGCGCGGCGGCAGGTCCAGCGGCTTGAGCAGCATCTTCACCGTCATCTCCGCGGGGATATTGCGGCGGAGCAGGGCCTGGGCGCGGCCGGTGATGCGCTTGAACTCCGCCTGGTTGTGTTGGTGCTGCGGATAGCACTGGTTGAACACGTGGCGCAGCGCGATATCGCTGTCCTCGCTCTTGATCTCGTTGACCCGGCGCAGCAGCGTGCGGAACACCTTGTAGCGGCCGAAGCCTTCGCGTTCGCGATACAGGCGGTAGTGCTGATAGAAGTGCTTGTAGTGGCGCACTTCATCGCTCTTGATGTGGTTGGTGAGCTGCTTGAGCACCGGCTCGTCGGTGATGTCGTTGAGCGCGCGGTACAGGCTGGCGGTACCGGCTTCCACCACGCAGCGCGCGGCCAGTTCGAGGCCGCGGCTCGGTTCCAGTTCGTCGGCGGTGCACACCGCGCCGTATTCGTCCCAGAACGATTTGAAGCCGCGTTCCCAGTCGAACTCCGGCCACACCTTGCGCACATAGGCGGCGAGTGCGCGGCCGTGCTGCAGTTCTTCGTGTTCCCAGTGCTGGCTCAGCCAGGTCTGCAGGGCTTCGTCGCCGGCGAAATGGTCGACGAGGTTGTGCGTGTACAGATCCGAGCCGCTCTCCACGAACGAAGCGCTGCACAGCAGGAAGAAAAGGTCCTCGTTATGGCGGACGCGGTCCAGCTCGATGCGGTCCAGGTCCAGGCTGTCCAGCGTCCAGGGCAAGGAGATGTTGTAGGTCACGCGGTATTTCCTGTGCGGGCCCGGGCCGTTCGCAGCGGGGCGCGCGCCGGCCTGGCATGACTGTTATATGACAGAGCATACGACGAGACCGGGGCTTGGGATTAATGACCGCCGACCTGGACGCCGGCGGGGCGGGGCAAGAAGTTGCGCGGACGCGCTGGACGTCCGCCTGCCGCCGCCGGCTAGCGCACCACCGTCACTGGCACGTGCGCCCGCGCGAGCATGTCGTCGGACACCGAACCGAGCAGCCAGCGCCCGAGCGCGCCGCGCTCGGTGTGGCCGATCACGATGTGGTCGATGCCGTGGCGGCGCACCTGTTCCAGCAGCACCTCGCCGGGGCAGCCGGACATCACCTCGGCGTCGATCAAATCGGCTGCGTCGGGCAGCAAGGCGCGCAGATCGGCCATCAGTTCGTCGGCGCGCCGCGCGCCGGAATCGGCCATCAGCAGGGCGCAGGTATCGGCGGCGCCTTCGACCAGTTTCACCGCGTTGACCACCCGCACGCGGCCGCCGCAGGCACGCGCCAGGGCTACCGCGAAATGCAGCGCGCGCTGCGAGGAAGGCGAGCCGTCATAGCCGACCAGCGAGTACTTCATAAGCCGCCTCTCCGGGCTGATGGAGTCTGCGGATCAGTATGCGACCTGGCGGCAGCGGCGTTCGACATGGGTGTTCTTGGACTGCTGGTTTTCCTGGATCTTCTTGCCCGCATAGCCGCCGCCGACGGCGCCGGCCACGGTGGCCAGGGTGCGGCCCTTGCCGCCGCCGACCTGGTTGCCGAGCAGGCCGCCTGCCACCGCGCCGACGGCCATGCCGGCGATCTGGTGCTGGTCCTTGGGCTGGTTCTGGACGGTGACGTTCTCGCACACCGTGCGCGTGCGCGGCTTGGAGGTGGAACTCTGCGCGTGCAGCGGGCTGCCGGCGCAGAGCAGGCAGGAAAGGCCGAGGGCGAATGCGAATCGCGTGTTCATGGCGAGTCCCTTGCAGTTCCGTGTGGGCAAGAGTCTGCGCGCGCCGCCGTTAGTGGTAGATCAAGAACACACGATTTCCACGCCATGCTCACAGCCCCTGTCGAAGGCTGAATGGCACCACCCGGCTTCGCAGTCCATTCAGCGGACGCGCCTACCATGGCGAGCGGGTACTGACCCAACCGAGTCAAAGGAGAGCGACATGATCAAGCGTTCGATGGGAATGATGGCGCTGGTGCTGGCGATGGCGGGCGGCATGGCCGCGACGGGAAGCGCACGAGCCGCCGACGCGAACGTGGATTGCAAGCTGCGGTTCAATTTGTCGGGCTGGTCGATCATCTACAAGCATGCCGAGGGCAACGGCACCATCACCTGCGATAACGGCCAGAAGGCTACGGTCAAGATCGAAGTGATCGGCGGCGGCCTGACGGCAGGCAAGTACCGCATCGACGACGGCAAGGGCGACGTCAGCCACGTGCGTTCGATCGACGATGTGTTCGGCGATTACGTGCAGGCGGGTGCCGAGGCCGGCGTGGTCAAGAGCGGCCAGGCGCAGCTGCTGACCAAGGGCACCACCTCGCTGGCGCTGGCCGGTACGGGCGAGGGCGTGAACCTCGGCATTTCGGTGGGCAAGTTCAGCATCAAGCGCCCGTAAGGCGTGCTGATCTGATCGATGCGCAGGGCGCCTCCGGGCGCCCTGTTTTTTTGGCGCGGGCGTACACTCCGCCAGTTCCCTTTCCCCACGGAGTGCCGTCATGCGTCGTAACTTCCTGTTGTTCGCCCTGATTCTCCTGGTCGGGCTGGCCGCCCCGGCATTCGCCGAAGACGCGCCCGCTTCCGCGCTGCCGCAGGTGGGCCAGGCCGCCCCGGATTTCCGCCTGCAGGACCAGACCGGCAAGTGGCATACGCCGGCCGATTTCCACGGCCACTGGCTGGTGCTGTACTTCTATCCGAAGGACTTCACCCCGGGCTGCACCACCCAGGTGTGCACCTTCCGCGATGACGTGGCCAAGCTGCGCAAGGCCGGCGCCATGGTGGTGGGCGTGAGCCTGGACGACGTCAAGTCGCACGCCGACTTCGCCGCCAAGTACCACGTGCCGTTCCCGCTGCTGGCCGACAGCGACAAGAAGGTCGCCACCGCCTACGGCGTGCTCACCTCCAAGATGGGCATGCAGTACGCCAAGCGCACCACCTTCCTGATCGATCCGGAAGGCAAGGTGGCCAAGGTCTACCAGGATGTGGATCCGGAGAAGAACTCCGCCCAGGTGCAGTCGGATCTGACCACGCTGAAGTCGTCGGACAAGGCTTCGTCCTGATGCTGTTGAGGGTGCGCAAGGACGCGGCGGGCTCGCGCGAGTTCGCCGCGTGGTCCATCGCGGTCTGGTTGCTGCTGCTGCTCGCCGCCTATGGCGGCGTGCAGTATCTGCGCTTCGGCCAGTACCCCTATCTGGCCGGTGCGCTGGCGGTGATCGTGGTCTGCGCCGGCTGCGTGCTGCGGCAGGAATGGGCGCGGCTGGCGATGCGCGCGGTGGCGCTGCTGCTGGCGATCTGGGCCGCCGCCACCGGCGTGCTGATGTGGCAGGAGCGCGGGCGCTTCGACGAGCTGGCCGCGCAGGCGGCGCTGGCCGAGCCGCAGATGCGCGAGCTCGCCCAGATGATGATCGAGCGCATGCGGCGCACCTGGGAAGTGGTGATCGGCATCAAGGCCGTCGGCGTGCCGCTGCTGCTGTGGCTGGCCTGGAGCATGGGCCGCGCTTCGGTGGCCGCGCAGTTCCATACGCGGCGGCGGCGCTGATTCGATCGGTTCGGGCCCATCAGTTCGGGGCCGTCAGTTCAGGCCGCGTTGTCCGGCGGGGCGGTATCGCTGCGGCTGATTCGTTCGAGGAAGCCGCATGCGTCGCCTGTCCCCGCTTTTGATCTGCCTGTCGCTGGGATGCGTCGCCGGCCTGCACGCGCAGGAGCTGGCCACCACCTGCCAGGCCAGCAGCAGCTACGACCTGAGCCTGAAACCCGCGGAACTCTCGTTCGACCGGCCGCAGCCGGCGCCTTTCCATGTCCAGCTGCACGACGGCAGCCTGCGCACCGACGGCGCGCCGGTGTCGCTGCGGCCGGAAGACCAGGACCGGCTGGCCCTGTTCGAACGCGAACTGCGCGCGCTCGAACCGCGCGCCAAGTCGGTGGCGCGCAACGGCGTGGACCTGCTGGCGCAGGCCGTGCGCGAGGAAGCCGCCAATCTGGGCCTGAATTCCACCTCCATGGCCGAACTGAATCAGCGCCTGGACACCCGCGTGGCGGAACTGAAGCAGCGCATCGACGCCAGCCACAGCACCCGCGACTGGCAGGGCGACCTGGCCGACCAGTACGCCAACCAGATCGCCGGCGACCTGCTGCCGGTGCTGGCCGGCGACCTGGGCCAGCAGGCCGTGCAGGCCGCCATGAGCGGCGATCTGCAGGCCGCCGCCAGCCTGCGCGACCGCGCCAGCGACCTGGCCACCCAGCTGCGTCCGCGGCTGGAGCAGCGCATGCAGGCGCTGCGCCCGCAGATCCAGGCGCTATGCCCCTCGATCCGCCGCCTCGCCGAATTGCAGCAAGGCGTGCAAGGCGCCAACGGACAAGCTCTGAACCTTCTGCAGATCGCGCAATGACATCGGCAAACCGTTGCTGAGCGCGATCCGGCAAAGATCCGGGGATTAATGTGCCGCTAAGACAGCGAGTCCGAGCATATCGGCCACCTCTTACAGCCCCTGCACCGAACCGCCCGGAGGCGGTCGCCGTGTCGCATCTCGACCAGACCCTGTTCAACGCCCTGATCCGCCGCGGCATCGACGACCGCGATCTGCATCGGCGGGCCTTGGAGCGGATGCGCGATCCCGCCTTGCAGATCCTGCTGTTCGAAAACCTGCAGACGCTGGATTCGCTGATCGCGGACCTGCAGTCGCAAGTGCGCGCCGATGGCGGCGAGCCGGCCGTGCGCGGCACCGTGGCGGGTGCGCTGCGCATCCTGCTGGCCGACCTGTCCACCCGCTTCGCCGCGCAGCGCGACACGGCCTGGGTGCAGTGCCTGGCGCGGCACGAATGCGGGCTGCTGCACAGCTTCGAACGCCGCCTGCAGCGCGCAGGCCATACCGAGGCCGGCCTGGACCGGCAGCTCGACCGCCTCTACGGCATGCATCGCGACATGCATTGCCTGGCCGGCACCACCCACGGCTGAGAACCCCATGACCGACGCGCAGGATGTGCTGGCCTTCTGGTTCGACCCCGCCAATGAAGCGCTCTGGTTCGAGCGCAACGACGCCTTCGACGCCGCCATCCGCGCGCGCTTCGGCACCCTGTACGAAGCCGCCGCGCGCGGCGAACTGGATAGCTGGATCACGCTGCCGGAAGGCTGGATGGCCCTGCTGCTGGTGCTCGACCAGTTCAGCCGCAACCTCTATCGCAACGACCCGCGCGCCTTCGCCTGCGACGCCAAGGCGCAGCGCCTTGCGCTGGAAGGCTATGCGCAGGGCTTCGACGAACGGCTGCCGCCGGCCTGGCGCGTATTCGCCTATCTGCCGCTGGAACATGCCGAGAACCTTGCCCTGCAGGACCGCAGCGTGGCGCTGGTCGAAGGCCTGTGCGCGGCGTTTCCCGGCGAGGCGGTCTATCTCAACTATCTGAGCTATGCGCAGCGCCACCGCGAGGTGATCGCGCGCTTCGGCCGTTTTCCGCATCGCAACGCCGTGCTTGGCCGCGCTTCCACGCCGGAAGAGCAGCAGTATCTGGCCCAGCCCGGCGCCGGTTTCTAAGTCACGCCTTCCTGCCTGGGAAGGAGTCCCACCATGCGCCGTCTCGTTCTGATGTCCGTGCAACGTGTCCGCTGACGCCGCCAGCACGCTGCGGGCGGGCAGCCAGGCGCTGACGGTGGGCGAAAGCGCCTCGCGCGCGATCCAGCTGCTCGGCGAGCCGGCCTTCAAGGAGCCGATCGAGAGCAAGCACGGCGGCTATGTCGGCCAGCGCTGGCAATATCAGCGCGAGAACAGCCGGGTCACCACCATCACCGTGATCGGCGGCAAGGTGAGCAAGATCGAGGAACTCAGCAACTAAGCCTGCGCGTCCGCGCGGCGTTGCCTTACATCGCGCGGCGGCATGCGCCGCTGATGTCTTTCGCTGCACAAGCCTAAATTCACTCTCACGGTGCTCGTCTCGCTGTGGGAGTGAATCATGCGTTGCTGGATGGTGGTGGCTCTTTGCCTGTGCATGGCGATGCCGGCGTGGGCGGACAGCCTGCGGGTCGGGCAGCAGGTGCTGGTCACGGGGGATAGCGCGGCGCGTGTCGTCGAGCTGCTGGGTCAGCCGGTGCACAAGGCGCGTGGCGCTGGAACAGCCGCGGTGCGAGAGCGGAGGGCACCAGGGCACAAGGCCCGGGCGCAGAAGAAGAACAAGCGCAGCGCCAAGCGCAAGACGCCTACAAAGCCGGCGGCCGGCAAGGCCGAAGGCGAGCACTGGCAATACCGCCGGGGACGCCGCACCGTGACCGTCGTGCTGGTGCAGGGCAAGGTCGCCCGCATCGAATGACGCCGGTGCGCCGTGTCCGGTGAGCGGACTGCATTCATGCCCTAAGCTACGGACCGCACACGGCCCAGAACGTCTACAGGGAAGCCCGCCATGTCCGCCACGCCGAAGCCCTCCTCGCCATCATCCTTGTCCGGCCTGCTGCGCGAGCGCGTCGCCGGCGGCCACGGCAAGGTGACGAATATCGAGCTGTTCTTCGACCTGGTCTTCGTCTACGGCGTGACCCAGCTTTCCCACGCGCTGCTGCACGACCTGAGCCTGCTGGGCGCGGCGCATGTGCTGCTGCTGTTCCTCGCGGTGTGGTGGGTGTGGATCTTCACCGGCTGGGTCACCAACTGGCTGGACCCTGACCGCATCGCCGTGCGCGCCATGATGCTGGCGCTGACCTTCGCCGGCCTGCTGCTGTCGGCCTCGCTGCCGGAAGCGTTCGCCGAGCGCGGCATGCTGTTTGCCGGCGCCTACGCGGCGATGCAGGTGGGGCGTTCGCTGTTCATGGTGTGGGCGCTGCGCCGCGAAGGCACTGCTTCGCAGCAGCGGAACTTCGTGCGCATCCTGCTGTGGCTGGTGGTGTCGGGCGCGTTCTGGCTGGCCGGCGCATGGCAGGAAGGCGAGGTGCGCTTCCTGTGCTGGATCGTCGCGCTGGGCATCGAGTACATGGGGCCGGCCTCGTATTTCTACGTGCCGGGCCTGGGGCGCTCCACCACCGCCGACTGGGATATCGAAGGCGGCCACTTCGCCGAGCGCTGCAGCCTGTTCGTGATCATCGCGCTGGGCGAGTCGCTGGTGGTCACCGGCTCCAGCTTCGCCGAATCCACTGAACTCGCTGAAGCGGTACCGGCCTTCGTCGCCGCCTTCCTGGGCTGCGTGGCGATGTGGTGGATCTACTTCGATCTCGGCGCCGAGCGCGGCAGCCACGCGATCCGCCATGCCGCCGATCCGGGCCGCACCGCGCGCCTGGCCTATACCTATCTGCACCTGCCGATCATCGCCGGCATCGTGGTCAGCGCGGTGGGCGACGAGTTGAGCCTCGGCCATCCGCATGCGCGCTGCGACATCGGCACGGTGTGCGTGCTGATCGGCGGTCCGCTGCTGTACCTGCTGGGCAATGCGCTGTTCAAGATGACCGCCAACCGCAGCAACTTCCCGTTGTCGCATCTGGTCGGGCTGGGCCTGCTGGCGTTGCTGGTGGCGCCGGCCTTCAAGCTGACGGTGGTCTGGGTCACCGCGCTCACCACGGTGGTGCTGCTGGTGGTGGCCGTGTGGGAGACGCTGTCGTTGCGCTCGGTGCGGCGCGAGCTGGCGGGAAGGGTGGGGCACTGAAGCCGCCAGCGTAATTGGATGCCCGGCGTCGGTTGGGGTTCGCTGCGCTCACTCCAACCTACGGTTGTTTCGAGGCGTGGCTTAATTCGGCCAGCAATCGTTCGGACGTCCAAACGTTCGGCGCCTGCTCCGCCTCGCGCAGCAGTTCGATGACGCGCTCGTTGACCGGCGCCCGCAGTCCCGCACGCGTAGCCAGCTCCACCACCGCCCCATGCAGCGCATCGACCTCGGTACGTCTTCCCGCCTGCAGATCTTCCCAGGTGGAAGAACGCGCCAAGGGGTCGATCGCCAGCATCCGCGAAGCCACGCGAGCGAACAGCGCATCGGGCAGCTTCAGCAGCGCAGGCAGCCAGCGCGGCGGCAGCGGGGTGAGTTTCGCCACAGGCAGATCCAGCCGCGCGAAGATCCCCAGCGCCTCACCCTGCGCCAAGGCCAGGCAACGCCGCCACCCGCGCTGCGCCAACTCGTCGCGCAACGGCAACCCCGACAACGCATTGATCGCATTGTTGAGATTGAACAGCAGCTTCGCGCGCTGCACCGCAGCCATATCGCGCCGCGGTTCGATCGGCAGCCCGGCGGCGGCGAACATCGGCAGATAACGCTGCAGCGCCGGATGCTCCTCCACCATCAGCTCGCCGCTGGAGCCTTGATGGAACACGCCCGGCTCACGCTGCAGCACATTGAACGGCACCATCCCCGCCAGCACCGTACGGCCGGGCAGGGCGTCACGCAGCAGTTCGGCATTGTGCAGGCCGTTCTGAAAACTGATCACCAGCGCATCCGCCGGCAATACCTCGGCGAGTTCCCGCGCCGCCTGAGGCGTATCGCCGGATTTCACCGTCACCAGCACCAGCGCGGCCGCGACATCCGCCGGCGTCGTGGACAGATCCAGCGCCGCGCCATCGATCACCCGCCGGAACCCGTGCAGATCGGTCAGCGCCATGCCCCGTTCGCGCAGGATGCGCTGCATGCGTTCGCGCACGATAAAGCGCACCGATGCATGCCCATGCAGCCGCCCGCCGAGATAACCGCCGACGCTGCCGGTGCCATAGACGACGATCTCCGGCGCAAGGCTCACGCCACGGCCGCCGCCGCCGCGCGTCCGGCAACGCGCCCGGAAAACATGCAGCCGCCGAGGAAGCTCCCCTCCAGCGCGCGATAACCATGCACGCCGCCGCCGCCGAACCCCGCCGCCTCGCCGACGGCATACAGACCCGGCAACGGCTGTCCATCCGGAGCAAGCACGCGCGCCTGCAGATCGGTCTCCAATCCGCCCAGCGTCTTGCGCGTCAATATATTCAGCCGCACTGCAATCAACGGCCCATTGGCGGGATCGAGCAAGCGATGCGGCTTCGCCACGCGCACCAGCTTGTCGCCGCGATAGCGCCGCGCGTTATGGATCGCCATCACCTGCGCATCCTTCGCATACGGGTTGTCGAACTGCAGATCGCGCGCCTCGATCTCGCGCCGCAAGGCGGCTGCATCGATCAGGCCGTCGCCGGTCAGCGCATTCATCCCGGCCACCAGCTCTTCCAGCGTATTGCGCACGATAAAGTCGCGGCCGTGCTGCTTGAACGCCTCCACCGGCGCCGGCGCACCCTTGCCCACCGCGCGCTTGGCGACCTGGCGCCAGCTCTTGTTGGTGAGGTCGGGATTCTGCTCGGAACCGGACAGCGCGAACTCGCGCCGGATGATCTGCTGGTCCAGCACGAACCAGCTGTAGTCGTAGCCGGTCTGGCGCAGATAGGCCAGCGTGCCCATGGTGTCGTAGCCCGGCCACAGCGGACCGGGCAGGCGGCGGCCGGTGGCGTCGAACCATAGCGAGGACGGGCCGGGCAGGATGCGGATGGCGTGGTCCGGCCAGATCGGATTCCAGTTCTCGATGCCCTCGACGTAATGCCACATGCGGTCGCGATTGATCAGCTGCGCGCCGGCCGCTTCGCTGATCGCCAGCATGCGGCCGTCCACATGCGCCGGCACGCCGCACAGCATATGCGCGGGCGCCGGGCCCAGCCGGCTCGGCCAGTGGCGGCGCACCAGCTCGTGGTTGGCGCCGATGCCGCCGGAGGCGACGATCACCGCCTGCGCGCGCCGCTCGAACGAACCGGCGACCTCGCGCGTACTCGGCCGGCCGCGTTCCATCGTGTCAGGGGCCAGTACCGCACCGCGCGCGCCCACCACCGCGCCGCCTTCCACCAGCAGCTCGTCCACCCGATGGCGGAAGGCAAACTCGATCAGCCCCTTCGCCTCGGCCGCGCGGGCGCGGCGCACGAATGGCTCCAGCACGCCCGGGCCGGTGCCCCAGGTCACATGGAAACGCGGCACCGAATTGCCGTGCCCCCAGGCGCCATGGCCGCCGCGTTCGGCCCAGCCCACCACCGGAAACCAGCGCATGCCCATGCCGTGCAGCCAGGCGCGCTTCTCGCCGGCGGCGAAGTCGACATAGGCCTCGGCCCAGCGCCGCGGCCAGTGGTCTTCCGGCCGGTCGAACGCGGCCGTGCCCATCCAGTCGGCCAGCGCCAGCGCGTGCGAATCGCGCACGCCCATGCGGCGCTGTTCGGGCGAGTCGACGAAGAACAGCCCGCCGAACGACCAGTGCGCCTGACCGCCCAGGCTCTGCGGCGGTTCCTGTTCCAGCACCAGCACCTTGCGGCCGGCGTCGGCCAGTTCGGTCGCCGCCGCCAGCCCGGCCAGTCCGGCCCCGATCACGATCACGTCCCAGCCACCTTGCATGCCTGTACTCCCTGACCGATGTCCGGCCAACTTAGCGGCAAGTCCCACGCCTGCCTATGCGCGATGCCGCATGTGACCGATGGCAGGGCATGACCGCTGGCCCATGCCGCCGCGGCGGGCGCGGACGCATCGTGCCGCAGGGGCCGGCGGAGGGTCGGCCCGCGCCACGAGGGGATCGACCATGCGCTTCACATCCGCCGCCACCGCGCTCGCGCTCGGCCTGGCCATGGCCCTGCCGGCTCAGGCTTTCGACATCCATATCGACAACAGCAACTGCGGCTATGCCACGCCATACGACGTGCGCGTCGATGCCTCCGGCATCCGCTTCCAGCGCGACGACGGCAAGCCCTCGAACGTCTTCATGCATGACGGCCAGCTGCGCGTGGACGATCGCGACGTCGCCGTCTCCGCCGGCGATGCCGCGCGCCTGCGCCAGTACGAAAACAACGTGCGCACCCTGCTGCCCGAAGTCGCCGGCATCGCGCGCGAAGGCGTGGATATCGGCTTCGCCGCCATGCGCACGGTGATGATGACCTTCGCTGAAGGCGACGGCGAACGCCGCAAACTGGTCGATCGCCTCGACCGCCGCCACGCGCAGGCGCTCGCCGATATCGACAGCTCGCTCGGCCGCGGCGTCTGGAAGCATGGCGCGGTCAGCGAAGCGCTGACCGACAGCGTGAGCGAAACCGTCGGCGATCTGGTCGGCAAGGTCACCGCCAGCGCAGTGACCGCGGCGCTGAGCGGCGACGAGAGCAAGGTCGCCGCGCTGGAAGCGCGCGCCGATTCGCTGGACAAGAGCATCGACCGCGAGATCAACGCCCGCGGCGACCATCTGAGCGCGCGCGCCAAGGCGCTGTGCCCGCGGCTGCAGGCGCTGAACCAGCTGCAGCAGCAGTTCCAGTTCCGCCTCGGCGACGGCTCGCGCCTGCAGCTGGTCACGTACGACAAGCACAATGACAAGACGCCGGACCCGAAAGAACCGGACGTCGCCTCGCGCTGAAGCCGAGGTATCCAAGGCGCTCCGGCTTCCCCCCAAGGAGCGCTTTCTCGCAGCCGCGCTTCCCCATGGCGCGGTTTTTTTATGCATGAGGCTGTGCATGCGCGCGGTTCCGGCGTGTCGCGCGCGCCTGCTAGGCTTGAAGTCTGTCTCCCCCGGATGGACATCCCGCCATGCACGATTTCCTGGTGCGCCTGCATTTTTCCGAAAGCGCTATCCAGCATCTGGTCAATATCGCCATCGCGCTGCTGATCCTGCTGTTCGGCTTGTGGTTCGCCGCGCGCGTCGCCAACTTCGCCATGCGCGCGATGCAGCGCGCGAAGTTCGATCCCACCTTGAGCGGCTTCCTGCGCAACCTGATCAACGGCGTGCTGATCGTGCTGCTGGTGGTGATGGCGCTGCAGCAGGCGGGCGTGCCGTCGGCGCCGCTGATCGCCGCGCTGAGCACCGCCGGCCTGGCCATCGGCCTGGCCTTGCAGGGTTCGCTGAGCAACCTGGCCTGGGGCGTGCTGCTGATCGTGTTCCGGCCGTTCCGCGTGGGCGACTACATCACCGCCGGCGGTATCGACGGCACGGTGGATTCGATCAACCTGATGCACACCCTGCTGGTGCTGCCGGACAACCGCGAGGCGATCGTGCCCAACGGCAAGATCGGCGCCGACGCCATCGTCAACTTCAACCGCCGCGGCACCCGCCGCTTCGAGCTGAAGGTGGGCATCGGCTACGGCGACGACATCGGCAAGGCGATGGCGGTGGTGGGCGAGCTGTTCGGCGCGGACGAGCGCATCCTGAAGGACCCGGCGCCGGGCGTGTGGACCGAATCGCTGGGCGAAAGCTCGGTCAACCTGGTGATCCGCGCCTTCACCCGCAGCGGCGACATCTGGGGCGCCCAGACCGACCTGCTGCGGCGGCTGAAGGAGCGCTTCGACGCCGAGGGCATCAGCATCCCGTTCCCGCAGCGGGAGCTGCGGGTGGTGCAGGGCAAGCTGCCGGATTAAGTCGGCGTAAGCCCCTCTCCCCTCGGCGACCCGAAGGTAGTCCCCGTGGGAGAGAGGGGTTGGGGTGAGGGTACGGGCGGAGTGGGGAGCTTGACTCCGCCCGTACCCTCATCCGGCTGCCGCCACCTTCCTCGCTCCTCAGAGCCGCGCACATCCCTGTGCCCTCCCCGCGTGCTCCCGGAGGGAGAAGGGTTCCGGGTCGGGAACTGAGGGCGACGTATGGGCCTGTTGGGGTTCGCCTTTGGCTCACCCCAACCTACGTGGCTGATCTGCCTGCATACGTATGCGCACAGTCCCCGCGACCAAGATCGATCCAGACGGGACCGCCGTGCCTTCGCTATGATTGGGCTCTTGCGCGCCGCCATCCCCCACGCGTGGCGCCATCGACATCGCAGGAGAAACCATGGCCGACCTGAAAGAAGCCCGCGTACCGGATATCGGGCACGACAACGTCCCGGTGATCGAGGTGCTGGTGAAACCCGGCGACAAGGTCGCCAAGGAACAGGGCCTGGTCACGCTGGAATCGGACAAGGCCACCATGGAAGTGCCCGCGCCGTTCGCCGGCACGGTCAAGGAGGTCAAGCTGAAGGTGGGCGACGAGGTGTCCGAGGGCGCCGTGATCGCCATTATCGAGGCCGACGAAGCCGCCGCCCCGGCCCCCGCGCCGCAGGCCGCCGCTCCGGCCCAGGCCCCTGCGCCGGCTCCCGCCGCCGCCCCGGCCAAGGCCGCCGAACCTACCCGCGCCGCGGCCCCCGCGTCCGGCGGCGTCCGCGAGGCCCTGGTGCCGGATATCGGCGGCCATGACGGCGTGCCGGTGATCGAGGTGCTGGTCAAGGTCGGCGACACCGTGGCCAAGGACCAGAGCCTGATCACGCTGGAATCGGACAAGGCCACCATGGAAGTGCCCGCCCCGTTCGGCGGCGTGGTGAAGGAACTGAAGGTCAAGGTCGGCGATGAGCTGTCCGAAGGCGCCGTGATCGCCCTGATCGAGAGCGCCGAGGCCGCCCCGGCCGCCGCTCCGGCCCCGGCGCCCGCCAAGGCCGAAGCGCCCCAGGTGGAAGAAAAGCCGGCCCCGATCGGCGGCCGCGGCATTCTTCCGGGCAACGCGCCGGAAGGCGACGTGGCGCCGGCCGCGCGTCCCCCGTTCGACTCGCGCATCGTGATGCCGGGCGACGCCCCCTATGCCAGCCCGGCCATCCGCGCCTTCGCGCGCGAGCTGGGCGTGGATATCCGCCAGGTCAAGGGCGGCGGACGCGGCGGCCGCATCGTGCGCGAGGACGTCGCCTCCTACGTCAAGCACGCGCTGGCTTCCGGCGCGCGCCCGAGCGGCGCGGCGCAGCCGGCCGGCGGCGGCCTCAACCTGCTGCCGTGGCCGAAGGTGGACTTCGCCAAGTTCGGCCCGATCGAAGAAAAGCCGCTCACCCGCATCCAGAAGATTTCCGGCGCCAACCTGGCGCGCAACTGGGCGATGATCCCGCACGTCACCCAGCACGAAGACGCCGACATCACCGAGCTGGAAGCCTTCCGCAAGAAGCTCGGCGAAGAGAACAAGGACCTGAAGATCACCCCGCTGGTATTCCAGATCAAGGCGGTGGTCGCGGCGCTGAAGAAATTCCCGCAGTTCAACGCCTCGCTGGACGAAACCGGCGAGAAGCTGATCCTCAAGAAGTACTTCCACGTCGGCATCGCGGTGGACACGCCGGACGGCCTGGTGGTGCCGGTGATCCGCGACTGCGACAAGAAGGGCCTGCTCGACCTCGCCGTCGAACTGGGCGAGATCTCCAAGAAGGCGCGCGACAAGAAGCTCGGCCCGAACGACATGTCCGGCGGCTGCTTCTCGATCTCCTCGCTGGGCGGCATCGGCGGCACCGCGTTCACGCCGATCGTCAATGCGCCGGAGGTGGCGATCCTGGGCGTGTCCAAGGCGCAGACCAAGCCGGTGTGGAACGGCAAGGAATTCGCCCCGCGCCTGATCCTGCCGCTGTCGCTGAGCTACGACCACCGCGTGATCGACGGCGCGCTGGCCGCGCGCTTCGCTTCCTTCCTCGCCACCCAGCTCGGCGATATCCGCCGCCTGCTGCTCTGACGCGGAGGCACGCAAGCCATGGCTAATACGATCGAAGTGAAAGTCCCCGATATCGGCGGCAACGACAACGTGCCGGTGATCGAGGTGCTGGTGAAGGCCGGCGACAGCGTGACCAAGGACCAGAGCCTGATCACGCTGGAGTCCGACAAGGCGACGATGGAAATCCCGTCGAGCGCCGCCGGCACCATCAAGGAGTTGAAGGTGAAGGTGGGCGACGAGCTGTCGGAAGGCGCCGTCATCGTGATCCTCGAAGTTTCCGGCGACGCCGCCGCGCCTGCGGCCGAAGCGCCGAAGGCCGCTGCTGCTCCGGCACCGGCGGCACCGGCGCCTGCGCCGGCCCCCGCCAAGGCGTCCGCACCCGCCCCGCAGGCGGCCGGCGCTTCCGGCCGCACCGCCGATATCGAATGCAAGCTGGTGGTGCTCGGCTCCGGTCCCGGCGGCTACACCGCCGCGTTCCGCGCCGCGGACCTGGGCGTCGACACCGTGCTGGTGGAACGCTACGCCACGCTCGGCGGCGTCTGCCTCAACGTGGGCTGCATCCCGTCCAAGGCGCTGCTGCACGCTGCCGCCGTGATCGACGAGGCCGAAGCGATGGCCGCGCACGGCGTCAGCTTCGGCAAGCCCAAGCTGGACCTGGACAAGCTGCGCGCGTTCAAGACCAAGGTAGTCGGCCAGCTCACCGGCGGCCTGGCCAGCATGGCCAAGCAGCGCAAGGTGCGCACCGTGCAGGGCGTCGGCAGCTTCGTGTCGCCGCACGAAATGGAAGTAGAGACGGCCGAAGGCAAGAAGCTGATCCGCTTCGAGCACGCCATCATCGCCGCCGGCTCGCAGTCGGTGAAGCTGCCGGCGTTCCCGTGGGATGACGAGCGCGTGGTGGATTCCACCGGCGCGCTGGAATTGAAGGACGTGCCGGCCAAGCTGCTGGTGGTCGGCGGCGGCATCATCGGCCTGGAAATGGCCACGGTGTATGCCGCGCTGGGCAGCGAAGTGACCGTGGTCGAGTTCATGGACCAGCTGATCCCCGGCGCCGATGCCGACCTGATCAAGCCGCTGGCCAAGCGCCTGGGCGGCAAGCTCAAGGGCGTGCACCTGAAAACCAAGGTGACCGAAGCCAAGGCCGGCAAGAAGGGCATCGAGGTCGGCTATGAAGGCGACAGCATCCCCGAGACCAAGCTGTTCGACCGCGTGCTGGTGTCGGTGGGCCGCTCGCCCAACGGCAACAAGATCGGCGCGGACAAGGCCGGCGTGGCGGTGACCGAGCGCGGCTTCATCAACGTCGATACGCAGATGCGCACCAACGTGCCGCATATCTTCGCCATCGGCGACCTGGTCGGCCAGCCCATGCTGGCGCACAAGGCCACCCACGAGGCGCGCGTCGCCGCCGAGGTGGTCGCCGGCATGAAGAGCTACTTCGATGCCCGCGTGATCCCGTCGGTGGCGTTTACCGATCCGGAAGTGGCATGGGTCGGCGTGACCGAGCGCGAGGCGAAGGAAAAGGGCCTGAAGATCGGCGTCGGCAAGTTCCCGTGGGTGGCCAGCGGCCGCGCCATCGGCATCGACCGCACCGAAGGCTTCACCAAGCTGATCTTCGATGAGGAAACCCATCGCGTGGTCGGCGGCGCCATCGTCGGCGCGCACGCGGGCGACCTGATCGCCGAGATCACCCACGCCATCGAGATGGGCAGCGAGGCGGCCGATATCGGCCTCACCATCCATCCGCATCCCACCCTGAGCGAATCGGTGGGCATGGCGGCGGAGGTGTACGAGGGCACGATTACCGACTTGTATATTCCGAAGCGGAAGTAAGCCTGTCCTGCACAGAAAAGAGCCCGGGCTAGCCCGGGCTCTTTCGTTTCTAGCTCGTCATTCCGGCGAAAGCCGGAATCCAGTGAAGTACGTTGTGCGAAGCACGCAAAACCTTCCGCGACAATCGCGCATCCCCGCCACTGGATGACTCGCTACGCTCGCCCCTTCGGGGCCGCCCTCCGGGCGTTCTTCGCGCTACGTTCGCCGGGACGACGAGCCTTGCTCAGTTCGTTTCCTTGAACGAGATCGACGGCGTCGAGCCGCTGGCCGTGGTGCAGGTACCGAGGTTGAGGTTGTTGCTCTCGCCCGTGCTGCCCGAGTTGGCCACGCAAGTCGGCGCCGAGGTGGAGCCGTTGGTCACCGCCAGCTTCACCGTGATCGAGGAGCCGGTGTTGAACTTCGCCATCGAGCCGCCGGCATTGCCGACCACGTTCCACTCGGCAACCTTCCATACCTGGGCCAGGAGCAGCACGCTGTCTTTGCCGCTGGAGCTGTAAGCCTGGGTGCCGTTGGTGAACACCACGGTGTCGTTGCCGCCCGCGCTGACCGTGCCGGTCAGCTTCACATTGGCCAGCTGGGTGGCCGGCACGTCCGGCGCGGTGGCGGCGGCGCTGTTCTTGTAGCAGTCGCCGGCGCCGTCGCTGCCGAAGCCGCTCGGGCAGCTGCTGCCGCCGTAGCCGATCAGCCAGTACTGCATGAACACCGCCGCCTCGCCGTCGACCTCGTAGTCGGGCGCGTAGACGTACTGCTGCCACACGGTGCAGCCGGAGTGGTTCTTGCAGGCCGAGGTGGTGTCGTCGAAGCTGGAGTTGATCTGCAGCGAGTACTCGTTCGGGCCCAGGATGCCGCCGCCGCCGTAAGCGGCCACGCCCACGCCGGATTCGGAGGTCACGCCGGTCACGGTCGGGAAGCTGCCGACTGCCTTGGTGATCAGCGTCGAGGAGTGCAGCGTGTAGTCATTGCCATTGCCCGCGTTCTGCGCGGCGCCGAAACCGCGCCAGCGCGGGGTGGGCATCACACGCGGAATCGCCGCTTTGCACGCTGCGCGTTCCCACACGATGCTGGGATAGGTGGCGTGGAAGCAGCCTTCCGCCGGCGTGGCGATATGCGAGATGTCCTCGCGCCACTGCGAGCGGGCCTGCGCTTCCAGCGCGCCGACATATTCGGTGCCGGCCTGGCTGGAAACATTCGTGGGCTGTGCGGCATAGGCCGCGGAAACGCAGGCAGCACCGACCACGCCGGCCGCCAGAATAAACGTCAACTTCGCAAGCATTGAATTCTCCCTGGTACGCGAATTGGCTATAGGTTCCGGCGCCGGAGGATTCCAGTCGCCGTTTTCGGGCAACAACTCACCAGCACGCCGACCGCCGTCGCGGTGGCGATGATTCATGCAACTGCAATGGCTCCGCTTCTATCCCATGGCGGAGAGTCGAGCGATGACGCATCCCCTGAGGGAGCGTTTGACCGTCCGGGTACAAACGTTCCGTCGGTCTTGGTAATGCATCTGCGGTGCGCTTTGCAAATCGAAAGAGACTGCGTCAAGCACCTGCGATGCAAAAGCGCCGATGCGCGCGCGGCGATGCTGCGCGCGAGCCTTGAAAACAGCTTCCGCGTGGAAGAAAGGGCGCGCCGTTAATGATGTTCAACGATCTGTGGATTCGAAAAAACGCGCGAAGCGATCGTGTGTGCAAGGTGTGAAGAGAGGGCTCGTCCGTCTGCGCCGGAATGACGAACTGGGCGTCATGAATGCACGTGTCGCTTATCGGCCGGCATCGCCGCCTCGATCCGATGGTGCAGGCCATCCAGCATGCTGACCACCTCGTGCACCGTGCCCGCCATCTGGCTGGCCACATGCAGCAGTTCGCGCGGCTGGTAGTCGTCGTTGTCGAAGTCCAGTCCCATGTCCATCGCATGCGGACCGTTCAAGACCAGCGGAATGTCGGCTGCCAGATTGCTGAGGCTGGCGGCCTGGCTCGCGTAGATGGACGAGTAGGCACGCAGGCGCTCGTTGTCGATCCAGCTCGCGGACTGGTTGGCCACCGCCAGGTCCCAGGCTTCGCGCCGCAGCACCGGCCAGCGATAGTCCAGGTACAGGCCGTCGGGCGCGTTCGCATGGGCGTGCTGGCGGATCGTTTCGTCTGAGGCGTGCGCCTTGATGTCGGCGGCGAGCACATCGCGGAGCTGCGCCAGCGCTTTCATCCGCGCCTGGTCGTGCGCGAGCACCCGCTGGATCTCGGCCAGGTTCTGCTGGATTTCCGCGTCGATGCGCATGCTGGCCTCTTCGGCCGCATGCTTGTGGTGGGCATGCTCGATCCACGCCTCCAGGCCCAGCGCGGTGAGGATACTGAGCACGATCATCAGATAGTGCTTGGCGAAATCCTTCAGCGAATGCAGGCGTGCTTTCGGTAGTTCGAGGTGCATGGGAGCATCCGGGCAGTCATACGAAAACCTGCCGAGGGTACTCGAAGGCGCGGCGGGCCGGCGAGCCTGGGGAGAGTTGGAATAGTCTGGCTTGCAAAATTGCCCGCAAGCCGGCATCTGGCTTGAGTCTCTCTTTCATCACAAGGTGTCCCATGACTCTCAACGTCTGTCTGGCAGGAGCCACCGGCTGGGCCGGTTCGGAACTGGCGCGCGGCCTCGCCGCGGCCGAAGGCCTGAAGCTGGTGAGCGCGGTCTCGCGCAAGCACGCCGGCGCCACGCTGGCGCAGGCGCTGGGCGATGCGCGGCTGGATGCGCCGGTGTTCGCCACCGCCGCCGAGGCGCTGTCCAGGCCGGTCGACGTGTTCATGGAATACACCAGGCCGGACAGCGCGAAGGGCAATATCCTCGCCGCGCTCGAACACGGTGCGCACGTCGTCGTGGGCACCTCCGGACTCAGCGACGACGACTACGCGCGCATCGACGAAGCCGCGCGCGCCAAGGGCCGCGCCGTGCTCGCCTGCGGCAACTTCGCGCTGACCATGGTGCTGCTGCAGAAATTCGCCGAGCAGGCGGCGAAGTACATTCCGAGCTGGGAAATCATCGACTACGCCTACGAAGGCAAGCCCGACGCGCCCAGCGGCACCGTGCGCGAACTTGCCGGCCGCCTGGGCCAGGTGCGCCAGCCGGAACTCGGCCTGCCGCTGGACAAGACCAACGGCGTGCGCGAAACGCGCGGCGGCACGCTGGGCGGCGCGCAGGTGCATGCGGTGCGCCTGCCGGGCTTCGTGCTCGGCGCCGAGGTGATCTTCGGCATGCCGGACCAGACGCTCACCCTGCGCCACAACGCAGGCAGCAGCGCGAAGCCTTATGTCGACGGCGCCTTGCTGGCGATCCGCAAGGTCGCGGGCCTGGCGCCCGGCGTGCACCGCGGCCTGGACAAGGTGCTCGATCTCTAAGGCGTCAGCCGTGCGCCTTGTTGCTGTCTTCGCGCTCCAGCGCATGCACCAGGTGGCCTTCGAGCTGGTGCAGATGCGATTGGACTTCCTGCGAGGTATGGATCATTTCGCGCAGCACGGTGACGAACTCCAGCGGATCGACCGGCGCGCCCAGGTCGATCCGCGTATGCAGCGCCGCCATGCCCGGCGCATTGAGCAGGATCACGCTGTCGTGGGTGATCCAGTCGGAGGCGTTGCGCAGGTCCGCGTAGGCGGCCGAACAGCGGCGCAGCTCGGCATCGTCCATCCAGCTCACCGACTGATTGGCCACGGCGACGTCCCAGGCCTGCGACGCGAAGGTGGGCCAGTTGACGCTCAGCTTGAACGAGGCGCGGCGCGCGCGGATGTGCTCATTGACGACGGCGGCGGTCGCGCCGTCGCGGATGTCCTGGCTTACCGCGGCGTCGAGTTCGTTCAAGGGAGCGATCAGCGTCTGGTTCGCCTTGATCGATGAGCGCACATCGTCGAGGTTGCCCTGGATCTCCGCGCGGATCTGCCGGCTCGCCGTCTGCGCCGCATGGATGTGATGCGAGCGCTCGATCCACGCCTCCAGCCCCAGTGCGGTGAGAATGCTGAGCACGATCATCAGATAGTGCTTGGTGAAATCCTTGAGCGAATGCAAACGCACTTTCGGCAGTTCGAGATGCATGTTCCTTCGGCTCCGCGAGGCTGGAGGACGCGCAGCGTAGCCGATACCGGCGCCGCGCAGCAGTGCATTCAGCCGTGCTCGAACAGGTCGCCCTGCACGGCGAAACTGTCCTGCTCGACGAAGCCGGACAGCCCCACGCCGACCAGGCGGTAGCGGCTGTCCGCCGGCCGCTCCACGCGGGCGCGCAGCGCGCAGGCGAGGTCGGCCAGTTCTTCCGCGGAGCAGGGCCGCGTGGACGGCGTGAGGCTGCGCGTCAGCGTCTGGAAATCGCTGGTCTTCAGCTTCAGCACCACGGTGCGTGCGATGCGGCCGTGATCGCCGTCGGCCTCGCGCTCATGCGCGGCCCAGGTCTTTTCCGCGAGGCGGCGGATATGCGGTTCCAGTTCGTCCAGGGTGAGGTCGCTTTCGAAGGTGTCTTCGGAGGACACCTGCAGCGTGGGCCGATCCGGTTCCACCGCATGCTCGTCGATGCCCAGCGACAGCTCGTGCAGGCGCCGGCCCCAGCGACCGAAGCGCTGTTCCAGTTCTTCGGCGGCGAAGGCGCGCAGCTCGCCGACGGTGGCGATCTGCATCGCGGTCAGCTTCGCCTCCATCACCTTGCCCACGCCCGGCAGGCGGCCCACCGGCAGCGGCGCGAGGAAGTCCAGCACCTGGTGCGGGCGGATCACGAACAGGCCGTCCGGTTTCTTCCAATCGGAAGCGATCTTGGCCAGGAATTTGTTCGGCGCCACGCCGGCCGAGGCGGTGAGCTGGGTTTCCTCGCGGATCGCCGCGCGGATCGCCTCGGCGGTGGCCGTTGCGGATGGCGAAGTCTTCGACGCGGTGACATCGAGATAGGCCTCGTCCAGCGACAGCGGCTCGATCAGCTCGGTATGCCGCGCGAAGATTTCGCGCACGTGCCGCGACACCGCCTTGTAGCGCCCGAAATCCGGCGGCACGAAGATCGCCTGCGGGCATAGCCGCTCCGCGCGCACCGCGGGCATCGCCGAACGCACGCCGAACTTGCGCGCCTCGTAGCTGGCCGCGCACACCACCGAACGCGCGCCGCGCCAGGCCACCACCACCGGCTTGCCGCGCAGCGAAGGATCATCGCGCTGCTCCACCGACGCGTAGAACGCGTCCATGTCGATATGGATGATCTTGCGCGGTAGCGGGGACACGAACGGAGCGGCAGGGATCGCAGGTGTGGAGGGCGGCGAGAGTTAAGCACGGAACCGGGGGCCTCTGCCCGATCCGCCCGCGGGCTTGCCCATTCCTGCCGCTCGCTCGGGCTGGTGCTTGAAGGCGCGGCTGCGGTCCGCACATCACGTGCAGTTACCGCCCCGCCTGCCAGGATGGGCGGCATTCACTCGAGGAAATCCGTGATGAAGATCCTGATGGTGCTGACGTCGCACGACCAGCTCGGCGACACCGGCCGCAAGACCGGCTTCTGGCTGGAAGAATTCGCCGCTCCCTATTACGTGTTCAAGGATGCCGGCGCGCAGATCGTGCTGGCTTCGCCCAAGGGCGGCCAGCCGCCGCTGGACCCCAAGAGCGACGACCCGGATGCGCAGACCGACGCCACCCGCCGCTTCCGCGCCGACGCCAAGGCCGGCGAGGCGCTGGCCCATACGCTGCCGCTGGCCGAGGCGGCCAAGGCGCAGTACGACGCGGTGTTCTATCCCGGCGGGCACGGTCCGCTGTGGGACCTGGCGGAGGACCGGGCCTCGATCGAGCTGGTCGAGCGAACCTACGCCGCCGGCAAGCCGGTGGGCGCGGTGTGCCACGGGCCGGCGGTGTTCCGCCACACGCGCATCAAGGGCGAGCCGCTGGTGCGCGGCAAGCGTGTCACCGGTTTCACCAATGGCGAGGAAGCCGCGGTGGGGCTGACCGAGGTGGTGCCGTTCCTGGTCGAGGACATGCTCAAGGAGCACGGCGCGGAGTATTCGAAGAAGGCCGATTTCCAGGCCTACGCGATCACCGACGGCAATCTGGTGACGGGACAGAACCCCGCTTCGTCGGTGAACGCGGCGAAGGCGGTGCTGGCGCTGCTGCGCAACGAGGACTGAAGCGCGCCGGCGCGGACGGCAAGGGCGTGCGGCGTCCCTGCCGGACTCCATCCTCCGGCGCATAGGGCATAGGTCATCGGTCATGGGGGGCCATCCCGGGTTATCGTCGCCCTCTATGACCGACACCTCTCCTTCCTACCTCCGCCGTCTCGGCACCTGGGACGCGGCCGCCATCGTGATCGGCGGCGTGATCGGCGGCGGCATCTTCCGCAGCACCTCCACCGTGGCCGAGCGCACCTCGTCCGGCGCGCAATTGCTGCTGCTCTGGGCGATCGGCGGCGCGCTGACCCTGGCCGGCGTGCTGTGCTATGCGGAACTGGGTGCGCGGCGGCCGCAGGCCGGCGGCATCTATATCTATCTGCGCGAGGCCTTCGGCCAGCTGCCGGCGTTTCTGTTCGGCTGGACCATGGCGCTGATCAACTATCCGGGCAGCGTGGCGGCGGTGGCGACCACCTTCGCGGATTACTTCTGCGCGGCGGTGGGCCTGCCGCTGATGTGGGTGAAGCCGGTGGCGGCGGCGGCGATCATGTTTATCGTCGGCGTGAATTTCTTCGGCATCCGCGCCGGTTCGCGCATGCTCAATGTGTTCACCGTGCTCAAGCTGGCGGCCATCGCCATGCTGGTGGCGACCGCGCTGGTGCTGGCGCGCGGGCATCTGGGCATCGCGCTGGCGCCGGATCCGGTGCATCAGGCGCGGCCGTGGGATTTCCTCGGCGCATTGCTGCCGGTGCTGTTCACCTATGGCGGTTTCCATTACCTCAACGATCTGGCCGGCGAAGTGCGCGAGCCGCAGCGCACGCTGCCGCGCGCGCTGGGCCTGGGGTTGGGCGCGGTGGTGCTGTGCTATTTGCTGGTGAACTTCGCCTACCTCGCCGGCCTGGGCCATGCGGGCCTGGCCGCGAGCCAGGCGCCGGCGGCGGATCTGATGCGCCGCCTGTTCGGCGACGCTGGCGCGCGGGTGATGGCGATCGGCATCGCCTGTTCCACCTTCGGCTACTGCAGCATCGCCATTGCGGGTGGCGCGCGCGTGCTGCAGACCATGGGCGCCGATGGCATGTTCTTCCGCGCGGTGGGGCGCATCGATGCGCAGTCGCGCGCGCCGCGGGTGGCATTGGCGGTGCTCGGCGGCTGGGCCATCGTGCTGGTGCTGTCCGGCAGCTTCGGCCAGCTGCTCAACTACACCACGGTGGGCGAGTGGCTGTTCCATGCGTTCGGCATCGCCACGCTGTTCTGGTATCGCCGCCGTTTCGCCGCGGAGCCGGCGCCGTATCGCGTTCCGTTCTATCCGGTGCTGCCGTTCCTGTTCGTGCTGACTGTGCTTGGCGTCATCGCCGCCACCACGATCGACTCGCCCGGCGATGCGGGGATGAGCCTGCTGCTGGTGCTGATCGGCGTGCCGGTGTATGCGGTATGGCGTGCATGGCAGCGGCGGCAAGGAGTGGTTTAAGCCGATCGGCGCATACTCCTCAGACCGGTTTCTGAAGGAGATGCGCGTGAAGCGATGGCAGCGGTTCGGCGGATGGATGCTCGCTGGTGTATGCGCGGGTCCTGCGCTGGCCGGACAACTGGCCGATCTCGGCCAGGCCTCGGCCAGGGTGGCGCTGCAGCAGGTGCAGCGCGGCGCGCATGAAGTACGCGATGGCGCGGTGACGCTGCAGCCCTTCGTGTTCCAGCCCGCCGCCGCGCCGCAGCTGACCATCGCGCCTGCGCAAGGTGCATGGGATTGGAGCGGACAAGGCGAGCTGCGCCTGCGCGTGCAGAGCGGCATGGATTGGGCGGTGACGCTGCGCATCGATATCGACGGCGGCGGCAAGGATCAGGCCTTGCACGCAACGGTGGGCATTCCCGCCGGCCCGGCGCAGACCGTAGTGGTGCCGCTGCATGCCACCTCGCCGCGCGCGCAGGGCATGCAGGTCGGTCCGCCGATGCCGTACGAAAGCAAGGGCCAGCGCCTGCTGGTGGCAACCGTTGTGGAAGGGCAGCTCGATCTGCGCAAAGTTGCCGCGGTGCGTTTGAGCATGCCGGCGCCGCAGGCGGCGCAGACCTTGTTGTTCGGCAAGCTGGAGACGGCAGCCGGCGATGCCGCGCTGCGCGACGCCTACACCGCCATCGTCGACGGCTATGGCCAATACACGCGCGGCACGTGGCCGGAGAGGGTCGACAGCGATGCCGCCTTGCGCGCGGCGCAGTCCGCCGCCACCGAAACGCCATCGAACGCAAAGCGCGACCGTTACGGCGGCCGCATGGATCCACATGCATTCAAGGCCACCGGCTGGTTCCACACCGAGCGCCGCGATGGCCTCTGGTCGCTGGTGACGCCGGAAGGCCATGCGTTCTTCTCGCTGGGCGTCAACGCGGTGACGACGGAACAGCGCAGCTATGTGCAAGGGCGCGAATGGATGTTCGTCGGGCTGCCGCCCGCGAGCGGCGCGTGGCAGGCGTTCTACGGCAACGGCGACAACCGCTCGCCCGACGCCCAGGCCGCGGCGGGCATCGGCTACAACCACGGACGCTGGTTCGATTTCTACGCGGCCAATCTGTATCGCCTCGACGGCGCGAACTGGCAGCAGGCCTGGCGCGCGCGCACGCTGGCGCGCCTGCATGCCTGGGGCTTCAACACGCTGGGCAACTGGAGCGACGAAGCGCTGACCCGCGAGCGCACGAATCGCCTGGCCTACACGCGTTCGATCGAAGTCGCCGGCGTGTTCGGCAATGTCTCCAGCGGCTACGACTACTGGGGCCGCATGCCCGATCCGTTCGATCCGCGCTTTGCGCAGGCGGCGGAAGCGGCGGCGGTGAAGGCCTCCAAGGGCGTGCAGGACGATCCCTGGCTGCTGGGCTATTTCGCCGATAACGAATTGCCCTGGGCCGGTATCGGGCCGCAAGGGCGCTGGGGTCTCGCGCTGGGCACGCTGCGCGGCGAGGCGCGCAGCGATGCCAAGCAGGCGTTTATCGCCGCGCTCAAGCGCAAGTATGGCGAGCCGGCGAAGCTCGCCGCGGCGTGGGGCATCGAACTCGCCGCATGGGACGCGCTCAGCGCCGCCGGCTACAACGCACCGCTGCCGAGCGAAGCGCATCCGGCGATCGCCGCCGACTACAGCGCATGGCTGCAGCAATATGCGGAGCAGTACTTCCGCGTGGTGAGCGAGGCGCTGCACCGGCACGATCCGCATCATCTGTTCCTCGGCGGCCGCTTCGCCGTGAACACGCCCGAAGCCGTCGCCGCCTGCGCGCGCTACTGCGATGCGCTCAGCTTCAACGCCTACACCGACGTGCCGCAGCACGGCGTGGACCTGGCCGCGATCGCCAAACTAAGCAAGCCCGTGATGCTGACGGAATTCCATTTCGGCTCGGACGATCGCGGCCCGTTCGGCCGCGGCGTGGTGCCGGTGTGGAACGAGGCGCAGCGCGGCGAGGCGTATGCGCGCTATGTGCTGGCGGCGGCCAAGGATCCGAATGTGGTCGGCGCGCACTGGTTCGAATACACCGACCAGCCGGTGAGCGGGCGCACGCTGGACGGCGAGAACTCGCACGTCGGCCTGGTCGGCATCACCGACCTGCCGTTCAAGAGTTTCGTCGATGCCGTGCGCAAGGCGAACGGGCAGGCTGACGCGCGCTGATCAGCCGACCAGGCTGGTCACCGCGCCGAACGCCACCAGCATGATCACCGCCACCGCGAGGCAGGCGCTGGTCGGCTTGATGCGCCGCGCGTCGATGCGCGGCACCAGCCGCCACAGCAGCGCGGCGCCCGCCAGCATGTTCAGCACCATCGCGGCGCGCCAGCCGGCGGTATGCAGCAGCGCCAGCGGGTCCGCATGCGGGCCGTGCCGCATCAGCACCGCGCCGCCGACGATCACGTCCAGCAGCATCCACAGCAGGCAGGCCAGGTAGGTGCGGTTGAACACCACCGGGCTGCGCTCGATCCAGCGCAGCACCGCCCAGGCGATGATCGCCACGAACAGCGCGCCGATGCTGCTGTAGAGCACCCACCACAGCAGGCTGCTGAGCAGGATCAGGAAGGTGTTCATGCCTGCTCTCCACCCAGGCCGAGGCGGCGCATCAGCTTGTCCATCAGCCAGGCAGGGCCGACCAGCAGATAGGACAGGTCGGTCAGGAAGCTGGGGCGGCGGCCTTCGATCGCATGGCCGACGAACTGGCCCACCCAGGCGACGGCGAACACCGCCACGGCGCTCCAGCGCAGGACGCCGGCGCCGTACTGCGCATGCAGCCATGCGGTGAGCAGATCGAGCAGCACGAACACCACCAGCATCGCGCCGCCCATCCGCCGCGAATGCTTCCAGTACCAGGCGAACGCCAGCACCTGCGCGCCCACCGACCAGAAGCCCGGGCGGCCGAGCAGGGCCGGCACCGGGATCGTCCACAGCAGGGCGATCGCGCTCCACAGGATCAGCGGCACGCACACTTCGTGCAGCCGCTGGTTGACGGGGTGGCGATGGTCGCCGGCGTAGCTGTCCAGCCAGGTGCCCATGCCGCTGCGCGGTTCCGCGGTGCGCATGGCCTCAGGCCAGCTCGATGCCGGCGAGGCGCCGCAGCGCCTCGGCGTACTTGGCGGCGGTGCGGCCGGTCACTTCGGCCGGCACGCGCGGGCCCGGCGCCTTCTTGTTCCAGTCCAGCGTTTCCAGATAGTCGCGCACGAACTGCTTGTCGTAGCTGGGCGGGCTGATGCCGACCTGGTACTCGTCGGCCGGCCAGTAGCGCGAGGAATCGGGGGTGAGCATCTCGTCCATCACGTAGAGCTTGCCGTGCTCGTCGGTGCCGAATTCCAGCTTGGTGTCGGCCAGGATGATGCCGCGCCCGGCGGCGTAGGCGGCGGCCCACTTGTAGATGGTCAGCGTGGCTTCGCGCACCTGTTCGGCCAGCTCCGCGCCCACGGCGGCGACCACCGCGTCGAAGCTGACGTTCTCGTCGTGGTCGCCGACGGCGGCCTTGGTCGACGGAGTGAAGATCGGCGCCGGCAGCTGCTGCGCCTGCTTCAGGCCCGCCGGCAGCTGGATGCCGCACACCGCGCCGGTGGCCTGGTAATCCTTCCAGCCCGAGCCGATCAGATAGCCGCGCGCGATCGCTTCCACCGGCACCGGTTTCAGGCGGCGCGTGACCACGGCGCGCTTCTTGTACAGCGCCAGGTCGGTACCGGCGGGCAGCACTTCGCTCAGCGGCGTGTGCAGCAGATGGTTCGGCACCAGGTGTTCGGTCTTGGCGAACCAGAAGTTGGAGATCTGCGTGAGCATTTCGCCCTTGCCGGGGATCGGATCGGGCAGCACCACGTCGAAGGCGGACAGGCGGTCGCTGGCGACGATCAGCAGGCGGTTGCCCGGCAGCGCGTAGACGTCGCGCACCTTGCCGCGGTGGAGCAGTTCCAGGCCGGGCAGATCGGATTGCAGCAGGGTGGTGGGCACGGCGGACTCCTGGGCGATCGGGCGGGGCAAGCCGGCTATTGTAGCCGCGGCGGGCCGCGGATCGCCCCGGCGGGGCTGCTAGTATGGGAGTCTTTAGCCCCTTCCTCGTGTCGCCGATGCGCCTCGCCCTGACCGCGGTCCTCGTTCTTGCCGCCAGCCTTTCCGCCCATGCCGCGGCACCCGCCAAGCCGGCTCGGCTCGGCCTGTGCGCGGCCTGCCATGGCGAAACCGGCATCGCGCAGATCCCCGGCGCGCCGCACCTGGCCGCGCAGAAGGCCGACTACCTGCGCGAGGCGCTGCGCCAGTACCGCGACGGCCGCCGCAAGGCGCCGATCATGCAGGCGGCGATCGGCCCGGTGAGCGAGGCGGACCTGGACGAACTGGCCCGCTGGTACAGCCAGCAGGCGCCGGTGAAGGCGCAGCCATGAATATCTCCTGGACCCTGGTGCTGGCCTTCCTGGGCCTGGTGTTCGGCCACAGCCTGAGCACCATGATCGCCGGCGGCGTGGTCGGCTTCGTGATCGACAGCATGCGCCAGACCCGCAGCCGCCGTACGCCGGCCTCGGGCGGCTATATCGGGCCGCTGTACGCGCTGCTGGGCGCGGTGGCCAAGTCGGACGGGCGCGTGTCCGAGGCGGAGATCGCCGTCGCCGAGCGCCTGATGTCGCGCATGGGCCTGCCGCCCGAGCAGCGCCAGCAGGCAGTGGCCGCGTTCAATGCGGGCAAGCAGGCCGAGTTCGACGTGACCCCGGCGATCGACGAGCTGCGCCAGTGGGTCGGCGTGCGCCGCGACCACGCCTTCCCGGTGCTGGACGTGGTGATCGACACCGTGCTGGCCGAAGGCAATCCGGCGCCGGAAAAGATGGCGATCCTGCGCCAGCTCGCCTTCGCCCTGCGCGTCAGCGACATGGAACTGATGGCGCTGATGGCGATGAAGGGCTATGCCTGGAACGCCGGCGCCAATTACCGCGGCCAGGCCTACGGCCATGGCAACGGCTATGTGCCGCCGCAGCGCAATACCAGCGGTCCCGATCCGTACACGGTGCTCGGCATCGGCCGCGACGTCGACGACCGCGGGGTGAAGCGCGCCTACCGCAAGCTGATTTCCGAACACCACCCCGACCGCCTGGGCGACCTGCCCGAGGACATGCGCAAGCGGGCCGAAGTGCGCGCCAGCGAGATCAATGCGGCGTACGAGCGCATCAAGGCCGAGCGCGGGTTCAAGTAAGGAATGCCCGTGCAAGCGGCGGTGCTAGGCTCCCTTCGTTATTTCTCTTAAGTACGCCCGACCATGAAACAGCCCAACGTCATCGCCCCCTCGATCCTCTCCGCCGACTTCGCCCGCCTGGGCGAGGACACCGCCAAGGCCCTGGCCGCCGGCGCGGACTGGGTGCACTTCGACGTGATGGACAACCATTACGTGCCCAACCTGACCATCGGCCCGATGGTGCTCAAGGCGCTGCGCGACTACGGCGTCACCGCGCCGATCGACGTGCACCTGATGGTCAAGCCGGTGGACCGCCTCGTGCCCGACTTCGCCAAGGCGGGCGCGAGCGTGATCAGCTTCCATCCGGAAGCCAGCGAGCATGTCGACCGCACCATCGGCCTGATCAAGGATTCCGGCTGCCAGGCCGGCCTGGTGTTCAACCCGGCCACGCCGCTGAACTGGCTGGACCATGTGCTGGACAAGCTCGACCTGGTGCTGATCATGTCGGTCAACCCCGGCTTCGGCGGCCAGAAATTCATCCCGCACGCGCTGGAGAAGCTGCGCGAGGTGCGCCGCCGCATCGACGAGAGCGGCCGCGCGATCCGCCTGGAAGTGGATGGCGGCGTCACCGCGGACAATATCGGCGCGATCGGCGCCGCCGGCGCGGACACCTTCGTGGCGGGCTCGGCCATCTTCAATGCGCCGGACTACCAGGCGGTGATCCAGGCCATGCATGGCCAGCTCGGAAAGTAAGGCAATAAAAATCCCGGCGCGGGGAAGCGCCGGGATAAGACGTCGGAACGACGTCAGAGGAGACCACGCTGGCCGCACCCGCCGCTCCTGCGTGATCCACGGCAATGGATTCGGGCGCCGCCGCAAGTTCTGACCGGTGATCCCCCCGTAGGTTCCTGGCGGGACGAAAATATTTCCGGCGCATAAAAAAACCCCGCGAGGGAGCGGGGCGGAACTCACCGTCCGGAGGAGGACGGGAAGGGGCACCAGAACATAGTTGTCGAAGCGGGGGTTTACCGGAGCGGGCCATCGGCCCTGGCGGTCCGGCACGCTTCCTTGCGCACCGGCCGCCCATGCCTTCCACGGCAGTTCACACAGAGATCAGTGGATGCTCATCACCACGCCCAGCAGCAGGGCGCCCAGGGCCAGCACCACGCGCAGGGGTTCGAAGCTGCGCAGTTCGGCATTGGGATCGAGGGGTTCGGGCTTGTCCATGACGGGTATCCAGGCGTTGCGAAGTGGTGGCTATGAGGCGCCCGCGGCGGGCGCGCGCCACGGCGGGGTACGGGCGATCGGACGACGGCGTCTGGCAAATCCCGGGCAGCGCCGGTCCCCGCCTTGCGCCGGGCGAGTCCGCATAGCACGCTGCGCGCCATCCGCAACTAGAGGAATCGCCCCATGGGCCGCAGCATCGCCATTGTCGAAGACGAGCCGTTGATCCGCGCCAACTACGTCGAGGCGCTCAACCGCTTCGGCTACGACACGCGCGGCTACGGTTCGCGCCAGGAGGCTTCGACCGCCTTCGCCATGCGCCTGCCGGAGCTGGTGATCATCGATATCGGCCTGGGCGACGAGCCGGAAGGCGGTTTTGACCTGTGCCGCGAGCTGCGCGCGAAGTCGCCCACCTTGCCGATCATCTTCCTCACCGCGCGCGATTCGGATTTCGACGTGATCTCCGGCCTGCGCCTGGGTGCCGACGATTACCTGAGCAAGGACACCAGCCTGCACCAGCTCGCCGCGCGCATCGCCGCGCTGTTCCGCCGCATCGAGTCGATGAAGGCGCCGGCTTCCAGCGAGACGGTGATCGAGCACGGCCCGCTCAAGCTCGAATCCGAGCGCATGCGCATCACCTGGAACAACGAAGAGATCCCGCTCACCGTGACCGAGTTCTGGATGGTGCACACCCTGGTGCGCTTCCCCGGCCACGTGAAGAACCGCGACCAGCTGATGCGCGAGGCCGAACTGGTGGTGGACGACGCCACCATCACCTCGCATATCAAGCGCATCCGCAAGAAGTTCATCGCGGTGGCGCCGGATTTCGACGCGATCGAAACCGTGCACGGCGTCGGATACCGTTGGCGCCCGTGATGGGCCCAGCGTTCCGATGACTCTGCGCCGCAAGCTTCTCCTCGTCGCCCTGTGCACCCTGGCCCTGCCCGTGGCGGGCTGGCTGTATGTGCGCCAGATGGAAACGCTGCTGCGCGAAGGGCAGGCGCAGGCGCTGGTGGCGTCGGCGCGCGCGGTGGCGCGCAGCCTGGTGGTGACGCATGCGCCGCTGCCGCCGGGCGGGGCGGGCTGGTATGTGCAGCAGGCCGCCAATCCCATCACCGTCGACGGCTACGGCGACGACTGGGCGCCGCTGACGCCGTGGAGCCAGGCGCTGGGCAAGCGCGGCAAGCTGCTGCTGGCCGAGGACCGCGACTGGCTCTACCTCTACGTCGACGTGCGCAGCACCCATCGCACGCGCGCCGACGCGGCCGACGCCAATGCGCTGGCCGCCGATCATCTGATCCTGCAGCTGCGCAAGGGCGGCGAATCGCGCCGTTATCTGATCGCCAGCTCGGCGCCGGGGCCGGCCACGGCAAGGCCGCTGGATCCGGCGGTGCAGCGTTTTCCGGAATGGATCGCCACGCAGTGGCAGGAAGACGGCAGCGGCTATCGCGTCGAACTGCGCCTGCCGCGCGCGCTCGGCCTGGATGGTCTGGGCGTGGGCATCTATGACGCCGCGGCGCCGGACGGCGATGCGCAGGCGGCGGATCTGCGCCCGCTGCTCGGTTATTCCGCCGAGCTTTCCCACGAACTGGCCCAGCTCGCGCCGGAGAACGTGCGCGCCCGGGTGCTGGCGCCGCAGGGCTGGCTGCTCGCGCGCAGCGGTCGCCTGGGCAATACCGCCGTGCCGGCCGGCGAGCAGCCGGGCTGGTTCGCCTCGCTGGTGTACCGCTCGCTGCTGGCCAACCAGCTCGAGGACGCCGAACCCTGGACCGACGACGCGCCGCGCCTGGACGTGCACGAGGTGAACGCCGCCGCCGGCGGCACGCCGGCCACGCTGTGGCGGCAGGGCGAGGCGCGCGGCAGCGTGGTGCTGGCCGCGGCGGTGCCGGTGGAGCAGGGCGGCAAGGTGCAGGGCGTGCTGCTGCTGGAGCAGTCCAGCCGCGCGGTGCCACTGCTGGCCAATCGTGCGCTGCTGGGGCTGCTCGCCACCAGCTTCGGCGTGCTGCTGGTGGCCGGCGCGATCCTGCTGGCCTTCGCCACGCGGCTGAGCCTGCGGCTGTCGCGCCTGCGCGACGCGGCCGAGCGTGCGCAGGCGAACGATGGACGTCTGGACGGCCAGATGCTGGCGCGCTTCCCGATGACCGATGCGCAGGACGAGATCGGCGATCTGGCGCGCAGCTTCGAGCGCCTGTTCGAAGTGGTGGGCGGTTACACCGATTATCTGCGCACGCTGGCCTCCAAGCTGTCGCACGAACTCAACACGCCGTTGGCAATCGTGAAGTCCTCGCTGGACAACCTCGAACACTCCCTGGCCGACCGCGATGCCCTGCCGCCCGAAGCGGCGCCGTACCTGGCGCGCGCGCGCGATGGCGTGGCGCGCCTGGGCACCCTGGTCCGCGCGATGAGCGAAGCCAGCCGGATGGAGCGCGCGATCGCCGCCGCCGAGCCGGAAGACGTGGACCTGGCCGAAGTGGTGCGCGGCTGCGCCGACGCCTATCGGCCGCTGGCCGGCACGCGCAGCCTGGACTGCCTGCTGCCGGACGGTCCGCTGCACCTGCACTGCGCGCCGGAGCTGATTGCGCAGGCGCTGGACAAGCTGTTCGACAACGCGCTGTCGTTCACTCCCGAAAACGGCTGGATGCGGCTGAGCCTGCGCACGGTGGGCGACGAGGCCGAGATCGAACTGGCCAACCAGGGCGAGCCCTTGCCGGCGGCGATGCAGGGGCGTCTGTTCGATTCGCTGGTGAGCCTGCGCGACAAGGCGAGGCCAGGCGATGTGCCGCACCTGGGCCTGGGCCTGTACGTGGTGCGCCTGGTGGCCGAGCGCCACCACGGCGTGGCGTCGGCGCGCAATCTGGAAGATGGCAGCGGCGTGGCCTTCACCCTGCGCCTGCAAGGCATGCCGCGCCAGCGCCTGTAGGTTGGCGGCTCACCCCAACCTGCGCCCCTCTGCGGAAGATAGAAGAGGCAGAAGCGCTAGCGCCTTACCATCCACCCGCCCGCGCTGTGCAGCACCTGTACCTCGCGTACTGCCGGTGCGCCGCAGGCCTCGCCCTTGCACGGCACCAGCGTCACGCTGAGATGCTGGTCGTCGTCCAGCTTGAAATCCGCCAGCTTCGCGCTCGCCGCGCTCACCGCATTCTCCAGCGCGGTGCCGATAAACACGCCGCCGCGGAACACGTAGAGCTGGGTGCTCGACGGATGGCAGGCGCGGTCGAAGCTCGCCGCCGCTTCCGCCACATAGGTGTCGCCCTTGCGCTGCGCGCGCCCGGTCAGCAGGCGCTGGCCGCCGGTGAGCAGGAAGCGGTCTTCGTCGCCGCGCGGGGTGGGCGCCGCGGCGGCGCACTGGCCGGCGTTGGCGCTGGTGACGATCGATGCGTCTTCGTCGTCGTCCTCGAATTCGAGCGGCTGCAGCGGCCGCGCCACATAGCGTTGCGCCGCTTCCGGCGCGCTGGCCGGCGCGGGCCGGTACAGCCACAGCCCCAGTCCGACGGCGCCGATCACCAGCAGCGCCACCGCCCAGCCGGGGATGCGCCTGGACCGGCGCGGCGCGGACGCGGCGGGTATCGGCGGCGGCACGGGATGCGTGGCATCGATGGGTAACGGGGGCGGCAGCGGCTCATCGGCGCCGGAAGCGGACCAGGGAAACCATTGCTGCCCGCCGTCGTGGCACCACTGGTCGCCGGCTTCCGCATAGCGCGCCAGCGCGGATTCCGGCAGCGGGCCGCGGACCTGGCCGGCGCGCAGCAGCCAGACCAGGGGCGCGTCGTCCGGTTCGGGTCGCGCGTCCACGCCCATGCCTTCGAGCTGCGCGGCCTGGGCCTGCGCCGCCTCCAGCGCCAGCCCGCGCCGGATCAGCAGCGGGGCGCGCTCGAACACGCGCTGGCGGAAGTCCGTGCCCTCCATGCCGAAGGCCTCGGCCATGCGTGCATGCGCGGCGTCCGGATCGTGGCCGGCCAGCAGGCGGCCGGTGAGCACGAGGCAGTACTGATCCATATCGGTTCCCACCGGGGCGCGCGGGATGGCGCGCCAATCCGCTCAAGGGTAGGCGCGGCGCCGGATGGCCACAAGCGCAAGCGCTGCGTTCGCCCGGCCGCTATGCCTACAATGGCCGCCTTAAGTGTTCCCTGCATGGCTTCCCGGATCCCCACGACGTGATTTCCCGAGAGCAGTTCGACGCGCTGGCCGCCCAGGGCCATACGCGCATCCCGCTGGTGCGCGAGGTGTTTTCCGACCTCGACACGCCGCTGTCGGTGTACCTCAAGCTGGCCGACGGCCCGTACACCTTCCTGTTCGAATCCGTCGAGGGCGGCGCCACCTGGGGACGCTATTCCATCATCGGCCTGCCGGCCCGCCGCGTGTACCGCCTGCGCGGGCACGAGCTGGAAGTGGAAGACAGCGGCGAAGTCACCGAACGCCGGCATCTGGACGACCCGCTGGGCGAAATCGAAAAACTGCGCCAGCAGTACGACGTGCCGCGCCTGCCGCAGCTGCCCGCCTTCAGCGGCGGCCTGGTCGGCTACTTCGGCTTCGAGACCATCGGCTATATCGAACCGCGCCTGGCGCGCTGGGACCGTGCCGACGAACTCGGCACCCCGGACGTGCTGCTGATGCTGGCCGAGGAAGTCGCCGTGTTCGACAACCTCAAGGGCCGCCTGTACCTGATCGTGCATGCCGACCCGGCCAGGCCGCATGCCTACGCCGAAGGCCAGCGCCGGCTCGATGCGCTGGTGCATCGCCTGCGCCAGGGCGGCGCCTCGTATCCGCAGCTCACGCAGTCGGTGGCGCTGGACGAGGGCGATTTCAAATCCTCCTTTACCAAGGAGGAATTCGAGGCGATGGTCGAGCGCGCGAAGGAATACATCCGCGCCGGCGACATCTTCCAGGTGGTGCCGTCGCAGCGCCTGAGCGTGGGCTTCCATGCGCGGCCGGTGGATGTGTACCGCGCGCTGCGCGCCTTGAATCCGTCGCCGTACATGTACTTCGTCGACCTGGGCCAGACCCAGATCGTCGGCTCCTCGCCAGAGATCCTGGCGCGGCTGAAGGACGGCAAGGTGGTGGTGCGTCCGCTGGCCGGCACGCGCAAGCGCGGCGCCACCGAGGAAGAAGACCTCGCGCTGGAAGCCGAGCTGCTGGCCGATCCCAAGGAGCGCGCCGAGCACGTGATGCTGATCGACCTGGGCCGCAACGATATCGGCCGCATCAGCGAAACCGGCAGCGTGGAAGTGAGCGAGTCCTTCGTGGTCGAGCGCTACTCGCACGTGATGCATATCGTGTCGCAGGTGCAGGGCCAGGTGCGTGGCGACGTGGGCTATATGGACGTGCTCAAGGCGACGTTCCCGGCCGGCACGCTCAGCGGCGCGCCGAAGATCCGCGCGCTGGAGATCATCCAGGAGCTGGAACCGTACAAGCGCAATATCTACGCCGGCGCGATCGGCTGGATCGGCTGGTGGGGCGATGCGGATACCGCCATCGCGATCCGCACCGCGGTGATCCAGGACGGCCGCCTGCACGTGCAGGCCGGCGCCGGCATCGTCTACGACTCCGATCCCACCGCCGAGTGGGAGGAAACCATGAGCAAGGGCCGCGCGCTGTTCCGCGCCGTGGCGCAGGCGGCCAAGGGTCTGTAGAGGCCGCCACGCATATGCACAGGAAACGTCTCTTGAGTGTCTCGATCGCGCGCGCCGGCATCGTCGCGCTGCCGCTGCTGTATTCGCTCACCGCCACCGCGCGCGAGCCCGCGCAAGCGCGCTGGATCGACGACCCGTACAGCCGCATGAAGGCGATGGCCATGCTGCAGTCGCTCAATGCCGACCTGCTCAGCCATCCCAGCGCTACGCTGACGCTGGAGCGCTGGTGCGGCACCCATCATCTGGCGCACGACGCCAAGGTGGTGGCGCGCGTGGTGAAGGGCGCGGACAAGCCGCTGCCGGACGGTGCGCGCGAGCAGCTGGCGATCGGCGCCGACGAGCCGGTGCGCTACCGCCAGGTGCAGCTGGTCTGCGGCGGGCTGGTGCTGTCGGAAGCGGACAACTGGTACGTGCCCGCGCGCCTCAGCGAGGCGATGAACCGCGAACTGGACGAAAGCGACACCCCGTTCGGCAAGGTGGTGCAGCCGCTGCACTTCCGCCGCCAGACCCTGGCCGCCGAGCTGCTGTGGTCGCCGCTGCCGGCCGGCTGGGACGCCGGCGCGCCGCTGCCGCCGGCCACGCGCCATCCGCTGGATATCCCCGCCCACGTGCTGCAGCACCGCGCGGTGCTGGTCAGCGGCGACAACCAGCCCTTCAGCCTGGTGGTGGAGAGCTATACGGCGAATGTGCTGGCGATGCCGTCGGCGCAGCCGTCGCCGACGCCTTAGCGCAAGCCTGGCGTAAGAAAGCCCGGCCCGACTTCGGTAAAAATGTGATGGTGTTCGCAGGGAAGGGCGAGCGCCATGACGCCGCGTGCCGCCCAGGCACGCCCCTCCAGGGACCGGATGCTTAAAAAGCCGGGGCTGATACAGCCACACCTCTTCCGGTGACACCCCGCGACGCGGACGCCATGGTGGCGCCCGGGGGAGCACGCGGGCTTCGTAAAGAAACAGGGGAAAACATGAATCTCATCGCCAAGACCGCATGCGTCGCCGCATGCGCGCTGCTGCTGTCGTCGTGCGCGACCATCGTGGGCGGCAAATACCAGCAGGTCAGTGTCGAAACCAAGGCCGCCGACCAGAGCCCGATCGCCGCCCAGTGTACCTTGAGCAACGACCGCGCCACGGTCAGCGTGACCACGCCGGGCACGGCCCGCGTGCGCCGCTCCGATGGCGCGCTGGACGTGACCTGCCAGAAGGACGGTACGCAGATCGGCCAGCAGACCTACCACGCCAGCACGCGCGGCATGGTGTGGGGCAACATCCTGTTCGGCGGCCTGATCGGCATCGTGGTGGACTTCACCAACGGCGCCGCGCACCACTATCCGGATCACCTGAGCGTGACCTCGTACAACAAGCACTACGACGCGTCCGCCATGAACAACGGCGTCCCCGCGACGATGGGCAGCGGCAGTGCCGCCGCTTCGGTGCCGGCCGCCGCCAGCGACATGGCCAGCCTGGACCGCCGCATCGCGCCGGCCACCTTCAACGCCGCGCAGAACGTCGCCGCCGCCAAGCAGTGCGACCGCGCCCTGCGCGTGCTGATGGCGGATGGTGCGCGTTCGCTGCTGGAATCGGCCTGCCCGGGCGGCGAGCCGCTGCATATCGAGTGCGATAACGCCAGCTGCGTGGCGGTGCACAAGGAAACGCAGTAAGAGCGTCACGTTCTGGCGAGAGCCCCTCTCCCTCCGGGAGAGGGGTTGGGGTGAGGGTACGGGCGGAGTGGAGCGCACCACTTCGCCCGTACCCTCATCCGCCTGCCGGCACCTTCCTCGCTCCTCAAAGCCGGGCACATCCCTGTGCCCTCCCCGCGTGCTCCCGAAGGGAGAAGGGGTTCAATCTGGAAGTTTGAGGCGGTGGCGAAAGGCCGTTACCTAGCGGTGAGCATCCTGCGGTTGATCCAGCCGCACCCACCGCTTCCCATCCACGCGCGCGCAGATCCCGCCATCCGCGCACGGCGCCAGATTCCCCGCCGCGATCGCCGCATTGATCTGCGACGTCCACGCCGCATTGGCCAGCTCGGTATGCGCACGCATCACCGTATACGCCGCCGCGCCGATCACCAGCAGTCCGCCGACCGCGCAGGCTATGAACGCCTTCCACGCCGTCGCCGTATGCACGCGGCCGGCCTCGCTGACGCGCCGCTGCAGATCCGCGGCGGCATTGCGCACGTCCAGCATGGCGCTTTCCAGGTGCTTTTCAGCGTGCGCCAGCGGCTCGCGCAGGCCGTGGCTCAGCGTGGCGCCGGCCGCCTGGCGGAATTCCTCCACCGCGCTGGCCGACACCTGCTGCGCCACCTGGCTGACGCTCTGCGCGGCCATGCGGATGGTTTCCGCCGCCTGCGCGTTCTGCTGCACCACCTTGTCGCCGCGGGTTTCGAAGCTGTCGACCAGCATCGACAGCTTCACCGCCATGGCCTTGATATCGTCCTGGGTCATGCGCGTTTACCGGTGTTCATTGCCTGTGCGTGGGGCCTTGCTGCTGTTGCTGTTGTGGCTGCTGCTGCGTCGGTGCCGGCGTCTGCGGCGTGGCGACCTGCTGCTGTTGCTGCTGCGTCTGAGCCTCGCGATTGAGCTGCTGGCCTTGCGCGAGCAGCGCCTGTCCGGCGGCCGATTGCGCATAGGCCTGGCCCACCTGCCTGGACGCGGCATCGTTGCCGGTGGCGGCGGCGCGGGTGAGCGCATCGAACTGATCGCTGACTGACGGAGCCGGCGTGGCCGGGCGCTGCGGATCGGTCGGCTGCGGCTGTTGCGCCTGCTGCTGCTGTTGCTGCGGCAGCGCGCCGATGGTCACGTTCTGGCGCGGGAACTGATTGCTCAGCTCCTCGTTGCGCGGCTGCGCGACGTGGCGGTCGTCGATGCCGTTCCATCCGCTCTTCGGCATCAGCACGGTGTTGTAGCCGGCCGGCGTGTTGCGGTCCACCTTGTTGAAGCGGTAGAGCGCCATGCCTTCTTCGGAACGGTGCACCACGTTGAGGCGCGGATCGGTCGGCTCCTGCGCCTTCTGCAGGAACGGCCGGTCGCTCACGCTGTTGAGGTAGTCGACCATCAGGTTGTTGCTGCGGACGGCCAGGCCGTCGCGGTGATAGCTGCCGCCGATATCCGAATGCGCGCCCGCCACCGTGACACCGAGAAAACGGCCATCGGGCGTCGTGCCGGGCGGAATGATGTGGTCGACCTTGAACAGCCCGCGGCGCTCGTCGGCCGCGATGATCTGGAAGCCGGAAATCACCGACGGCGGCGGACGGCGATCGTGCTTCTGCGGCACGCCGGTGCCGACCGGATCGAACAGGCCTTCGACCTGGGCGACCGTGCCTTGCTCCTGCAGACGCGGCTTGGAATATTCCGCGTTTTTGATCATGCCGTCTTTTTCGTAGGTGTACTTCGCGCCGCTGGGATCCTCGATGCCGCGCTGATCGACCAGCCGCGTAAAGCCGGCCGCCTGTTCGGCGCCGCGGCTGAAGCCGATGCTGACCACGCTGATCTTTGCCTCGGGATCTTCGCGCCGCCACTGCTTGGACTGCTCGATGAACTGCTTGTACATCTCCTCGGTGCGGCGCTCGTAGGTATAGCCGCGCATGCCGTCGACCAGCTTGGCCGCGCCGTTGTCCTGCGTGCCCGGGCCGGCGACGTAGCCGGCCACGATATTCCGGTTGCCGCTGCTAAGGTTCATTTCCTGAACCTGCTGCTGGATCTTGGCCACGTTGGTGGCATGGCCCGGATCGTTGACCATGTCGTTGCCGGTGCCGTCGAACGCGGCGATGAACACGCGCTCGTGCGGGTTGTTGGCGTGGATCAGGACCGGCGCCTGGAACTGCGCCAGCTGGTCGCGCGCGGTCTGATAGCTATCCAGCTTTTCCTGGCTGGCAGGGTAGGTACTCACGCCGTCGTTGAGTACGCCGTCTTTGTCCAGCGTTTCCTTGGCCATGTGTGCGGGTCCTTATCAGTAAGTCCGCGTCCAGACCAGGAAGATGTCCTTCCGGTAGTCGCTGTCCTTGTTGCCCGGAATCTGTTCCTTCCGGGTGGGAATGAACATCGCCGTGTAGACGTTGATGGTGCGGTCGTCGACTTCCAGATAGATGTCCGGCGCGCCCGCGACAGGACCGGCATAGAAGTCGGTCATCGCTTCCTTGGGCAGGTTGTGCCAGATCAGCTCGTCCTTGAAGATCGCGGCGATGTCGACCTTGGCTTCGTGCGCCGTGCCGTCCTTCGACTTCCAGTGCACTTCCACCGGCGCGGGAAAGTTGGCGATACCCAGTTCCGCCGAGCCCCAGCCATCGCGGTAGTCGCCGGCCGGCTTGGGCGGCGAGGCTTCGTCCTCGGCCTTCTGCACCTGGTAGCGGCCGTTGTATTTCACCGTGCAACCGATGGCGTCGTAGCAGAACGCTTCGAAATTGTGCCGTTTGAAATGCAGCGGGACCTGCTTGGTCAGGGCCGGGGGCGCGATTCCCTGCGTATCGTCGAGTGACATGGCGGAAATACTTCCTGTAGAGAGAGAGACCATGAGGCCCAGGGCCAGCGATGCTTGGAGCCGGAAGGCTGAAGTGCGCATTCGAGCAATCCCTTGTCTTCGTAGGCCATACGGGTCCGATGGCCCGGGGCATCTTACCGCGCCGGGCCAGCCTGACCAGTTTCCATGGGCCAGTTAGCGATGTACCGCACAGACTGGTTGCTCTCAGCTTGCTCGTCATCCCGGCCTGCGCCGGGATGACGAGCGGAAGGTGTCGCGTCAGGGCGCGAGATACGGCCGGGCGATTTCCAGCGCCGTGCGGTATGGCTCGGGATCGTTGCGGTTGCTCAGCAGGATCACCGTGAGATGCTGCCTCGGCCAGCGCACAATCACGTTGCGGAAGCCGATGCTTTCGCCGGAATGCCAGCGCACGTCGCCGTGGATGCGCCAGCCGTAGCCATAGTCGTCGACATCGGCTTCACCCGTGACGTGGTTGTGCGCGGAGAACGCCAACTCGCGCGAGGCATCCTTGAGCAGGCGGTTGTCGTACAGCGCGGCATCCCAGCGCGCGAGATCCTCGATCGAGGAATAAATGCCGCCGTCGCCGCGGGTGGCGCTGGTGAGATCCTGGTCGGTGCGCACCCAGCGGCTGTCCTGCTGGCTGTAGCCATAGGCGCGGTGCGTCGGCTGCGGGCCGTCCGGTTCGCGCAGCAGGGTGTGGTCCATATGCAGGGGCTTGAAGATGCGTCGCTGCAGGAATGCCGGCAATCGTTGGCCGGAAGCGCGCTCGACGATCAGGCCAAGCAGCACATAGCCGCTGTTGCTGTAGCGATAGCTGGTGCCGGGTGCGAAGTAGCTGCGCGTTTCGGCGGAGAGCATGCGCAGCACGTCGGCATCGTTCAGTTGCTTGGTGGCGCCCGGCGGAATCAGGTCTTCGTAGTCGATCAGGCCGGACGCATGCGAGAGCAGGTGGTGAATGGTGATGCCCTGGTCGCTGGCCGGCAGCGAGGGCAGCCAGCGGCGTATGGAGTCGTCCAGCTTCAGCTTGCCGTCCTCGGCCAGCAGCAGGATCGCCGCCGCGGTGAACTGCTTGCTCATCGATGCCAACCGGTAGTTGGTGGCGGTCGTGGCGGCCACGCCGTGTTCCAGGTCGGCGTAACCGTAGGCCTTGCGCAGCACCGGCTTGCCGTCCTTCAGCACCAGCAGCGAGGCGCCGGGCACCTTGCCCGTATACGGCTGCATCAAGCTGCCGGCATCGTCGGCGAGCGAGCCGGTGGAGAGCAGCAACAGCAGCGTGGCGGCGAGAACGGCGAAGTAGCGCATGGCTGGCCCCGGTCAGCGGATCGGCAGGTCGTAGTAGGTGTCGGGCGTCGGTTCCGGCGCGAGCGTGTAGTGCCACCACTCGAACTTGTAGTTGCGGAAGCCGGCGCGCTGCATCGCATCGCGCAGCAGATCGCGGTTGGCGCGCTGCGCGGGTGTCACGTTCGGGTTGTCGGTATTGGCGAGCAGATCGAAGTAGTCGAACGGCGTGCCCATCTCGAGCGGGGTGCAATGCTCGTCATGCGCATCGCATTGCATCAGGGTCAGATCCATGGTCGCGCCGCGGCTATGGCCGGAGCGCGGTGCGATGTAATCGCCGAGCAGCACGCGTTTGTCCAGGTTCGGATAATGCGCGGCCTTGGTGCGCTGGTCGGCCAGATCGCCGCCCCAGCGCACGAAATGCGCCACAGCGCGCGCAGGCCGGTAGCAATCCCACAGCAGCAGGCGCTGGTGCCTGCTGCGCAGATCGCGTTCCACCCTGGCCAGCGCTTCGGCAGCGGGACGCAGCAGATAGCACTTCGCCGCTTCGTAGCCGTCGACCGGCGTGCCGACGAAGTTGTCGCTGCCGGCGTACTTGATGTCCTCGGCGATATCCGGCGCCAGGCTGCGGATATCCACCAGGTTCGCCTGCGCCAGGGTGCCGCTGGCGACCGGCGGCTTCGGCGCGGGCGCATCGCAGCCGCACAACATGGCGGCGGCCAGCAGCGCCAACCGCCTAGTCGCAGCCGCGCACGCGCTTGAATGCGAGATCTTCGAAGTCGTAGCTGAAATCGGCATCGGGATCGACCTTGCTCATCTGCAGATTGCCGAGCTTGCGGGTGGGCGCATGCAGCCAGGCCTCGGCGTCGCCATGCTCCCACTGCACCAGATAGTCCGCGCCCACGCGCATCACCGGGCCGCGCAGGCGCGGCGACTTGGCGGCTTCGAAGCTCACGCCGTCGTTGCGCGGGCACAGCCGCACTTCGCCGAACCAGGGATCGCGCCATACGCCGAGCAGGCCGGCGAGTTCCTTGCGCGTGGCGGGGTGGCGTCTGGAGGTATCCGGGACACGCGAGGCATGACGGTGGCTTTCCTTCGCAGCCAGCTCGTCGGCGTAGGCGGCGACGCTGCGTGCTTTCTCCGGCGCGGTGAACTGCTTGAGCAGCACCTCGATCAGCACGGTGCGCGCATCCTCCGCGTCGCCATTGATCAGCACCACGAAACCGTCGCGCCGATCCGGCACCAGATACAGCGCCGAATACATGCCCGACAGCGTGCCGGTATGCGACACCGTCTGCACGCCATCGACATCGGCGATGCGCCAGCCGTAGCCATAGGCGTACCGCCGGGTGCCGTCCCAGGCGCGGCGCTGCGCGGAGATCGGCATCGGCGTGTACGGCGTCCACAGCTTGTCGCGCTGTGCTTGCGGCAGCCACGCCAGCTGTTCCGCGGTCGGCGCCAGCCATTGGCGCGCCCAGGTCAGCATATCGTCCAGGCTGCACTGCACGCCGCCGGCCGCTTCCATGGTGGTGGGGCGCACCATCGGGTCGCCGGGCGTGAGCGGTACGAAGCCGCCATCGCGCTGCGCATGCGGCACCGCCACCGGCGCCAGCGCATCGCGCCGCCAGCTGCCGACCTGGCAGCGCGCAAGGCCCAGCGGGTGGAATACTTCGCGGCGCAGCAGCGTTTCATACGGCGCGCCCCCCGCTGCCGCCGCCACTTCGCCGGCGACGACGTAGAGCAGATTGTCGTAGGCATAACCCGCGCGAAAGCTGTAGCGCGGCTTGAGATACGCCAGCGCGGCGACGATGTCCTGGCGCGTGAACGCATTCGGCTCCGGCCACAGCATCAGGTCGCCGGCGCCTTCGCCCAGGCCGCTGCGATGGGTCAGCAGGTCGCCCACCTGCATATGCCCGGTCACCCACGGGTCGTACATGCGGAACGCGGGAATCCAGCGTTTCACCGGATCGTCCCAGCGCAGCTTGCCCTGCTGCACCAGGCGCGCGAGCAGGGTGGCGGTCATCGCCTTGCTGTTGGAGGCGATCTTGAACAGCGCATCGGGCGTGATCGCCTGGCCCGAGCCCACGGCGAGTTCGCCCGCGGTGCGCCGGTATACGACCTCGCCGTTTTCGATCACGCCGACGGCGATGCCGGGCAGGTGGTAGCGCGCCACCACCGCATCGACCAGCGGATCGAAGCGTTCCTTCGGCGTTGTCTGCGCGTGCGCCGCGCCGACGGCGAGCGCAAGCGCTGCCAGCAAGGTCTCAGCGAGCCGGCGCATCGGCCGTCTGCTCCACCGCACGCCACACGCGCAGCAGGTTGCCGCCCCATAGCCTGGCGATGTCCGCATCGCTGAAACCGGCCTTGCGCAAGGCCTCGGTGACATTGCGGGTCTGGCTGGCATCGCGCCAGCCGTCGATACCACCGCCGCCGTCGAAGTCCGAGGCGATGCCGACATGGTCGATGCCGGCCACCTCGACCATATGGCGGATCTGCTTCATATAGTCATCGAGCGTGGGCAGCGGGAAAGCCTGGTCGATACGGCGCATGCCTTCGACATAAGCCGGCAGGAAATCATGCTTCTCGCTGTCGTACTGCTTGTCGCCCGCCTGCTTCGCCACCTGCGTCTGCAAGGCCTTCTCGGCCAGCTCGCGACCCGGGTCCAGCTTGATAAAGCCCTTGTACGCCACCGCCTGCACCACGCCGCCCTTGGCGGCGATCGCGCGCAGCAGATCGTCGGGCAGGTTGCGCGGATGATTGACCAGCGCATGCGCGCCGGAATGCGAGGCGATGATCGGCGCCTTGGACAGCTGCAGCACATCGCGCACGCAGGCATCCGAGCTGTGCGAGACGTCGACCATGATGCCGAGCCGGTTGGCGCGCTCCACCACCTGCTTGCCGAAGGCGCTGAGGCCGGCATCGCTGAGCGGCGGGTCGCCCAGCTCTGCCGTAGGCATCGAGCTGGTGCACAGGTCGTTATGGCCGACATGGGTCAGGCCGATATAGCGCGCGCCCTGGGCGAACACCCAGTCCAGATGCTTCAGGTCATGGCCGAGCGAATAACCGTTCTCGATGCCGATCATCGCCGACAGCACGCCATCCTTGCGATTGGCCAGCACCTGTTCCGGCGTGGTGGCGAGGCGGATGCGCTTCGGATAGCGCTGCACCAGCAGATGGATGTCCTCGTACTTGCGCTTCGCCTGCGCCACCGCCTGCGCATAACCCTTGGCGGTGAGCGGCCCCTGTTCGACATAGATCACGAAGAACGCGGCATTGAGCCCGCCGCGTTCCATCTTGCCCAGGTCCACCAGCAGCGGCGTGTCCTTGCCCACGTCGAAACGCGGCTGGTGCATATACGCCAGCGGGATATCGACATGGGTGTCGATGGTGACCGGCGGATCCTGGCCCGCCGTGGCGGAGCCGGTCCACAGCAGCAGCGGCGCCAGTGCGCCCAGGTAAGGCCAAAGCTTCATGCGGTTTCCCAATGCCGGGCCGGCTGTTCGCCGGCGACCATGTCTTCGAGACTCTGCCGTCGCCGCACTATGGCATGGCGGCCACGGTCGAGCAGCACCTCGGCGGCGAGCGGGCGCGAATTGTAAGTCGACGCCATCGAAGCGCCGTAGGCGCCGGTGGTGCGGATCAGTACCAGTTCGCCGGCGCGCAGTTCCGGCAGTTCGCGTTCCACCGCGAAGGTATCGCCGGTTTCGCAGACCGGGCCGACCACGTCGTAGCGGTGCGGCGGGCGCGCTTCGTCGATCAAGGGGACGATATCGTGCCAGGCGTCATAGAGGCTGGGACGCAGCAGGTCGTTCATGGCCGCGTCCAGCACCAGGAACCGGCGGCGTTCGCCGTGCTTGACGCGGATCACGCGGGTCAGCAGCACGCCGGCTTCGGCGACCAGGTAGCGGCCGGGTTCGAGCAGCAGGCGGCCCTTGAAGTCCGCCAGCGCACCGCGGATGGCGGCAACGTAGTCGGCGGGAGGGATGGCTTGCTGTCCGTCGCGATAGCGCACGCCCAGGCCGCCGCCCACGTCGATGCTGGCGATGGCGTGGCCGGCTTCCTCCAGCTCGCGCCAGAACGCCGCCACGCGCGCGAAGGCGAGACGGAAGGGTTCCACGCTGAGAATCTGCGAGCCGATATGCACGTGCAGGCCATCCAGCCGCACGTTCGGATGGCGCGCGGTCTCGGCGAACCAGCTTCGCGCTTCGTCGATGCTGACGCCGAACTTGTTCTCCGCCTTGCCGGTGGAAATCTTCGCGTGGGTCTGCGCGTCCACATCGGGATTGATACGCACCGCGGCATGCGCGGTCACGTGCAGGCCGGCGGCCATCCGCTGCAGCAGCTCCAGCTCATCGGCCGATTCGACATTGAAGCGCTGGATGCCCGCGGCCAGCGCCTCGGCCATCTCCGCCGCGGTCTTGCCGACGCCGGAGAACACGATGCGCTGCGCCGGAATGCCGGCATGCAGCGCGCGCCACAGCTCGCCGGACGACACGATATCCGCGCCGACGCCGGCTTCGGCCATCAGCTGCAGGATGGCGAGATTGCTGTTGGCCTTGACCGCGTAGCACAGCGTGGCGTCGAGTCCTTGCAGCGCCTGCTGCAGACCGTCGATGCGCGCGCGGATCGCGCTGGCGGAATAGGCGTGGAATGGGGTGGGGATGCGTTCGGCCAGGCGGCGCAGGTCGACGCCGTCGAACAGGGCGTGGGGGTGATCAGTGTTGTGAGCTGCGAGCTTGGAAGTGTGCTGCATAGGTGCCTCAACGTAGAGCCCCTCCCCCGCCGGGAGAGGGGTTGGGGTGAGGGTACGGGCGGAGCGCAAGAGTGATGTGCAACGCTCCGCCCGAACCCTCATCCGCCTGCCGGCACCTTCTCCCGGAAGGAGAAGGACTCCAATCCGGAACTGTCGCCAGATAAAAAAAGGCGGCCCGAAATCACGCGGGCCGCCTTGGGGAGTACACCTTCAGTGAGCCATGCTCAGAAATCCAGCGACACGGTGAGCTGGGCGAAACGCGGATCCTGGAAGCGCTGCGCCTGGCGGAAGGTGGAGTTGGTGCCGTCGCTGATCGAGGTCTGCAGATCCTGGTCCACCGCCACCGTGCGCTGCTGGTTGAGCAGGTTGTACACGGCGAACTTCACGCGCAGCTGGCCGCTGTCGCCCAGCGGGCGCAGATAGGTCACGCTGGCGCCGAGGTTGTAGGTCCACGGCATGGTGCCGTACTTGCCGCGCGGCGAGCGCTGGTACACGCGATCTTCCGAGTTGGCGGCCGAGCAGTTGGCCACGCAGATGTAGTAGCTGTGGTAGTTGGTGGCATCGTAGGGATTGCCCACGCCGAAGCCGGTGATCGGGCCGCCGGACAGTACGGTCAGGTCGCCGCCGAACTGCCAGTGCGGGGTCAGCGCATAGGTGCCGCGCAGCTTCAGCTGGTGGCGGTGGTCGTTCGGCAGATAGCCGTCGCCGCCGAAGTTCACCCACGGGTTGTCGAAGTTCTCGGTGCGGCCGGTGTCGTCGAAGTTGGTGTCGGAATTGACCGGGCCTTCCGCATTGCCGCGATTCCACGACAAGGTGTACGAGGCATTGAACGCCCACTTGTTGTCCCAGGCGCGGTCGAGCTGGAACTCCACCGAGGTAAAGGTGCGCTTGGGCTTCACCCAGCCGCGCTGGCCAAGATAATTGCCGTCGGCGTCGTACATCGCCCAGCCTTCCTTGGAGGTGTCCACGGTGACCCAGCCGTCGGCGACGCCGTCGCAGTTGGTGTCGCCCCATACGGTGTTCTTCTTGCCGGGGTTGCCCATCACCCAGCCGATATAGCCGTTGGCGCCGCACTTGCCGGTGGCGCTGATTTCCATATCGTCGATGGCGTTGTGCAGGCGGCGGTAAGTGGCGCTGACGCCCCAGGACCAGCTCTTGTCCAGCATCTGCTGGAAGCCGAGGATGGCCTCATCCTGGAACACCTGGTCCATATCGCGGTTCACCTGCGAGCGCAGGTCGCCGACCTTGCCGTCGCCCTGCGAGGTGTCCACCCCGCCGAGCTGCGGGCCGAGCACCGGCAGCGCGTACTTGTTGCCGTTGCGGTCGACGATCTGCCAGCCGCTGAAGGCGTAGTAGGTGCGCTCGTCGAGCAGGCCGCCGGCCTGCTTGATATTGATCACGTTGGCCACCGGCAGGAAGTAGCGGCCGAGGTTGCCGAACAGCTTGGTGGTGCCGTCGCCCTTGATGTCCCAGGAGAAGCCGAAGCGCGGCGCCCACATGTTCTTCATCTTGATATAGCTGGTGCCGTCGGCGGCCTTGTTGTCGAAGCCGTCGTTGCGGACGCCCGCATTGAGCAGGAAGGTGGGCGTGATCTGCCAGTTGTCTTCGAGGTAATACGCCGAGTTGGTGGTCTCGAAGGTGCCGGCGATCTGGTAGCGGCGCGCACGCACATAAGCCGTGTAGCCGGCAGGCAGCACGCCGCCGGTGTTGTTGATGGTCGAGCCCGGGGTGGCGAAGTAGATGTTGTAGTAGACCTCGCCGGGACCGGTGTAGTGCTGGCGGTAGTTCGAGGTGTCCTTCTCGTGGTCGTAGCCGAAGCGCAGCAGATGGTCGCCCAGCTTCCACTCGAAGTCGGCGCGGGCTTCCTTGCGCTCGTCGTTGCGCTGCTGCACGGTGGAGTTGGTGGTGCAGCCCAGCGGCACGCCGCCGGGCACCGGCACGGCGTTGGTGACCTTGGTTTCCGCCACTACGCGGTTGCAGTCGATATCGCTCTGCGAGCGGGTGAACGATTCGCGCTTGTTGTCGCCGTACAGCAGCTTCATCGACAGATCGTCGGTGAGGTAGTTGGTGTAGGTCAGCGCCCAGTTCTTGCCGCCGGAGTTGGTGTAGATCTCGTTGGTCTTGGCGCCGAGCGTGCGCGTGTCGAAGGTGTAGTCGTAGACGTCGCCGGTGTTCTTGTTCTTGTCGGAGAAGGCCATCAGCGACAACAGGTTGTTGTCGTTGATATGCCAGTCGATGGTGGCGCCCCAGAAGCCGTTGTGGGCGCCGTTGCTGGTGAAGGTGGTGCCGTCGTCGCTGGTATTGCGCGGCGAGCTGCCGCGCGCCTCGTACATGGCGAAGAAGAACAGCTTGTCCTTCACGATCGGGCCGGACGCGTAGACATTGGTCTTCATCAGCGAATCGCGGTCCTCGCTGGAGGCGAGGTAGCGGTTGCCGTCGGCGTCGTAGCGGTTCTTCGGCTTGTCGTGCCAGGCGCCGGGCTCCATGGTCAGCTCGGTGCCCCACTTGAATTCATTGGTGCCCGAGCGCGCCACGGCATTGATCACGCCGCCGGTGGTGCGGCCGAACTCCACCGAGTAGCCGCCGGTCTTGACCTGGAACTCCTGGTAGAACGCGAACGGCGCTTCCGAATAGCCGTTGCGGTTGTAGAAGTCGGTGACATTGAGGCCGTTGACGTAGATCGCGTTCTCCGCGATCGACGAACCGCCGAAGCTGATGCCGCCGAAACTGGAATTGCCCTTGTTGACGCCCGGCGCGAGCAGGGCGACCGAGGCGATGTTCTGGTCCACCGGCAGGCGGCGCAGGTCCTCGCGGCTGATATTGATCGCCGACTCGGTGGAGCTGACGTCCACCGCGGTGATCACGCTGGTGGCGCTGACGCTGACACCTTCCAGCTCCTTCACGCCCAGGTTCACCGTGGTGGCATTGCCCAGGGTGACGGTGACGTCGGCCGGCTGGGTGGTGAGGTTGCCGTCCTTGCGGCTTTCCAGCACGTACTTGCCTACCGGCAGGAACGGAATGCGGTAGTTGCCTTTCTCATCCGCCGTGGTGGTGCGCGACAGGCCGGTGGCCGGGTCGCGCACGGTCACCACCGCGCCGGGCTGGGTGCGGCCCACGATGGTGCCGTCATTGTTGGCGGCGTGCGCCTGCCAGGCGGGCAGGCCCAAGGCCAGCCCCAGGCCCAGACACAGCGCGGTCTTGCGCAGATACCGACTGCTCATCTCCCCCATCTCCCCGTCTCCCAACGTGATGTCGATGCGTTAGCGAAAAGAACTCAGGCGCCGCCGGCACGCCCCCGCGCGTCCGGCAGCAGCTGCCACTGGAAGTGGTAGTCCCACTGGTTGAAGTACAGATTCCCGTTCTTCCACTCGACTTCGCCGCGTTGCGAATCGACGTTGTCGGAGCGGAATTGCGTTTTCGGCGGTGCGAAAGGCTGGCCGAAGTCGCGGTTGAAGGCGATGCGCCACGCGTCCAGGCCGCCCAGGTAGAACCATTGCAGCGGCGCGTCGGCCGCGTTCGCCGGATGCAGCTGGCCGGTGGTGACATCCATCGGCACCCAGCCATACGGGGCGAGATAGACCTGGCCCCAGTCGTGGATGTTGTCGTAGCCGTTCTGCGCGAACACCATGCCGGACTGCCAGCGCGCCGGAATGCCGTTGAGGCGCAGCAGGGTGATCAGCAGCAGGGTCTGCTGGCCGCAGTCGCCATGGCCGGCGTGCAGCGTGTAATCGCTGATATTGCTGATGGTCGAGTACTCGCGCGCGCCGGCCCAGGGGATGCGGTCGACCGCGGCGAAGAGCTTCTGCACGATGCGGTAGGGGTTCTTCTCGTCGCCCACCACGTCCTTGGAGAACTTGCGCAGGTCGTCGGTGAACACGACGTGCGGCGCGCGCTCGGCGATGTACGGCGCCAGTTCCGGCGTGATGCGCGCGGTAGTGACCTTGTCCGGATCGATCTCGCGGTATTGCGCGGACAAGGTCAGTTCGTAAGTCACCGAGAACACGGTCTTCTCGCCGGCCTTGGCCGGCTGCTCCAGGTAGACGGTGCGCATCGGCGCGGTGGCCGGCGCGATCTCATGCTTCGCCGGTGCGCTGGCGACGTAGCGGATATCGTCCTGCTGGCCCGGCAGTTCCTGCGGATACGGAATCCACGCGCGCACCGTCTCGCCCGCGGGTACCGCGTTGGCGTCGACGGTGATCGTCTGCGTCATGCGCACGCGGTGCGGCAGCACGTAGGTCTTGTGTTCGGCCAGCGCGGCGGCGCGCACCTGGCGGTGGTAGTCGTTGAGCGACTCCATCGGGCCGTCGGTGAGCGGCGTCTTGTCCTGGCGGCGGTCGCGCGCTTCGGCGCTCAGGCGGAACAGGTTGCCGGGCGAGCGCTTGAAGTAGAGCGTGCGGCCGTCGATGGCCTGGTGTTCGAACAGGCCGGCGGCGTCCCAGCGCGCGAATTCCGCGTCGGTCAGGTCCGGGATCTGCTTGCGCACGCGCGCCTTGACGGCGTCGGCATCGAGGGTGAAGTCGAGCAGGATGCGGCGCATGCGTTCGCGCTGGAACAGCAGATCCTGGCGCGCCTGCGCGGAGAGGCCGGGCTGGGCGAGGGCGTGGTCGATCGATGCATCGGCCGCCTTGAACTGGCCGGCGTCGATCTGCGCGATCGTGCTGTTCAGACCCGCCGGTGCGTTGGCTTCAGCGGCGAAAACCGAAACGCCCGCGCAGCACAGGGCCAGCGCAAGCGCGGTGCGGCGCAATGCGCGCACGGCCGTCGAACGCGCAGCCGTCGAACCCGATGCCGAGCCTGCCGTTTTCAACACAAGAACTCCCCCGCAAGAAGTTGTTGAAAACGCTGTGTAGCATGCTTGCAATCCCTGGTCAATAATTTATGCTTCAATCGAAATTGACAGGAATTAGCTATTCCAATCCTGCCGAACGGCCACCCGGCGAGCCGCCGGATGGCCACTGACAAGGGGGTTCGATGATCCAGACGGTCTGGCCTTACCTGGCGCTGATGCTGTTGGCGGCCGGGGCATTCCCCGCGCTGGAAAGGCAGTTCGGCTGGCGGATCTTCAATGTGCTGCCGCCCATCGTGCTCACCTATCTGCTGGTGACGGCGCTGGCGGTGTCGGGCCTGTGGAAGAACACCACGGAGATCCAGGCCGCGCAGGCCACCCTGGTCGAGCGCATGGTGCCGGCGCTGGTGTTCCTGCTGATGATCAACTGCGACCTGCGCGCGATCTTCGCGCTGGGGCCGCGCGTGCTGGCGGTGTTCGCCTGCACTTCGGTCAGCCTGTTCACCGCCTTCGTGCTGACCTATCTGATGTTCCGCCACTGGCTGCCGGGCGATGCCTGGCATCCGCTGGCCGCGCTCAGCGGCAGCTGGATGGGCGGTACCGCGAACATGATCGCGGTGAAGCAGGCGATCGGCATGTCCGATACGCACCTGGCGATGAGCCTGCTGACCGATGCGCTGTGCTACTCGATGTGGGTGGTGGTGCTGTTCTCGGTGGCGCGCCTGGCGCCGGCCTTCAATCGCTGGACCCGCGCCACCTCCAGCGCGGAACTGATCGTGGCCGAGACGCGCGTGGACAGCCCGCCGACCACCGACAGCGTGCTGCTGTGGCTGGGCCTGGCCCTGCTGGTCGCCGCCGGCTCCGCCTGGCTGGGCGACCGCCTGCCGGTGTCGGGCATGGTCAGCCCGACCACCTGGACCATCCTGCTGGCCACCACTTTCGGCCTGGTCGCCGCGCATACGCCGCTGGCGCGGCTGCCGGGCGCGGGCAAGATTTCCGGCACGGTGCTGGTGGCGGTGGTGGCGGTGCTCGCCTCGCAGAGCAATTTCGAAGGCATGGGCCGCGCGCCGCTGTATCTGCTGTGCGGCGTCTGCATCATCGGCATCCAGGCGGTGCTGCTGGCGCTGTTCGCCAAGTTGTTCCGCTTCGATCTGTATCTGTGCGGCATTTCTTCGCTGGCGCATATCGGCGGCGTCGCCGCCACGCCGGTGCTGGCCGCGACGTATGCGCGGCCGCTGGTGCCGGTGGGCGTCCTGCTGGCGCTGCTCGGCTATATCCTCGGTACCGGTTTCGGGCTGCTGGTGGCCTCGGTGTTGTCCATGCTGTCGGCGTAAGCGCCGCGGCCTCGTGATGGGGAAGAGAACCATGCGTCATCCGCTTGCCGCCGCCTGTCTGGTCCTGCTGCTGCCGCTGAGCAGCGCCGCGCTGCATGCGCGCGAGCTGCCGGTGCCGCCGTCCGGCGTGATCGGCGTCGGGCCGGAGCAGCTCGATCCCGCGTTCTGGGTGCGCCAGGCGCCGTCGCCGGACGCCGTGGTGTTGGATGCCGCCACGCTTGCCGCACGCAACGCCAGGCTGCTGCAGGTCGATCCGACCATGCACGACCTGCATGCGCTGCCGGCCACGCTGGATCGTGCGCAGGTGCTGAAGTGGATTCAGGATCTGTCCAAGCGCCCTTCGCGCGAGCTCTACGACGAAGCCGGCCACAGCGTGCCCGCCGCCACGCTCGATGCGCTGATGCCGGCGCTGGCCTTGAACCAGGTGCCGGCCACGCAGAAGACCCGCTACGGCCTGGTGGTGCGCCGCGCCGCGCTGCGCACTTTTCCCACGGCGCTGCGCGTGTTCAGCCACAAGGGCGACACCGATATCGACCGCTTCCAGGAAACCGCGGAATTCCCCGGCACGCCGGTGGTCATCGCGCACGCCAGCCAGGACGGCCGCTGGCTGTTCGTGGTGAGCCCGCGCTACGCGGCCTGGGTGGAAGGCGAGGCGGTGGCCGAAGGCAGCCGCGAGCAGGTGCTTGGTTATGCCGACAGGACGCCATACCGCGTGATCACCGGCGCGACCGAGCACACCGTCTACACCCGCGAGCAGCCCGGCGTTTCGCAACTGCAACTGGATATGGGCACGCGCCTGCCGCTGGCGCAGAACCTGGCGGCGGACCGGCCGGTGAATGGCCAGCATCCCTACAGCTCGTGGACGCTGGAACTGCCGATCCGCCAGCCCGACGGCTCGCTCGCCTTCAGCCCCGCGCTGCTGCAGAAGAACACCGACACCGCGGCCGACTATCCGCCGCTGACCCGCGCCAACCTGATCCGCCAGGCCTTCAAGTTCCTGGGCGAACGCTATGGCTGGGGCCATGCCTACGGCGGGCGCGACTGCAGCGGCTTCGTCTCCGACGTCTACCGCAGCCTGGGCGTGCAGATGCCGCGCAATACCAGCGCGCAGGCGGTAAGCCCGGGCCTGGAGCACACCGTATTCACCGACAAGGACAGCCGCGCCGCGCGCGAAAAGGCCATCGACAGCCTGCAGGTCGGCGACCTGATCTACATCCCCGGCCACGTGATGATGATGCTCGGCCGCATCGACGGCGAACCCTATGTGATCCACGACACCGGCGGCCTCAGCTACCGCGAGGGCGGCGCGATGCGGCGGGTCAAGCTCAATGAAGTGTCGGTGACGCCGCTGCGCCCGCTGATGTTCAACGACACGCAGAGCTATATCGACCGCATGACCAGCATCGTGCGCATCCGCTGAAAGCCTGACGACCAGATACCTAGACAGACGGACCTCATGAAAATCACCGATATCCAGTTCGGCATGCTGCGGGTGCCGCTGAAGACGCCCTTCAAGACGGCGCTGCGCACGGTCGAACGCGTGGACGACGTGGTGGTGATGGTGCACACCGACACCGGCCACGTCGGCTTCGGCGAGGCGCCGGCCACCGCGGTGATCACCGGCGACACGCACGGCTCCATCGTCGACGCGATCCGCCACTACATCGCGCCGCGCCTGATCGGCCACGAGGTGGCGGATCTGAACCGCATCACCCATCTGATCCAGGCCTCGATGGAGAAGAACACCAGCGCCAAGGCCGCGGTGGAGATCGCGGTGTACGACCTGTGGGGCCAGCTTTACGGCGCGCCGCTGTACCAGCTGCTGGGCGGCGGCGATCCGGTGATCACCACCGACATCACCATCAGCGTGGACTACATCGACAAGATGGTGGCCGACTCGATCAGCGCGGTGGAGCGCGGCTTCGAGTCGCTGAAGATCAAGGTCGGCAAGGACATCGGCGTCGATATCGAGCGCGTCAAGGCGATCTATGCCGCGGTGGAAGACCGCGCCCTGCTGCGCCTGGATGCCAACCAGGGCTGGACGGCGAAGCAGGCGGTGTATGCGCTGCAGACGCTGGAAGATGCCGGCGTCAAGCTGGAACTGGTCGAGCAGCCGGTGAAGGCGCGCGACCTGGAAGGCATGCGCTATGTCACCGAACGCGTGCATACGCCGGTGATGGCTGACGAAAGCGTGTTCGGGCCGATGGAGGTGATCGAACTGATCCGCCTGCGCGCGGCCGACATCATCAATATCAAGCTGATGAAGACCGGCGGCATCTCCAATGCGATCCGCATCGCCGATATCGCCGGCCTGCACGGCATCGACTGCATGATCGGCTGCATGCTGGAGAGCAGCATCAGCGTGGCCGCCGCGGTGCACGTGGCGGTGGCCAAGGCCGACGTGATCACCAAGGTGGACCTGGACGGCCCCTCGCTGTGCCTGTACGACCCGGTGGATGGCGGCGTCAACTTCAACGAATCGGAGATCTCGATCACCGACGCGCCGGGGCTGGGCATCCGCCAGATCCGCGGCCTCGAGCCGATCGATGGCTAGGAGCCCGACGATGGCCTCTTCATTGCCCGCAGCACCCATGTCGCCGCTGGTGAAGATCCGCTCCGAGCGCGACCAGATGTCGGCGGTGGAGCGGCGCATCGCCGACTTCATCCTGGAGAACGCGCAGCTGTTGCGCGACTACTCCTCGCAGCAGCTGGCCAATGCGCTGGGGATCAGCCAGTCCAGCGTGGTGAAGTTCACCCAGAAGCTGGGTTTCAAGGGTTATCCGGACCTGAAGTATTCGGTGGGCGAAGCGATCGCGCGCGCCGACAACGGCGAAGCGGCGGTGGCGGCGCATGAAGTGGCCGGTGGCGGGGGCGAAGCGCTGGCAGCCAGCCTGTGGCGGCGCAAGTCCGAGGCGGAAGAGGCGACGCGGCTGATCAATCCGCCGGAGACCTTGCGCGCGGCGGTCGATGCGCTGGGCAAGGCAGGCAAGGTGTTCGTGATCGGCGTGGGCGAGGACGATATCTACTCGCGCGGCTTCGCGCTGAAGCTGTCGATGCTGGGCATCCCCACGGTGCAGAGCTTCGATGTCACGCGGATGATGGCGAGCATTTCCTCCGGCGGTGCGGGCGATGTGCTGCTGATCTTTTCCGAGCACGGCCAGCAGCCGGCGCTGTGCAAGCTGGGGCGGCTGTTCCGCGAGCAGCGCGGCCGCCTGCTGACGGTGACGCGGCATACCTCCAATCCGCTGCGCGCGCTGGCCGATCTGTCCTTGCTGGTGTCGGCGCACGACGAGCAGCCGTACGTGCAGTCCATCGTCTATCAGTCCGCCCTGCAGCATCTGCTCGACGGGCTGTTTATCGAACTGTGCGAAGGCGACGAGCGCCGCCACGCGCAGCTGCTGACCAATCTGGAACGCCTCCAGCTGCTGCTGGAACCTTGACGACGACTATTGCTGGCGAGGCCGCATGATCCACGCTTTCCGTTGTTCTGTGCTGCGTTCGATCGTCGGCCTGGCGCTGGTGGGCCTGGCGGGTTGCGCATCGTTGCCCGATCGTTCCGCCGATACGGCCGCGTGGAAAGACGCGCGGCAGATGGTGCTGGTGCTTACCGATGACTGGAATGTCGATCACGGCCGCATGCGTGCGTATGAGCGCCATGGCGGTGCGTGGCAACCGGTAGCTGATGCGGTGCCCGTAACCGTAGGCCGCGCGGGTGCCGCGTGGGGCGTCGGCCTGCATGCGCCGCGCACGGATGGTCCGGTGAAGCACGAAGGCGATGGGCGCAGCGCGGCGGGCGTGTTCCGTATCGGCGAGGCATTCGGCTATGCGGAGCATGCGGATACGGCCCTGGCGTATCGCGCCTTGACGGTGTCGGATTACTGCGTCGACGTGGACGGCTCGCCGCTCTACAACCGCATCGTCGATGCGAACAAGGAAGATCCCAAGGCGGTGGCCGGTTCGACCGAGGCCATGCGGCTGGACCTGCACGCGAACGGCGATCAGCGCTACAAGCTCGGCTTCGTGATCGAGCACAACCCAAACGGCCAGCATGGCGCGGGGTCCTGCATCTTTGCCCATCTATGGCGTTCGTCCACGGACAACACCGCCGGCTGCACCGCGATGGACGAAGCGCAGATGCGCCGCCTGCTCGGCTGGCTGAAGCCGGAAGAACATCCGGTGTTCGTGCTGCTGCCGCGCGAGGCCTATACGAAACTCCAGCGCGACTGGATGCTGCCCGCGCCGGACGTGGCGCCATGAGCCCCACCACGCGCGTACTGATCGGCCTCGCGGCCGGCGCGGCGCTGGGCCTGGCGCTGGATGCGCTCCATCCCGAGTTCGCCGTGCGCGTCGCCGATATCGCTCAGCCGCTGGGTCGCCTGTGGCTCAACGCGCTGCAGATGACCGTAGTGCCGCTGGTGCTGGCGCTGATCGTGGTGGGCGTGAATACCGCCACCGATGCCGCGGCTTCGGGACGCGTGGCGCAGCGGGCGATCCTGGTGTTTATCGTGATCCTGGCCGGCGGCGCGCTGCTGGCGGCGTTCGCCGCGCCGTCGATCTTCGCCTTGTTCCCGCGCAGCCCGGCCTTGGCGGCGGCGCTGGGGAAGACGGTGGCGGGTCCGGCCTCGGCGGTGGCGCCGATGGGCTGGGCCGACTGGTTCAACGGCATCGTGCCGAGCAACGCGATCATGGCCGCGGCGCAGAGCGCGATGCTGCCGACGGTGGTGTTCGCGCTGTTCTTCGGCTTCGCGCTGACCCGCATCGAAGCCGCGCGGCGCGCGCTGGTGGTGAATTTCTTCCAGGCCATCGCCGACGTGATGATCGTGGTGGTGCGCTGGGTGCTGTGGGCGGCGCCGGCCGGCGTGTTCGCGCTGATCCTCGCCGTCTGCGCGCGCGCCGGGCTGCATATGCTGGGCGCGCTGGGCATCTATGTGCTGGTGGAATGCCTGCTGTATCTGGCGGTGACCTTGCTGATGCTGCCGGTGGCAGTGCTGTGGGGCGGCGAGCGGATACGGCGCTTCGTCGCCGCGCTGGCGCCGGCGCAGATCGTGGCCTTGAGCACGCAGTCTTCGCTGGCTTCGATGCCGGCCATGCTGGAAAGCGCCGGCGCGCGGCTGGGTTATCCGCAGCATGTCAACGCGCTGGTGCTGCCGATGGCGGTGAGCCTGTTCCGCCTCACCAGCCCGGTGCAGTACGTCACCTCGGCCTGCTTTATCGCCTGGGCCTTCGGCATCGAGCTGGGCGCCGCGCAGCTGGTGCTGGGCGCGCTGCTGGCGGTGGTGATCAGTCTTGGTTCGGTGGGCCTGCCGGGACAGGTGAGCTTTATGGCGACCAACCTGCCGGTGGCGCAGGCGATGGGCGTGCCGGTCGGGCCGCTGGGCCTGATGCTGGCGGTGGACACGCTGCCGGATGCGCTGGCGACGCTGGGCAACGTCACGGCCGATCTCACCGCAGTCAGCGTGGTGGCGAAGCAGGTGGCGGCGGATGCGGCAGCGGCGGAGCGCGCATGAGCCGGATGGTGGAATTGGATGTGGTGGTGATCGGCGCCGGCATGGCGGGCGCGTCGGTGGCGTATTTCCTCGCGCCGCATGCGCGGGTGGCGGTGCTGGAGCGCGAGGCGCATCCCGGCGTGCACGCCACGGGGCGCTCGGCGGCGCTGTTTTCGGAGACTTATGGCTCGCCGCAGGTGCGGGCATTGACGCGGGCGACGCGGCCGTTTCTGGATCGTCCGCCGGAAGGGTTTGCACGGCATCCGATCCTTACGCCGCGCGGCACGCTGATCATCGGCGATGCCGGCAAGGCCGGCGACGTGACCGCGATGTATGACGCGATGCGCTTATACACCTCCGACCTGCAGCTGCTGTCGCCGGATGAACTGCTGGCGATGGTGCCGGTGCTGCGCCCGGAGGCGGCGCGCATTGGTCTGCACGAGCCGGGCGCGGCGGATATCGACGTCAACGAACTGCACCAGGGTTTTCTGCGCGGCTTGCGCGCGCGTGGCGGGCAGCTGCGCACAAACGTGGACATCGGCGCGATCGAGCGCGGCCCCGGGCACTGGTATGTGGACGCGGGCGACACCGTGTACCGCGCACCGCTGGTGCTCAATGCCGCGGGCGCCTGGGTGGACCAGGTGGCCAGCCTGGCCGGCGTGCAGCCGCTGGGCATCGAGCCGCGGCGGCGCTCGGCCTTTCTGTTCGAGGCGCCGGAGGGCCTGGCGACGGCGCGCTGGCCGTTCGTGATCGACGCCGACGAAAGCTTCTACTTCAAACCCGACGCCGGCCTGCTGCTCGGCTCCGCCGCCAACGCCGACCCGGTGCTGCCGCACGACGTGCAGCCGGAAGAGCTCGATGTGGCGATGGGCATCTACCGTATCGAAGAAGCCACCACGCTCAGCATCCGCCGCCCGATCCGCACCTGGGCCGGCTTGCGTTCCTTCGTCGCGGACGGCGACCTGGTCGGCGGCTTCGCACCGGATGCGCCGGGGTTCTTCTGGGTAGCCGCACAGGGCGGCTACGGCATCCAGACCAGCGCGGCGATGGGCGAGGCCTGCGCGAGCTTAGCACTAGGTCGTGCGCTGCCGGGGCATCTGCAGGATGCGGGATTGAACGCGGCGATGCTGGCGCCGCGGGGCTGATCGAGGTATGGCCGCCTAAACGGCCGAAGAGTCAGTGGTGATGGCTGCTGTCGTCATCGGCGGACAGCCCGCCACCGACTCCCAGTCCCGCACCGGCGCCCGCGGCCATCCCGCCACCGCCACCTGCTTTTCCGCCGCCCTCGCCCTTCGCGCCTTCACCCTTGCCGCGCTGCGCGATCACCCGCGCTGGCCCCTGCTTCGGAATGGCGACACCGGAAGGAATCGGGTCGAGGTCCAGCACCTCGCGGATAAAATCGCGCAGAGACACCACCAGCTCGCCGGTATGCACCGGCCGCCCGGCCACCAGTTCGCTGGCCGCGTGCGCGGCCAATTCCACCTGCCGCTCCGTGCCCAGCAGGATGATGTCCGACAGCGCGGCTTCCACCGCATCGCGCGTACGCCGCGCCCGCTCGCTCACGGCGATCGCCGCTTCCGCCTCGCCGCGTTCGCGCAGCTGGCGCAGATGGGTGGGGTCCACCGCCAGGTTGCCGGTGAACGAGCCGCCCAAGGTCTTGTAGGCACCGATCAGCGTGCGCAGGCGCTCGTTGATCTGCCGGTTGGCGCGCTCGCGCCGCTGCTGCACCGTCTGCATTGCCAGCAGGCGGATGCCCACGCCGATCAGGGTGATCACCGCCAGCCCGATCAGGGTGGAGAGCAGGCCTTGCCAGGAAGTGAAGTCGAGATTGCGCATGGGCCTAGGCTTCCCGGGTGGTGATCCGGCCATCCGCGGCGGGCGTGGCGAAGATGCGCGCATGCAGCGCCAGCAGGCGATCGCGTATGCGCACCGCCAGGCCGTCTTCGATATAGCGCTTGGACACGGCAGCGACCAGCAGCGGTATCGGCACGATCAGGATCGCGTAGGCCCAGGTCGCGGTCAGCGGCTTCTGGCCCAGCAGGATAAACAGCTCGGTGATCACGCTGAACACAATGAAGTGCAGCAGATACAGCGAATACGAAATACCGCCCAGCCAGACCAGGAAGCGCGGCACGCGCGGCTCGGCGTTCTTATAGGTCAGAGCCATCACCGCGAACATCAGCATCAGCGGCGCGCCCCAGCGGATCGGGCCGTGGATCCAGTCCGGCGCGGTGCGCCAGGACGTAGCGACGATCAGCGCGATGCAGGCCACGATCAGCGCATCCGACAGCCGCGAACGCGGAATGCTCAGCTTCGACTGGTACAGCAGGCCGATCAGCACGCCGGCGGCGAACTCCCACACCATCGGATTGGTGAGCTGGTTCGCCAGCGCCGAGCCGAAGCGGTAGTCGTTGCTGGCCAGCAGCGAGACGTAGCCCGCGGCCAGCCATGGCGCCAGCACCAGGCTCAAGCCCAGCCACGCGGTAAACGCGATCCAGCGCGCCGAGCCGAACAGGATCGACAGGCCGAAGATCACATAGAAGTAGAACTCGTAATTGAGCGTCCAGCCGATCGCATAGGGCAGGCCCAGGTATGGCGGCTGGTGCGTCGATACCGGCAGGAAGCACAGGCTTCTGAGGATGTTCGCCAGCGGCGCGACCGGCTGCGCGGTCGCGGCCACGAAGCCGATCCACAGCAGCACCGCCACCGCATATACCGGCCACACGCGGGCGAAGCGCTTGATCAGGAAGGCGCTGGCGTAGCGCGCCGAGCCGTCGGCGTTGCGGGTCGTGTAGACCATGATGAAGCCGCTGACCAGGAAGAACAGATCCACGCCCTGCGCCGCCGGCATGATGTAGTGCTCGACGAAGGGTTGCCACGCGGTACCGTGCAGATAGCGGCGCGCATGCGTCACCACCACCAGCAGGGCAGCGATGCCGCGCAGGGCCTGGATCCAGTCGAGTTTGTGCCGTTCCGCCATGGGGCGTCCGAGGTGCCTGATCGTCGGCGGATTTTAGACTTAAGGCCTAGTGAACCGGCAAAGTTTTTCAGCGCATTCCGATGCGGGAGCCCGGCTTATTCTTCAGGATCGAAGTTCAGCGCCATGCGCAGGACGATGCTGATCACGATGCCGAAGGCCACGGCGATCAGAAATTTCCCTGCCTCGACGCGGGTGAAGCTGCAGACGACGCCCAGGACGATCAGCAGGCTGCCGCACAGAACCAGCGCGCGAACGTTCGGCCTGCGAGCGTTTTCGCTTTTGAACAGCCTGAGCCAGAGCGCTTTCATCGTCGATTCCTTCGTCACGGCCACGCGGGCGCGGTGGATCACGGCGACAGCTTGGCCCGGGGCAGCGGCCGCATCTCGCAGGGGAAAGCTGAAAACAGCGGCAGGGGCACACTGTTGGGTCAGGGTGGGCCGCGGCGCGCGGGCATCGCCACCTGAAATTTCTTGAGGCCGTTCGGTGGAGAAGGCACGGCAAGTTCGGTGGACCGGCCCCGCCGGCTTCTGTCACAAGCGGGCCGGCGCGCTATCCTGTGCGCTCCCCCAGAGTCCGCCAAGGCGGGCGCGAAGTCCGGGCCCAGGCCCGTAACACAGCTAAATTCATAGGGTTGCAGCGCTCATGTTGCTGATGATCGACAACTACGACAGCTTCACCTTCAACCTCGTCCAGTACCTGGGCGAGCTGGGACAGGAAGTGAAGGTGGTGCGCAACGACGCGCTCGACGTGGCCGGCATCCGCGCGCTGCGGCCCTCGCACATCATGATCTCGCCCGGTCCCGGCACGCCGGACGATGCGGGCATATCGCTCGACGTGCTGCAGCAGCTCGCCGGAGAAATCCCGGTATTCGGCGTCTGCCTCGGGCACCAGGCGATCGGCCAGGCCTTCGGCGGCAAGGTGATCCGCGCCAAGCAGATCATGCATGGCAAGACGTCGCCGGTGCGCCATCGCGGGCGCGGCGTGTTCGCCGGGCTGCCGGATCCGTTCGAGGCCACGCGCTACCACTCGCTGGTGGTGGAGCAGGGCTCGCTGCCGGACTGCCTGGAAGTGACCGCGTGGACCGAGCATGCGGACGGCTCGATCGACGAGATCATGGGCCTGCGCCACAAGACCCTGCCGATCGAAGGCGTGCAGTTCCATCCGGAATCGATCCTCACCCAGCACGGCCACGATCTGCTGCGCAATTTCCTCGGCCTGCCGCTGAAGCTGGCCGCATGAACGCAGCGGGGCGCAGCATCACCATCACGCCGCAGGAAGCGCTGCAGCGGACCATCGAGCACCGCGAGATCTTCCACGACGAGATGATCGAGCTGATGCGCCAGATCATGCGCGGCGAAGTCAGCCCGCTGATGACCGCGGCGATCATCACCGGCCTGCGCGTGAAGAAGGAAACCATCGGCGAGATCACCGGCGCGGCGCGCGTGATGCGCGAGCTGGCCGAGAAAGTCGTCGCGGCGCCGCATGCGCATTTCGTCGATATCGTCGGCACCGGTGGCGATGGCGCTTCCAGTTTCAATATCTCCACCGCCTCGATGTTCGTCGCGGCGGCAGCCGGCGCGCGCGTGGCCAAGCATGGCGGGCGCAGCGTGTCGTCCAAGTCCGGCAGCGCGGACGTGCTGGAGGCGCTGGGCGCGGTGATCGACCTGCCGCCGGCGCAGGTGGCGCAGTGCATGGGCGAGACCGATATCGGCTTCATGTTCGCGCCCAACCATCATCCGGCCATGAAAGTGGTTGCGCCGGTGCGCAAGGAAATGGGCGTGCGCACGCTGTTCAATATCCTGGGGCCGCTGACCAACCCGGCCGGCGCGCCGAACATCCTGATGGGCGTGTTCCATCCCGACCTGGTCGGCATCCAGGTGCGCGTGCTGCAGCAGCTGGGCGCGAAGCATGCGCTGGTGGTATGGGGGCGCGACGGCATGGACGAGATCTCGCTGGGCGCGGCCACCCTGGTCGGCGAGCTGCGCGACGGCGAAGTGCGCGAGTACGAAGTGGAGCCGGAGGATTTCGGCCTGGCCATGGCCTCCAGCCGCAACCTGCGCGTGGAGAACGCGGCCGAATCGCGGGCCATGCTGCTGGAGGCGCTGGAAGGGCGCCGCGGCGTGCCGCATGACATCGTCTGCCTCAACGCGGGCGCGGCGCTTTATGCGGCCGACGTGGCGCCGTCGATCGGCGCCGGCATCGAGCTGGCCCGCGCGACCATTGCCAGCGGCGCGGCTCGTGCAAAAATGGACGCTTTCGTGGCGGCCACCCGCCGGCTCGCGGCCTGAGCCGTAGGCCGAACGCCCTAGGCGGATCGACCCGCGCGCGGCGCGGCCGCAGCTTGTGTAACCTTGGGCCGCGCACCGGCGCGCTTCCCCGACCCACGCTGACGCATCCCAGGCCGAACTCATGACCGACATCCTGCAACGCATCCTGACGCGCAAGACGGAGGAGATCGCCGAACGCAGCGCACGGCTGCCGCTGGCGGAACTGAAGGCGCGCCTGGCCGATGCGGCCCAGACGCGTCCCTTCGCCGACGCCGTCGAAGCGAAGATCGAGGCCGACCTGCCGGCGGTGATCGCCGAGGTGAAGAAGGCCAGCCCCAGCAAGGGGGTGATCCGCGCCGACTTCGATCCCGCCGCGATCGCGCGCAGCTACGAGCTGGCCGGCGCGGCCTGTCTGTCCGTGCTGACCGACAAGGACTTCTTCCAGGGCAGCGAGGAATTCCTGCGCCAGGCACGCGAGGCCTGCTCGCTGCCGGTGCTGCGGAAAGACTTCGTGATCCATCCGTACCAGGTCTACGAGGCCCGCGCGATCGGCGCCGACTGCATCCTGCTGATCGTCGCCGCGCTGGAAGACTCCGAGCTGGAAGACCTCTCCATGCAGGCCGCCGAGCTGGACATGGACGTGCTGTGCGAAGTGCACGACGCCGAGGAACTGGAGCGCGCCCAGGCGCTGCCGGTGCGCCTGATCGGCGTGAACAACCGCAACCTGCGCACCTTCGAGACCACGCTGGACACCTCGATCGAGCTGCGCGAGCTGATGGACTACAACCGCATCCTGGTCGCCGAATCGGGCATCCACACGCCGGACGACGTCGAGCGCCTGCGCGACGCCGGCATCAACGCGTTCCTGGTCGGCGAGGCGTTCATGCGCGCCGCCGACCCGGGCGCCGAACTCAAGCGATTGTTCGCCGTGCAGTAAGGCTTATGACGTTGACAGGGGAACAGGACAGCTTGCCGGCGACGGCAGGCGAACAGGACGTAGCGCCGCGCGTGGTGCTGTTCGATTTCGACGGCGTGCTGTTCCAGGGCGACAGCTTCCGCATGTTCATCACCGAGCGCTACGCGCGCTCGCCGCTGCGCAAGCTGCTGGCCTGCGCGAATCTGCCGTGGATGCTGCTGGTGTGGCCGCTCTCCTGGCGCACGGTGGTGCGCAGCCTGGTGCATATCGGCCTGCTCGGTGTGAGTGAGCGCCGCTATGCCGATGAGGCGCAGGCGTTCGCCGGCGCGCTGGTGCGCCGCCCGAAGCAGTTCTATCGCGATGGCCTGCAGGCGCTGCGCCGGCACCAGGCCGCGGGCGACCGGGTGATCGTGGTGACCGGCTGCGAACGCACGGTGGCGCGCGGCATCCTCGATCAGCTGGGCCTGGAAGGGCTGGAGCTGCTCGCCTCGGAGTTCAAGCCAGGGCTGTTCGGCATGCGCGTGAAGTTCCACAACGTGGGGCGGCACAAGCTGGAGCGGCTGGCCGCGCACGGCGTGCAGGCCTGGGAGCTCGCGTACAGCGATTCGCTGGCCGATATCCCGATGCTCAAGAGCGCGGGCGAGGCAGTGCTGGTCAATGGCACGCCGAAGGTGTGCAAGCGGCTGGAGAAGGTGCTGGGGCGCTCGGTGACGCGCGTCGAATGGTTCTGACGTTCTAGCGCAGCCACTGCTGCAGCAGCTGGCCGGCGCTGATCAGCACGATCAGCGCGCCCACGGCGGCCATCACCGCTTTCTCCGGCAGATGGCGCACCAGCCATGCGGCCAGCGGCGCGGCGAGCACGCCGCCGGTGAGCAGGCCGAGCACGATGTTCCAGTGCTGGATGCCGATATGGAAGGCCAGGGTCGCCGAGATGCACACGGTGACCACGAACTCCGCCGCATTGACCGAGCCGATGGTGCCGCGCACCGCGCCGCCGCGGGCGATCAGGGTGCTGGTCGCCAAGGGTCCCCAGCCGCCGCCGCCGATCGCGTCCAGCAGCCCCGCGACGAAGCCGAGCACGCCGCTGTGGTGCACCTGGTGCCGGGTCAGCCGCCGGCCCAGCGCGCGCAGCAGCACCATCACGCCAAGCACCAGCAGGTAGACATTGACGTAGGGCCGGATCGCCTCGCCCGGCACATTCGCCAGCACCGTGGCGCCCAGCACGCCGCCGATCGCCCCCGGAATCGCCAGCTGCCGGAACAGCCGCCAGCGCACATTGCCGAACCAGGCATGCGAGGCCGCCGAGGCGCCGGTGGTCGCCACCTCGGCCGTATGCACCGTGGCGCTGGCCACCGCCGGCGGCAGGCCCATGGCCAGCAGGATGGAACTGGAAACCAGCCCGTAAGCCATGCCGAGCGCGCCGTCGATCAGCTGCGCCAGCAGTCCGACCAGGGCAAAACTGAAGAATTCGCTCCAGACCATCGATCCAGCCTGTCATTACCGGCTTTTCACGCTAGGGCAAAAAACGTCCAGGAGGGGTGAGAACAGGGGCGGCGGATGGTCGCGGGCAGCTTATGCGGACTCTTGTACGCTGGCTGGCGGGTGATTATGTTAGTGCTTACATATTGTTCCAGAGGCTCCGCCCCATGTACCTCTCCACCCTTGCCGAGCTAGCGCTCGGCAGCCGCCTGAAAGCGCTCAGCGACCAGTTCTATGCCGCGGCCGACGAGGTCTACCGCGCCTGCGGGGCCTCGATCGAATCGCGCTGGTTCCCGGTGCTGCGCTATCTGTGGGAAAGCGGCCCCGGCACGGTGGGCGAGGTGGCGGCGGCGATCGGCCAGACCCATTCGGCGGTCAGCCAGCTGGTGGACAAGCTGGAGGCGGCCGGCATGGTCCGGCGCGAGCGCGACCCGCAGGACGGCCGCCGCAGCATCCTGGTGCTCACCGATGAGGCGAGGAAGGCGCTGGGTACGCTGGGGCCGATCTGGCAGGCGATCCGCCGCGGCGTCACCGCGTCGCTGGGCGAGCAGGGCGAACGGCTGCTGGCCGCGCTGGCGGCCTGCGAGGAGGCGCTGAAGGAGCGCCCCATCGTGCCGGCGATCCTGGCCGAGCACGCCGCGCTGCGCGCGCAGCCGCTGGAGATCGTGCCCTACGAGCCGGGCCTGGCGGCCGACTTCTACCGGCTCAACGTGCAGTGGCTGGAGCGCTATTTCCGCGTGGAAGAGATCGACCGGCAGATGCTCAGCGATCCCGAGCGCTACGTGCTGGCCCCCGGCGGCAGCTTGCTGTTCGCCCGCATGGGCGGGCAGCCGATCGGCACCTGCGCCTTGCTGCAGGAGGCGCCGGGCGTGTACGAGCTGTCGAAGATGAGCGTGGACGAGAGCTTCCAGGGCCTGGGCGCCGGGCGGAAGCTGCTGGACGCGGCGATCGCCGAGTTCCATCGCCGCGGCGGCCGCGAGCTGTTCCTGGAATCCAACAGCAAGCTGCGCACCGCGCTGCGCATGTACGAGCAGGCCGGCTTCGAGCTGCAGCCGGCGACCCGCGCCGGCTCGCACTACCAGCGGGCGGACGTGTACATGATCTACCGCGCCCCGGCGGAACGCCTGGCCGGCTGAGCCGGCCCCGAAACGAACGAACCCGGCCGGGGCCGGGTTCGTCGGGATCGGGCGGCGGAGCGGGGCTCAGCGGGTGCCGCGCACCACGATGGTCTTGCCGGCCACGTCGATCATGCCCTGCTCCTCCAGCTGCTTGAGCACGCGGCCGACCATTTCGCGCGAGCAGCCCACGATGCGGCTGACTTCCTGGCGCGAGATGCGGATCTGGGTGCCGTCCGGGTGGCTCATGGCGTCCGGTTCCTGGCATAGGTCCAGCAGGGTGCGGGAGATGCGGTTGGTCACGTCCATGAAGGCCATGCGGCTGACCTGGCGGGAGGTGCGCAGCAGGCGATGGGTGAGTTGGGAGCCGATCGCGAACAGGATCTTCGGGCATTCCTCGCGCAGCGGGCCTTCCATCAGGTGGAACAGGCGCTCGTAGCTGATTTCGGCCATTTCGCAGGGGGTGCGGGTGCGCACCATCGATTCGCGCTGGGCCTGTTCCACGAACAGCCCCATTTCGCCGATGAACTGGCCGCGGCTGAGGTAGGCCAGGATCAGTTCGCGGCCTTGTTCGTCCTCCGTGCAGACCGCCAGCGAGCCATCGACGATGTAATAAAGCGTGTTGGCCGGGTCGCCGGGCCGGATGATGGCCGTCTTGCCGGGGTAGCGCCGGCGGTGGCAGAGGGCCAGGAAGCGCTCCATGGACGCCGGGTCGGGAGCGAAGCTGGCGGGAGCCTGGGAGCGTTCAAAAGCTTGTTGGAGTTGGTATTTGAGTTGCGCCACGATCTGTCCCAGCTTGGAGGGCGGCAGCCGCCAGGCCCCGGGGGGCGGCGACTGGACTACGGTTCGTTCTTCTGATGACCCCGCGGCATTATGGCAAACCAGCGCAGCCTGCCAAGGTTCAGTTCCGCCTTATTTTGTCGCATACTTCACGGTCCTTCGGTCACGGCGTTGTCGCCGGCCCGTCACAAGGGTCGCGGAGGCTTACGTCTTCGCGTCGTTTTCTTTTCCAGCGGGGACCCTTGTCGCTAACCCGCCTCTGCTGCTGGCCTGCCCCAGGCCATGGAGAGCCGCTGTGGTGAAACCCCTTCCGCGCCTGCGCCTGCAGGGCTTCAACAACCTGACCAAAGCCCTGAGCTTCAATATCTACGACATCTGCTATGCGGTGTCGGAAGACCAGCGCCAGCGCTATATCGAATACATCGACGAACAGTACGATGCCGACCGCCTGACCCAGATCCTCACGGACGTGGCGGAGATCATCGGCGCCAACATCCTCAACATCGCCCGCCAGGACTACGACCCTCAGGGCGCATCGGTGACCATACTGATCTCCGAGGAGCCGGTAGTCGAGAAGCTCGGCCGCGACACCATTTCCGGTGCCGTGGTGGCGCACATGGACAAGAGCCACATCACCGTCCATACCTACCCGGAAACGCATCCGCACAACGGCATCGCCACCTTCCGCGCGGATATCGACGTGGCCACCTGCGGCGTGATCTCCCCGCTGAAGGCGCTGAACTACCTGATCGACAGCTTCGAGTCGGACATCGTGATCGCCGACTACCGCGTGCGCGGCTTCACCCGCGACGTGAAGGGCAAGAAGCACTTCATCGACCACAAGATCAACTCGGTGCAGGACTACCTGGCCAAGCACATCCGCCAGAAGTACGAGATGTTCGACGTCAACGTGTACCAGGAAAACATGTTCCACACGAAGATGCACATCAAGGACTTCGACCTCGACACCTATCTGTTCGAGGCGCACGCGGACGATCTCTCGTTCAAGGAACGCCAGCGCATCGAGTCGCTGCTGCGGCGGGAAATCGAAGAGCTGTTCCACGGGCGCAACCTGATGTGACATGAAAAACCCGCCGAAAGGCGGGTTTTTTTATTCCGGTGAGGCACCTGCTCAAAGGCGGGTTTTCTTCTGCGGCTCCGGGTGGGCGTCAGATCCGGTACGCCACCTTCTTCATCACCATCGAGCTCAAGTGCATCAAGCCGGGAATGGGGAAGGGCAGATCGATGCCGCCGCGCTCCTTCGCGTTCTGTGCGTGGCGCACCTCGTCCTCCTGCATCTGCGCAAGCACCGCGCGGGAGCGCTGGTCCTGCGCGGGCAGCGTTTCCAGGTGTTCTTCCAGATGCGCTTCCACCTGGCGCTCGGTCTCCACCACGAAGCCCAGGCTGACCGGATCCCCGGCCAGCGCGGCCAGCGCGCCGATCGCATAGCTGCCGGCGTACCACAGCGGATTGAGCAGGCTGGGGCGGCTGTCCAGTTCCTTCAGGCGCTCGGCGCACCAGGCCAGATGGTCGGTTTCCTCGGCGGCGGCATGCAGCAGGTGCTCGCGGTTTTCTTCGCTGCGGGCGAGCGCGGCCTGGCCGTCGTAGAGCGCCTGCGCGCAGACCTCGCCGGTGTGATTGATGCGCATCAGGCCGGCGGCGTGGCGGCGCTCGGCGTCGTCCAGCTCGGCCTCATCGACGCCGGCGGCGGGCGAGGCGCGTGCGGCTTCGGGGCTGCCGGTGACCGTTTCGAGGGCGCGTTCCAGGCCGACCAGCAGGCGGTCGAGCGGCGACAAGGTGCGGACGTGCATGGCGGCCTCCATCAGGTTTCCAGTTGCTGCGCCAGCAGCACCAGCGGGTGCTGATGCGGCCAGGCGCGCTCATTCTGCATGCCCGCGGCGAGATGCAGGCGACAGCCGATATTGGACGACAACAACAGCTGCGGCGCCAAGGCGGCGGCCTGCCGCAGGGTGTCTTCGCGCAGGCGGGCGGCGCGCTCGGGGAATTCCAGCACGTGGGTGCCGGCGGCGCCGCAGCAGTGCGGGGGCTTGGGCAGCGGGGCGAGGTCGAGCTCGGGCACGCGCCGCAGCAGGCGCAGCAGAGCGTCGTCGCTGCGCGCGACGTTGCTCTGCGTGCAGGGCAGATGCACGGCGGCGCGCCTGGCCAGCGGGCGGAACGACAGGCGCTCGGCGCGAGCCGCCAGCAAGGCGATGGGATCGGCGACGCGCATGCCGGGCAGGGCATGGCGCAACGTACCGATGCAGCCGGGGGTGACGGTCACCAGCTGCATGGCCTTGGCGGTCTGCCAGGCCGCGCGGACCTTGGTGGCTGCCGCATCGGCCATGGCCGTATCGCCGCCATGAAGATCCATCGCGCCACAGCAGAACGCCGGAAGTTCGACGACGCGATAGCCGGCGGCGCGCAGCAGCGTCAGCGCCGCACGCTGTGCGTCGGCGTCTTCGACGCTGGCGATGCAGCCGGGGAACAGCGCGATGGTGTCGGCGTCCGCTGCTTCATCGGATGCGGCTTGCGCGCGATAGGGCGCCGGCAGCGGGTTCCGTGGCCACAACGCCAGCGCGCCGCGTAGTGCGGATCCGGCGGGCAGGCCTTTTGCCAGCAGCGATTTCCAGTCGGCGAAGCGCAGCGCGCCCAGCACCTGCCGCAGCCGCCGCCAACGGGTTGGATCACGGATCAGTCCGATTTCTTTCTCGGGGCGTCCGGGTGCGGGCCCCAGCAGCGCACGCGTTTCCACCAGCAGCTCGCCGTAGCGCACGTTCGCCGGGCAGACCTTCTCGCAGCCCATGCAGCCCAGGCAGTGGTCCAGGTGTTCGCGCAGTTCGGCTGTCGCCGAAACCTGCCCGCGCGCCAGCGCCGCCGCGATGGCGATGCGTCCGCGCGGCGATTCGGCTTCGTTGCGATCCAGCGCATAAGTGGGGCAAACGGGCAGGCACAGGCCGCATTGCACGCACTGGTCGGCCAGTGCGGCGATGCGGGTAGGGGGCTTTTCTTCGGACCGGTTCATCATGCTATTATCGCCAGCTCGCAGCCCGCCGACGGTGGGCTTGCGCGATCGATGCAAGCTCCGCTATCATCTCGCGCCTTTGCACCGCCGATTATGCCAACCGCCCATGTGGCGGCAGACTAGGTATTCCGAAATGAAAACGTTCAGCGCCAAGCCGGAAAGCGTCAAGCGCGATTGGTTCCTGATCGATGCGACCGACAAGACGCTCGGCCGCCTCTCGACCGAGATCGCTCGTCGCCTGCGTGGCAAGCACAAGCCGGAATTCACCCCGCACGTCGATACCGGCGATTATATCGTCGTGATCAACGCCGAGAAGGTGCACGTCACCGGCGCGAAGCTGGACGACAAGATGTACCACCGCTTCACCGGCTACGTCGGCAACCTCAAGACCACCAGTCTGAAGGACATGCTGGCCAACCACCCCGAGCGCGTGATCGAGATCGCCGTGAAGGGCATGCTGCCGAAGAACCCGCTGGGCCGCGCCATGTACCGCAAGCTCAAGGTCTACGGTGGTGCCGAGCATCCGCATACCGCACAGCAGCCGCAGGCGCTGGAACTCTAAGGAATCATGATGGCGATCCAGCAGAATTACGGCACCGGCCGCCGCAAGACCTCCGCCGCTCGCGTGTTCCTGCGCAAGGGCAAGGGCGACATCGTGGTCAACGGCAAGCCGCTCGACCAGTTCTTCGGCCGCGAGACCTCGCGCATGATCGTGCGCCAGCCGCTCGAGCTGATCGAAGCCACCGATAAGTTCGACGTCCTGGTGACCGTCGCCGGCGGCGGCATCACCGGCCAGGCCGGTGCGATCCGCCTCGGCATCGCCCGCGCGCTGATCGAGTACGACGAAAGCCTGAAGACCCAGCTGCGCAAGGCCGGCTTCGTGACCCGCGACGCCCGCGAAGTCGAGCGTAAGAAGGTCGGTCTGCACAAGGCCCGTCGCGCTACCCAGTTCTCGAAGCGCTAATCCTCCTCGAGGATTTCGTTTCAACGATGCGGCGCACGCAGGTCAGAGCGCGCCGCCTCGGCAGAATGTTGGGAGATCGTCTAACGGTAGGACAACGGACTCTGACTCCGTTTATCTAGGTTCGAATCCTAGTCTCCCAGCCAAACGGAAAAAACCCGCCCTTGTGGCGGGTTTTTTTTGGTCTGCGGATTACAAGAGGCGAATCGCGTTCGACAAATTCGTCAGGAACGAATTTGGACAGCGCGGAGCGCTGGCCCCGGAGCGCGTAGCGCGGAGGGGCGAGCCCCAGGGATGGGGCGAGCAATCCTAGTCTCCCAGCCAAGTACGAGAAGCCCCTGGTAACCCCAGGGGCTTTTCTTTTGCGCGTTTGCCGGCCGGGAGCTTGACAGCCTCCCGCCCCCGGCTCAGCCTGCCCCGATCCAGGCGGGGGTGGGTCGTGCCCAAGAAGCCCAAGACAGGCAGCAGCGGAGGCGGGAAGGCCACGGTCGGCGGACCCAAGCTGCCTTTGTTCAAGCCGCCGCGCCAGTCGTCGCGGCTGAAGGGCGTGAAGATCACCGATGACGAGCACGCCATGGCAGTGGATCTGGGCAATAAGCAGCCCACCGCCAACATGCATGGCGGCGTAGGCATCCCCGGTTCGCGCAAGAAAGCGGACGTGCAGAAGTTCAATAAGCTCGATTTCGCCAAGCTGGGTGAGCAGCTGCCGGCCATCCTGCAGAAGTCGAAGGAAGTTCACGGGAACAAGGACATCGCTGCCGTCCGCAAGGAAGTCGCGCCGGTCAATCGGCACGTCGTCTACAGGCCTGGTGCACCCGATGTCCATTCGCTGCATGTCGCCAACGACATTGCCGCCGTATCAAACAGCCGCGCCAGCAAGGTCTACGACTACCCGGACCTCGCCCCGAAACTCGACCAGCGGTTGCAGAGCAACAATAAAGCCAAGGGCAAGAAGTACTTCGACAAGAGCGTGAAGTCGCCGGAGCGCCACGAGCACGTCGGCCAGGGCCTCAAGGACCTGATCGGCGGAGACAACGTCAAGGCGCAGTCGTCTTTCGACAAGGCCGGACTCACCGAGAAGGGCCGCAAGTGGGTGCACAAGATGGGCACCTTGATGCTCGCCGAGCGTGGCAGAGAGCTGGCCGGCGGTGGCGTGGGCAGCAGCAAGGTGGACAGCGCGCTGGACCACGTCAAGGGTGGCCGCGGCTTCGAAGACGTCTTCGTGAAAAATGCGGAGGCACTGGCGCCGTTCGCCAAGCGCGGCGGCGCCAAGACGCTGAAGTAAACCGTTCCTGATCAGCAGCGAAGCCGCGTCCATGCGAACGCGGCTCGCCGAAAACTCACATCTCGCGGTCGCCGATCAGCACCACGTCCGCCGCGCGCTGCGCAAACAGGCCCACGGTGACCACGCCGGGAATCTGGTTCAGTTCCTTCTCCAGCGTCACCGGGTCGGCGATCTGCCAGCCGTGCACGTCGATCACCCAGTTGCCATTGTCGGTGACCACGCCGTCGCGCCACACCGGATTGCCGCCGCGCCTGGCGATCTCGCGGCCGACCAGGCTGCGCGCCATCGGAATCACTTCGATCGGCAGCGGGAATTTGCCCAGCAGTTCCACGCGTTTGCTGGAATCGATGATGCACACGAACTTGGCGCTCGCCGCGGCGATGATCTTCTCGCGCGTCAGCGCGGCGCCGCCGCCCTTGATCAGGCGCTTGTACGGATCGCATTCGTCGGCGCCGTCGACATAGATCGACAGCGGGCCGGTGGCGTTGAGATCGAGCACCGGGATGCCGACGCGCTTCAGCTGCGCGCTCGACTGTTCGGAACTGGACACCGCGCCCTGGATGCGGTCCTTCAGATCCGCCAGCGCGTCGATAAAGAACGCCACGGTGGAGCCGGTGCCGACACCGACGATGCCGCCATCTTCGACGTAGCGGATGGCGGCTTCGCCCGCCAGGCGTTTTTCGTTGCTCATGCTGCAGTCCAGAGGGTGGGAATCATTCGAGCGCGAGGATGTGGCGCCACTCGGTGGCGGCCACCGGCATCACCGACAGGCGGTTGCCCTTGCGCACCAGCGGCATCTCCAGCAAGGCCGGATCGGCCTGCAGTTCCTTCAGCGAGATGGTGCGCTTGAGCTTCTTCACGAACTTCACTTCGACCAGCATCCAGCGCGGGTTGTCGCGCGAACTGCCGGCATCGAAGTAATGGCTCTTGGGGTCGAACTGGGTCGGATCCGGATAGGCCTCGGTGATCACCTCGGCCACGCCCACGATGCCCGGCTCGGCGCAGTTGGAATGGTAGAAGAACACCTTGTCGCCCTTGCGCATGCCGTCGCGCATGTAATTGCGCGCCTGGTAGTTGCGCACGCCGTCCCAGGCCTCCTTGCCCTTGCGCTTGAGGTCGTCGATGGAAAAGGCGTCCGGCTCGGACTTCATCAGCCAGTGGTTCATGCGTGGGCATCTCCGTTGCCGGCCGCGGCGGCCTGGCAATCGATCAGTTCCTGCTCGGTGGCGATGTAGTCCAGCGACACGTCCCAGGCGGCCGGCTCGATCGCGGGCAGCTCCTGGAAGGCGTAGCCGATGCCGACCAGCAGGGGTTCGGTGGGGCGCGCCTGGTCCTTGAGGAAGGCGAAGCCGCGGTCGTAATAACCCCCGCCGTAGCCCAGGCGGTGGCCGTGGCGGTCGAAGGCGAGCAGGGGCAACAGCACCAGGTCGAGCTGGAACGGCTCGAACAGTTCGGCCGGGTCGACCGGCTCGGGGATGCCGTAGCGGTTTGGCGCCACGTCCTGGCCGGCGCTCCAGGGCGCGAAGCGCAGGCGCTTGCCGGGGCCGATCACCGGCAGCATGAACTGCTGCCCGCGCGTGGCCAGCGGCGGAATCGCCAGGTTCAGCGGCAGCTCGCCGTTGGTCGCCCAGTAGCCGGCGACGCGGATATCCGTGTGGTATTCGGGGAGCTGCTCCAGGCTGCGGCGCAGCCCCTGGGCGGCGGCCATGCGCTGGGGCGGGGAGAGCTCCCGGCGGCGTTCGGCTAGCCGTTGGCGTAGCTCGCGGCGCTGGGCGGTGGCGTCCACGTCGAGGTCTCCTCAAGAGAACGCCCGCAGCGCAAGCGCTGCGGGCGGTTTCCGCGGGCCCGGCCGATGTCGGAACAAGCTCGGCCGTAGCGGTAAAAAGGTGGCGTCCACCGCGGTGCCGCTGCCCACCAAACGACCTTGATCCACGATGGATCAGGTGGGAGGGCTACATGGCCTCAAGGCTTTCCGCACGCAGCGGACATGCACAACAGCCGATGAAAAGCCGACCCGGGGCCGTATTTAGGAACAAGGCAAATGTAAGAGTGTGCTGGCGCACACCGCAGTAAACGCCGAGGACTATTTTAGTTGCCCATCGAGGGCGGCTTCAAGCTTGCGTCGCATTGCCGCAAGAGTATCGCCCACGCTCTGGTCCGCCCCGCTGTGCTGCTTGCGCAGGGCCAGGAACTCGTGGGTGATGCTGATCGCGGCCAGAACAGCCAGGCGGTCGAAGCCCGGCGTCTTGGCGTTGGCGCGCAGTTCGCGCATCTTGCGGTCGAGGTAGGCGGCCGATTCCAGCAGGCCCTCCCGTTCCTCCGGCGCGCAGGCGATCAGGAATTCGCGATCGATCAGCCGCAGCGCGACCGGTTCACTGGAGGAGGTCATCTGGGTGCTCAGCCGTTGTTCTCAAGTGCCTTCAGGCGCTGGATCATCGCCTCGACCCGACTGCGCGCCTGCTCGTTGCGGGCCATCAGGCCGGCGCGCTCGCTGGCCAGCTGTTCCTGGCTGTGGCGCAGGCTGCGGTTTTCCTCGCCGAGCCGGCGCACCGCGTCCAGCAGGCGATCGACCTGCGCGCCGAGCGCGGCAAGTTCCTGCTTGACGGGGTCGTTGAACGGGGCGGGCGTGCTCATGCGCCGAACTATAGCAGGAGGTCTGCCGGTGTCAGCAGACGCCCTCCGCGGTTTGCGGAGCCGTGCATTAAACTGCGGTATTGACCCCGAAGGAGTACTTCCATGGCGCCTGCCGAGCTGATCGGTCACGAGGAACTGGACGGCGTCGCGGCGCGCCTGAAACTGGCCGTCGACGCCAGCGAACTGCACGGCTCGCTGTGCGGCTATCTCAGCGGCGGTGGCCGGGTCGGCAGGGATGCTGTGCTGTCCGTGTTGCATCTGGATGGCGGCGAGCAGGTCAATCCGTCGGCCGGCGACCAGGCCCTGCTGGAAAACCTGGTACGCCAGAGCGAGCAGGAGCTGGCCGATCCCGAACTCGGCTTCGAGCCCCTGCTGCCCGCCGACGACCGTCCGCTGGAAGAGCGCGTCGACGCGCTGGGCGACTGGTGCCGCGGCTTCCTCGGCGGCTTCGGGCTGGCCGGGCCGGAGAAGTTCGGCAAGCTGTCCGAAGAGGCGCAGGAAATCCTGCGCGACCTGAACACCATCGCCGGCTCCGAATTCGAATTCGGCGACAGCGGCGACGACGAGGACGCGCTGATCGAACTGCACGAATTCGTGCGCGTCGCCGCCATGCTGCTGCACGCCGAATGCGTGGGCGGCCGCAACAAGCCCAACAGCGATACCGTGCATTGAGCATCGCGCAAGACGAATACGCGCGCCGCCGCCGGCAGCTGATGAAGATGGCCGGCGAAGACGCGGTGCTGCTGGTCGCCGCGGCACCGGAGCGCATCCGCAACGCCGACGCTGCCTGGCCTTATCGCCAGGATTCGGACCTGCATTACCTGTCAGGCTTCCCCGAGCCGGACGCCGTGCTGGCCCTGCTGCCCGGCCGCAAGCATGGCGAGGCGGTGCTGTTCTGCCGCGAGCGCGACGCCGAGCACGAGCGCTGGCACGGCGAATCGATCGGCACCGAGCGCGCCGTGTCCGAGCACGGCATGGACGACGCGTTCCCGATCGAGGATATCGACGACATCCTGCCCGGCATGATCGAAGGGCGCGCCCGCGTCTACTGCCACTTCGGCCGCGAGCCGGAGTTCGACGCCCGCCTGCTGGCCTGGATGCGCCGCCTGCGCCAGCTGCGCGGCGGCGGCGTGGTGCCGAAGGAGTTCGTGGCGCTGGGCCATCTGCTGCACGACCTGCGCCTGTACAAGTCGCGCGCGGAACTGCGCCTGATGCGCAGCTCCGCCGCGATCGCCGCCGAGGCGCATCTGTCCGCCATGCGGATGGCGCTGCCGGGCCGGCACGAATACGAAGTGGAAGCGGAGCTGGTGCGCAGCATGCGCAGCCGCGGCGCGGTGCCGGCGTTTCCGCCTATCGTCGCCTCCGGCGTCAACGCCTGCGTCATGCACTACCAGGCCAACCGCGCGCCGCTGCGCGACGGCGAGCTGCTGCTGATCGACGCGGGAGCGGAGCTGGATTGCTACGCCTCCGATATCAGCCGCAGCTTCCCGGTCAACGGCCGCTACAGCCGCGAACAGCGCGCGCTCTACGAAGTGGTGCTGGCTGCGCAGCAGGCGGCGATTGATGAAGTGCGGCCGGGTCGCCCATTCAGTGCCGCGCACGACGCGGCGGTCTATCTGATCGCCGAAGGCCTGTGCTCGCTGGGCCTGCTGCAGGGCGACGCGGAAACGGCGATCGCCGAAGGCAGCTACAAGCGCTTCTTCCCCGCCAAGACCGGCCACTGGCTGGGCCTGGACGTGCATGACGTCGGCGATTACCGCATCGACGGCGAACCGCGCATCCTGGAGCCGGGCATGGTGGTGACGGTGGAGCCGGGCATCTATGTGCCGCCGGGCGAGCGCTCGGTGCACGAGCGCTGGCGCGGCATCGGCATCCGCATCGAGGACGATGTGGCGGTGACCCGCGACGGCAGCGAAGTGCTTACCGCCGCGGTGCCGAGAGAGGCCGAAGCCATCGAGGCGATGCTGGCGGAGCGATAGTGCTCGTCATCCCGGCGCAGGCCGGGATCCAGCAGCGGCCGACTATTTGGAGTTACCGAGGCTCAAAGGCTCAGCTCTCAGGCCTTCAGTCACGATCAGACGTTGACGCCACTGGATCCCGGCCTGCGCCGGGATGACGAGCACTAATGCTCCGGTGGATGGACATCCTTGCGCTGATGCTCTTCATCGGTCGCATGCACCTCGTACCACATCGCATTGAGGATGCCGAACGCGCAGGCCAGGCCCAGGCCGAGGATCCAGCTGAAATACCACATCGTCCGCTCTCCGTATCAGTAGCTGCGGTGCGTGCCGCGCACGTGTTCGAGGGTCACCCGGCCGCGCATCACCTTGAACACCCACGAGGTGTACAGCACGATCAGGGGCAGGAAGACTGCAGTGGCGCCCAGCATCAGCAGCAAGGTGCTGCGGCTGGACGAGGCGTCCCACACGGTCAGGCTGGAACGCGGGTCGATGCTGGACGGCAGCAGGAACGGGAACAGCGCGAAGCCGGCCGACAGGATGGTGCCGATCACCATCAGGCTGCTGCCCAGAAAGCCGCTTACGCGCTGCTTCGCCACCTGCCACTGCAGCACCAGCGCGCCGGCGAAGGCTGCGACGGGCGCCGCCCAGAACCACGGATGGCGCATATAGCTGGCGAACCAGCTGCTGCCGGTCGCCACCTGCTTGAACAGCGGATTGGACGGACCGCCCGGCACCACCTCGCTGGCGATCGCATAGCCGGGAATCCCGTAGGCCAGCCAGATGCCCGCGCCCACATACAGCACGGCCCAGGCCAGGCAGGTCCAGCGCGCGATGCGCGCGGCGCGGGCGGCGATGCTCTGGTCGGCCTTGAGCGCCACCCAGGCGGCGCCGTGGGTCAACAGCATGCTCAGCGAGACCAGCCCCGCCAGCAGCGCGAACGGATGCAGCAGTTCGAAAAAGCTGCCGTGCCAGCTCATGCGCAGATCGTCGTCGAAGCGGAACGGCACGCCCAGGAACAGATTGCCGAAGGCCACGCCGGTGAGCAGCGGCACCGTCACGCCGGAAGCGACCAGCACCCAGTCCCACAGATCCTGCCAGCGCGTGTGCTCGATCTTGCCGCGGAAGTTGAAACCCACCGGCCGCAGGATAAACGCCAGCAGCACCAGGGCGATGGCCAGGTACATGCCGGAAAACGACACCGCATACAGCATCGGCCAGGCCGCGAACGAAGCGCCGCCGCCCAGCACGAACCACACCTGGTTGCCTTCCCAGGTGGGCTCCACGGTCTCCAGCAGCACATGGCGCTCGTCGGCATCGCGGCCCAGCACGCGCAGCAGCGCCGCCGTGCCGAAGTCGTAGCCGTCGGTGACAGCAAAGGCGATCAGCAGGATGCCGAGCAGCGCCCACCAGATCACCCGCAAGGTATCGAGATCGAACATGGCAGGCTCCTTCAGTCTTCCAGGGCGGGGCGCAGCGAGGGATCGCGCTTGACGACGGGCCAGAGCCCCAAGCCATCCGGTCCCTTGCGGGCGAACTTCAGCATCAGCACCGCATCGACCACCGCCAGCGCCGTGTAGAACAGCACGAAGCCGGCGAGCGAGGTCCACACCTGTCCGGCGCTGACGCTGGACACGCCCAGCGAGGTCGGCAGGATGCCTTCGATGGCCCAGGGCTGGCGGCCGTATTCGGCCACGATCCAGCCCAGCTCCGCCGCCAGCCACGGCAGCGGCAGGCTGCACAGCGCCACCCGCAGATACCAGCGGTTGCGGTCCAGGCGGCGCCGGCTGGCCAGCCAGAACGAATAGCCGAACAGCGCGATGAAGTAGAAGCCGCAGGCCACCATGATGCGGAACGACCAGAACAGCACCGGCACGTTCGGGATGGTGCTGTCGGCGGCCTTCTGGATATCCTCCGGCGTGGCCTTGCGCGGGTCCTCCACGAAATGCTTCAGCAGCAGCGCGTAGCCGAGATCCTTGTCGTGCGCGGCGAGAATCTCCTTGGCCTGCGCGTTGTTCCTGTCTTCGCGCAGCACCAGCATCGCATCGTAGGCGCGGATGCCGTTGTCGATCTTGCCCTTGGTGTCCTCGACCAGGTTGTTGATGCCGGGGATCGGCTTGTCGATCGAGCGCGTGCCGATCAGCCCCATCACCCATGGCACCTGCAGCGCATAGTGCGTGGTGCGGTTCTGCACGTCGGGAATGCCGAACACGGTGAAGGAGGCAGGCGCCGGTTCGGTCTCCCACATGGCCTCGATCGCGGCCATCTTCATTTTCTGGTTCTCGGAGACCGCATAGCCCGACTCATCGCCCAGCACCACCACCGACAGAGCAGCAGCGAGGCCGAAGCTGGCGGCCACCGTCATCGAGCGTTTGGCGAAATCCACATTGCGCCCGCGCAGCAGATACCACGCGCTGATCGACAGCACGAACATCGAGCCGAGCACGTAACCCGCGCTCACCGTGTGCACGAACTTGGCCTGCGCCACGGGGTTGAAGAACACCTCGGCGAACGAGGTCACTTCCATGCGCATGGTTTCGGGGTTGAAAGCCGAACCGATCGGATTCTGCATCCACGCATTTGCCACCAGGATCCACAGCGCGGACAGGCTGGTGGCCAGCGCCAGGAACCAGGTCACCAGCAGATGCTTGACCGGCGAGATGCGCGTCCAGCCCATGAAGAATACGCCGATCAGGGTGCCTTCCAGGAAGAACGCCATCAGCCCCTCGATCGCCAGCGGCGTGCCGAACACATCGCCGACGTAGTGCGCGTAATAGGCCCAGTTCATGCCGAACTGGAATTCCATGGTGATGCCGGTGGCCACGCCCATGGCGAAGTTGATGCCGAACAGCACACCCCAGAACTGGGTCATGCGTTTCCACACCTCGCGGCCGGTCATGACGTAGACGCTCTCCATGATGGCGAGAATCCAGATCAGCCCCAAGGTCAGCGGCACGAACAGAAAGTGATACAGCGCCGTCAGCGCGAACTGCAGGCGCGACAGGGTGACGACATCGGAGTCGATGATCATGGGTGGCCTTGGCTCGCGGCGGAGGACGGAGCGGCCGGCGCGAGCAGATGCTCGATCGCGGCCGGGCGGGTATCGGGACGCGGATGCGGCGCGATCGCCACCCACCAGATCAGGGTGAGCAGCACGATCTTGGCGATCACGATCAGGATCAGCTCGCGCGCCAGCCGGCGCAGCGGGCGCGGCTGGGGCGTGCGATGGCCGGGTTGGGTCGACGGCGTAGACATCCGAGCTTCCCCTGCATCAGCTGCGAGGCAGGATACGCCGCGTTCCCGTCGATGTCGCGCGAAGCAATGACGCAGCGGCAGGCGGCCGCAGGTGCTTGATCCAGGTCAGGCGCGTGCTCAGCCCTGGTCGTTGTCCTCGCTGTCGTCAGCGCTGCCGTCCGCGGCGGCGCCGCGGTTTTCCAGCGGGATGCGCGAGCCGTCCTGCATGATCAGTACGCCGCCGTCGATGATTTCGTTATCGGCGTCTTCGGTAATGAACCGCGCGACCACGGTGCCGCTGCCGCGCTCGCCTTTGAGATGGAAGGCGAAGGTGTCTTCGTCGGGTTCGGAACTGGTCATGGTCCAGTCGAACTCGGTGCTGCGGATCTGGCCGATATGTTCGGCAATGACCGGATCGGCGGCCATCGCCACCACCGCCTGTTGCTCGAAGGCCTGCCAGCCCCACCACGCCAGCCCGCCGACCGCGGCCGCGATGACCACCACCAGGCCGGCCAGCAGCATCGCCCACAGCGGCATGCCGCTGCTGCGGCGCGGTGCCGGCACCGGTGGCGGCGGAGGCAGTGGCGCGGGGCCTAGCGGCGGCAGGGGTTCCATGGCGTGGCTCATGCTTGCGCGAAGGCGTCGCGCGTGAGGTTTTCCGGTTCGCCCGCGGTGCAGGCCACATCGTCCTCGATGCGGATGCCGCCATAGGGCTTGAACAGCTCGATGCGTTCCCAGTCGATGTCCTTCGCCGCCGGCGTATCGCGCAGTTCGTTCAACAGCATGTCGATGAAGTACAGGCCCGGCTCGATGGTGACCACCATGCCCGGCTCCAGCGTACGCGTCATGCGCAGATAGGGATGGCCGGCGGGGCGCGCGATGCTGCCGCCGCGCTCGCTCTGCTGGAAGCCGGCGACGTCGTGCACCTGCAGGCCGATCGGGTGGCCCAGGCCGTGCGGAAAGAACGCCGCGGTGACGCCGGTCGCCACCGCGCTTTCCGCCGACATGCGGATAAAGCCGTGTTCGCGCAGCACGCCGGCCAGCACGTGATGCGCATGGATATGCAGTTCCGGATAGCTCTGCCCCGCGCGCACCTTCGCGCCGAAGCTGAGCTGCGCGGCTTCCACGCTGTCGATCAGCGCCTGGAACTCGTCCTCGCCGCGGCCGGCATAGGTGCGGGTGATATCGCTGGCGTAGCCGAGCGCGTTCGCGCCGGCGTCGATCAGGAAGGAGCGGTGATAGTCCGGCGCGACGCGGTCGAAATGCGTGTAGTGCAGCACGGCGCCGTGCTGGTTCAGCGCGACGATGCTGGCGTAGGGCAGCTCCGCATCGATCGCGCCGGCCGCCGCCAGATACGCCTGATGGATGCCCAGCTCGCTGGCGCCCGCGCGGAACGCCTGCTCGGCGGCGCGATGCGCGCGTGCGCCGATGCGGCTGGCTTCGCGCATCAGTTCCAGTTCGTAAGGCGTCTTGTACGAGCGATGCCAGTGCAGGATGTCGAGCAGGTCCTGCGGATTGTTCGGCTCGAGGCCGGCCAGGGCCGGCTGCGCCGGCGCGATCACCGCGCGCCGCGTCTGCGGTCCCGGCAGCTGCGCGACGGCCTCTTCGGCCGTGCGCACGATGCTGATGTCGAAATGCTCCACCCAGTAACCGCTCGGCGCTTCCGGCACCACATGCCAGTAATCGCGCGGCTGCAGGAAGATCAGCCGCGGGCGCTGACCCGGCGTATGCACGACCCAGCTGCCCGGCGCGTCGATCAGCGGCAGCCAGAGGCGGAACTGCGGGCTGGCCACGAACGGATAGTCCTGATCGTCCAGGAATTTGCGCGGCGGCAGGCCGGCGGCGATCACCAGATGGTCGTGGCCGGTCAGCGCAAGCGCCTGGTCGGCGCGCTGGCGCACGGTGGCCAGATGCTGGGGATAGAGCGGGGCGAGGCGGTCGATCATGGGGTTTCCTGGCGCGGGCGCCGCGGCTGGGGCCGGAGCGGATCGGGGAATGGCGCATGATCGCGCCTGGAAGCCTTGTCGTCACCCCCGCAACTTGCGGTCACCCCCCGCAACTTGCGGTCACCCCCGCAACTTGCCGTCATCCCGCAACTTGCCATCACCCCCGCAATTTGCCGTCACCCCGCAACTTTTCGTCACCCCAGCGAAAGCTGGGGTCCAGGGCCTTAAAGTCGCTGGATGACTCGCTTCGCTCGCCCCTTCGGGGCCGCCCTGCGGGCGTTCTTCGCGCTGCGCGCTCGTCCAGCTTTCGCTGGAATGACGGGAATGACGAAAACGAAAGCCAGAGTACGTCATCCCCCCAGCTTCGAAGTCCCCCCGATGCCGGGGTTGAAGCAGTTACAGGGATCAAGCTCGGCATAGAAGCCGGCGAGCGCGGGTTTCGCCCGATACAGATGCCCCACATTGTGCTCCGCCGGATATTCGGCCCCGCGCCGGTCGAGCAGTTCCAGCATGGCGTGTTCGAGCGCCGCGACATCGTGGCCCTTGGCGACGATGTAGTCCTGATGGAAGACATGGCACAGGAAATGCCCGTAGTAGAGCTTGCGCAGCAGCGCTCGCTCGATCGGTTCCGGCAACTGCTCGAACCAGTCGCGATCGTTGCGGCGCAGGGCGATATCGAGCGCGACGATGTCCTCGACATCCTGCCGATGCACCGCGCGATAACGCACCGCCGCGCTGGCTGCGGCGAAGCGGTGCAGGAAGGCTTTGTGGCCTTCCTGCCCGGTGCATTCGAAGAACGCGCCGTCGGCTTGCGCGAAATGATCGGTGAGGAAGCGGCGCGCTTCATCGGCGCCCGCGGCCTGCACCTTGAGCAGCAGGTGATGCTCGTACTGATCGCGATAGCTCGTCAGCCGCTGCGGCAGATGATCCGGCAGGCGCTCGCTGATCCATTGCAGCACGCGGTCGGTCAGCTGCGCCGGCAGGAAGCCGAGGCGATCGAACAGCGCATCGCAACGCGTCTTCAGGTTGAACAGCAGCGGCATGCGCTCCGTGCCTAGCCAGTCGATCGCCAGGAACAGATCCTTGCCATATTTGCGCGCGACGTCGAACGCATCGCGATGCATGTATTCGCCGGCGATCGGCAGCTGCTCGAAATGCGCGAGCACGTGGCGCCGAAGCGCGGTCAGCGCGGCGGTGTCGTTGCTGCCGATATAGAACACCTTGGCGCCTTGCTCCGCCGCGAACGTATCCAGGCGCACCGCGAACACCATCAGCTTGCCGGCGCAGCCGGAAGCCTCGAATAAGCGGCGCGGGTCGGCATTGAAACGGGCGGGTGTCGGGTCGTCGATTGCGCGGACATGGGTGGCGTATGCGCGATCCGATGCCGCGGCGCCAGTCTCCACGTCGCCGAACCTGCCGGACTCGATGCGCGACAGGATCTCCTCAGGCGTACCGCCAAGCTCGATGCCCAGATGATTGACCAGCCGCAGCGCACCCGACGCATCCACCGCCGCGAACAGCGCCATCTCGGTATACGCCGGCCCGCGCTGCACCAGCGAGCCGCCGGAGTTGTTGCAGATGCCGCCCAATACTGACGCGCCGATGCACGAGGACCCGATCACCGAATGCGGCTCGCGCCCTAGCGGCTTCAAGGCGCGCTCGAGCTGATCGAGCGTCGCGCCGCCGATGCACACCACCTGGCGGCCGCCGTCGAGCAGATGCACGCCGCGGATACGCGTGGTGCTGATGATCACGACCTCGCGATCGTAGTCGTCGCCGTCAGGCGTGGAACCGCCGGTCAATCCCGTATTCGCGGCCTGGGTGATGACGATCGCCCCGGCGGCGACGCAGGCGGCGAGCGCGTGCCATTGGTCCAGCAGATGGCCCGGCCGCACCACCGCCAGCACGCGACCCGCGCCGAAGCGATAACCCTGGCGATAGCGGCGCGTCTTGATCTCGCCGGTGAGCACGTGGCGTGCGCCGACGATGCCGCGCAGCGCAGCCAGCAGGGCATCGCCCGCCTGCGCGGACGCGGTGTCCTTTGCCACGGAGCGGACCATCACGCGCGGCTCCGCTCCGGCGCCGGCTGCGTCGCGGCCAGCACGGCACCCGCCAGCAAGGCCACCGCCACCACGGCCATGCCGGCATTGGTGCTGTGGGTAAGGTCCTTCATCCAGCCGATGATCGACGGGCTGACGAAGCCGGCCAGATTGCCGATCGAATTGATCATCGCGATGCCGGCCGCGGCGGCCGTGCCGGCCAGCACGCTGCTGGGCCAGGTCCAGAACACCGGCATGGTCGACAGCACGCCGGCCGTGCCGATCGACAAGGCCACCAGGCCCAGCACCAGCTGATGCCCGTACAAGGTGCTGGCATACAGACCTATGGCCCCGGCCACGCCTGCCAGCGCGAGATGCCAGCTCCGCTCGTTGCGCCGATCGGAGCTGCGCGCGACCAGGATCATCGCCACCACGGCGACCGCGTACGGCACCGCGGTCAGCAGGCCGACGTCGAACGCATCGCTGACCCCCGCCGCGGCGATCAGCGTAGGCAGATAGAAGCTCACGCCATACAGCCCCATCATGCAGCAGAAGTAGATGGCGGCCAGCCGCCATACGCGGCGGTCGCCGATCACGCTGCGCAGCGGCGCTTCCGTGCCTGCCTGTCCGTCGCGGGCGAGATGCTCTTCGAGCAATTGCTTCTGCCGCTCATCCAGCCATGCCGCGGAGCGGATGCCGTTCGGCAGCACGAACGGCGTGGCGATGCCCAGCACCAGCGACGGGACAGCTTCGAGCAGGAACAGCCATTGCCAGTTCGCCAGGCCCTGCACGCCGTCGAATGCGTGCATGATCCAGCCGGACAACGGGCCGCCAAGCACGCCGGCGATCGGAATGCCGGTCATGAACAGCGCATTCATGCGCCCGCGCCGCGCCGACGGATACCAGTAGGTCAGGTACAGCACGATGCCCGGGAAGAAGCCCGCTTCCGCCACGCCGAGCAGAAAGCGCACGGTGTAGAACGCGGTGGGCGTGGTCACGAACATCGACGCCGCCGAAATCAGCGCCCAGCTCACCATGATGCGGCTGATCCACACCCGCGCACCCAGGCGATGCAGCAGCAGGTTGCTCGGCACTTCGAACAGGAAGTAGCCGATGAAGAACACGCCGGCGCCCAGCCCGTAGACCGATTCGCTGAAATGCAGATCGTCGAGCATCTGCAGCTTGGCGAAGCCGACATTGACGCGATCCAGATAGGCCGCGACGTAGCAGACGAACAGGAAGGGCAGCAGGCGCAGGGTGACTTTGGCGTAGGTGGCGCGCTCCAGCTCGTTCGCTGCGGTCGGGTCTTGCATGGGCATGGCGAGGTTCCTGGTTCGAGAGCACGATGGCGTCGTGATCGAGTGTGCTGATCCACCGCATGGTGGAACAGCAGGAACGCTCAGTTTGGGATCATTCGCAGCGAATCGGCTAATCCTTGCCGCCGGGCAAGGCCAGCCAGGCTTCCAGCAAGGCCGCATCGGCGGGACTGATCGAGACGATGCGAAAGCCCGACCAGACCTGGCCGGGCGTGGCGGCATCGTCGTGCCATTGCTCCTGGATGCCCAGTTCGATGCTCAGCGGCGAGGTGTTCGCGCCCGCAAAGCTCAGGCCCGGCAGGCCCAGGCTCACCTGGTACACCGCTTCGTTGCGCGGCGCCTCGGGACCGATCAGCAGCAGGCCGGTGGCGGACAGATTGCCCAGATGCCCGAGCGGGCGGTCGTTGATGACGTCGGTGACCGCGACCGTGTAATTGGCGCGCTTGCGCTGGGCGCGGCGCTGTTCAAGCACGCTGGCAGGAGTGTTCACTGGCGGCCTCCGGCATGCGCGGCGCCGGGCCGCAGGTTGTCCATCAGGGCGCGCAGCGCGCGGTCGAACAGGTTCTCGCGCGGCGCGACCGCTTCGCGCGTGCGGCCCTGCACGATGTCGCGCGCGAGCTGTTCCAGCGCCAGTTCGTCGCCGCGCGAACCGCGCCGGGTGACGAACAGGCAGCGGCCGGACACGGTGGAGTACCAGGCCAGCTTCTGCGTGCGCGCGATCTGGCCCGCCTCGTCGAGCACGTCGAACCAGGTGCCGAAGGGCAGGGTGAGCAGGTGCGCGTGCATGCGCTGCTCGGCTTCGTCCAGCGGCGCCGCGGCCTTGGCCGGCTCCGGCGGGGTCGCGGCTTCGGCCGATTGGTGCTCGCCCAGGCGCTGGTGCTGTTTCAGCTTCAATGCCACGCCGGTGGCGCTGAGGCCGTCGTCGGCGGCTTCGTCCTCGCCGTTGCCGAGCAGGCGCCGCGAGACCTGCGCGGCTTCGTCGGGCTGCATGCCGATCTGCTGCAGGCCGGTCTGGATATCCTCGAGCAGGCTGCTGCGGTCGTCGATCGCGGCGAGACCCAGCAACTGGTCGGTGATGCGCAGGCGCGCGGTGAAGGTCTCGCTCTCCTCGCCGTTGCGCAGCAGGGTCAGCGCGAGCACGTCGGACCAGGCGCGTTCCAGCAGGGTGCGCACCAGGCCGCGCGGCGGCGCGGCGCGGAAGCGTTCGGCCATCAGCGCGGCGGCCTGGCGGCGCGCGTGCTCCAGGCGTTCGCGGCCTTGCATCGCCTCGACCTGGCGCCGTTCGGTGACCTGCGCCTTGCGCGACAGCAGCGACAGATGGTGTTCGATATCGCTCAGCAGGCTGGTGTAGAGCGCGGCGCTGGGCGGTTCGCGCTGGGCGCGTTCGGCCAGCTGGGTCAGCTTGGTGGCGAGCGAGCGGTCGGTTTCGTTGTCGCCGCCGTCCAGCCAGTCGTGCGCGGCCTCGGCCATCGCCGCCAGCAGGCGGCGCGCGGGATGTTCGCGCTGGTCGAACACATCGCGGTCGGCCAGCGCCATGCGCAGCAGCGGCACTTCCCATTCGCCGAGCAGGCGAGAGGCATGGCTGTCGCGCTGCATCGCGCCGGCCATCTGCTCGAACAGCAGCGCCACCAGCTGCACGGTGTCGTTCTGCCGCGCGCTGAGCGCCAGCTTCGGCGTCGCGCCTTCGGTGCCGGCATTGAGCAAGGCGAGCAGCTGGTCGCGCAGCTGGATGGCCTGGCCTTCGGCGGCGCGCTGCGCCGCCGCGTGCGCCAGCGGCTGCTGCAGCGCGGCCAGCAGCTGCTGCAGCTGTTCGTCGCTCAGGGTCTGGCCGGCCGGCGCGGCCACCGGCGTGGCGTGGTGCAGCGCCAGCAGTTCACGCAGCATGTCGAGCATGTGCTCGCCCAGTTCCGTCTGCGGCGCGCCCAGCGCGGCGGCGGGAAGGCTGCCGGGCACGGCCGGGGCGGGCGTGCGCAGGCCGCGCGCCTCGCCCGGGCGGGCCACGCGATAGGCGTGCAGGTGCGGCAGGATGCCTTCGCCGGACAGGTGCTGGTTGACCGTCTCGTACAGTGAGGCCAGGTGGCGCACCACCATATGGTCGAACGCGTCCAGCAGCAGCAGGCGGTGCCGCGCGGGCAGATCCCAATCGCGCAGGGCGTCCAGGAAGGAGTGCGACAGCGCCTGCGCGCCCAGCGGCAGGTCTTCGCCTTCCAGCGGCGGCAGGCTGGTGAGCGCGCCGAAGCGGTAGCTCAGTTCGAACAGCGCCGGCGCATGGCGCGCCTCGCTGCGCACGCCGGCCTGTTCCAGCGCGGCGCGCTCGTCGTCCTCGCCGTCGTCCAGCAGCGACAGCTCCAGCGGCGCGGCGTGTTCGGGCTTGGGGCCGAGCCGCTCGAAACGCCGGGCCACTTCGGTGAAGAAGCGCTGCTCGAGCATCTCCCGGTGGCTTTGCAGCCGCACCCGCACGTTCATATGGACCTGCTGGTCCAGATAGTTGCGCGCCTGTTCGGCCTGCCCGAACAGCTTGTGCTCGGCGTCGAGCAGGCAGGCGCGCAGCGGCGCTTCCAGCCAGCTGTCGCACAGTGCGTGGGTTTCCTCGATCAGCCGGCGCGCACGCGGGCTCCAGGCCCCGCGGCCGTCATGCTGGGCGCCCTGGCCGGGCGCGAGCGATTGGCGTCGACCCTGTTCGACATCCATGGCAGTTCCGCCGTTTTCCCCTGTGACGAGGCCAGTCTAGGACCGCCACGGCGGGCCTGCCATCGGCCGAAGGTGCAGGCCGGAAGGGCCAGCCCGGAAGGATGGGCCCGGAGATCAGCCCTGGCCGCCGGGCAGCGCCAGCCAGGCTTCGAGCAGGGCGGCGTCGGCGGGGCTGATCGAGATGATCCGGAAGCCGGACCAGATCTGTCCGATCGCGGCCGTGGCGTCCTGCCACTGTTCCTGGATGCCCAGTTCGATGACCGCGGTGCTGGCGTGGTCCGGGCGCAGATCCGGCAGCGCCACGCTGACCTGGTAGATCGCGCCGCTCGCAGGCGGCAGCGGACCGATCAGCAGCAGGCCGCCGGCCGAGAGATTGCCCAGGCGGCCGAGCGAACCGCCATGGACCAGATCGGCGACGGCCACCGCGTGATTGGCGTGCTTGCGCTGCGCCCGGCGCTGTTCGACTGCGCCTCCCTCGGTGGCGCCCGGGCCCCGCGGATCGCCGGGACGCGCCACGCGGTAAGCGCGCAGATGCGGCAGGATGCCCGCGTCCATCAGATGCTGGTTGATCGTTTCGTACAGCGAAGCCAGCTCGTGCACGATGGTGTGGTCGAACGCCTGCAGGGACAGCACGCGCTGAGGTGTCGGCAGCGCCTGCTCGTGCAAGGTATCGATGAAGGTGCGGGACATGGCCTGGGTGCTCAGCGGCAACTGCTCGCCCGCCAGCGGCGCGTGGCCGGCGAGTACGCCCAGCCGGTAGCCGAGTTCGAACAGCAGGGAGGCATGCCGCGCTTCGCTGCGCGCATGGATCTGGTCCAGCAGTGCGCGCTCGTCGTCTTCGCCGCTGGCCACCAGCGACAATGTCGTGGATTGGGACGGCGCACCTGGCGCGTCCTTGTCGACGCTGCTGCCGAGCCGCTCGAATCGCTGGATCATTTGAGCCGCGAAGCGCTGTTCGAGCTGTTCCCGGTGGCTTTGCAGACACCGGCGGGCTGTCGTGCAGGCTTGCTGTTCGATGTAGTCGGGATCCTGCCATGCGCGTTCGAACAGTCGTTGTTCCGCATCCATCAGGCAACTCTGCAGTGGCAGCTCCAGCCAGCTGGCGCACAGCGCTTGGACTTGTCCGATCAGGCGTTGCGCGTATCCGCGCCGGGAGGTGCCGGCGCGAAACGGCTCGCTCCGTTCCGAGGTGGGCGGAAAGCGTGGTTGCGGTGTGATGTTCATGGCCTTATCGCCGAGGTCTTTACGTGTCGGAAGACACTAGGCCGCGACGGCGTGCACGGGTTCGGCAAAGGCCGCAAACCGGCCGGATCAGTCCAACGACGCGTCAGTCGAGGAACGCGTCAGTCAAGGAACGCGGCGATCACGTCGTTGAGAAAGCGCTGGCCCAGCGGCGTGGTGTGCAGCGAGCGGGGATCGTCCATCAGCCAGCCGCGTTCGCGGCAGCGCGCGAGCGCGGCGGCGATCCGTTCCGCGGGCAGGCCGGTGCGTGCTTCGAAGTCGGCCATCGGCACGCCGTCGATCAGGCGCAGCGCATTGAGCATGTATTCGAACGGCAGTTCGGCGGCATCCACCAACTGATCGCCGCCGATGCGGCCCGCGCCACCGGCCGCTTCCATCCACGCGCGCGGATGGCGCGTCTTCCAGCGGCGGCGGACCGTGCCGGCGGCCGCATCGCTGAGCTTGCCGTGCGCGCCGGCGCCGATGCCCAGGTAGTCGCCGAAGCGCCAGTAATTGAGGTTATGCACGCAGCGGCGGCCGGGGCGGGCATAGGCCGATACTTCGTACTGGCCATAGCCGGCAGCGGCGAGCGCCTGCTCGCAGGCTTCCTGCATCGCCCAGGCATGGTCGTCGTCCGGCAGCGGCGGCGGGTTGGCGGCGAACGCGGTGTTCGGCTCCAGCGTGAGCTGATAGTGCGAAACGTGCGTGGGCGCCAAGGCGACGGCGCGCGCCACGTCGGCGAGTGCGCCATCCAGCGTCTGCTCCGGCAGGGCGTACATCAGATCGAGATTGATGTTCGCGTAGCCGGCATCCTGCGCGGATTTCACCGCGGCTTCGGCTTCGCCGGCACAGTGGATGCGGCCGAGGCGGCGCAGCTTGTCGTCGTCGAAGCTCTGGATGCCGAACGACAGCCGGTTGACCCCGGCGGTGAGATAGCCGTCGAAACGGCCGTGTTCCACCGTGCCGGGATTGGTTTCCAGAGTGATCTCGGCGTCAGCGGCCAGCGGCAGGCGTGCGTGCACGCCGTCCAGAAAACGCGCGATCAGTTCCGGTGCGAACAGGCTGGGCGTGCCGCCGCCGAAGAAGATGCTGTGCACCGTGCGGCCCGCCAGCGCGGCGGCGAAATCGCCGCGGTCGGCGTCGAGATCGGCCAGCAGCAGGTCCACGTAGCGCTCGTACGGCGGCGGCTCGCCGCGCAGGCCGTGCGAGTTGAAATCGCAGTACGGGCATTTCTTCACGCACCACGGCATGTGCACGTACAGCGACAGTGGAGGTGCGAGCAGCGGCATGCTCAGGTCCGGTCGCGCTGCCAGCCGGCCAGCCGCGCATGCAGCATGGCCAGCGCCTGGCCGCGGTGGCTGAGGCGGTTCTTGCTGGCCGGTTCCAGCTCGGCGGCGCTGTGCGACAGGCCATCGGGCAGGAACAGCGGGTCGTAGCCGAAGCCGCCCGGGCCGCGCGGCGCATCGAGCACGCGGCCATGCCAGCGCCCTTCGGCGATCAGCGGCGCGGGATCTTCCGCATGGCGCACCAGGGCCAGCACGCAGATGAAGAAGGCGCCGCGCTGTTCTTCCGGCACGCCGTCCAGTTCGCGCAGCAGCCTGGCGTTGTTCGCCGCGTTGTCGCCGTGCCCGCCGCTGTAGCGCGCCGAGTACAGGCCGGGCGCGCCGCGCAGATGATCCACGCAGATGCCGGAGTCGTCCGCCAGCGCAGGCAGGCCGGTCGCCGCCGCCGCGTTGCGCGCCTTCAGCAGCGCGTTCTCGACGAAGCTGAGGCCGGTCTCGTCGGCATCGGCCACGCCCAGGCTGGCCTGCGCGACCACCTCCAGGCCGACTTCGGCGAACAGCTGGTTGAATTCGGCAAGCTTGCCGGGGTTGCTGCTGGCCAGAACGATGCGCTTCATGGTCACTCGGGGAGTTGATCGAATTCGGGGGCGTAGTCGACCCGGCCGCGATAGCCGTCCAGGCCGCCTGCGCGCAGGGCCAGCGCCATGAAGGCGTCGCCGCCGCCATAGGTGTCGTGCAGGCCGGCGGATGAGGCCGGAGCGAAGCCGAAGCGGCCGTAGTAGGCCGGATCGCCCAGCACCACCACCGCGCGGCAGGGCGTGGCGGCCAGTTCGCGCAGCGCCGTTTCGATCAGCGCGCTGCCGATGCCGCGGCGCTGCCATGCCGGCATGACCGCCATCGGGGCGAGGCCGAGCGCCAGGCCGTCGTCGCCCTCGGCGATGCGCACCGGCGAGAACAGCACGTGCGCGACCACCGCAGCTTCCGCTTCCGCCAGCCGCTCGAACACGTTGCGGCCGGCAGCGGCGAGCGCGGCGACCAGCTGCGCTTCGCCGTCGCGCCCGAACGCCGCGCGATGCACGGCCAGGACCGCCTCGGCGTCCACCGGCAGCGGCGCGCGGATCCGCATGCTCAGCCCTGGGCCAGCGCCGCGCGCTGCGCGGCGACCAGTTCGGCGATGCCCTTTTCGGCGAGCATCAGCAGGCTGTCCATTTCGTCGCGGCGGAAGGCGTGGCCTTCGGCGGTGCCCTGCACCTCGATAAAGCCGCCGCCGTCGTTCATCACCACGTTCATGTCGGTGTCGCAGCTGGAATCTTCGGCGTAGTCCAGGTCCAGCACCGGCAGGCCCTGGTAGATGCCGACCGAGACCGCGGCCACCGCGCCGAACACCGGGTTGCGGCGCAGGTTTTCCCGCTTCATCAGCACGTTCACCGCGTCGACCAGGGCCACGTAGGCGCCGGTGATGGCGGCGGTACGAGTGCCGCCGTCGGCCTGCAGCACATCGCAGTCCAGGGTGATCACGCGTTCGCCCAGGGCCTGGCGGTCCACGCAGGCGCGCAGGCTGCGGCCGATCAGGCGCTGGATCTCCTGGGTGCGCCCGCCCTGGCCGCCGCGGGCGGCCTCGCGCTGGGTACGGGTGGTGGTGGCGCGGGGCAGCATGCCGTATTCGGCGGTGATCCAGCCCTCGCCCTTGCCGCGCAGCCACGGCGGGACCCGGTCCTCGACGCTGGCGGTGCATAGCACGCGGGTATCGCCGAAGCTGACCAGCACGGAACCTTCCGCGTGGCGGGTGTAGTGGCGTTCGATGGTGACGGGGCGCAGCTGGTCGCTGGCGCGGCCGCTCGGGCGGCTGACGGCATTCATGGGGTACGGTGGCCTGATTGGGCAAGGCAGGGCGGGAGAGTTTACCATTGCGCCCTTTCCGGCCGCCCGCGGCTGCAGCTAAGGCTTCTCCCAATGATCCGCAGCATGACCGCCTACGCCTTCGCTGAGACCAGCGGTCCGGTCGGCACCCTCAGCTGCGAGCTGCGCACGGTCAATCACCGCTATCTGGAGCTGAGCCCGCGCCTGCCGGACGACCTGCGCGTGTTCGAAAGCGCCCTGCGCGAGCGCATCGCCGCCCGCCTGTCGCGCGGCAAGGTCGACCTCACCGTGCGCCTGCGCAGCGAAGCCCGCGGCGACGCGCTGCAGGTCAACCACGCGGTGCTGGGCAAGCTGTCCGAACTGTCGATGGACCTGGAAGCCCGCTTCCCCCGCCTGCAGATCGAGTTCACCGAACTGCTGCGCTTCCCCGGCGTGCTGCAGCAGGCCGAGGTGGACCAGGACCAGCTGCAGGCCGCGCTGTTCGCCGTGCTGGACGATGCGCTGGAGGCGCTGACCGCCACCCGCGAGCGCGAGGGCGCCAAGCTGGGCGCCATCCTGGGCGAGCGGCTGGACCATATCGACCGCATCGTCCGCGAAGTGCGCACCTGGATGCCGCAGATCCGCGAAGGCCTGCGCGCGCGCCTGGAGCAGCGCCTGGCCGACCTGAAGCAGCCGGCCGATCCCGGCCGCCTGGAACAGGAGCTGGTGCTGCAGCTCACCCGGGTCGACGTCGACGAGGAACTGGACCGCCTCGCCACGCATATCGGCGAAGCGCGCCGCGTGCTCGGCCTGAAGGAGCCGGTCGGCCGCCGCCTCGACTTCCTGATGCAGGAATTCAATCGCGAAGCGAACACGCTAGGCTCCAAGTCGATCGACGCGCGCAGCACCAATGCGGCGGTGGAGCTGAAGGTGCTGATCGAGCAGATGCGCGAGCAGGTGCAGAACATCGAATGAGCGCCAGCGATACCGCCAGCCGGTTGGATGGCACCCTTTTCGTGGTGGCCGCGCCTTCCGGCGCCGGCAAGTCCACCCTGGTCAATGCGCTGCTGGAACGCGAGCCGGCGATTTCGCTGTCGGTCTCGCACACCACGCGGCCGCCGCGGCCGGGCGAGCAGTACGGGCGGCATTACTACTTCGTCGAGCGCGCGGAGTTCGAGCGCGAGATCGCCGACGGCATTTTTCTCGAGCATGCCGAAGTGCACGGCAATCTCTACGGCACCTCGCGCACCACCGTGTCCGGGCTGCTGTGCCAGGGCCGCGACGTGCTGCTGGAGATCGATTGGCAGGGCGCGCGGCAGATCCGCAAGTCCAAGCCCGACTGCGTCAGCGTGTTCATCCTGCCGCCGTCGCGGGTGGAGCTGGAGCGGCGCCTGCGCGGGCGCGCCTCGGACAGCGCGGACGTGATCGAGCGCCGGCTGCACAATTCGCGCGAAGAGATCGCGCATGCGCACGAATTCGACTACATCATCGTCAACGACAGCTTCGAGGATGCCCTGGGCGACCTGCAATCGATCGTGCGGGCCGTGCGCCAGCGCAGCGAGCTGCAATGGCGCCGGCACGAGACCCTGATCGCGGAATTGCTGGCCTGAGGGCCGGCGTGGCGGCTCGCCTGAACGCCAGCCATCGAACCAAGGCGCGGCGCGGCTTCGCATAGCCTTCATGGCCGTCTTCGGCTAATTTGGGCGTCTTTCCCCTGGCTACTTCGCCCATGACCGACTCCGTTCGCGCCAAGCCAGACGACAGCACCATCGTGCGCGTCCGTGGCCTGACCACGGTGCTCAACGGCAAGACCATCTTCGACGCGCTGGACCTGGACATTCCGCGCGGCAAGGTCACCGCCATCATGGGCCCCAGCGGCACCGGCAAGACCACCCTGCTCAAGCACATCACCGGCCAGATGCGCGGCCAGTCGGGCGAGGTGTGGGTGGACGGCAGGAACGTGTCGGCGCTGCGCCGCGACCAGCTGTTCGAGCTGCGCGAGCGCATCGGCTATCTGTTCCAGAACTCGGCCCTGCTGACCGACTTCGACGTGTTCGAGAACGTGGCGTTTCCGCTGCGCCAGCACACCGAACTGCCGGAAGTGCTGATCCGCAATATCGTGCTGACCAAGCTGCAGGCGGTAGGCCTGCGCGGCGCGGCGCGGCTGCTGCCGACCGAGCTGTCCGGCGGCATGGCGCGGCGCGTGGCGCTGGCGCGCGCGATCGTGTTCGATCCGATGCTGATCCTGTACGACGAACCGTTCGTCGGCCTGGACCCGATCGCGCTGAACCAGGTGCTGAAGCTGATCCGCACGCTCAACGAAACCTTGGGCATCACCAGCGTGCTGGTGGCGCACGAGCTGGCGGCGGTGCAGCAGGTGGCCGACCACGTGTACCTGATCGCCAACGGCAAGGTGGTGGCGCAGGGCGATCCGAAGCTGATCGCCGGCGACGGCTCGCCGTGGACGCGGCAGTTCTTCGGTGGCGAGGCCGACGGCCCGGTGCCGTTCCAGTATCCGGCCGGCGACTACGCCGCGTCGCTTGGTTTCAAGGGGGGCGCATGAGCGCGCCGCGCGACAATATCGTCACCCGCTCGCTGGCCCAGATCGGCGATTGCGGGCTGTTCCTGCTGCAGATCCTGGCGGCGATTCCGCGCAGCCTGCGCCATACGCGCGAGACCGTGCGGCAGCTGTGGTTCGTCGGCGCGATGAGCCTGATCATCATCATGGTCTGCGGCCTGTTCGTCGGCATGGTGCTGGGGCTGCAGCTGTACGACGTGCTGTCGATCTTCGGCGGCACCTCGGCCACCGGCACGGTGGTGGCGATCGCCATTTACCGCGAGCTGGGTCCGGTGGTGACGGCGCTGCTGTTCGCCGGCCGCGCGGGCACCTCGGTGACCGCGGAAATCGGCCTGATGCGCGCCACCGACCAGATCGCCGCGATGGAAATGATGGCGGTCGATCCGATCGCCTACGTCGCGGTGCCGCGTTTCCTTGCCGGCGTGATCGCCATGCCGCTGCTGTGCTGCGTGTTCTGCGCGCTGGGCATCTTCGGCGGCCACCTGGTCGGCGTGAACTGGCTGGGCATCGACAACGGCACGTTCTGGTCGAACATGACCGCCACCGTCGACCTGGCGAAGGACGTGATCAACGGCGTGCTGTGGAAGAGCGTGGTGTTCGGCGTCGTCGTATCGCTGATCGCCGTGTTCCAGGGCTACACCACGCCGCCCACCAGCGAGGGCGTGGCCTATGCCACGACGCGCACGGTGGTGGCCTCGTCGATCGCCATCCTGGCGCTGGACTTCGTGCTCACCGCCTTCCTGATGTGACTCCCATGATGATCGAAACCATCCATTCGCCTACGAGGATCGTGCCGTGAGCCAGAGACCGTCCTATGCCGTCGGCACCGGCCTGTTCATCGTGCTCGGCTTCGCCGCGCTCGGTTACCTCGCCACGCAGACCACTTCCGTGGCCAATACCAGCCGCGGGCCCAGCTACACCGTCGAGGCGCACTTCGCCAATATCGGCCAGCTCAAGGAGCGCGCGCCGGTGAAGGTGGCGGGCGTGCGCATCGGCCAGGTGCAGTCGATCGTGCTGGATCCCGGCAAGGAAACCGCCGACGTGAAGCTGGCCATCGACCAGCGCTACGACAAGATCCCCGCCGACTCGGTGGCGACGATCTTCACCAGCGGCCTGCTCGGCGACCAGTACGTGGGCATCCAGTACGGCGGCTCGGCCAAGGCGCTTGCCAACGGCGGCACCCTGGCGTTGACGCGTCCGGCCCAGCAGCTGGAGGAAATGCTCGGCAAGTTCTTCGGCGCCGGCGGCGCGGCGGACAACCTGGGCGGCAGCTATACGGTCAAGGCTCGCTTCACCAATGTGGGTGCGCTGTCCGCCGGTGCGCCGGTGAAGATGGCCGGCGTGGCGATCGGCAGCGTGAAGTCGGTGCAGGCCGATCCGGTCAAGCTGGACGCCCTGGTGGAGCTGTCGATCGACAAGAAATACGCGCAGATTCCGGACGATTCGGCGGCCGCGGTATTCACCAGTGGTTTGATCGGCACCCAGTACGTTGCGATCCAGCCCGGCGGCTCGCCGGACGCGCTCAAGGAGGGTGACGAGCTGGTGCTGACCCAGTCGGCCCTGCAGCTCGAAGACCTGATCGGCAAGTTCCTGGTCAGCGGCTCGGGCGACAAGAAACCGGACAACGCTCCCGCTTCCTCTTCTTCTTCCCCGGCCGGCAAGCACTGAGCCGGCCGCCACTTAAGGCTTCCAGGAGTTCCCTCATGACGCTGCGCAGTCTGGCTCTCGCCACCGCCATCGCATTCACCGGCGTCATCGCCGCCCCGGTCCACGCCCAGGCCGCCGCCCAGGCGCCGGCCTCCAGCCAGACGCCGCAGCAGGTCGCCCAGACCATCGTCGATCAGCTGGGCAAGGCCATCGACGGCCACCAGGCGGAGCTGAAGAAGGACAAGGAAAAACTCATCTCGGTGATCGACGATGTGTTCCTGCCGCACTTCGACATCGACTACGCCTCGATCCTGGTGCTCGGCCAGCACGCCCGCGAAGCCACGCCGGAGAAGCGCGCCGAGTTCGCCCGCGCGTTCTACAACTCGATCACCCACCGCTACGCCGAGGGCCTGCTCAGCTACACCCAGGGCCGCGTGAAGGTGCTGCCGTTCAGCGGCGACCTCAATGACAAGCGCACCGTGGTGCGCACCCAGGTGGTGCTGGACGACGGCAAGACGGTGTCGGTCGACTATGCGTTCCGCAAGTCGCGCGACGGCGACTGGAAGGCGTACGACGTGATCATCGAAGGCATTTCGTACATCACCAACTACCGCAACCAGGTCGACGCCGAGATCCGCAAGGGCGGCCTCGACAACCTGATCACCGACCTCAAGAACAAGGGCGCCGATGCGCTCAAGGCGATGGACAAGGACGGCAAGCAGGGATGAGCGCAGCCGCCTTCCAGGTGACGCGCGCCGCGCCGGATGCCGCCCAGGTTTCCGGCGCGCTGACCTTCGCCACGGCGGCGCAGGCGCTCGTGGCGATCGATGCGGCGGCGGCCGACGGCTGCCGCCAGGTGGACCTGGCCGGCGTCAGCCAGAGCGACAGCGCCGGCCTGGCCTGCGTGCTGGCGGTGCTGGCGAAGGCGGCGGAGCGCGGGCGTCCGGTGGCGTTGCGCAATGTCCCCGCCGGGATGCAGGTGCTGGCGCAGGTGTGCGAGGTGGACCAGCTGCTCGCCTGAGCCGGGTTGCCGGTATCGCGGCAAAGAGAAAGGGGCCTTGCGGCCCCTTTTTCGTGTGCTCAGTTCTGCTTCTGCTGCGGCGCTGCCGGTTGTTGCTCGGACTGCGTCTTTTCCCACTGATGCTGCTCGTTGAGCAGTTCGTCGGGATCGAAGTTGTTGTCCTTCAGGCCCTGCATCTGCTCGATCACTTCCGCCGGCGGGTTGCCGTCGTAGATCCGGTAGATGCGCTGCTGGCGGTAGGCGTCGCGCAGGAACACGTAGGGATCGTAGGCCGACTTCAGGAAGCTCTCGGCGTCGATCGCGCGCGAGCGGATCGTCACCAGGTACAGCACCTGCGGGATGTAGTACTGGCCGTAGTGGAAGTCGTGGTTGCGCGAGAAATAGCTGAGCGGATCGAAGAAATAGCTGTCCACCGGCAGGCGCCAGACGTCGCGCACGGTGGTCGGCCCCACCAGCGGCAGCATCAGGAAGTCGCCTTCCGGCACGCCCCAGCGGGCGAGGGTGATGCCGAAATCGTTGTCTTCCAGCGGCAGGCCGAGCTGGCTGGCCGGGTCGAAGAAGCCGCCCACGCCCAGGGTCAGGTTGACCAGGAAGCGGCCGGTGCTGCGCGCGGCCTGCAGCGGCCGGGCCTGCAGCAGGTCGTTGGCCACCGTGATCGGCATCTTGATATTGGTGAAGAAGTCGCTCACCGCGCGGCGCACCGGCGGATTGGTGACCTTGCGGTAGCCCACCGCCACCGGGCGGATCAGGGCCTGGTCGAGCGAGTCATTGAAGGCGTAGACCTTGCGGTTGAACTGTTCGTGCGGATCGTCCGTGCGCGGCTTGGCGATGCTGCAGCCGGCCAGGAGCGCGATCGCGGCCAGCGTCACCAGGCGCTGCAGAAGGAGTCGAAAGGGGGATGACATCGGCGTCGAGGGTCCTGTCCGCAGCGGAAGGTTAGGGCAAGGATTAAGTGTACTGCCTGGTTTTTATATTGTGTACAGCGAGGCAGTCTCGCCGGCCGGCGCTGCAGGCCGGCTGAACCGGGCATGATACGGTCATGCTGCATTGCCAGCAAAGCGCCCCCTGGCTACACTGGCGACCTATAAGTCGCTTTATTCCCTAAGGATTTCACATGGCACGTATTACCGTGGAAGACTGCCTCGAGGTAGTCGACAACCGTTTCGAGCTGGTGCTGATGGCGACCAAGCGCGCCCGCCAGCTCGCCAAGGGTGCCGAGCCGGCGGTCAATCCCGATCACGACAAGCCGACCGTGGTGGCCCTGCGCGAAATCGCCGACCGCCGCATCGACCAGGCCACCATCGACGAGATCGACCGCGCCGAACGCGAGCGCGCCGAGCGCGAAGCGCTGGAATGGGCCGCGGCCGAAGTCGACGACGACCTTTCCAAGGGCGGCGACGACTGATGGACGGCGCCGGCTGTAAACCCCGCTCCGCACGCGCCGGCTCCGCCGGTGCGCTGCGCGGCTGCGGGAAAGCCGGCTCCCTGCTTCAACTCGTGTGGTGCGGCGAGGTGGCTGCCTGAGCGGCGGCCAACGCCCCATGGGCACGACCGCGCATCCCGAGCCCGCGGATACGTCGTCGCTGCCCCCGTACGTCCTGGCGCTCAAGGAGCGCGTCGCCTATCTGCCGCCTGACCAGGTGGTGCGCGTGCTGCGCGCCTACGAGGTCGGCGCGGTGGCGCACGAAGGCCAGGCGCGCAAGAGCGGCGAGCCGTACATCACCCATCCGGTCGCCGTGGCCGGCATCCTGGCCGAGCTGGGCCTGGACGCCGAGACCATCATCGCGGCGATCCTGCACGACACGCTGGAAGACACCGCGCTCAGCCGCGCGGAGCTTGCCGGCGAGTTCGGCGACACCGTGGCCGACCTGGTCGACGGCGTCACCAAACTGGACAAGATGCGCTTCCGCAGCCGCCAGGAAGCGGACGCGGAAAGCTTCCGCAAGATGCTGCTGGCGATGGCGCGCGACCTGCGCGTGATCCTGATCAAGCTGGCCGACCGCCTGCACAACATGCGCACGCTCGGCGCCAAAGACGCCGATTCGCGCCGCCGCATCGCGCGCGAGACGCTGGAGATCTACGCGCCGATCGCGCAGCGCCTGGGCATGAACAAGTTCAAGGCCGAGCTGCAGGACCTGGGCTTCCGCGCCCTGCATCCGGACCGCTACCGCGTGATCAGCGAACGCATCCGCGCCGCGCTGGGCAACCGGCGCGAGGCGATGGGCAAGATCGAGGGCGCGCTGTCCGCGCGGCTCACCGGCGAGCACCTGGCCTCGCGCGTGCTTGGCCGCATCAAGTCGCCGTGGAGCATCTATTCGAAGATGCGCAGCGAGCACAAGAGCTTCGCCCAGCTGATGGACGTCTACGGCTTCCGCGTGGTGGTCGACAGCGCGATGAGCTGCTACGTGGCGCTGGGCGCGGTGCACTCGCTGTACAAGCCGGTGGACCGGCGCTTCAAGGATTTCATCGCGATCCCCAAGGCCAATGGCTACCAGTCCCTGCACACCGTGCTGCTGGGGCCGTTCGGCGCGCCGATCGAAGTGCAGATCCGCACCGCGGAAATGGATTCGGTGGCCGAGCGCGGCGTCGCCGCGCACTGGGCCTACAAGACCGACAGCGGCCCGGCCAACAGCGCCCAGGCGCGGGCGCGCGAATGGCTGTCCTCGCTGGCGGACAGCCAGGCGAATACCGCTTCTTCGTCGGAATTCATCGAGAACGTCAAGATCGACCTGTTCCCGGACGAGGTCTATCTGTTCACCCCGCGCGGCGACATCCTCTCGCTGCCGCGCAATGCCACCGCGCTGGATTTCGCCTACGCGGTGCATACCGACGTCGGCGACCACGCGGTGGCCGCGCGCGTCGACAAGAAGCTGCTGCCGCTGCGCACGCGGCTGGAGTCCGGCCAGCTGGTGGAGATCATCACCGCGCCGTCGGCGGTGCCCAATCCCGCCTGGCTGGAATCGGTGGTCACCGGCAAGGCGCGCACCGCGATCCGCCAGTACCTGAAGCATCTGCAGCACGAGGACGCGGTCGACTTCGGCCACCGCATGCTGGACCGCGCGCTCGACGCGCAGGGCTCCAGCCTGGATGCGATTCCGGTCGCCGTGCTGGACCGCTTCCTCGATGCCGCCAAGCTCAAGCGCCTGGAGGAACTGCTCGCCGATATCGCGCTGGGCAACCGCATGCCCGACGTGGTGGCCGGCCAGCTGCTTGCCGCGCGCGGCAAGCAGAAGGGCGCGGCGACGCCGACGCAGCACGCGGTGGAGAAGATCCGCATCACCGGCGCCGAGCGCGGCGTGCTGAGTTTCGGCAACTGCTGCCATCCGCTGCCGGGCGACGAGATCATCGGTTACCTGTCCACCGGCAAGGGCATCGTGGTGCACCGGATCGAATGCCCGAACGTGGTGGAACTGCGCAAGTCGCCCGAGCGCTGCGTCGCCATCGAATGGGACCGCGACGTGCAGGGCGATTACCGCGCCGAGCTGCGCATCGAGGTCATCAACCGGCCGGGCGTGCTCGCCACGGTGGCCGCGGCGATCGCGGCGGCCAACTCGAATATCGAGAACGTGGAATACGTCGAGCGCGACAGCGCCGCGGCCACGCTGCTGTTCGCGCTGGAAGTGAAGAACCGCAAGCACCTGGCCGATGTGATCCGCCGCGTACGCCGCACCGGCGTGGTCAGCGGCGCCTATCGCTATCCACTGTAAATCCCGCTGACACAAGTCCGCCACGCCGGGATCCTGTCATTCCGGCGGAAGCCGGAATCCAGTGCCTTTAAGTTGCTGGCCCCGACATTCGCTGGGGCGACAAAGCTTCCAGCAGCAGCTTTAAGTCCCCCTTGGGCTTTCCTACACTTCGGGCTTTCCCCGTCCGAGGTTCCCGCCATGTCCCGCAGCATCATCTCCACCGATAAGGCGCCGGCCGCGATCGGCCCGTATTCGCAGGCCGTGCGCGCCGGCAACACCGTGTACTTCTCCGGCCAGATCCCGCTGGATCCGGCCACCGGCAACCTGGTGCAGGGCGATATCGCCACGCAGACGCGGCGCGTATTCGACAACCTCAAGGCGGTGGCCGAGGCGGCCGGCAGTTCGTTGTCGGCGATCGTGCGCGTGGGCATCTACGTCACCGACCTGGCCAACTTCGCCACCGTCAATGCGGTGATGGCCGAGTACTTCCAGGCGCCGTTTCCGGCGCGTTCCACCATCCAGGTGTCGGCGCTGCCGAAGGGCGCCGAGGTGGAAGTCGACGCGGTGCTGGTGATCGACTGACCTGTCAGCGGGGTGTGCGCCGACACGTCGCGTCGCCATTGTCGCTACGCGCCGGCGCAGGCCTCCGCTAGGCTTGCCGCGATGTCTGCTGCGCCCACTTCTCCCGCCACTGCTGCTTCCAGGGATCCCGGCCTCGCGCCGGTCTCGTCCCTGCCCGGGGTCGGCCCGGCGCTGGCCGCGACGCTGGCCCGGTTGGGCCTGGAGCGACTGCAGGACCTGTGGTTCCACCTGCCGCTGCGCTACGAAGACCGCACCCAGATCAGCACCATCGCCGCGCTGCACGTGGGCGACCGCGTGCAGGTCGAGGGCAAGGTGGAGGCGGTCGAGCGCGGTTTCCGCTATCGGCCGCAGCTGAAAGTGGCGATCAGCGACGACTCGCACGAAACCCTGGTGCTGCGCTTCTTCCATTTCAATCGTGCCCAGGCCGAGCAGCTCAAGCCCGGCGTGCGCCTGCTGGTTTATGGCGAGGTGCGCCATAGCGCACAGGGCCTGGAGATGGTGCACCCGCAATACCAGCGGCTGGAGGGCGTGGCCGAACCGGCGGTGGAGGAGCGGCTGACGCCGGTCTATCCGACCACCGAAGGCCTGGGGCCGAAGCGGCTGGCCGGCGTGATCGCCAAGGCGCTGGCCCTGCTGCCGCCGGACCGCGAGCTGGAGCTGATTCCGCCCGCGCTGGGTGCCGCCCATGGCCTGACTTCGCTGCGCGAGGCGCTGCTCTATGTGCATCGCCCGCCGCCGGACGCGCACCTGGGCCAGCTCACCCAGGGCCGCCATCCCGCGCAGCAGCGCCTGGCCTTCGAGGAGTTGCTGACCCAGCACCTGAGCCTCAAGCGCATGCGCGCCGCGGTGAAGCGCCGCCACTCGCCCGCACTCGGCGGCGACGGCCGCCTGCGCACGCGCCTGCTGGACGGCCTGCCGTTCCGCCTCACCGGCGCGCAGCAGCGCGTCAGCGAAGCGGTGGCGATGGATATGGCCAAGACGCATCCGATGCTGCGGCTGGTGCAGGGCGACGTCGGCAGCGGCAAGACCGTGGTCGCGGCGCTGGCGGCGCTGGCCGCGGTGGAATCCGGCCAGCAGGTGGCGCTGATGGCGCCGACCGAGCTGCTGGCCGAGCAGCATCTGCGCAATTTCCGGCACTGGCTGCAGCCGCTGGGCGTGGAAGTGGAATGGCTGGCCGGCAAGGTCACCGGCAAGGCGCGCACGCGTGCGCTGGAGCGCGTCGCCGGCGGCGCGCCGGTGGTGATCGGCACGCATGCGCTGATGCAGGAAGGCGTCGAGTTCGCCCGGCTCGGGCTGGTGATCGTCGACGAGCAGCACCGCTTCGGCGTGCAGCAGCGCCTGTCGCTGCGCGACAAGGGCCTGGAAGGCGATCAGGTGCCGCACCAGCTGGTGCTCACCGCGACGCCGATCCCGCGCACGCTGGCGATGAGCGCGTACGCCGATCTCGATGTTTCCTCCATCGACGAACTGCCGCCGGGCCGCACGCCGGTGCAGACCATCGCCATCTCCAATGCGCGCCGCATCGACGTGATCGAACGCATCCACGCCGCCTGCCGCGAAGGGCGGCAGGTGTACTGGGTATGCACGCTGATCGAGGAAACCGAACAGCTGCGCGCGCAGGCCGCCGAAGTGGCGCATGCGGAACTGTCCGCCGCGCTGCAGGACTGCAAGGTGGGCCTGATCCACGGCCGCATGAAGCCGAAGGAAAAGCAGGCCGTGATGGATGCCTTCAAGGGCGGCGAACTGGCGGTGCTGGTGGCCACCACGGTGATCGAGGTCGGCGTGGACGTGCCCAATGCCAGCCTGATGGTGATCGAGAACAGCGAACGGCTCGGCCTCGCCCAGCTGCACCAGCTGCGCGGCCGCGTGGGCCGCGGCGCGGTCGCCTCCAACTGCGTGCTGCTGTACCAGCCGCCGCTGGGCATGCTGGCCAAGGAGCGGCTGCAGGTGATGCGCGATACCAACGATGGTTTCCGCATCGCCGAGAAAGATCTCGAACTGCGCGGCCCCGGCGAAGTGCTGGGCACGCGCCAGACCGGCCAGCTCAGCTTCCGCATCGCCGACCTCTCCCGCGACGCGCACCTGCTGCCGGCGGTGCAGGAAGTCGGCGCGGAGATGCTGCGCCATCACGCCGGCCAGGCCGAGCGGCTGATCGAGCGCTGGATCGGTGGCGCGGCCCGCTACGCACACGCCTGAGGGCAGGGCGCGGCTTTTGCGTTCTGCATGCGCCGCCGTAAGCTAGCTGGCTCATCCGAGGAAAACCCATGACCAAGCCCCAGCTCCTGATCGATACCGACCCCGGCGTGGACGATGCGCTGGCGATCCTGATGGCGCATGCGCACGCCGATATCGCCGGCCTGAGCATCGCCGCCGGCAACGTGGGCCTGGGGCATACGGTGCGCAATGCGCGCACCCTGGTCGATCTGGTCGGCGGCGGGGTGCCGGTATTCGCGGGCTGTCCCACCCCGCTGGTGCGCGGGCCGGAAGAAGATGCGGCCTTCGTGCACGGCATGGACGGCCTGGGCGACGTCGGTTTCGCCGAGCCGGCCACGGCGGCCGAGGCGGAACAGGCGGCGCTGGCCTTGCTGCGCCTGACCCGCGAGCGTCCGGGTGAGCTGACCCTGGTGGCGCTGGCTCCGCTGACCAATGTGGCGCTGGCGCTGCGCCTGGACCCGACCCTGCCGCAGCGCGTGAAGCGCCTGGTGGTGATGGGCGGCGCGGTGACCGGGTATGGCAATACCGGCAAGATCCCGGCGGAATTCAATATCGGCTTCGATCCCGAGGCCGCGCACGTGGTGTTCGAGGCCTTCCCGCAGTTCGACCTGGTCGACTGGGAAGCCACCCTGCGCCACGCCTTCGACGAGCAGGAATTCGACCAGTGGCTGGCCGCCGGCGATCAGCGCGCCGATTTCTTCGGCCGCGTGTTCCGCACGGCCCGTGCCTTCAACGCCACCAGCAAGCGCCGCGGCATCATCGCGGCGGATGCGCTGGCCATGGCGGTGGCGATCGACCCGTCCATCGTCACCCGCAGCGAGGAGCGCCACGTGGCGGTGGAGCTGGACGGCCGCCTGACCCGCGGCGCCACGGTGGTGGACTGGGGCGGCCGCCTGGGCCATCCGGCCAATGCGCGGATCGTGCTGGACGTGGACCAGGACCGCTTCGCGGCGATGGTGAGACGCGCGCTGGGCGCGGCCTGAGCGGCGCCGGCCGGGTATTGGCGGGGCAAGTGGCTGGCGCGCTTGCCCTTGGCGGAAGGAGGTCGCTATAATGCCGCTCTTTCGCCTACCGCTTTGAGTCCGTCATGAAGCCCGATATCCATCCGAATTACCGCCCGGTGGTGTTCCAGGACCTGTCGTCCGACTTCGCGTTCCTGACGCGTTCGACGATCGCCTCCAAGGAGACCGTCAAGTGGCAGGACGGCAACGAGTACCCGCTGATCAAGGTGGATATCTCCAGCCATTCGCACCCGTTCTACACCGGCAAGCAGAAGACCATCGAAACCGGTGGCCGCGTGGACAAGTTCCGCC